>OBYL01000003.1_pt1 | contig 324571 bp, 326 predicted proteins | sample 1476761 | NCBI WGS metagenome assembly OBYL01 (sample SAMEA2580199, study PRJEB22360) | human gut metagenome | biome: human gut; feature: human-associated habitat; material: faeces | place: Denmark | collected 2008/2010 | reverse complement strand
GCGTGGTTTTTTTGTCGAAATCTCTTTAGAGATTTCGACTGACTAAAGTCATTAATAAAAAAAATCCTGAAAAGACTCGTCATCTTTTCAGGATTTTTTTCTTCTTGGTATTTTCCCATAATTCTTGATAAGGTATTTCATGGATATCACGAAAATAAGCTACTTCAAACTTTTCAAAATCAGTTGACTGGCAGTTGCCTGTTAAAACACCAATTCCTGCTTTGCCATGACAAGTTCCCATGAAAACATCCACGAGCGAATCCCCCACCATAATTACTTCTGTCGGCTTCAATTGACATGACTGACAAAAGGCTTGGAGCATGTCCGCATCTGGTTTCGGTAAGTAACGATCTCCTGTCGCAATAAAATCAAACATTTCTGTTAAACCAAGATATTCCATAATCAACATAGTCGCTGGCAAAGTATCTGAAGTTGCTAATCCAATTTTATAGTTCTTCCGTTTCAGCTCAAGAAATAACTGTTTTAAATCGCCAATTGGTTCAATCTTTTTCAGATTTTTTCGTAAATAATCATAAAAAAATTGCTCCAGCCATCGACTGCTGATTCCCTGTTCGACTAATTCCTCAAATTGCGCCAATTCCTGATACAGTTCCTGATAAAGGACTTCATCAAGTAAATGTTTTTGCAAAAAACGTTGCTCCTGAATAGCTAATATCTTTTTTATTTCTGCTGAATGATGAGGGGCTAACATACTTAGTGTTTCAAAACAAGCTTTCAAACCTGCTTGCCAAAGAGTGTCAAAACGAATACACGTACCATCTTTATCAAATAAAATTCCTCGATTTTCCATGAAAGAACACCTCAAAACGTTTGCTTTGCTTCCTATTTGTTTCTTCAAGTATACTAATCATTTATTTGATTTTGATATTCTTTTTGTATCATTTGTGTAAAAAAATATAAAAAAGCAACGAATTTAGAAAAATTCGTTGCTTTTATATTAATCGATTACTTTTTTCACTTTGAATTCTTTTGTTTCAGCAGACGGTTCTGTTTGATCAGCTAATTCAAATAAAATATGGGTACCATTTTCTTCATCTTCAACGATAATCAGTTTTCCTGGAATCTTTCGAGTATCTTTCGCAATTTGGGCTTCTTTAATTAATTCTTTTTGATCTCTTTTTGAAGCAAGGGCATTTCCTAAATTAAAAAAGACAGTTTCTTCCATAATTAACCACTCACTTTCTCTACTTTTCTTAAGTTAATTATAGCATATCCCTAGAAAAAGTGGCAGCTTGTATCCTTTTACTTTCATTTAAGCATCAATAATCAAGGAATAAGCATAAGGACTTTCATAAATTCCTGAAGTATAATAATTGAGCCTCTTTTTAAATAGCGGGCCGTCAATTACCAACGTATGGTACTCCCCGTTTTCTCCGCAAATATCTAATTGATGCTCTTTAAGGTACGTGATAAATGTTTCATTTAACGGTTCTCCTAAAAATTTTATTGGAATACCTGCCTCTTTGCTGACCGTTTTGATAATTGCTGTGTACCCTTTTGCCAAGAATTCTTTCACAAGTGCTTCGCGATTTTCCTGCCAAAGAGGTAATTGTGGTTCAAGTCCAGCACTTAATGCAACTTGGCGATCCCAAGCACCATTTTGTTCAATATCTATATCGCCAAAACAAACCGTTTCTGCACCTAATTTTTGGGTTTCCTGCAGTGCCTCAACCACTTTTTCTGTGTAATTTGTTTCATTGTTATGTGAGATAACAAGTGGTAAATCTAACGCTTCAGCCGCTGCTTCTAAGACGGAGATTGGTATCCCGTGAAACCAAGAACGATTAATTTCATCACTTAGTGTTGTCACTAACGCTACTGGCTGATTTCCTGCTTGTATCAATCGATCCATCGCCAATAAACAATCTTTACCAGAGCTATAACTTAAACAAAATTTTTTCATAAACGTTCCCTCTTTTCTCTATGACTATACCTCAAAATAATACATCCGTATACATATTTATTATTTAAGTATAACTAATACTGAATAGTTATTTGAATCAAAACATGGTATAAAATAGAGGTAAAGCAAGCTTTATTCACTTCTTTATATCTCTTTTCAACGGATGATCAGCTGGCGGAAACCAGCTGATCTTTTTTTCAAAAAACACAGCTATCTTTTGCAGTTTTCTTTTCCTCATGTTATAAAGAGATAGTAGGAAGCATTTATTCACTTCTTTACAAATCTATCTTAATCTTAGACAGTCGGCGGAAAACGGCTGTCTATTTATCTGGAAAAATTATGAACTCGTCAGCTAGTGGTCAGTTGACGAGTTTTATGTTATAATAATTAGAACACGAAAAATATTTTTAAACGAACCATTCAATTGTTTTGATGATTTTATTCAAAACTGGCGTGTCTAGAGAGATACAAGGATGTATTAGAGGTAGGGAATACATCGCTTAAATGAAAAATACTTGAATACTAGAAATAGTCTGATCCAACTTTAAAATAATAATATTGATTCGTTAGATAGCCTTCTCTTTAAAGAGAAGGCTATTGTCAATTAAAGAGTAAAACCACCGTATGTTTAAAATTAAACTTATCTCAAACATACTCTGTCAGTGTTTCACGCATTATCTCAATAAACAGCAAAAATCCAGAAGAGTCTCTCTTCTGGATTTTTGCTTATTTGACGATACTTTTTTAAATTTTGTTAATCAATTTAAAATAATCCACATAAGTGCATAATTGGGAATACAAATAATAAACTATCAAAACGATCTAAAATACCGCCATGTCCTGGCAAGATGTTACCAGAGTCTTTCACGCCATAATGACGTTTGATAGAAGATTCAACCAAATCACCGAATTGCCCTACTATAGAAAATAGAACCGTCAATACGAGCATCACCGGCATCGGATAAGGAAATAGCCCTTTATTAGCTGTGAAAACTAAAAACAACGCTGCTACAACCACGGCTGATAAAATACCACCAAGTGCACCTTCTATTGTCTTGTTGGGTGAAACATCTGGCATCAATTTATGACGACCAAATCGGCGTCCAAATAGATATGCACCAATATCCGTTGCCCAGACAATGAATAAAGCAAATAACAAGACTTCAAAACCTGCGGAACGGGCACTAATAAAGTTCTGGAACCCCATCCCTACATATAAACTGACAATAACTGGAAAGCCAGCTTCTTCAATCGTATATGTATTTTTAGAAATCACCGAAGCACCTAACAACAACATTACAGTGACATAAAATAAAATGAAATTTGTTTGCATTTCCGGCAAAAAGTTTAACCATTTAATTGTCGGGATAACTAAAAAAACGGCCCCTAATGCTGATAAAACACCTTCAAAACTTAATAACGTTAATCCTTTCATACGGAATAACTCGTACACGCCGACTACTGCCAAAGCAACAGCGGCAATCTCAATTGCAAAACCACCATACCAGATAATTGGAATAAAGATGATTAATGCGACGATAGCTGTGATGACACGTTGTCTCACTGCGGATCGCTCCCTTCTGTTTCTGTAGTTTCTTTTAGACCTCCAAAACGACGATTACGATTTTGGAAAGAAGCAATCGCGGTTTCTAAAGTGTCCCCTGAAAAATCAGGCCATAATGCTTTTGTAAAAAACAACTCGCTATAAGCAATTTGCCATAACAAGAAATTACTAATTCTCTCTTCCCCACTTGTTCGAATCAACAATTCTGGATCACGAAGTTCCGTGGGTAAAAAGCCAGTCATTAAGTGATCTGCGATCGTTTCTTCTGTAATCTCATCTGCCGTATATGTTTTTTCTGAAACCTCTGCAGCAATCTGTTTCATGGCAGTTAGTAGCTCCGCACGCGCCCCATAATTTAAAGCAAAGTTCAAAACCATGCCCGTATTGTCCTTGGTTTGCTCAATGGCCCGCTTAACAGCATCTTGCGTATGGCTTGGTAGAAACTCTTGGTAGCCCATTACATTGACTTTAACATTTTCCTTAATTAATTCAGGCACGAATGTATCAAAAAAATCAACAGGCAATTGCATTAAGAAATTGACTTCATCTGTTGGTCTCTTCCAATTTTCCGTTGAAAATGCATAAAGTGTTAAAACTTTAACGCCTAAATGACTAGCATGCTTCGTTATTTTTTTGACCGTATCCATGCCTTCTTTATGTCCAGCAATTCTCGGCAGTCTTCGATTCTGTGCCCACCGGCCATTTCCGTCCATAATAATGGCAATGTGCTGCGGAATTTGGCCTTCTTTATCAAAGGCGTACTGGCTTGCTTCTTCTACATATTTATTTTTTTGCGGAAAAAAACGTAACATCTTTTTCCCTCCATTCCAAAAAATCTATCTTAATTATTATAACAATAACTAATGCAAATGCCTATGCATAGTCCCTGAATTTTCCTGATAATTAAGAAATTCCTTGTAACTTTATCATTTATGGTCCTTTTTTAAAAGAAAAAAACTTAGACTTGGCAGGTAAATCAACATGATGTATCTGCCTAGCCCTAAAATTTTAAATAAACAACGGGACAGGAGCAGCTTCTTCGGAAATAAGCTGAACGTCCTTGAGAGACAAAAAGCATCTTTCAGAACTTTCTTCTTATTTCTTGAAGCTTAACACGCCTGTCCCGACCTCAAGTTTTTGTTCTATTGTCTTTTTCTCTTTATTCATTGACTGGAACAATGGCACCGTTCCATTTTTTCGTAATCCAATCTTGGACTTCTTTGCTACGTAACACTTTGACTAATTTTTTTACATTTTCGTTGTTTTCGTCTTCTTTACGAACCGCAATAATATTGGCATAAGGTGAACTTTCTTTTTCTAAGGCAATCGCATCTTTTTTCGGATTTAATCCTTGATCCACGGCAAAGTTTGAGTTAATTAAAACCGCAGCCCCTTCTTCATTGTCATAAAGAGTGGTCATGATTGCTGGATCACTTTCATGATTGAATTTCAACTTTTTAGTATTTTTATCAATATCATCGAAAGTAGCAGTTGTCCGGTCTACCCCTTCTTTCAGCGTGATTAAACCAGCATCTTCTAAAATCGTTAAAACACGTGGCCAATCTGAAACGGAAGAGCTAACGTAAATCGTTGAACCATCAGGAATTTCTTGTAACGATTTGTATTTTTTCGAGTAAAGCCCAACTGGTTCTAAATGAATCGCACCTGCATTCACAAAGTCATAATCATTTTCTTTAACCGCTTCATTAAAGAACGGCACATGTTGGAAATAGTTGGCATCGATATCGCCACTTTCCAACGCCTTGTTAGGTAGCACGTAATCTGTATAAGTCGTCACTTCTAATTTTACGCCTTCTTTTTCTAATAAAGGTTTTACATGTTCTAAAATCTCTGCATGTGGAACTGGTGAAGCTCCAACTTTCAAGACCGAGTCATCACTCTTTTTATTGCCGCAAGCCCCTAAAATTAAGACAGCTGCTGCTACAGTAATTACTGACCATAATGTACGTTTTTTCATCTTATTCCCTCCATTTATCGTTTATCTATTTTTTTAGCGACTGTATCCCCAAGCCATTGAATCGCAAAGACAATAATTAAGATACAAATCGTTGCTACTAAGGTAACTGTATTTTGACCACGTTGGAAGCCATCTTGATACGCCAAACTTCCTAAACCGCCCGCTCCAATAGCAGCTGCCATTGCAGTGTAGCCCACTAAAGAAATGGTTGTAACGGTTAAGCCAGAAACAAGCGCTGGCAGACTTTCTGGTAATAGAACTTTCCAAATTATCTGGAAACGATTGGCCCCCATTGCTTTGGCTGCTTCAATCACGCCTTTATCGACTTCACGAAAAGCAATTTCGACCATGCGAGCATAAAAAGGTGCTGCGGAAATAATCAATGCTGGTAAGGAGCCTTTGACACCAGACATACTCCCTAAAATAATTTTTGTAAAAGGAATTAACAGAACGATTAAGATAATAAACGGAATCGAACGGAAAATATTTACAAAAATGGCCACTAGCCAATACAGTAATCGGCTCAAAATCCCTTTTCTGCCTGACGTTTCAAAAAGTAGTAGTCCTAAAATCAGCCCTAAAATGGCGACCACTATGATTGAAATCCCTGTCATATAGAGTGTTTCAATCGTTTTTTCTTGTAGTTTACTTATATCAATTTGGGAAAAATCAAAGAAACTTGCTAAGCCACGATTATTCATTTCCAATCACCTCTGTTTCTACACGAAGTTTACGTAATCCTTCAATGGCTGCTAGAATATTTTGCTCTTCGCCTAATAATTGAATATAAAGAGAACCCACTGCACCCTGCTTTGTTTGCTGAATGTTCCCTTGAATAATACTGACTTCTACTTGATATTCTTGGACAATATGCGAGATAATTGGCAATTTCGCTTGTTCGCCGTGGAAAAGTAGGCGAACAATTTTTCCATTCGGATATTGTTCCAACATTTCTTCAACAACCAGTTCCGTTTCTTCAATGTTTTTATCCGCTTCTTGTTGGATAAAGCGTTTCGCAATTTCTGTTTGAGGCTTTTTGAAAATATCGATTACTTTACCTTCTTCAACAATTTCACCATATTCCATCACGGCTACGCGATTACAAATTTTACGAATCACGTGCATTTCATGGGTAATTAATACAACCGTTAAATTTAATTCTTGGTTGATTTTTAGTAGTAATTCTAGCACCTCATCAGTTGTCTGCGGATCCAAAGCACTCGTTGCTTCATCACAAAGCAAAATGTCAGGATTGTTAGCTAAGGCACGGGCAATCCCCACTCGTTGCTTTTGCCCACCAGAGAGTTGACTTGGGTAGGCGGTTTCCCGTCCTTCTAAACCAACCAACTTGATTAACTCTTCTGCGCGGCTTTTCCGATTTTGTTTTGGAACACCAGCAATTTCCAATGGGAGCATGATATTTTCTAGGACCGTCCGTGACCATAATAAATTAAAATGTTGAAAGATCATCCCAATTTTTTTACGGAAGTTTCGTAGTTCTTTATTTGGCAACAATGCAATATCTTGTCCTTGAATTTCTACTTCACCTTCTGTAGGTGTCTCAAGCCCATTCAATAGGCGAACCAACGTACTTTTTCCTGCACCTGAATAGCCAATAATGCCATAAATATCACCTGATTCAACCGTTAAATCAATATCTTTTAAAGCCGTGACTTTACCCGCTTTACCGGAAAACTCTTTTTTTACATGACGTAATTCAATTAATGCCATTTTGTTCTCCTCTTCTTTCTGTTCTACTTTCTTATTTTGAAGGTTTCGCACTTTTTATGAAACGAATTTGCTTAATAAAAACAAAAAAACTTCCATCCTTTTGCTATTACAGCAAAAAGGACGAAAGTTTGTCATTTCGTGATACCACCTTAATTCGCTATTATTTCTCAATAATAACCTCATACGGTACTTGATTCTTCGCATACCGCTGGCTGTAACGGGCGCCCCGTAGTAAGTTCACTGCTTCGCTCACTTACTCTGCTCAAAGACCATCTTCCATCTTAAATCTGTTACCCATTCTCAGCAAACAGGGCTCTCTTCAAACGTCCTTAACATGTACTCTTCTTTTCAAAGCTTTCTTTTGATTAGATTGAGAAAATTATAGCAATAAACATTGGCCTTGTCAACGTAAGACTAAAGATTTTCAAATTCTGTTGGTTCAACATCTGCTAAAACAGCAATCCAGGCATTTTCTTCATCTAACGCACTTGGCTCTTGATCAGCCGCTTCATTAATCGCGACTACCTTACCAGATAATGGACTACTGAATTCACTGACTGCTTTTTCTGCTTCTAATTCAATTAAAGAATCACCTTTAGCTAATGTTTGTCCGACTTTTGGAAATGTTGCAAAAGTAATCTTTCCTAAATCCTCTTGGGCTTCGGCGGTTAAACCAATTTTATAACCTGCTTCTGTTGGTAAGATCCATAATTGATCAATTTGTTTCATTTCCCTCATTTTCCAAGCACTCCTTCGTAATCTGCTTCTTTAAAACCATTCGTTAGAAATGTATTGTTTTTTAAGAGAATTGGACGCTTAATCAACATGCCATCCGCAGCTAAACGCTGACTTGCTTCTTCAATAGAAAAACTGTCAACAAGATCTTTTAAGCCTTGTTCTCTATATAAAACCCCACTTGTGTTAAAAAAACGACGAACAGGCAAGCCGGTTTCTTTCATCCATTTTGCTAGTTGTTCACTACTAGGCGGTGTTGCTTTAATATCAATTGCTTGGTATTTAACGCCTTGTTGATCTAACCACGCTTTCGCTTTTTTACAAGTTGAGCATTTAGGATATTCATAAAGTGTGTACATTTCTACCCCTTCTTTCTTCTTTCTTTAACGACCACTTCTGGTACGAACCGTTTCTTGTTGGTAACGCATGGACATAATTAAGCCCACCCCAATCATGTTACCTAAAATGGAAGAACCACCTTGACTAATAAACGGTAATGGAATCCCAGTTAATGGTAGTAAACCAATATTCGCTCCAATGTTTTCAAAAACATGGAACAAAATCATCATGATAATTCCTGTGGCAATGTAGGCATAGAATTCATTATTTGTATCAAAACAAACGCGAATCATGCGGTAGATTAAAATAAAATACAACAAAATAATGAAACAGCCACCAATAAAGCCAAAGTTTTCACCAACAACTGTAAAAATCATATCTGACTCACGAACAGGGACATACACATCACTCACGTTAAAGCCTTTTCCGAAAAGGCCCCCAGAACCAATTGCTGTTAATGCTAGCGCTGGTTGGAATGAGCGATCTGGATCTGTATGGAAAGGATTTAGCCATAAATCAATCCGATCAAATTGATAAGCTTTAATGCCAATTTTAGACAATAAGTCTCTTCCTGTTTCTGTTGTTACCAAGTAGATGGTTCCAGCTCCGACTAGAGCAGCTATGATAAAGGCGGGCACAATAATTTTCCAAGTAATGCCAGACATTAAGAAAACTCCCCCAAAAATGGCTAAGAAAACTAACATCGTCCCGAAGTCTTTTTGTAAAAGTACTAAAACAATTACCGGAATCGCGACTAATAGCATTTTAGCGATTAGCCAAAAGTCGCTTTTGAGTGTTCGGTCCACATATTTAACATTATGCATGGTCACTATATAGGCCAACATCAAAATAAACGCAATCTTCATCAATTCCGATGGTTGGAATGTGGTGCCACCAAAGCGAATCCAGTTTTTAGAACCTGTTTGCTCTGCTAGCACGGGATCATAGAATTTCAGTAGTAATCCCATTAAGACTAATCCAAGTGCATAAAAAACGGGCGTTAAACGCCAGAGTAATTTTGAGCTAAAATGCATAATAATGACAATACTTAATCCTCCGACTAAATACCACAGTCCTTGTTTCATTAACAAGCTACCAATTTTAGGTTTGCTTGGATCATTGTAAAGCGCTACGTAAAGCGATAGCATACCAATTAGTGATAAAAGAAAAACTGGTAATATCACGCCGTAATCAATTCGACTATCTAAATTTGTTTTCTCTTTTCTATTCATTCGTCATCCCTTTTCCTTTGTTCATACGTTTTTTATTATATCTTTCTCACAGAAGAAAAGAAAGGAATTCTACTATATTTGAGAAAAACTTTAGAGAATTCAATAAAAATTTTTCTTTTCGATCGCCATTTATTCATGCTTAATTTTTCTACAAAAATTACGTTTCTTCCACTTCAGATAGGTATAGACTGCTTTCTTTCTAAAATAGCTATTGATTGGCTTTCGTATTTGCTTCTGAAAATTGAATGGACCAACTTCCTTCTGCTTTAATTTCTAAAATATACGTATCTGCGTCTTTAGGAATTTGAGCCATTGTTTTTCCAATGTAGTTTCCTTGTGTATCAATTAACTTTGCAATTTCTTGTCCATCACTGTCCACGATCCGAACAACTATTTTTTCCGTTCCTTTGAAAGTAATGTTTGCTATAACTGGCCCCTTTTTAAAAGCTAAGTTTGTAAATACATCATCACCACTTCCTTTTTTTGAAAACATTGTTCCAGCTAGCTTATCATCTACTTCATTAATACTAGTACTTGCCTGGGTTGTCTCACCGTAATTATCATCTCTGGCAGATTGTGGACTATTAATGTTAATTTTACAACCAGTCAAAATTAATAATGCCAGTACAGATAACCAGATATTTTTTTTCATTTTCTCACATCCTCACAATGACACAACTAGTTAGAATCAACAATAATATGACTGAGACGAGACTAATTTTTAAAAATTTTTTCATAAAAATACACTCCTTTTTCTTTTTTAAATGAGAATTACCAAAAATAAAACTCATCTATTTTTAATTATATCTATATTTTTTTTGATTCTCAATTCTTACTCGTAAAAAACGAGTGTGGAACAAAAATCCCTTTGGATTTTTGTTCCACACTCAAAACCTGATAAACGGCGGGAATAGCATCAACACTACACGCTTCGATATTTCTCTGTAAAATACGAACAGATAAAATCAGCGTACAACTTGGTCCTCGAAGCTAAACAATTCTGTCCCGCCCTCGTCTATTATTCGCTTTTTCTTTGTTTTGTTTGTTGTAGCTCTTTATTAATTCGGACAATTTCGTTGCCAAAATTTTGCCAGTCACTGGCTCGCGGGGGCGCTAGCCAAATTAAACATTTTACTGAAAATAACGTTTTTGGTAAATAATCCGAAACTACTAAATCAGTATCTGGTCGAATCGCTGAATGAAAGTGAATGCTGAAAGATTCGAATATTTTGATTTGTTCTTTGATAAACTGAGTATATTTTTCTCCTTGCGTAAAATTCACATAAAGATTGATCGTGCTTTTTTCATTCCTTTGATCATAAAGACGGGATAACACTAATAGCAAATCAAAAAATAAAGAAAGCTTACTAAACTCAAACGCCGAACAATCCAACGCAAATAAAAACTGACGACAGCTATCAAAAACAATTGGGTAGCGTTCCTGAAAAAATTCTAAATCCATAATTCGTAAGGTGATATCGATAAACGGCGTAATAAAACGATGTTGATAAATAATCGGAACAATTTCTTGATAAAATTCTTCGTCCGAAATTGTAAACGGCATATAAGAAAAGAATAATGTTTTCGTAGCCGTAATTGCCTCATTGTGAGAACTCAGCAAATGTTCCGAAATAAGTTCACTTTGATAGACCGATAAATTGCCGATAATTCCTTGAATTTCTGCGTTTTTCTCTGCACGAGTCGCCTTCATCACTTCGTTGATCCAACATTGAATTTCTTGATAAATCGAACTTTCTTCGTCAAAAACGAATGGATTTTCTTCTTGGGATAAAAAATAATTAGCTTTTCTCTGCGTTCGCTCTAACGCCACCAATACATAATGTTTAAATAAATGAAAATTAGTGATATTTTCATAAGAGCCTTTCAATTGAGCCAATAATTGGTTCACTGCGCGAAGATCTGTTTGATTATATACTTCTTCAGAATCTTTGTAAATTCGGTAATAGAGCATAGTAAAATATTGTCTAATCGCCATTTCATTGCCGCTAAGTTGTAAATTTTTGGATAACTTGATACCATATTGACCTAATTCTTTCCGGATATGGTCAACAATTTTGTATACAACCGTTCGACTCATCCCGTGCTTTTCACCATATTTTTTGATTGAGGTAAACTGATGAAAGAAAATCGTTTTTAATAGATTAAATTCTAACGAGTCTTTTAAATAATATTCTTCAATAATACTTGAAGAAATACGAAGGCTTTGAGATAACAAAATTTCATTATTTTTTTCACTGATTTCCATCTCATTAATCAGACCAAAGCGTTGCAAATCTGCATTGATTTCTGTTATGTTCCGTTCTAGCAAATAAGGAGAAATAGCTAATTGCTTACATAAACGATCTTTTCGTTCAGAAAATGAATATTGTTGCTCTAACTTTCTAATAATCGCTAATTTTAAATTTTCCCGATCATCTAATAACAAGAATTCCATTTAAACTCTCCTTGTTCCATACAAAAGTGAGCCTGACAGGAAGCTTAAAGTGGTGCCAAATTGAGACGCCCCACTTGCCGCTCCTCCAGTAATTTCCACTGGGGCTATCGTATCTATTTTTTTCAACAACTCATCATTTAACAGCACCTTTTTATTTACTCGTTCCTGTTCAATTTTATTTTTCTTTTTCTCCTGTTTTGTTTGTTGCTCCTTGTCCTGTCTCGAGGCAATAATTGGTCTTTCTGGCCCAATCATTGCTTGACTATAAGGAAGTTCTGCAAGCATATTCCCCTCTGCAGCAAAATTAGTAGGGTTGACATACACCTTCGCAATAGAAAGGTATGACTCGTAACGGAAGGTTACAAAATAAAGGCCTACTTTTTGAGTATTTACATTATTTTCTATAATTACATTTTCTAAGTTTAAAGGGCGTCCCTCTTTATCTTTTAGAAAAACGACATTGTCTAATGGTGACCATGCTTGATTAACTCCTAAAAACGTGTCTTTTAATTTAAGTTCCGTTTGATTTTCTTTGACCGTAATGGTTGCTGTTTCAATTTTGCCATCCACTTCATAAGTCACGGTGTATTTGCCTGGTGTTGTCGCTTCGTTTGCATAGCTATTCACTGAAGCAATCAACATTCCTGAAGAAAGAAATAAGGCTGTGCCGATACTACCATAATAAATAGTTCGCTGGTTCATCTCGTTTATTATTCCTCCAAACTATTTCATAAAAATAACTATCTTAACAGAAAAACCTGCTAATAGGTGTTCTTAAAATAAAAGTCACTTGTAAAACTTCCTATTTTCCAAGGAAACAGCTACCCTCATTCATGCACTTATTCATCTTTTAAGCGTGGAACAAAAGTTACTTTAAACTTTTGCCCCACGCTCATTTAATTATTTTCGTTTCTTCTTGATGACTATACCACTAATAATCACAATAAGTAATACAACAAGTCCTAGCACACGATATAGACCATTAGTTTGTTCTCCCGTTTTGGGATAACGTCCTTGCTTGTCAGGTTTCACAATGTGTGTGACATACTGACTACGTTTTATCGTGGTTTGATTCGTTGAGGAACTAGTCTGGTTGTTCTCATTTTTATCTGGTAGTGGTGTAGGATTACGATCAATCACATGAACAGTTGCTACTGTCGTCAATTGACGAGGTGTTTCGTTTGAAAACATTGCGAAAAGTCGTGACTGCACAGCTGGTTTGGTTTCATTAACTGGCTCAGTGGTATAGGAAATCTGGTACTCTCCTGTTTTCTTTGTATCAACTTCCCCTTTTACTTGAACCTTATCAAAGGATATAGCATGACCGTCACGATCTGTTGCTGAAACGAAATTATCTTCAGGTTTCCACGAATCACCAACATAAATCGTTGTATCTTTAACCTCTAACTTAGATTGGTCGGGTTTGACGGTCACATGGGCTGTTTCTTCTTTACCTTCGTAACTGTATACGATTGGATAAACGCCTGCTTTGCTAGTATCAACTTGACCTGAAACAGTGATTTTTTCGAATGGGACATCTTGACCTGTTTTATCTGTTGCTGAAACAAAGTTCTCTTCTGCTTCCCATGAATCACCGACATAAATCGTTGAATCTTTGACCTCTAACTTAGACTGGTCGGCTTTGACGGTCACATTGGCTGTTTCTTCTTTACCTTCGTAACTGTATACGATTGGATAAACGCCTGCTTTGCTAGTATCAACTTGACCTGAAACAGTGATTTTTTCGAAGGGAACATCTTGACCTGTTTTATCTGTTGCTGAAACAAAGTTCTCTTCTGGTTTCCATGAATCGCCGACATAAATCGTTGTATCTTTGACTTGTAAACGACTGTGATCAATTGTTTTAGTTAATGGAATTTTTAGTTGATTGTCTCCTTTGACCAGCTTAATGGCTTTTCCTGTCAAATACTCTTCATCCACGGAATATTCCTGCGGTACATTCGTTACTCGCAAAGTATAATCACCTGTCATGATGGCATCAAAGGAGTATTGACCTTTTTCATCTGTTGTAAATTCGGTTGCTGTATGCGTGACATTATCAATTAGTTCAAAAGAAACCTTCGCAATTGCTTGGTTTTCATCCTCTATGTTATGCGTATAGAATGTGGCAGTTGCTAAATAAACAATGCCTTCCGCATCACCTTCTGAGAATTTCAATGTGATTGGCGCAGTGGTGACTTTTTTCTTGCTAGCAGACATCTGGTCCAATATTTCAGAGTCGATTGTTGTTTCTGTATAGATTTGGCCAGCGTTTGCAGAGACAGTATTGTATTCAATCGTAATGTTTTCTGTCAATGTATAGTCTTTAAAAATAATTTTCGCACCGTTTGTAGTCTTCTCTAATGAATAAGCATCTTCTGGCACGCCTTTCACGGTAATAGAATTCAAATCGATTTGAGCATTGGTTGTGCCTTTTGGTGTTAATTCAATCGTTGGATTTTTCACACGATGTGTTTTATTATCAATATTTTTTGTTGTTACTGTTGTTTTTGTTACATTTTTTAATGTTGGATTCGCCGCTTGTGTTGCACTCAAAATGTCTAACGCTTCATTTTGAACAGAAACCGAAGCAGACCCTTCATTATTATTCGATTGTGGTTCTTTAGCTGTCCCTGTTATATAAAGAGTTGGCACGTCGATCCAGCCATTGGCGTTTTTATACTCAATAATGTAACGTTTGTTGGTTTTTCCAAAATCAAACGTGTAACTATTGGTATTTTCGTCAAAAGTAATCGTTGGGTATCCAGGACTGTCTGGTGACATTGGTTTATCAAAATAATAGCCACGATCCCAGTATTGTGGATAAATTGAATCTACCTGATCGTTTGAAACATCATAAATGTCAAAAAGAACATCGGCGCCAGCTGGAATTTTTGTACGGACGCTTAGTGAGTCAAAAGAATCATTTCGTGCATTGACAAGGAATTGATTTTTACTACTTTGAAGTGTTCGTTCAGAACCACGCTTACTATTAGTAGTTACTGTCGTATCAACTGGAGTTAAACCTTCAGCACTCATTGTTATCGGTATCGTATCGACTGGGATACTTTTATCTTTTGGCAAACTATCTGGCACATAATTAAAACCAATTGGAATTTGGATTTCGTTGGTTATTGGCGTAGTGAACTTAATAACTGAACCATCTGACGTTGGCGTTACTGTATAATCCGTTCCTAACTTGTAATAAAAATAAATTTCTTTTGTAGCTCGCAATGAAAGATAATTAGGATGCTTTACTTTAATTTCTAAATTTTGAATCGGTGTCTCTTTGCTTCCCATAACTGAGACAGTTGTTCTTGATGAATAGGCACCATTTTGATCATAATTACCCCAAGCAGTTTCAGCATTCAAAGGATTAACAACACTAATGGGTTCAATATATTGATCGGATACTAATTGAATGGCTTTATTGGGACCAATTACAGGTGTACTTAATGATAGATTAATGTCCTTCTTGTCAAAATCCATTGTTAAATCAGAAATATTTATTCTTAAATAGCTATCTTTTGTGGCCGTTAAGATGAGCCTGCCACCTTCAGTTTTAATATCAAAATAGTCTTCCAATTTTACATTTTCATATAAAGGTCCATACGCCGTAAATTTAGGATTCTTAATTTCTTGACCGTTTGTACTCTCTAATACGATTTGTTGACCCACTTTTGTTTCTGTTAACGTGCCATAAATTGTTACATAATATTTCCCTTTGCTTTGAAAACTGATATAGGACATACTACGCATTTCACGATCAGCAATTACTTTACTTGTTTGACTCGTCTTAGCAGTAAAATCGGTTGTTTGTTTAGTTCCTGTCGTACTTTTCAAAGAAATTGACCCAATTTTTGTTGTTGGATACTGCTGCGAATATAAGTAGTTATAGTCCGAAGCACTCTCTAAATAAATTGTCCGATTAATCGATAAGGAATAGGCTTTTTGTTGATTCATGTTTGGAACAGTTACAGCAATCCGCCCTAGTGAATTATCGCTTAATGTATAATCTTTGCCAGGTGTTAACAGGGTTTGCGTTTCTGGTAAAATTTGACCATTAATGTCGACATCGTAACTGAAAACTTGAGGTTCCAAGTTATCTTGTTTTCCAAAGACAGCGCCTGGCGTCTCTGTTGTTAATAATTCTAATGTTTGATTGCCAGTTAACGTCCGGTCTAAATTATAAAAAATTTCGCCATCTAACCCTGTCGTTCTGGTTCGTTCGTTATATTGAATTGGTTCTACTTGTTCATATAAATCAAACGAGTAGGTTTTTTTATTTTTTCCTGGAGTTTCAATTTTGATTAATGGTTCCGCCTCTGTTGTTAGATAACTTTTTAGTTCTACTTTAAAGGAGGTATCCGAAACTCGCTGATTAAACGTAATACTTAATGTTTTGGTTGCCGCATCGACTGCCCAAGTTGCGCCAATGCCTGTCACTTCTCCGCTGACAGTTGAATAACCTAAATGTTCTGGTAATTGAACTGTATAAACTGATCCAGGTGCATAACCCGTGTTTCCAACAGCAAATTGGAACGTAGCGGTTACCGGTGTTGTATTTAATTCGCGGTGAACCTCTGTTTGGCTGTATTCTGTTCCACCAATCGGCGCAAGACTCATACTGTCAAGTAGTTCATCTGTAATTGGCGCTTGAACATCTGGTAGGGCTTTTTCATTAAGTGAGGTGTCCTTGCCCTCCGTTGTTTGTTGTTCAGATGGTGTAGCAGCATCACTGGAAGCTGTTGTGCTCGCCTCTGTGGTTTGCGATTCAGTTGTTGCAGTTGGTTGATTCATTTCTGAAGTAGTCGTTGTTGCTAAAGGTAAAGATGGTGTTGAGTTCGATAACTCTGCCTCTTTTTTTGCTGTATCAGTGGTCTCTGTTTGTGCTTCTGTCGTTGTTACAGCATAGGCATTTACGGCAAACCCGAAATTTTGTGCGAGAAGTATACTCAACATCACAAAAGAAAAAGTTTTTTTCTTCATACTAATCCCCTTTCAATAAAATTCATATAACCTAATAATAGCTTGTTAAAAATGAAACAATTGATTAATTTTTTTTGAATCTTCAAAAAAAAAAAACATCTTTTCATAAAAAAATACTTGGAAAATCAGCCACAATCACTGTTTTTCCAAGTATTTTTTTATTAATATTTGTAAATTATCGTTTCTTTTGACGAAAAACGACCACGAAATAAACTGCAATAAACAATAACACTAAGAGCGAGTTACTATTTTTAATAAAAGTTAAAAATTGACTTGTTTGCATTGAAATGCCTTTGCCGCCAGTCAATTCTAATAAAAATTGTGTCGTACCACCTTTGCCTACTACAGTGACTAACATAAGCGCCATCAAAATAAATTGATGGAATAAACTCCCTTTTGTTTGTGTTGTATATTTGATAAGGATGCGGCTATCTTTAGGTAAATCTGTCTCTTGATAATATCGCCTAGCTAAAAAGCTGTTCAATGTGCTTTTGAAAAAACTCAAGAGAAACAGGCCTAAAATAGTCCACGAGGTAAGAAGTAATATTCCCAAACTTCCTGCCAGACCAACCATTGGTATGTTGTTTGACCATTGTTTCGTTTTACTAGCTACAATCATTGCAAAAATCATCCCTAAAACATAAGGTAAATAGAGATAGATGCCCATATGAGCTCTGCCATAAACCCCTGCAACATAAATGGAGCCAAATAAAAATAAATAGTTCCCGACAATCCCGTTAATCAAGGTCGCAAGATTCATTTCTAATGATACTTTATACGCACCGCGTTTGCCATAATGACTAACGAAAAGGACAGCCACCACAAAGAAACAGCAGGCGCCAACAATCGCATAATCAAATTCCACCGCATTCGTTAATAAGCGACCACTTCTTAATAAAAGTAATAACACAAAAAAGATAACAAACAGAATTAATTCTTTTCGTGAAACTTCTGCTGATTCTTCTTCTAGCTCGTTTAATGAAACAGGATAGCTCTTGATTGCTACTAAAGCAACCAGAAAATAGAGCGCGTACACCAATAACGCCAGTCCAATCTCAGTCGCTTTAAAAAATAAAGCGCCAAATAAAACAGCGGTCAATAAGACTGTCGTTAAAAGATTGCTATGACTTATTTTTTGACCTTCTTCTTTTAAGAAAAAGCGAATTGATTGATTACTTGGTGGCAACAATGCCCCACTAAGTCCTAACAACATTCCTGAAATACTATAAAGCGGGAAAGAATAAGCGCCGGCGATCCCAATTAAGGAGCCTGCCAAGCCTAACAATAGAGAAATCTTTAGTAGACCTAGACTAGTTAAAGACAAATTAATTCCTCGAACCAGAAAAATGCCTGTCATACGCAATGTATAAAATAAGACAAATGGTAAAATTGTTAGAAGGTTGTGTCCATCACTCAATTGAATGTAAAGTAAATAAGGCACAACAATAATCGTATTACTTAGTAAACTTAATGCTGTATTACCAAGACTTTCAATTTTTTTATTCATTTTGACCTCTTCTTTTATCTTTCATTTTCTATTATTTTTAGGGTAGCATTGTTTACTTTTTTTGTCCATAAAATAACAGATGTAGTAATTTCCTAATGTTTATTTTCCACTGTTACGTATAATAGTTAATGACAACAGCTTGGACTTTCTCTGTTCCATCATTTATATACGTGTGTACTTGATTAGCATCAAAATACATAGCGGCGTCTTTTGGAAGAAGGTATCTCTGACCGCCCACTTCAATAGCTAATGCTCCTTGAATAACCATGACATATTCTGTCGAACGTTTTGAATCCCCAACAGCTTGATACTTTTTCCCTGGATCTAATTCAAACTGAAAGAGTTCAAAGTTTCTTTCCTGGTTGTCTGAGTAGTAATTAAAGACTCGATAGGAGTGATCTTCAGAATGTTGTGTTACCGTCTCAGTTTTTTTAACCACGGGATTTTCTTTAACATAGTCATCTTCTAATAAATACGTATATGGAACATTGAGTCCATTACTTATTTTCCAAATTGTATTTATGGTAGGATTGGTGGTTCCTTTTTCAATCTGCGAAAGCATCCCTTTACTCACTCCGGTTACCCCAGCTAGTTCATCTAACGTAAGTTTTTTTTCTTGTCTAATTTTTTTAAATTATTGCCAATAATTGTATTAATCTCCAAAATAGTTGCTCCTTCTGTTTCTTTTTATTATCTAAAAGTTTAATATATTGAACAAAAGTATTCTTTATTGTATTATACAATATATATCTTAGTTGTTCAAAAGGAGTGGTTAATAATGAAAACGCTCATTCGCTCGTTGTGTCTCATTATCGAAGGTCTAGATTTTCAGACACACGTGTTTAAATTTTATACAGAAAGAAGGAAAAAAAGAGAATGAACCACCAATTAGATGCACCCACTGGCATTCGTGAAGCCTTGCCAACGGTTTTTGGCTATATTGGTATTGGCATTGCTTTTGGTATCGTAGGACAAGCAGCAGGTTTTTCCCCTCTTATTGTTAGTGCGATGTCGTTTTTTATTTTTGCAGGATCTGCTCAGTTTGTAACAGTTAGTATGTTGACTGGTGGCAGCCCTATTTTATCTATTGTGTTAGCGACTTTCTTAGTAAATGCGCGTATGATTCTTATGGGAATGACCATTGCGCCTTACTTTAAAGCCGAATCTCTCGGTAAAAATCTCTGGTTGGGAACCTTACTGACGGATGAAAGTTTTGCACTAGGAATGAATAAATTAAACCACACCAAAGGACGTTTAAGTTTTGAGTGGTTTAATGCTGCCAATTTGATTTCCTATGCGACTTGGGTTTTTTCGACGATCATCGGTGCCTATCTAGGGCGCTTTATTGCAAACCCTCAAGCATTAGGTCTTGAGTTTGCGGTCGTGGCTATGTTCATTGGTTTACTCTATCTGCAGATAATTAGTGATCGTTCCATGAAAATCGCTTTACAACTCATCATGGTCCTGATTACTTTTGGTTTGATGTCTATTGGTCTAATTTTTATTCCCAGTAATTTAATTGTCTTAGTTGTCACGTTAATCGGTTGTGGAATAGGAGTGATGATAAAACATGCCTTCTTCTGAGTATCTCTTTTTAACAATTTTAGGCTGTACCGTTGCAACCTGGCTTTCAAGAATACTGCCATTTTTACTTTTAAAAAAAATCAGTCTGCCACAGAAATTATTAGAATATCTAAGTTTTGTTCCCATTGTGATTATGTCCGCCTTATGGTTTAGTAGCTTATTTGAACAAAGAATTGGGCATTTACCAAGCCTCAATCTTCCTTATTTATTCGCTTCATTCCCTACCATTTTAGCCGCAATACTTACTAAAAACTTATTGCTTATTGTACTGGTAGGCATTGCTTCATTTGCACTAATCCAAAATTTTATCTAAAAAAAAACAGACAGGCACTACCATCTGGTAGTGCCTGTCTGTTTTTTTAGATGCCAGCTGCAGGGATCGAACCTGTGACCTACGCGTTACGAGTGCGTTGCTCTACCAACTGAGCTAAGCTGGCCTGAAACAAATCTATTATAGGACTTTCTACTTTATTTGTAAAGTCTGTTTGTTATTTATTTATGCAAAATCTCTTTAAAATAAGCCAAATAGCGACTTTACAAACTTTTTTCTGAAAATGTGGTATAATAGAGATATCAAGAAAGGATGGTTTTTTGTATGTCAAATTTTAATGGTATGGTTACTCCTGTTGTTCCATCGGATGCTGGTAAGGATTTCGCCGTTGACACCCATGTTACTTTTCTTGTTCACGGACAGCCACAAACAGGCGTTGTTACGAAACAATTAAAAAATGCCGCTGTCGTCGAAATTGACGAAACGCAAAAAAACAATCACTTAATGGTGCATAGCAATGGTGTAATTGTTATTAATTACAAACAATTGAAAAAGATTTAATTCTTCAAGCGTGGGAAATTTCCCCCGCTCTTTTTTATGTACAGAATTGGAATACTTTCCAATTCGTCGGAAACTATAATGCTGTAATAAACGCAAAAAACCCAAAAATAATTCCGGGCACATTAGCAAAAATAATGGACTTATCTCGTGTTTCTCCATCGTCTCCATATAACCCATGAATCGTCCAAAAAATACAATTAATCATTGCCACTAATGGTTGCGTCGGATTGCCTTTTTCCCCATGTAAATTTCCATAAATTTGTGGAATATATGAAACATACATCAAAACTGACATCATACTAGCAATCACAGCGATAGCGTGTAAGACTTTTTTATTCTTTTTCATAGCTCCTCCTTTGTTTTTTTATTTTTATTATACACCTAGAAAAGTTCTTCAAGCAAAAGAAAACCGTTAGTAACCATAATCGGTTATCTAACGGTTTTTTGTTATTATTTTGTTCCAAATAAACGGTCACCAGCATCCCCTAAACCAGGAACGATATAGCCGTCTTCGTTTAAGCGCTCATCTAAAGCTGCTGTATAAATATCTACATCTGGGTGCGCTTCTTGTAAAGCTTTCACACCTTCTGGAACGGCCACTAGACATACAAATTTAATGTTGCTAGCACCACGTTCTTTTAATGAATCGATGGCCATAATTGCGGAACCACCTGTTGCTAGCATTGGGTCAACAACAAATAATTGACGACTTGCAATGTCTTCAGGTAATTTCACGAAGTATTCATGTGGTTGCAATGTTTCTTCATCACGGTAAAGTCCAACGTGTCCAACTTTCGCTGCTGGAATTAATTCTAAAATCCCATCAACCATGCCAATGCCGGCACGTAAAATAGGAATGATTGCTACTTTTTTCCCTGAAAGTGTTTTTTGTGTTGATTTACCCATCGGTGTTTCGATAACAACATCCTCTAAAGGCATATCCCGTGATACTTCATAAGCCATTAACATAGCAATTTCGTTGACAACTTCGCGGAAAACCTTTGTCCCACAGTTCTTTTCGCGAATCATTGTTAGTTTGTGTTGAATTAGCGGATGATCAATTACTTGAAATTTTCCCATATCTATTCTCCTTCATTATTTTATTCTTTCTTATTGTAAAACAAAAGAGCCTAGGACACAAGTTGAATTCCTTAAATCCTAAGCTCCGACTCTTATTTGTACAGAGAATCGCGCTTCAGCTATCCCTGATGTTAGTTATATAATGGATATTTTTTAGTTAGCGCTGCTACAGCTGCTTTGACTTCATCATGAACTGCTGTATTTTCTGGATCTTTTAAAACTTGAACGATTAATTTAGCAACTTCTACCGCATCTTCTTCTTTAAAACCACGTGAAGTAATCGCAGGCGTTCCAATACGAATACCACTTGTTTTAAATGGACTTAATTGTTCAAACGGAATTGAATTTTTATTGACAGTAATATTTACACTATCTAAAATAGCTTCTGCTTCTTTTCCATTTAAACCAAAACCTGTCACTTCAATCAGTAATAAGTGGTTGTCTGTTGCCCCACTAATTAAACGAGCTTCTGGCGCTTGATTGAAAACTTTCGTCATCGCTTGTGCATTTGCAATCACTTGCTGACTATATTCAGCAAAACTTGGATCCAATGCTTCTTTAAAAGCTGCGGCTTTTCCGGCAATCACATGTTCCAATGGGCCACCTTGAATGCCTGGGAAAATACTACTATTTACTTTTTTCGCCAATTCTTCGCTATTTGTCAAAATTAAACCGCCACGAGGACCACGCAATGTTTTATGGGTCGTACTTGTTACGATATCAGCATACGGAACTGGATTTGGGTGCAACCCTGAAGCTACCAAGCCTGCAATATGTGCCATATCAACCATTAACTTGGCATCTACTTCATCAGCGATTTCACGGAAACGTTTGAAGTCAATCGTTCGTGAATACGCACTTGCGCCTGCAACGATTAGTTTTGGACGATGTTCTCTTGCTAAAATTCGCACGACATCGTAATCGATTACTTCTGTTGAAGGATCCACTCCATAACTGACAAAATTATAGGTTTTTCCACTAAAGTTAACGGGCGAACCATGTGTTAAGTGACCACCAGCTGATAAATCCATCCCCAAAATGGTATCACCTGGTTCAACCAATGAAAGGTATGCCGCTGTATTGGCTTGAGAACCTGAATGGGCTTGTACATTCGCGAATTTTGCACCAAATAATTCTTTGGCACGATCGATAGCTAAATTTTCTACGATATCGATAAATTCACAACCACCATAGTACCGTTTGCCAGGGTAACCTTCTGCGTATTTATTCGTTAAAATACTTCCTTGGGCAGCCATCACCGCTTTTGACACGACATTCTCAGATGCGATTAGTTCCAAGTTATTTTCTTGGCGCTCTTCTTCTCTTGCAATTGCATTCCATAAATCTGGGTCATACGTTTTGTAATCCATTCAAACAACACTCCATTTTGTTTTCTTTTGTCTGATTGTATCATACTTCTGTGTCAGCTTCGTTACAAATACCTCTTATTTTTCAAAAAATTTTTGATTAGCTGATTTTTTCAAGCGATTCATGTAAGCAGTGCCTAAACCAGTTTCTGCAAATCCTTGTGCAAAAATCGTGGTAGCTCCTTGCTCATCTAACGCTCTTAACCCTGCAAATAGTTCTTTTGTGGCATTTTCAACCGTTTCTGCACCATAAGAATAAACAAACGTATTTTCTGTATCTAGTTGTGCTGCCTGTTCATCACTTAAAAATAAGCCGATTTTTTCCTGTTGTTCTTTTGCTTGCTGAATCGCCGCTTGCCATTCTGCTGTTTGACCGCTTATAATCCAAACTTCCGCATCAGGAGAATAGTGTTTGTATTTCATCCCTGGCGCTTTGGGTGCTGCAGTTTCACTAATCAAATGTGTATCGATTTTCACTTGGGGAATAATGCTTTCCAACTGCTCTTTGGTAATTGCTCCTGGTCGTAAAATAACTGGCACACCATCTTCCGCCGTTAAATCTAAGACCGTTGACTCCACCCCAATCTGCGTTGGGCCATCATCTAATATGGCAGCAATTTTCCCCTGCAAATCATGATAAACATGCTCTGCAGATGTTGGACTAGGCTTGCCAGAAGTGTTCGCACTTGGTCCGACCAATGGAACATTGGCTTGTTCAATCAAAGCTAAGGTCGCTTGGTTATCTGGCATACGAAAAGCGACTGTCTCTAAACCACCTGTTACTGTTTTAGAAAATGTATCGCTAGGCACATTAAAAATTAAAGTTAATGGTCCCGGCCAAAAGGCAGACACCAATTTTGTAGCGACTTCTGGTAAGGTCGCTACGTATTTTTTGACCATTTCAACGTTGTTCACATGAACGATCAATGGATTATCACTGGGGCGGCCTTTTACTTGGTAAACTTTTTTTACTGCCGCTTCATTTAAGGCATCGGCACCTAAGCCATAAACAGTTTCTGTTGGAAAAGCCACTAGCTCGCCTGCTTGAATGGCTGCTGCTGCTTGGGCTATTTCTTGTTTGGTTAATTTTTTTGTTTCCATTGCAAATCGCTCCTTCTAGAAAAGTGGCGACGAAGAACCTTAGTTACTCGGCTATCGCGAGGCGATCGTTGCCAGATAAATCTTTTTCAATTTTAATTGTTTTTTGTGGATAGGCGGCGCTCAATAATTCTTGGAGGGCCGCGCCTTGTTGAAACCCTATTTCAAAATAAATTTTACCGTCTGCTTTAAGCATCGTTTGACTTTCATGAATTAATTGTTGGTATAAGGCCAAACCGTTATTTTCAGCGAATAAAGCGGTTTTAGGTTCATACGTTCGGACACTTGCATCCATTAAATGCCATTCTTGTTCACTAATATAGGGCGGATTAGAAATAAGCAGATCAATTTTTTCAGAAGCAACTGGCTGTAAGCCATTCCCATGATAAAATTCGATGTCAGCACCTAATACTTGCGCGTTTTTTTTAGCGACAGTCAACGCTTCCTCTGAAAGATCAATGGCAATAACTCGCCAGTTGGGCCGTGCCAGTTTCAAGCTAATCGCAATGGCACCTGTCCCTGTTCCGACATCCACGACCGTCAAAGGAGTATCTGGATTGGCTTTTAAGCAACGCTCGACTAATTCTTCTGTTTCTGGTCTAGGAATCAAAGTATGTTCATTAACAATAAAGGAATGTCCATAAAATTCAGCTTGTCCTAGTAAATATTGTGCTGGGTAATCTGTCAATAATTGGGCTAAATCCGTTTTTAATTGTTTCTCTTCTTCTTTGGGCATTTCTTCTTGCATATGCAGGAGCCACTGCGTTTTATCCCAACCTTTACGTTCTAAAAAAACATAGTGAATAGCATAGCCTTCTTTGCCTTGCGCCTCTAAAAAAGAAGAAGCCCAGTTAAGGACTTCAAAGTAACGTTTAGCCATTTTGCATCTCTTCTAATTTCGATGTTTGATCATATAAGACTAATGCATCAATGATTTCGTCTAATTTACCAGCAAGAATCTGGTCTAGTTTTTGGATGGTTAAACCAATACGATGATCCGTTACTCGATTTTGTGGGAAGTTATACGTTCTGATTCGTTCTGAACGATCTCCGGTCCCCACCGCCGATTTACGGTTAGCATCATATTCACTTTGTGCTTCTTGTTGAATTTGGTCATACACACGAGCACGCAAAACTTTCATTGCTTTTTCACGGTTTTTTAGCTGTGAACGTTCATCTTGCATTGCGACTACGATTCCTGTTGGTAAATGGGTTAAACGAACAGCCGAAGCGGTTTTATTGACGTGCTGTCCACCAGCGCCACTTGCATGATAAATATCGACACGGATATCTTTATCAGCTAATTCGATTTCGACTTCTTCCGCTTCCGGCATAACTACAACGGTTGCTGTCGATGTATGAATTCGTCCTTGTGATTCTGTTGAAGGAACTCGTTGCACGCGGTGAGCACCACTTTCGTATTTTAATTTTGAAAAGACGTTATCTCCTGAAATCATCATAATTACTTCTTTATATCCACCGATTCCAGTGACGTTTGCTTCTAAAACTTCCGCTTTCCACCCTTGTGCTTCTGCATATTTTTGGTACATATTAAATAAGTCGCCAGCAAAAAGTGCGGCTTCATCGCCACCGGCTGCACCACGGATTTCCATGATGATATTTTTATCATCATTTGGGTCTTTTGGTAATAATAAAATTTTAATGCGGTCTTCTAACACTTCTTTTTCTTTTTTCAAATCAGAAAGTTCTTCTTTCGCCATTTCGGCCATTTCCGCATCTAAGTTTTCACTTAAAAGTTCTTCGGCATCGCTAATCCCTTCAACAACTTGTTTATATCGGCGATAAACTTCAACCGTCTCACGTGTATTAGCTTCTTCCTTCGATAATTCCATGAAACGTTTTGTATCGCTAATGACTGCTGGGTCACTTAATAATTCGCCCAATTCCTCATAGCGATCTTCAATAGATTGTAATTGATCGTACATAGTGTCTCTCCTTACTGTTCTTCATTCACTGTTTTTGGATGAAAATAATGTTTGCGACAAACAGGATAGTAGGCTTCATTCCCACCAATTTGGACTTGATCCCCTTCATAAACGGGTTTGCCATCAATATAGTGCAAGTTCATAGTTGCTTTTTTATGACAGAACCAGCAAATCGTTTTTAATTCTTCTAATTTGTCTGCATATAAAAGTAAATACTTTGAGCCTTCAAATAATTCATTTCTAAAATCATTCTTTAGCCCAAATGCCATTACTGGAATATCTAATTCGTCAACAATTCGTGCAAATTCAATGACATGATGCTTGTTTAAAAATTGACATTCATCGACTAATACGCAAAAAGGTTTGTAAGACAAATCATTAATCAAGTCAAAGACATTGGTTTCTTCAAAAATTGGAATAGCATCTCTGCGTAATCCGATGCGACTGGATACTTTCCCAACACCATCACGTGTATCTAGTCCACTGGTCATCAAAACAACTGGTTTGTCTTGTTCTTCGTAATTGTGTGCTACTTTTAAGATTTCAATGGTTTTACCACTGTTCATTGCGCCATACTTGAAAAATAATTGAGCCATGTTCACTACACCTTTCCGTTAGTTCCTTACGTATTTTACTATATTTTCAGCAAAAAAGCAGTATTTTTAGCTAAAATGGTCGTGCATTTTTCTGAAAAAAACAGAATCTACGCCAAAGTCATTTTAGCAGGGCTGTTTATACTCCAACTAATGATCCTGCTAGTATGCAATAAAAAAGCCCGAAATTGTAGTTATTTGACTACAATTTCAGACTTTTTAATGCTAGTTATTTTTGAGCAGAGGCAAATTCTGCTGATTGCGTACCTGCTTGACGACCATAAATGATAATATCGGCGATGGCATTGCCTCCGATACGGTTTTGACCATGTAAGCCACCTGTTAATTCACCAGCAGCATATAGACCTTTAATTGGTGTGCCATCTTCACGTAAAACTTCTGTTTTCGTGTTGATTTTCACGCCACCCATTGTGTGGTGAATCCCTGGTGCAATTTTAATTGCGTAGTAAGGCGCTGTGCTTAAGTCAGCTTCCATTCCAGTTGTCCGGCCAAATTGTTTGTCATCTTTGGCATTAACATCTTGGTTCCAAGTATCAATCGTTGCTTTCAATGTATCGGCAGGCATGCCAATTTTTTCAGCTAATTCTTCAATCGTTTCACCTTTTTCCACGAAGCCTTTTTGATCATAGAAATCAATGGCTTTTGCACGGTCGCGTACGCCTTGGTCAAAGACTAAATAAGCTGATTTTTCTGGTAAGGCATTGATTGCTGCGGAAACTTTGTCGCGTGTATCTAACTCATTAACAAAACGTTCTCCTTTTTGAGAAGCCAAGATTGCGCCTTCTCCACGAACTGCTTCACCAATTAAGAAAGCATCGCTTTGTTGAACAGTTGGGTGAATTTGAATTTCTTTCATATCCACTAACGCACCGCCAACTTTTTGAATCATTTGGATACCGTCACCTGTTGTTCCTTCTTGGTTCGTTGTAACATAGTTTTTCAATTCTGGTTTGTATTGTGTAATTAATTTTTCGTTGGCACCGAAACCACCTGTTGTGACAACGACTGCTTTTGCTTTAACTGTTTTTTCTTTATCATCTTTCATTTTCACTTTTACGCCATCGATTTGACCGTTTTCTTCAACTAAGTCTGTGACGTCAGCATCAACAAACAATGGAATTTTTTCTTCGCGAACGTTACGTACTAAACCGTCAACTAGATAGCCCCCAATTGCTGATCCGTCAGCAGGTCGGTGTGTGCGTTTTTCGCTCATTCCACCTGTAATCGTTAAATTGCTCAATGTAATTCCTTTTGTATCTAACCAATCAATTGCTTCAGCTGAATGATCAACAAAATAACGTAGTAATTCTTGATCGTTGGTTCCTTTACCGCCTTTTAGTGTTTCTTCAAAGAATTTATCGTTGCTATCTTTAATGCCTTCTTTTTCTTGGAATTTTGTTTGTGAAGCATTCATTCCTGAAGACGATTTAATTGTATTCCCACCTGCAACAGGCATTTTTTCTAAAATAACTGGATTCATGCCAGCTTCTTTGGCTTGTAATGCAGCGGTCATCCCCGCACCACCTGAGCCAACAATAACAACATCATAACTGTCTTTTAGTTCACTTGGATCTGTATAACCATTAGCAGAGGCACCAGATGTTGCTTCTGTTTTTTCAGAAGATGCTTTTGTTTTACCAGCGGCTTTTTCTTGATCGCTTGTACAACCTGTTGCTGCACCTAATAATAACCCTAGGGAAAGAACTCCCATTAACACTTTTTTCATTGTTTTCCCACCTTATAAACTATTGATTTCTACCAACACAATTTCTTATTTTTCATTTGAATAAAAATAACAGTTTGTTACATAAAGTGAACACATTCACATATCAACCGAAATAAAAAAGCTACCACTACTTTTTAAAGTTGTATCGTTAGACAAACTGACCAATTAGCAATAAGTTGTTTGGGGAACAACCTATTTTTCTATTCTTTCATAAAATATCATGTTCTCGCTTGTTTGTGGATGTTTTCCAATTATTTCTAACGAATTTCTTATTTTTATTTGTCATTTCAAGGATTTTCTGGCAGAATTATTCGTTTGAGGCGAAAAGTTTTGGTATACTTAATTTAATTAGAATTGGGAGGTTATCTAGTGAACCATACACGTTTGCTGTGGCTGGCACAGCGAAAAAGCGATCGATTTATTCGCAAAAATTTTTCATCTATTCAAATCATCGTCGCTTATTACATATTAATGACGGTTATTTCTTATTTATTGTTTTGCCTCCCTATTTTCAGAGAACCTGACTCGCATGTTCCTTTTATTGATTTATTTTTCTTAGCAATCAGTACAGTCAGTGTTACTGGACTCACCACAGTCGATATTAATTCGGTTTTTAATGATCGTGGGATCGTCTTATTGGAGGTTCTTTTCCAAGTTGGTGGCTTAGGGATTATGATGATTTCAACGGTCTTTTTTATTTTATCAAAACGGCGAATCACATTAAAGCAACGTCAGTTAATTATGACTGACATGAATCAGCCGCGACTGAGCGGAATTGTTCGACTGATCCGCACTACTTTTTTGATTTTAATTTGGTTCCAAGTAATCTTCGGCTCGCTCTTTTCGCTTTATTTTTATATAAGTGGTTATTATACGAACTGGCGAGATGCGATATTTTATGGATTTTATCAAGCTATTTCTGCAGTGACTAATTCAGGCTTTGATATTTCAGGTGATTCAATTATCCCTTTTGCTCATGATTATCTCTTTTTACTGGCAATTATGTTCTTAATTTTTATCGGCGGAATTGGATTTCCCGTTTTACTGGAAATTCATGAGTGGTTACATTTTAAGAAAAAGAACTTTCGTAAGAAGAAACGAGGCTTGCCTTTCCGCTTCTCATTGTTTAGTAAAATTGCTTTGCTAGCGTTTATTGTTCTGTTTATTGGCGGGGCTATTTTGATTTACTTATTAGAAAAAGATCACCTATTTTTGACAATGAATGAAAGTGGCCGTTGGGTAAGTTCGATGTTTTATTCGATGACTACACGAAACGCTGGCCTCCAAATTAATGATTTAGGGGACTTCCAAATCACAACATTGATTATTTTTTCTGTGTTAATGTTTATTGGTTGTAGTCCTAGCTCTGTTGGTGGTGGTGTTCGAACAACGACTGTTGCGATTATTGGTTTGTATTTGTTAGCCTTTTTAAAAAGTGAAGATGATATTAGCGTCTTTAGCCGTAAAATAGATGACGATGATGTCAAAAAATCGATTGTTGTCTTCATGTTATCTTTGATTATGTGCTTTTTCGCTGTCGTCTTTTTGTCAGCCACTGAAAATCTGCCCTTGATTTCAATCATTGTGGAAGTCGCTTCTGCCTTTGGGACAACCGGTCTTTCTTTAGGCATTACAGACGATTTAACAACAGTAGGTAAATTAATGATTGCCTTATTAATGTTTATTGGACGTATTGGTATGCTTTATACCTTAATGATTTTTGTACCAAAAGAAACACGTGACTTAGGCTACGAATACCCTTCAGAAAAAATTATTATTGGATAAAAAAACAAAGCCTCTCAAGTAAGAGGCTTTGTTTTTTTATTTTTTCATGTGTGTGACTAGTTTGTTATAACTTTCAGAGCGTTCAATTGCATCTTCTTTAGTTTTATCAAGTAAATGTTCGACTACTTCTTGATTTTCTTTAATTGTATGCAACGCAGAGTAACGTGTTTGTTTTTCAAGAAAATCACGCATTTTGTCAAAATCTGTTTTCTTGTAGTCAATGACCATCGGATCTTTGCCTTTCTTAACTAACTCTGGATTATAGCGATAAAGAGGCCAATAGCCAGATTCAACGGCTTCTTTGGCTTGATCTAACGTCCGAACCATTCCGCCTTTGACCCCGTGATTAATACATGGGGTATAACCGATGATAATTGATGGGCCTGGGTACCGCTCCGCTTCGTCAATTGCTTTAATCGTTTGCATTGAGTTTGCGCCTAAAGCTACTTGTGCAACGTAGACATTCCCATAAGTGATTGCCATCATCCCTAAATCTTTTTTAGAGGTATGTTTCCCACCCGCTGAGAATTTGGCAATGGCTGAAGCTGGTGTAGCTTTAGATGTTTGCCCACCTGTATTGGCATATACTTCATTATCCATAACAAAAATATTAACATCTTCCCCACTGGCAAGAACATGATCAATGCCGCTAAACCCGATATCATAGGCCCAACCATCGCCGCCGACAATCCATTGACTCGTTTTCACTAGTAAATCTTTTTGTTCGTAAATTTTTGTTAAAAGTGGATCTTCATCGGCTTCTTCACTTAATGCCGCCGCTAGTTTGGTTGCTCGCTGTTGTGTTCCTTCCCCTTCAGCCATGTGTTCCAACCAATCATTTAACAAGGCTTGAAGTGAATCTGATCCGACGTTTTTAGCAAGACTTTCTTCAACCAGACTAGCTAAATGTTGACGTTTCGTTCGATTGGCAATATACATACCATAACCATATTCCGCATTATCTTCAAACAGCGAATTACTCCAAGCTGGTCCTTGGCCACATTCGTTCGTTGTATAAGGTGTCACTGGTGACGAACCACCCCAAATTGATGAACAGCCTGTTGCGTTAGCAATCATCATTCGATCACCAAATAATTGTGTCAACAACTTAATATAAGGTGTTTCGCCACAGCCTTCACAAGCACCTGAAAATTCCATCAATGGCTGATTAAATTGGGAACCTTTAACAGAAAGTTTTTTGACTGGGTTGGCTTTTTGTTTAAGAGTCACCGCAAAGGCCCAATTCATCGCTTGCTCTTTCTGAGTTTCATAAGGTTTCATTAAAATCGCCTTGTCTTTCACGGGACATGCCTGAACACAAAGACCACAACCTGTACAGTCTTCTAAAGAAACTTGGATACGATACATCAACCCATCTGTGCCACGCATTTCGCGCATGGCAAAACCTGCAGGTGCTTCTTTCAGTTCTTCTTCATCCGCTAAAAATGGTCGAATAGCCGCATGTGGACAAACAAAGGCACATTCATTACACATCGTACACTTATCCATTTGCCACTCAGGCACTTCTAACGCAATGCCACGTTTTTCATAAGCTGCAGTGCCCATAGGAATGGCACCGCCCTTCATTCCGTTTTCAATCAAATCTGAAACGGTCAGCTGATCCCCTTCTTGACGATTGATTGGTTCTAAAATATTTGTCACAAAAGCTGGAGCTTCCGACTCTTGATTTTCTGGTTCTAAAACAATGGTGGCCCAATCTTCTGGGACTACAATTTCTTGCAGCGATTCAAAGGTAGCATCAATCGCTTGGTAATTTTTTTCAACAATTTCCATTGATTTTTTTCCATAAGTCTTTTTCACTTCTTCTTTAAGTAACGGTAAATATTGCTCTTTCGTTAAAATATCTGTTACTTCAAAAAAGGCAGTAGACATCACTGTATTGATCCGACGGCCTAAGCCTACTTTGCGAGCTAACTCAACCGCATTGATAATATAAAATTTGATTTGGTGCTCCCCAATATATTTTTTTAACTTAGCCGGTAATAAACGATGAACCTTTTCTTGATCCCAAATAGTATTCAGTAAAAACGTTCCACCATCTTTTAAACCTTTTAACAGGTCGTATTTATGCAAATAGGAAGCATTATGACAAGCGATGAAATCTGCTTGTTCAATTAAATACGTGGAAGTAATTGGCTCTTTACCAAAACGCAGATGCGAAACGGTTAAACCGCCTGATTTTTTAGAATCATAACTAAAGTAAGCTTGTGCATAAAGGTCGGTATGATCTCCGATAATTTTAATCGCTTGCTTGTTTGCTCCCACAGTTCCGTCAGAACCAAAGCCCCAAAATTTTGCTTGGAAAGTAGTATCTGGCGTTAAATCTAAAGTAGGTTCTTCTGGCAATGATTGATAAGTTACATCATCAACGATCCCCACCGTAAAGCGTTGTTTTAATTCTTTAAATGGCAATAACAAATGATCATAGATCGCTTTAATTTGATTAGGCGCTACGTCTTTAGAGCCTAACCCATAACGTCCACCAATCACAATTGGTCGATTTTCATGTTGATAAAGAGCGCTTTGAACATCTAACAATAACGGTTCCCCTTCGGCTCCTGATTCTTTTGTTCGATCTAAAACAGCAACCTTTTCTACTGTAGCTGGTAATTTTTCAAGAAGGTTTTCGGTAGGAAATGGACGATATAAATGAATATTGATAAAACCAACTTTGCGTCCTTGTTGATTGAGATAGTCAACTGTTTGTTTGATTACTGGCGAAGCCGACCCCATTGAAATAATGACTTCTGTTGCATCTTCAACCCCATAATAATCGGTTAAATCATACGTTGTTCCACGAAGATTGTTAATTTTTTTCATGTATTTTTGAACAATTTTTGGCATTTCTTCGTAATTTTTATTGACTGTTTCTCTTTGTTGAAAATGAATGTCAGGATTTTGAGCGGTCCCTGAAACAGTGGGATGATTAGGATTCATGCCTCCCATTCTAAAACGAGTTACAGCTTCCTGATTCACCATTTCTTTCAGGTCATCATAATCAATCACTTCGATTTTTTGTAGTTCATGGCTCGTTCTAAAACCATCAAAAAAGTTTACAAAAGGTAAACTACCTTCTAAGCTAGCTAAATGAGCAACTGCCGACAAATCCATCACTTCTTGAACACTCGATTCTGCTAACATACAAAAACCTGTTTGGCGGGTAGCCATCACATCGCCATGATCACCAAAAATACTCAACGCACTTGTCGTTACTGCCCGAGCCGCCACGTGGAACACAGAAGGCAGCAATTCTCCTGCGATTTTATACATATTGGGAATCATCAACAGTAAACCTTGTGAAGCAGTATAAGTAGTGGTTAACGCACCTGTTTTTAACGAACCATGAACTACTCCCGCTGCCCCAGCTTCTGATTGCATTTCAATAACTTGAACTTTTTGACCATAAATATTTTTTAAACCACTTTCCGCCCATTCATCCACCAACTCAGCCATTGTTGAACTTGGTGTGATAGGATAAATAGCGGCAACTTCTGTAAACGCATATGAAATATAAGCCGCTGCGGTGTTTCCATCCATTGTTTTTTTCATTTTTTCACCTTTTATCTTTCCTAAGCATTGCTTGTGACTGTTGTTTTTTGTGTTTTGACATACTGATCAATTGCATTAGCTGCGATTTTTCCGGCGCCCATCGCTAAAATAACGGTGGCAGCACCTGTGACTATGTCGCCCCCAGCAAAAACGCCAGGTATTGAGGTTGCTCCTGTTTTAGGATCAGCCTGAATGTACCCCCATTGGTTTAGTTCTATTTCTGGATATGTTGATAACAAGACTCGATTTGCCCCTTGGCCAATTGCCTCGATTACTGCATCAGCAGGAATGGTAAACGTGCTGTTTGGAATTGGTTCTGGCCGTCGTCTTCCAGACGCATCTGGTTCACCTAAAACCATTTTGACACATTCAACACCGGCTAGATTTCCTTGTTGGTCATCTAAATAAGCAATTGGATTCGTTAACCAATAATAGTTAATTCCTTCTTCAAGGGAATGGTGGTATTCTTCAATTCTTGCTGGTAATTCTTCTAACGAACGACGATACACAATGTTCACATTTTCAGCGCCTAATCGTTTGGCTGAACGAGCAGCATCCATTGCAACATTCCCGCCGCCAATCACAACGACATTTTTAGCACGTTTAATCGGTGTATCATATTCTGGAAACTCATAGCTATGCATTAAATTGATTCGTGTTAAAAATTCACTAGAAGAATAAACCCCGTTTAAGCTAGTTCCTGGGATTCCCATAAAGTTTGGTGCCCCTGCACCAACCGATAGATAACAGGCATCAAACTCTAACATTATTTCTTCCATCGTAATCGTTTTACCTACTACCACATTGGTTTCTATTGTTACACCTAAGGCTTCAATACTCGCAATTTCCTGTTTAACAATTTTTTTCGGTAAGCGAAATTCAGGTATGCCATAGGTTAATACGCCGCCAGCTTCATGAAGCGCTTCAAAAATAATTACTTCGTAACCGAGCTTTGCCAAATCCCCCGCAACCGTTAACCCAGAAGGACCAGAACCGACCACTGCGACTTTCCCTTTTGTTGGTTCCGCTGTTTTCTTAGGAAACTTGTGATTTTCTAATGCCCAATCGGCAACTAAACGTTCTAATTTGCCAATTGCCACTGGTTCAAAGTTTTTGGCTTTCCCTAATTTACAAACTTGTTCACATTGTTTCTCTTGCGGACAAACGCGTCCACAAATAGCAGGTAAATTTGTATATTTACTTAAAATATCGGCTGCTTGTTCCATGTTTCCTTCACGAATAGCTAAAATAAATCCAGGAATATCAATCATCACGGGGCATTTAGTAATACAAGGTGCATTTTTACATTGTAAACAGCGAACCGCTTCCTCTTGCCCTTCTGCTAATGTATAGCCTAAGCAAACCTCTTCAAAATTATTCTTTCTGATAGTAGGTGCTTGTTCCGCAATCGGTGTTTTTATACGACTTTTTCTAGCCATTTTTCTCCACCTGCTCTTTCAAACGATCTGTAAAGCAAACTGCTTCTTCTTCCTGATATTGCTTCATTCGATTAATGAATTCATCCCAATTTACTTCATTGCCTTTAAACTCAGGTCCATCAACACAGGCAAATTTCATGGTGCCATCAACAGTGACCCGACAACCACCACACATGCCTGTTCCGTCAATCATAATAGGATTCAAGGAAACATAAATTGGTAATTGATGTTTTTCAGCTGTCAAGGTACAAAATTTCATCATGATGCTGGGCCCAATCGCCCAACTGTAGGCTACAGATTCACGTGCAATAACTTCTTCCATCGCTTCTGTTACTAAGCCCTTTTTACCTAATGAACCATCATCCGTTGTAATGATTAGCTCATCCGAATAACAACGGCATTCTTCTTGTAACAGAACTAACTCAGCTGTTCGTGCCCCCAAAATCGTAATCACTCGGTTGCCTGCTTCTTTTAAAGCCTTGATAATTGGATAAATAGCCGCGATACCAACCCCGCCACCGACAACCATCACCGTTCCATATTGCTTCACTTCTGTGGGCATACCTAAAGGTCCAGTGATATCTAACAAAGAGTCGGAAGTTTTAAGTTGGGAAAGTGCAGCTGTTGTCTTACCGATTACTTGGAAAATAATTCGAATACTGCCTGCTTGTGGATTTGTCTCCGCAATCGTTAAGGGGATCCGTTCTCCCTTTTCGTCAATTCTTAAAATAACAAACTGTCCAGCCTGAGCATGTGTCGCTATTCTTGGCGCTTCCAGCCAAAAATCAAATGTATTACTAGATAATTGAGTCGACTGAAGAATATTAAACATTGAAATACCTACCTTCATCATTCCTTTTCATTCTGACTCCTACTTTCTTAAATCCTTAGGCAACGCTATCAGATAAAGTGGTGGCGACACTTTGAACAAATGTTTTTAGCAGTTCGATGTCTTCTTCTTCTGCATTGTTTTCAATTTCAACTGTTTCAGCTACTTTTTTAGCACCAGCTTTTTCAAAAGCTCCTACAAAATCATGCGCTGATTTACAGAAAAATTCACCATATTCACGATCACCGGAACCAACAACGCCAAATGGCTTACCTGCTAAATCCTTTTCAGTTAATTCATCAAAGAAATCTTCAAATTCAAAAGGCAGTTCCCCATCACCATAAGTATACGTTGCGATAATACAAGCATCTGCATCATCAAAGAAGTCTACATCAACTTCTGAACATTCTTCACGTTCTACTTCAACTCCAGCTTCTTGAAACTGTTCTTCCAAAATCTCGGAAATTTCTTCTGTGTTTCCAGTCATACTTGCATAAACAATTTTTACTAGTGCCATCTTCATTCATTTCCTTTCTGTTGTCCTAAATATTTCAATGCATTCAAATGCAATTGTAACCCCTTACATTAATTCCTAAAAAAATAACTTTTACAAATGATTTTATTCACAAACTAATCTAACTAAGTATGTACTCTTCTCCTTTCGAGATAGAGTATTTTTTACTACGTCTTTACTATACCACACTCCAAACCTTTTTAACAATATTTTTAAGGTAAAAAAAATATTATTTAGGTTCTTTTTTATAAAATGTTTTTCCTTCTTCCAATCATAAAAATTGCTTCTAAAACCGCTCCCCCTAATGCACGAGCTTTGTCGGAGATCGTCAAGCAATCGACTTTCTCAACCGGTCGAGGATCTACATCCGCACACTTCAACCCTTGATAACAGGTTACCTTTTCTGAAATCAATCCTCTCAAAGTCCCTGTCAGAGGCGAATAAACTGGAACCTGATCGATAAAAAATAATACTTCCCCTTTCAACACGAGATCCCCTATGTTTTTAAGGTGGGTAACTTGTCCGGAAGCAGGGGCATGGACAACTCGTTCCGCACTTTTTCCGCCAATTTCACCTGGAATACCTGTATTAGGTAAAGCTGTTCCTTCAAAGTATAAACGTCCCAGCCTATGGCCACGCATTGTCTCAATCACAACATCGACATCTTGCGGTGCTGAAAAACCTGGTCCTAAAGCAATCGTAATCGGTGCCATTCCTCGATGCGTACCTAAATTTTTCTTAGCCAAAATCGCATCGATAACAATCAGTGGTTTCAATTGTTGAATAGCACTTGCTGTTTGATCGACAAAAACAGGCAGCTTATTTTGCTGCCAACATTTCGCGCAATCCTTTAATGAAGTAATTCGAACAGCAATCAAATCTTCCACTCTTTGTTCTTTCTGAAAAATAGCATCACAAACTGAAACAGTCCTCCGAATGGCCAGAGGACATTCTGTTTCTAATACTAGTATTTTAAAGCCAACGTGCCATAATTTTTGGATAACGCCTGTCGCTAGATCGCCCCCTCCGCGAACAATCACTAATTTTTCTTGGATGTTTTGACTGATTTCTCCCATAAAATAAGTCCTTTCTCTAATTCCATATTGCAAGCAATAATTTTGTCTAATTTTTCAAAACAGCTTTTGGGTAACTGAAGACAGACATTCATCGCTTGAACGAACTCTCTTCGCGTATGGGTTTGATTTAAACACAAAATTCGTTTGCCTTGGCTCTCTTTAAACAATCCTTTTGGATGAGCAATCAGTTGAGCTAACAATGTTTCTGTGATTGGTTCTTGTTGTTGCGCATCGGTTAATTCCAAAAAAAGCGGCAACCGATGAATGGTCGTTTCATCTATCTTTTGACCAATCACAGAAATCGGAAGCACACCAATTGTGGTGGTTGTTTCTTTTAATATCACGGGTTCATAAGAGGACCAGCCTTTCAAAGGTCGTTGTTTGGAACCATCCGCTTCTAAAAAAACTTTCGTGAAGTGCTGAAACAATATTTGAAGCGAGGTCATTGCAGGCATCGTTAGTTTTGTTTGATTGTTGATAGCGGTTCCTGCTAAAGTGATTCCGCAGATATTCGGCGTTATTTTTTCAAAATGGTTTGTATAAAAATAATCATACAATTGACGTTGGGGAAACCCAATTTTTGTGGTTGTACTAACCAGAACAGCTTCCTTTCGATATGTTTTTGCTAGCGCCCACATTAAGCTTGTTTTCCCACCACTACCAACAATCGACACAATTTCCTTTCCTTGTAAATCAAAACACTTTTTTAAGGACTCCACAGTTGGTACCTCCTTTCCCCAAGGTCATTTTTCACAGAAAAAATAGAGGCTACGCGTACTTTTGCTTCTTCTAAAAAACATACAATGTGAGTTATTTCCGCTTCATTAATGAGTAAACCGATCCCACAGCCATCCGTCAATGATGGTGGCAAAGTAAAGACGCGAACAGCCACCTTTCTTGTCAACAGTACTTGTTCTGCCTGAACAGCATAATGTGTATTCGGAAAGGTTAGCAAATACTCCATCTTTTCACCTTCTTTTTTTGTTAAAGCGTAATTACTTTAGCCGCTTGATTCATTGTTTCAACAATTTCGTACATATTAGTAATAGATCCGATAGCTAAGGTGTCTGTTAAATGATAAAAATCTAAACAGGCCCCACACGTTTGAATCGTGGTTCCCTTCTCCGCTAATTGTTGCAAATCATCTAAGGTATTCGCTGCTTGATTCGTTAAAAACGCCCCTCGATTAAAGAATAATAGCTGTGTAGGAACAGTTTCTGCTTCTGATAAGGATTGAAGATAACTTTTCATTAATAGTCGTCCTAGCTGCTCGTCTCCAGTACCTAATTGATCGGAGCCAATCGTAATTACTAAATCTGTTGCTGACTGACTTGTTTGTTGAGTCGCTTCTTTAGGTACCGTAATTTTGACAGAGAAAACCGTGGCTTCTATCTGCTTCGCAGTCAAAGTGGCTTGTTTTTTAGTAGCTAATTTTTTTAAATTTTCAATGGCTACTTCGTTATCGACTAAAACCTCGATAGTGCCTCCAGCCAAACCTAGCTCCGCCAAGGCTTTTTTCGTTTCAATCACAGGTATTGGGCAAGGTTTTCCCAATGCATCTACTAATTTCATATTTGGCCCTTCTCTCTATAAAAGTACTACTGCTTGTTGTTCTTTTGGCAGAACCTCGCCAATAATTTTGGCAACAGGGTCCTCTTTTTGAATAGCTGCTAAACAGGCTGCCGCTTCATCAGCAGCGACACTAATTAACAGTCCGCCAGATGTTTGTGGATCAAACAAAAGTTCTTGCATTTCCATAGAAATTTTTGAATAATCGATTGTCGTTCCGATTGTTTGTCGGTTTCTTTGCCCAGCTGCAGTGACTAAACATTCTCCGGCGTAGGCCAACGCTCCTGTAATGGTTGGTAACGCTTCTGTATCAATCAGTAATGTTACCTGATTATCAGCCATTTCTTTTGCATGAATTAATAGACCAAACCCAGTCACATCAGTACAAGCATGTACTGCGTAAGATCGAGCATTCACAGCGGCATATTTATTTAAACGTTCCATCGAATCTTGCGCGATTTTTTGTTCCCTCTGCTTCGCTAATTGCCCCCGAACAGCCGCTTGAATAATTCCTACACCTAATGCTTTAGTTAAAATCAAGACATCCCCCACCTGTGGCGTATTATTATGCCACAAATTTTCTGGATGAACTTCTCCAGTTACCGCTAAGCCATACTTGGGTTCATGGTCATAAATCGAATGACCTCCCGCCAGTAAAGCGCCCGCTTCCTTTAATTTTAAGCTGCCACCCAAGAGCATTTGTTCCAACCATTCTTTTGACATCTTTTGTGGAAAACAAACAAGATTTAGCGCATAAAGGACTGTTCCGCCCATGGCATAGACATCACTTAAAGCATTAGCGACCGCAATTTTTCCAAATGATAACGGATCATTGACCATTGGTGAAAAAAAATCAACCGTTGAAATCAAAGCTTTTTCAGGCGTTATTTGGTAAACCGCGGCGTCGTCGGCATGTTCAAACCCGACGAGTAGCCGCTCATTTGCCGGTGTTTCGGGTAAGTGTTGCAACAATTGGTTCAGTACACGGGATTCAATTTTTGCCCCGCAGCCGCCTGATGTACATTGTGATAAAAAATCCATGCTGTCCGCTCCTTCTCAAATTAGTAGTTCTTGTAAAGCGTGAATTGTCCAAGTAATTTCTTCAGGCGTTGTCTGCCAACCAAAGCTAAAACGTAAGGTGCCAGTTGCTAAAGTCCCAGCTGTTTCATGGGCTAATGGTGCACAATGCAAACCTGCGCGCGTCATAATGCCATATTGTTCTGCTAGTTGCTGTGCCACCACTGTTTCTTCCTGATTCCATAGTGTGATAGAAACAACAGGGACAGTTTGTGCCACGTCCTTGGTTCCTAAAATTGTGACAGGTAACCCTGATAAACCATTAAAAAAATTCTGCATTAAGGTTCGTTCGTGCTTTTGAATCGCTGCTAAACCAATTTTATTCAACTCTTTAACAGAACTATTTAAGCTTAGAATACCTAAATTGTTTAACGTACCAGCTTCAAATTTATCTGGTAAAAAAGAGGGTTGATCAAAGGAATTAGAATGGCTACCAGTGCCGCCCGTCATCAGTGGTTTGACCGCTTCAGCCCCTCGCTCACTAAAAGCTAACCCACCAATACCTGCTAATCCATATAAGCTTTTATGTCCAGTAAAGGCTAACACATCAATGGCCATCTGGGTCATTTTTATTGGTAAAAATCCCGCCGTTTGAGCCGCATCCAAAATAGTTAGTAATCCTTTCTGTTGAGCCCATTGAAAACATTCTTCAATGGGTAAAATGGTGCCTAAGACATTGGATGCGTGTGTCATCACCAAGGCTTTTGTATTCGTTCGCCAGGCTCGCTGAATATCTTCTATATCTAATAGGCCAGTTTTTTGACAAGCAACATACGTCACTGAAATGCCTCGTTCTTTCTCAAGCAAGTGAAGAGGTCTGGCTACTGCATGATGTTCTAACATGGTCGTAATTACATGGTCGCCAGGTTGTAAAAGTCCTGCTAATGCAAGATTTAAGGAAGTTGTTGCGTTATTTGTAAACGTAATCTGAGCCGCACTGGGTGCCTGAAAAAAGTCTGCTAACAATTGACGTGTCTCTAAAAGAGGAAGCCCCTCTCTAAGCAAAGGGGCATTTCTTCCGTAATTCATGAACTGATTTTCTGCTAAATAGGCAGTCAAAGCCTCAATGGTTGCTGGAAATTTTTTATAGGAAGTCGCTGCATAATTTAAATAAACCAAGTCCTTCATACGTTTTTCCTCTCTAACTATTGGTTTCTTGAATTAATTTTCTGTACTCTTCTGGCGTATCGATATCTTTTAAACGGCCAGGAGTCGCTATTCTCAGCATCTGAACTGCTTCTGGAAAGCGTTCACAAATCATGCGTCCGCCTGTTTCACCAGTCAATGTTAATAGTTCTTGTCGAAATTGATTACCGAATAATACTGGACTACTAGGACAACCATCTTTTTGTAATGGCACTACAATTTTATTTCTCTGACATTTATCTAACACGGGTTGTAGCATTTTAGGTGTTAACAATGGTTGATCACTAGGTAAGTATAAATAGCCAGCTCCCCGAGCTTGTTCGGTTCCTAAACGAATACTGCTACTTTGCCCTTCTTGCCATTGATGATTGAGAATCACCTGAATGTTCTTAGGTAAAGGAAACGCTGGCTGATTCTCAGGCGAAACAACTAAAATCCGTTCTAATACGTCTAATTGATTCACTAAGGTTAACGTGTGCTCTAAAAATGTTTTTCCTTGATATTTTAAGAACAATTTATTTTGGCCCATCCGTTGTGAATTGCCCGATGCTAGAATAATGACACTAACGAGTGACATGAGTTGTCTCCTTTTATCTTTTTTTCTTTTGATAAGGGGTATTTTCTAAAGGCAGACTTGGTCGGAGCTGACCATCCAAGGCAAAATATGCGCCTGCTAAAGCTGGTGCGGTAGGGATCGTTGCTAACTCACCTACGCCTTTAATTCCATAAGCTAAACCTTCGTGAAGATTGTCAGCATGAACCAAAATTGTTTCAATTGGTGGTACTTGAGTGGCGTTCACTAATCCTAGCGTTGCATATTTTGCTTTAACATAGCCTTCTTCTAAGGCAAATTTTTCAGTTAAAGCATACCCCATGCCCATCGCAATCCCACCTTCAATTTGACCTTCAGCAGCTCGTGGATTCACCACTTGCCCCATATCATACGCAGCCACAAATTTAGCTACTTTTCCTTTGTCATCTAGAATAGCTACTTCAGCAGCATAACCATAACCAGCATGACTAACTGGACTTTTTTTATCATTGATTAATGGATCCGTTTTCGCTGAATATTCCCCATAAAATTCTTCGCCTTCCAAATCACTTAAAGCACGTCCCATATCAAGCTCATACCGTAATTGCATTGCCGCTCTTCTAGTAGCTTCTCCTGTGAAGAGTGACTGCCTCGAAGCCGTTGTTGTTCCTGAATTCGGCGTTCTTCTCGTATCAGGTGCTTCCGCAACAATCATTTCTGGTGGTAAATTTAATGTTTCACAGGCAATTTGCGTCGTAACGGTTGCCATCCCTTGACCGATACAAGCAGCACTTGTGCGGACATGTATTTTTCCTTCTTCAACAGAAATAATACAACGCCCTGTATCAGGTAGCCCCACACCCACGCCACTATTTTTAAAGAAACTAGAAATTCCAGCAACTTCCGCTTGTTCATAGACGTCTTTAACCGCTAACAAGGCTTCTTTTAACGCCGCATTTTTCGAGACCAATTGTCCATTCGGTAAAGTATCTCCTGGGGCGACGGCATTTTTAAAGCGTATTTCCCATGGTGATAGTCCGACTTTTTCTGCTAACAAGTTTAAATTACTTTCAATTGCAAAAGCCGTTTGGCAAACACCAAATCCACGAAATGCACCTGCTGGCGGATTATTAGTATATACAGCAAACCCTTCCACATCAATCGTTTGATACTTGTAGGGACCTGCCGCATGTGTACAAGCCCGTTGCAATACTGGTCCTCCTAAAGAAGCATAGGCCCCAGTATCCGCATAAATCACTGCTTTCATTGCAGTTAAATTGCCTTCTTCATCACAGCCGGTCGTAAAGTCCATTTCCATGCCATGGCGTTTGGGATGAACCATCAAACTTTCTTCACGGCTTAGCAGTACTTTTACTGGTTTCTTCAATAACCAAGCGGCTAAGGATGCATGATGCTGAACACTCATGTCTTCTTTCCCACCAAAACCGCCACCAACAAGTTTTGATTGAACATGAATTTTTTCCTTATCCAGTCCTAACATCCGAGCCACTTCCCGTTGTTCATCATAGATACTTTGACCCGCACTAAAGAGTAAAATGCCCTCACCTTCAGGCTGTGCAATCGCACACTCGGGTTCCATAAAGGCATGTTCGTTAATTGGTACGGAATAATGTTCTGTCACTACAAACGCAGAATTTGCTAATACTTCATCTGCGTTGCCACGTACCAAGTGTTCATGAGACAAGATATTGCCCTTTTCATGAATAGCTGGTGCACCTTCTGCTAAAGCAGCTTCACAAGAAGTAAGCGGTATCATTCCTTCGTAATCAACTTCCACTAAATTTTTTATCTCTGGTAAGGTTTCTTTTCTTTTTGAAACAACGAGTGCCACTGCATCCCCAACATACCGTGTTATTTCTCCTTCTGGAATCATTACATCCCAATCGGAAATAAATTCTAAATGACCAATTTTATTATTTCCTGGAACGTCTTTAGCTGTGAACACAGCCACACAGTCAGGATGCGCCAATGCTTGGGTACTATCGATTGATAGAACTTTTGCGCGAGGATAGGCACTCCGCAAAGCAGATGCATGAAGCATTCCTTCTATGTCAATGTCATCTACATAAATCCCTGTTCCTAAGGTTTTCTCCACTGCATCGACCCGTTGGAAGTCTTCCCCTAATTTACCATTTGAATGTTCTTCCGGAATGCTCGTTTCTTCACAAAACATTTTAGCAGCTAACTGAATGGCTTCTATTATTTTCACATATCCTGTACAACGACAAATGTTCCCGCGTAAAGCTTTCTGAATGTCTTCTTTTGTGGGTTCGGGTTTCTTGTTCAATAATCCTTGTGCCGAAATAACCATCCCAGGGATGCAATATCCGCACTGAACTGCACCCGTTTTTGCAAACGCATAGGCGTAGACATCTTTTTGCCGTTGGCTTAAACCTTCGATTGTCGTGACTTCTTTACCAGCTAATTTTTCTAAAGTAAACAAACACGCTTTGGAAGCCTTTCCATTTACTAGCACCGTACATGCGCCGCAAGAGCCCTGGTTACAACCATCTTTTGTTCCAGTTAAGCCCAGATCCTCCCGCAAAAAGTCCATTAATTTTTTGTTTGTTTCACAGGTTTCACTTTGACCATTTACAATAATTGAATACATTTCTTGCACCTCGATTTCTGATATAGTTTAGTGTTCAATCACCTAGATTATACCACAAATCTTCGTTCTAAAAATTATTTTTTAGCGAAAAAACTTTTTTATTTAACTTAAAGGTCCTCATTATTGATAGCGTTGTTGAATTAATTCTCCCGCGATGCTAATCGCTAACTCTTCTGGTGTTTCGGCTGCAATATCTAAGCCAATTGGCATGAAAATTCTTTCAATTTCAGTCATTGTATAACCGACCTCTTTTAACCGTCGAACTTGTGAAGCAATTTTGTGTTTGCTCCCCATCACACCAATATATTTGGCTGGTGTTTCCAATAACTGTTTGGCAACGATGAAATCAAAATTGTGTCCTCTGGTAATCACTATACCATAATCGTCCGCCGTTATTTCAATAAACGCAGCTAAATTTTCTAAAGGAATAACCCGTAGTTCCTCAGCTTGTGGAAAGGCTTGTGCCGTCAAAAATTCTGGACGATCGTCCACTACAACGCAATAAAACGATAAATAGTTTAAAATAGGTACCAATGCGCGTGCGACATGACCACTTCCAAAAATATACACTTTCCCTACTTGGAGGATCGCTTCTGTTAAAAAAGTGATTTCCTCTTTTTGCTCACAATGGATACCTTTAGGTAGCAAACTTAATTCCCCCTCCCAAGAAGTGGAACCAATCAATTCGCCTGTTTCACTATAAAAGGATACTTTTCCTAAATTGTTTTGATCTAGTTCAGTCATTAACCAACCTTGTTGATTATTTTGAAAATGCGTTTCTATGGACTCACACAACTCTTTTAAAAATGGCGTTTCCCATGAAAGATAATGGAAAAAAATCGTGACATTTCCGCCACAGACCATGCCTAAATCAGCAATATTATTCGGGGCTAAAATAAATTGACGTTGTGCATTTTCTTTCTCAAGAAGTAGCTTTTTTGCCACTTGTTCAGCCTGAAATTCAACCGCCCCACCACCAACAGTTCCGGCTATTCTACCTTCGGCGGAAACCAGCATTCTAGCCCCTTGACTTCGTGGTGTAGATCCTGAACTTGTACCAATCGTTAATAACATCGTGTCTTGCTTTTCCAATATTGCCTGTTTCAAACGCTGAAATACTTCTCTCATTTCAGTTCCTCCGATACTACATCCTGTTCTTTAAAGATTTCTTCAAAGCATGCCTCTACCTGTTGATACACTTTTTTCTCAAATAAAAGATATTGATCAATCAACTCTTTTCCTTGATCCGTAACAATTGACCCGCCACCATTACAACCACCAACACTTTTGATAATTAATGGAAAAGATAGCTCTTCTTCAGCTACCCGCACAATCCGCCATGCCTTATTATAAGACATTTTCATCTCTTTTGCCGCTAAGTTTAGTGACCCAGTTTGCTGAATTTTTTGTAAAACTTCGACAACGCCAGGACCAAAAAAGTTCCGATCTGTTTTTAATTTTAAGTTTAGGGAATACGTAAACATCTTCTCCTCCTTTATTCGTTCATTTTTTTATAGATAACGTAAGGGAAAAAGGATACGAAAGCTTACTCACTTTCGTATCAAAAAAAGCAATCTTCACTCAAGTGCTACACGCTTTTTTGGTTTTAAAATGACATTTAAAAGGACTGCTACCAAAGTGGTTAAGATAACTTCCGAATTACCGAAAATCGTTGTTACCCAAGTTGGAAAACCAGCTAAGCTTCCAGTAGACAATGTGACACCAATTCCAAATGCTAGAGCTGTTCCGACAACCCCAGTATTTCGAGGAGTCATTTCCTGCGAAGCAATCATCCGAATACCTGTCATAGAAATAGAAGCAAAAACTGAAATCGTTGCGCCACCAATTACCGCGTAAGGAATCGTAGTTAATAACGCAGCTACTTTCGGAACAAAACCAGCAATTAATAATATAACTGAAGCGAAAACCAGAACATACTTATTAATCACTTTTGTTACCGTAACCAGACCAACATTTTGTCCAAAAGTTGCCACTGGGATTGATCCAAATAAACTGCCAATAAAGTTAGTGAATCCACTTCCCATAATTCCGCCAGATAATTCTTCATCCGTTGCATCTCGATCCATTGCTCCAACCGTTGTTGCTGTAAATTGACCGATGGCTTGAACAGCATCAACAATAAACATCACCACAAGCGTAAAGATTGGTACCAGTTGAAAATCCAGTCCAAAATGAAACGGGGTAATTACCTGAACGATTTTAGCATTTTGAACTGGCTCAAAACTAACCATCCCTAAAGCTAAAGAAATCAAATAGCCAATAACCATTCCGTTTAAAATTGCTGATAACTTCAAAAATCCTTTTGCAAAATAATTGAAGTAAAAGACAATCGCAAAGGTTAATAATGCAACTAACCAATTCCGGGCTGAACCAAAATCAGCACTACCAGCTCCTCCTGCCATATACTTAATCGCAACAGGAAACAGGGATAGGCCAATACTTAAAATAACCGTTCCTGTTACTAAAGGCGGAAACAACACACGGATTTTTTTAATGAACAAACCAACAATAATAACAAGAATACTGCCAACTAATTGTGAACCAAAAATTGCTGCAATCCCAAAATCAGCTCCGATGGCCATCAAAATCGGTACATACGCAAAACTTGCCCCCATCATAACTGGTAACCGTGAACCCACTTTTCCAAAAATAGGGAAAAGTTGAATTAACGTTGCAACTGCTGAAAAAATCAATGATGTTTGAATCAAAATAGTCGTATCACTAGGACTTAATTGGCAAACTTTGGCAATCATGATTCCCGGTGTGACAATCCCTACTACTGCTGCGACAACGTGTTGCAATCCCATCGGAATTGCTTCAGAAATTGATAGTTTCGCATCATATTCAAATAATGCTTGCTCTTTTTTTTCATTCATAGGATCGTTTCCTTCTTCTTTTTATTCTAAAAGGATTGTTCCCCTTAATCAGTAAAGAATGCAATCCTTTTTCCCTCAGAAACATCTTAAAAATTATCCTTTGGCAGCAACTGCTTCAATTTCAAATAAACCATCTTTTGGCAACTTGGCTACTTCTACACAAGAACGTGCAGGCAAAACTTCTGAAAAGTAATTCCCATAGATTTCGTTAATTTTGCTAAAATCAGACATATGTTGTAAAAACACCGTTGTTTTCACAACATTATCATAGGTCATCTCGACCTCTTTTAAAATCGAACCTAAATTGATAAAAGCTTGTTTTGCTTGTTCTTCCACTGTAGCCTTCATTTCACCCGATTGCGGATCTAATCCTAGTTGTCCAGAAATGTACAACGTATTTCCCGCTAAGACAGAATGTGAATAAGGTCCTACAGCAGCTGGTGCCTGTGCAGAATTAATCATTTTGTTTGTCATCGTTTTCCTCCATTCTATGATTCTTTATTTTCAATTAAAGTCCCTGTTTTTCCAGATAATCCTTCTTTGGCTTTTTCTAATAACGTAATCAATGTTTTTCGACCTGGCTTAGATTCAGCAAACTTAATCGCTGCTTCAACTTTTGGTAACATTGAACCTGGAGCAAACTGACCTTCTTGCGCATATTGTTTCATTTTTTCTGTTGAAATATTCCCTAGGGCTTCTTGATTTTCTTTACCAAAATTAATACAAACTTTTTCAACTGCTGTTAAAATCACGAGCAGATCAGCATCTACTTGTTCAGCTAGTCGTTCACTACAAAAATCTTTGTCGATGACTGCATTTACACCTTTTAGTCGGTTCCCTTCTTGAATGACTGGGATGCCACCACCGCCGCCAGCAATGACTGTTTGGCCAGCATCAACCAATGTTTGAATCGTGAGAAGTTCGACAATATTTTTTGGTTTAGGAGAAGCGACGACTTGGCGATAACCACGGCCAGCATCTTCCATCACTTGTATATTTTTTTCTTTGACTAATTGTTCTGCTTCTTCTTTTGTCATGAAGCGGCCAATTGGTTTCGTTGGTTTTTTGAACGCCGGATCATTTTCATCCACGACCACTTGAGTGACTATGGTGGTGACGGCTTTACTTATATTTCGCTGACGCAACTCTTCTTGTAGCGCATTCTCTAAATCATAGCCAATGTAACTTTGACTCATGGCTACGCACATGGATAACGGAACAACTGGATATTGTGGATTATTAAAGGAAAATTCTTCCATAGCTAATTGAATCATCCCCACTTGAGGACCATTGCCATGAGATAAAATAACTTCATATCCTGCTTCAATCAAATCTGCAATCGCTTTGGAAGTCTGTTTTACAGCAGTCATCTGCTCCGTCAAATTATTTCCTAAAGCATTGCCACCTAAAGCTACTACGACGCGTTTGCCCATTGCTTCACCTCATTTTCTGTTTTATAAAAAGGACGATGCTTTTTCTTTTTCACAACGAGTTTTCGTATTAACTGTCTGTTGTCGTTGCATGAAGTCAACGCACATGACTAAGCGTTCTTGACTCGAGACAATCACACATTCATGAATAGACTTGGGAAGGTCTTATTTGTTCATGTTGAAGAGGCAACTTCTAATGATTCATTGTGTAAAGAAAAAGCATCTGTCTTCATGCCAAATTCATTATTTTACTTCTCTTGGTGTCGCTTTATCCGCTAAGTCTGTTAAGGTTTTTTGCGGATTTTTTACTTTACTTAAGAAAATCATAGCCGCAATAACATACGGTTTGTAGCTAGCTTCTTTGTAAAGTTCGACCCGATAACGATCGAAAACAGAAGCTTCCACTTCACCTTCTTCACAACTTACACCAGTAATATCAGCTGGTAGACAATGCATATACAAAGCTTTGCCGTCTTTCGTTGTTTTCATCAATTCTTCTGTACATTCCCAATCTTTGTGCTTTTTATTTTGAGAAAGTAATTCTTGTTCTAATTGATCAATTCCTGCTTGGTCACCATTGCCATATAATTCAGTTCGCTTTTCCATTGCCGCAAAAGGTGCCCAGCTTTTCGGATAAACAACATCCGCATCTTTGAATGCTTCTGCCATACTATTCGTTTTAGTAAAGTTTCCACCAAATTCTGCTGCATTTTTCTTCGCAACTTCTTCTACTTCTGGCATAATTTCATAACCTTCTGGATGTGCTAAGACGACATCCATTCCTAAACGGGTCATTAGACCAACAATTCCTTGAGGAACAGATAATGGTTTTCCATAAGATGGTGAATACGCCCAAGTCATGGCAACTTTTTTCCCTTTCAGGTTTTCAATACCACCAAATTCATGAATTAAATGCAACGCATCCGCCATTGCTTGCGTCGGATGGTCAATATCACATTGTAAATTCACTAACGTTGGGCGTTGTTCTAATACCCCATCTTTATATCCTTCTTGGACAGATTCTGATACTTCGTGCATGTAAGCATTGCCTTTACCAATGTACATGTCATCACGAATACCAATGATATCAGCCATAAAAGAAATCATGTTTGCTGTCTCACGAACAGTTTCTCCGTGAGAAATTTGACTTTTTCCTTCGTCTAAATCTTGAACTTCTAAGCCCAAAAGATTACACGCTGAAGCGAAACTAAAACGTGTTCTTGTAGAGTTGTCGCGGAAAAAAGAAATTCCAAAGCCACTATCAAAGATTTTAGTTGAAATATTATTTTCTCTTAAATAGCGTAATGTATCGGCAACTGTGAAAACAGCTTCTAATTCATCTCTTGTTTTTTCCCAAGTTAGGAAAAAGTCATTTTCGTACATTTTTTCAAATTCTAATTTATCTAATTTCTCAATATATTCTTTAAACGTTTCCATTCCATCTGCTCCTTTTTTCTTGTCTAATAATCCTTTACTTAACCACAATAGACCGTTGGTAATGCCGCATAAACGGCTGCACAACGAACCAAATCATCTTTCCAAGTTTTTTCATTTGGTGCATGTGCTTGTGCTTCCGCCCCTGGCCCGAAACCAATACAAGGAATACCATTACGTCCCATAATTGAAACGCCATTTGTTGAGAAGGTCCACTTATCTAACAATGGGCGTTCTTCACGCATTTCCACTGTTTCTACAGAGCCTTTCCGTGTTTCTCCATAGAGATTTTTATGCGTTTCCATCAAGGCTTTTGTTACATCATGATTTTCTGGAATTACCCACGTTGGGAAATAACATTCAATTTCATAAGTTAAATCCGTATAAGAAGGACGATCATAGTTGTACATTGAAACCGTCACATCATCTCCATATTTTTTAACAGCTGGTAAATTACGAATTTCTTCTAAACAACTTTCCCAAGTTTCTCCAGCAGTCATTCGACGGTCTAGTGAAACGGTACAGCCATCCGCAACAGCACACCGACTTGGTGAAGAATGGAAAATTTGCGAAACAGTCACCGTACCACGACCTAAGAAACGGGCTTCTTGCCACTCTGGATTGTACTTAGGATCTAACATACGAACTAAACCACGAATCGCTGTGCTTTCTGTATCTCCATTGTTGTTTAAGGCACGAACATCTTGTAAGATATCCGCCATTTTGTAAATGGCATTATCTCCACGTTCTGGTGCTGAGCCATGACACGAAACGCCTTTGACATCAACTTTAATTTCCATTCGGCCTCGTTGACCACGATAAATCCCACCATCTGTTGGCTCTGTTGAAACAACAAATTCTGGACGGATACCGTCTTCTTTGATAATGTACTGCCAACATAAGCCGTCACAGTCTTCTTCTTGGACAGTAACTGTTACTAAAGCAGTATATTTTTCTGATAATAGACCTAAATCTTTCATGATTTTAGCGCCATAAATAGCCGAAACAATCCCGCCTTCTTGGTCAGATGTACCGCGACCACCGATCTCAGTTTCTGTTTCATAACCATCGTAAGGATCAAATTTCCAGTTACTCATTTCACCAATTCCGACAGTATCCATGTGCCCATCAAAAGCAATTAATTTTTCACCAGACCCCATATAACCAAGTAAATTCCCTTGAGGATCAATGTCAATTTTATCGAAACCTAATTTTTCCATTTCGGCTTTTGCTCGCGCAATTTTGTTGCCTTCTTCTGCACTTTCTCCTGGAATTTTGACAAGGTCTCTTAAAAATTTGACCATATCTTCTCTGTAACCTTCTGCTGCTGCATTTACTGCATTAAAATCCATTCCTTTTACCTCCATAAAATTTTTTTATAATTGTCTGGATCAGTGTCCCCTTCGGTAGAAAACATTAAAACGTTTGACGTCTCATCCAGTTGCAATGCCTCACGTAATTCTTGATAGTCGGGATCTTGCATCACTGTAGCTACTAAGCCCATTGCTACTGCCCCAGATTCGCCTGATACAACTTGCGGATCCCCTTTTAATGGCGCTCCCAACATACGCATTCCCTTTTCAGAAACCCAATCTGGTGCTGAAACAAAGAAGGATGTATGATTTTTTAGAATATCAAAAGAAATCGTATTAGGTTCTCCACATGCTAGGCCAGCCATAATTGTCTGTAAATCACCATCGACAAAGCGAATTTCTCCGTCTTTTTTAATTGCTGATTGATATAAACAGTCAGCCGCCTGTGCCTCAACTACGACCATAATCGGTGGGTTTTCTGGAAAAGCATTAGCAAAATAACCAATCACCGCCCCAGCTAAACTGCCGACACCAGCTTGAACAAAAACATGACTAGGTCGTTCAGAGCCAAATTTTCTTAATTGTTGAGAGGCTTCTAACGCCATCGTTCCGTATCCTTGCATAATCCAAGTCGGAATTTTTTCATATCCGTCCCAAGCGGTGTCTTGAACCATGACACCGTTTTCAGTTTCTTCGGCCATTTTATTAGCCATTCGTACACATTCATCGTAATTAACTTCTTCGATTGTGACGGTTGCGCCTTCTTTTTCAATATTTTCTTTTCTCGTCTGTGTTGAACCCTTCGGCATGAGTACAACTGATTTTTGGCCTAATTTATTCGCAGCCCAAGCGACTCCTCGTCCATGGTTGCCATCAGTTGCTGTAAAAAACGTAGCTTGTCCAAAAGCTGATCGTAATTGATCAGAAGTTAATTCATCATATGTTAGTTCCAAAACATCTTTCTTTAATTTTTCGGCAATATAGTTAGCCATGGCAAACGAACCACCTAATACTTTAAAAGCATTTAAACCAAAGCGATAAGATTCATCTTTAACAAAGAAATCATTTAACCCCAGATACGCGGCCATATGATTCAATTCTGCTAATGGTGTTTCTGAATACTGTGGAAAACTTTTGTGAAAAGCCAAAGCTTTCTCAATTTTTTCTTTAGACATCAGAGGTAAGTACTTATCCTCCGTCTTCGGCATTTCATTTGCTGTCCATTTAATTTTTTCCAAAAATACTTCTCCTCCTTCTATTTTTAAGTTGCTTTACGAAAAACAAATTTTCCTTGATTTGCCAAGATGACTTGCCCAGCTTCAGCAACTTTTTGACCTCTTAAATAAACCATTCGAGCCTGTCCTTGTGTTTCAAATCCTTCATACGGCGTATAATCGACATTTTGTAACTGCGTTCTCGCAGCAATCACGCCGGTTGTTCTAGGATCCCAAACAACTAAATCGGCATCACTGCCTTCTTGCACCACACCTTTTTGTGGATACATCGAGAATTGTTTAGCAATATTTTCAGAAAGCAGAGCAACCATTTTTTCCAAGGTGATTCGGCCCTTCGCCACGCCTTCCGTGTAAATTAATTCTGGTCTCGTTTCAACACCTGGCATCCCATTGGGAATTTTACTAAAATCATCTTTGCCAACTGTTTTTTGTCCGTGAAAATTAAAACTACAGTGATCTGTCGATATTGTATTGATTGCCCCCTCTTTAATCCCTTGCCACAAAGCCTGTTGATCCTCTCGTTTGCGTAGTGGCGGTGAGCAGACATATTTTGCTGCTTCAAAATTAGGCGCATCATACAAGTGATCATCTAGTAAAAGATATTGAGGGCAAGTTTCTACATAGACTGATTGTCCTCTTTGACGAGCCCGTTCCACCGCTTCTAACGATCGTTTTGTGCTTAAATGCACAATATTAACCGGCAAATCAGCCATTTCCGCTATCATCAAATATCTTGCTACCGCTTCTGCTTCAACAGCTGCCGGTCTTGATAACGGATGATAGTGCGGGGTTAGCTTTCCTTGAGAAACATATGATTGGATTAATTCATCTACTAAATCACCATTTTCACAATGAACGCCTAACATTCCATTAACTTTTTTTATTTCCTTCATCGCTTCAAAAATTTCCGCATCTGTGGTCCGTAAGTTATCATAAGCCATATACATTTTGAAGGAAGTAATACCTGCAGCAATCATTTCCTGAATTTCAGCAGCTATCGTTGGGTTCCATTCAATCATGGACATATGGTAAGTATAATCACATGAACTCTTGCCTTCAGCCAATTGATTCCAAGTAGCTAAACAGTCTTTCAATGAGCCACCTTTATTAGGTGTAGCCATATCAATAACCGTAGTCGTACCTTTGGCCACCGCCGCTTGGCTTCCAGTAGTAAAGTTATCCGCCGTACTTAACGAACCTTTGCCATTATTTAATTCCAGATGCGTGTGCGCATCAATAAAACCTGGTAATACATAACACCCCGTAACATCCTCAATCTGAGAATTTTCTACTGGTAAATTTGCCCCCATCTCTACAATTTGCTCGCCGTCAATTCGAATATCCAATTGACGACGATTATATGCAGATACGACGGTTCCACCTTTGAGCAGAATAGACATTTATTTATCCCCCAGTCGTAAATTTCCTTTTATGCTTGCATACAATAAGCATATTCTTCAATCATAGTTACCATTAATGCGATTAAATCTTCTGGTACATCTAATCCTTGATCCGTTAATTGAATTGTTGACACCGTTCCCCATAAACGCAGTAAACAAATTTTATCCACAGGATTTTGAACATAGAAACCTGAATTAGTACTGTCATAAAAATCAGATTCACTGTTAAATAAGGTAAATTTGTCTTTGTAAGGGGCACTTGCATAAGGGCAAAATGTTTCACAGTTACCACATTCGTTACACATCCGATCAACATGAACAATTTGTGGTTTTCCTTCGACGTACACAACAATATTTGCTCGGTTTGGACAGACATCCATACAAGATTCACAAATTGTGGAGCATTCTAAGCAACGACTAGCTTGACTACAAGACATCTCGTCTGTCACAAGGATACCTCGTTTGTTTCTAACAAATGCAACATCACTATTTAAATTATCTTTTTCATAGTGATGATTGTGGACAAGACAAATATTATTGGCCGCTTTGGTTGCATCAGCGATTGCTTCAACAATTGTGGCTGGTCCTAAGTTAGCGTCACCAATGACATAGACGCCTGGTATATTTGTTTCCAATGTGTCTTGATTTGAAACGACTTTCCCATAGTTGTCCGTGTGAATGCCTAATGATTGGTAAAACTCTGTATCTACTTTTTCACCAACAGCGGCAATCACTGTATCAGCAGGAATATCAATCATTTCTCCTGTACCAACTGGACGACGGCGTCCAGAAGCATCTCGTTCACCTAGGACCATTTTTTCACAAGTTAATTGTTGATTTTCATGTTTAATTGGCGAAAGTAATTCTAAAAAGTCGACACCATCTTCTAAGGCTAAATAAAGTTCTTCTTCATCTGCTGGCATATTGCGTTTATTCCGACGATAAACCACTGAGACTTTTTTAACACCAGGTAATGTTGTGGCTGCACGAGCACAGTCCATGGCTGTATTTCCGCCACCAACGACGACAATCTGTTCTCCATAAGGATTAATCGTTGGATTTTCTCGGTTTGCTTTTAAAAATTCTAACGAGTTCAATGCTCGACCAGATTCTAAACGAAGGACCCCATGTTTCCATGCACCAATGGCATAAATAACATTCGTATAGCCTTGGTTTTTCAATTCTGCCAATGATGGCGCCTCTTGTCCTGTACGGAATTCAGCTCCCATAAATTCCGCTAACTGAACGTCTTTTTGAACAGATTCCATAGAAATTCGAAATTCTGGTACAATCTGGCTACAAACGCCCCCAATTGTCTTGGATTTTTCAAACACAGTAACAGGCATGCCTTCACGTGCTAATAAATACCCAGCAGAGATCCCTGCAGGACCTCCACCCACAACAGCTGTTTTAGGTGCATTTTCTTTTGGCTGTGGCTTTTCTAGTGTCGTCAATAATTCATCATAAGCATGTTCAGCTGCTTCTAACTTCACTTCCCGAATATGAATAGATTCTTCATAAAATTGACGTGTGCATTTGGTCATACAAGGATGTGCACAAATGGTTCCAGTAATAAAAGGCAACGGATTTTTATCGACAATTACTTGCAAGGCCTTTAAATAATTGCCTTCACTTACATAACGAAGGTAAGCAGGAATATCCTGATTGATTGGACAACCACCGTCACTTCGACAAGGAGCGATATAACAATCTGTTAGTGGAACTGTTTTTCTTAGTTTGGTACTTTCTGGTAATTTAATTGATTTTTGGTAACGCGCTTGTGTTTTAGCTTTCTCAACAACTTGGGCTAATTTATCCAAGTTGACATGAACCATCTGAGGATATTCTGCTGCGCCCAATACATTAGCAACTTGATTCATTCGTTGATAGCCACCAGGTTTCAACAGCGTCGTTGCCATAGTGATTGGCCAAATCCCAGCATCAAATATTTCTTTACTATTGAAAATATCTGCACCGCCAGAATAAGAAATTTGTAGTTTCCCATCAAATGCTTCTGATAATTTTTGTGCCAATGAAATACTAAGAGGAAATAGCGAACGTCCTGACATGTACATTTCATCACCAGGTAATTCATTTGCTGCAATCGTTACCGGGAAAGTGTTCGTAATTTTAACTCCGAAGCTTAGATTTTTACTATTGGCTAATAATTGTAGACGTTGTAACATCGGTACTGCTTCTTCAAATTGTAAATCTTCTTTAAAATGGTGATCGTCAAAAACCATATAATCAAACCCTAGCTCATCCATCGTTTGACGCGCATATTCATAACCTAACATGGTTGGATTACATTTAATAAAGGAATGGAGCCCTTTTTCACTTAATAAATAGGCCGCAATTCGTTCAATTTCGTCTGATGGACAACCGTGTAAAGTCGACAGCGTAATAGAATGACAGACTTTAGGACTAATTGCTTCGATATATAAGTCATCTACTTTTTTAAAATAAAATAGATATTTTTTGGCAGCTGCTTGGCATTCCGCCCAAATCGGCGTTCCTTCTGCGTTCTGCATTTCGTTAATATAACGATCAATTTTTGGTGATTGAATCCCTGCCAAATCATAGCCAACACTCATGTTAAAAATGAAACCATTCGGGTCACCTAGCTCAAACTCTTTACTCAGTAACTTCAAAACAAACCATGCTTTGACGTATTCATCATAAGCTTGGGGAACGCGCAATTCTGTGGACCACTCAACGTTGTAACATTCATCCGCTGCTGCGATACATGGTTTACTCACTGGTAAATCTTCTCCATCCAGTATCTGGACTGTCTTAACTTCAAAAAAACGAGAACCTGTTAAATAGGCCGCAATAATATTTTGTGCTAATTGTGTATGAGGACCTGCTGCTGGACCACAAGGGGTTTCCATTTTTTCTCCAAATAACGGAATCGTTTTTGTAGGATCCGCATGATAAAATTTACGAATGCCAAAAATTGTGCCATCTTGTTGATACTCACTAAAAATCCAATTTAATAAAGCCTCAATTGAGATGGGATGCATAATATCACTCATTAACGTCACTCCTTTTATTTATAATGAAAGCTATTGATTTACTCGTTTCCAGAAAGATTGTGCTTGCGTTTGCGCATCATGCCAAACTTTCTCTTCGTCAATTCCTTGAACTTCACGATTACGCATCCGAATTTCTCCATTAATCACCGTGTCAGTAACCATCCCACCATTCATGCCGAATAAAATGTGCATGTTATAATTCTCTTTTGTCATTGGTGTCGGGCCATGATAATCAACAATAATGACGTCTGCTGCTGCATTAGGTTCTAAAACGCCTAGCTTTGTTTTAAAATAGCGATTAGCCATTTGCGGATTATTATCAAACAGCATTGTGGGAATTTCTGCCCAAGCCGCATTTGGATCAGCTAAATGATGTTTGTGGATAACATTTCCTACCTTATAAGATTCCGTCACATCATTCGTATAACCATCTGTGCCAAGACCCATCAAAATACCATACTCATTAAACATGCGCATCGCAGGTGGGCAACCGACCGCATTCCCCATATTCGACTCTGGATTCGTGACCACCATTGTGTCTGTATCTCTTAGTAATTCCATCTCATGAGGTCCAATATGGATGCAATGGCCTGCCATTGTCTGTTTTCCTAAAATTCCTAAATCAAATAATCGGTTCACAATCGGCTTCCCATATTTTTTCAAAGAATCATGAACATCGGCTAAATCCTCTGCAATATGAATATGATAACCAATCCCATCTGGCGTATTGGCTGCACATAATTCTAAAGAAGCATCTGATAAAGTAAAGGCTGCATGCATACCCATCATCGCTTTTTGCATATCATCCTTTCTTAAGGAACTGGCTTTAATAAAGGCGGCATTTTCTTGAACTGCTTCTCGCATTTTCTGCTCACCATCGCGATCAGAAACTTCATAACAAAGGCAGGTCCGAATCCCTAACTCGTCCGCTGCATTAGATAATTGGGTTAAACTCCCTGTAATTTCTCCGTAACTAGCATGATGATCAAAGACAGTTGTAACACCGTTGCGAATACTATCTAAATAAGCAACCTTACCACTTTGATAAGTGTCTTCTAATGTCAAGGCACGATCAATTCGCCACCATTGATCTACCAAAATATCCATGAAATTTTTAGGATGATAATTCGTTAAACTTAACCCACGTGCAAAGGTACTATAAATATGATTGTGCATGTTAATAAAGCCTGGCATAATCACTCCACCTTTAGCATCAATAAATGTCGCTTCTGGATAAGCTTGTTTTAAATCTTCTGTCGTTCCGACTTGTTTCACAACTTGACCATCAATCGCCACACACCCATTTTCAAAAAAATGATTCTGCGCATCCCGAGTGATTAAACGCCCATTTCCAATTAATAACATGTATTCTCCTCCTATTTTTCAACCTATTCCCCACAAGTGGCAAACGCTTACAAATATATCGCTCAATCATTCACGAATATAGCTTGACTAGCTTGGCTAATCTATATCCCTACGAAAAGCATTTGAAGCGCTTGCATTTTTTACTAACGAACTCATTAACTTGATTAAAGTATATCACCTTACCTTAAAAAAAACAATGCTACCTAAAAAATATTTTTTAGAATTTTGACAGCCGTTATCTTGTATTATTATTTTTATCATGCTATCATTATTTTTCAGAACAGGTAGTACGCGACATTAAAGGATTTAGCCCTGCCTATTCCATTTAAAAATATTATGTTAAATTTGACACAATCTTATAAAAACTGTTTGTGCCAGGCACATTAGAAAGGAGCTTATTTATGTTATCCGACGAAAAACTTACTTTTTTAACACAAATTGCTAAAGGTTTAGCTGGTCAATTTGGGGAAAACTGCGAAGTCGTTATCCACCAAATCAATGAAGACAATATTAACAATTCTATTGTTTCCATTGAAAATGGTCATGTCTCTTCTCGTCATCTGGGCAATGGACCTTCTCAAGTAGTCTTAGAAGCCTTAAAAAAAGACCCTAGTGAGTTGAATGATCATATTAACTATCTGACCCGCACCCATGATGGTCGTATTTTAAAATCTAGTACAATGTATTTTAAAGATAAGAATGGTCAACTCGATGGTATTTTTGCTATTAACTACGACATCACTACATTGATTGCTGCAGAGTCAAACTTAAAATCTTTGATTTCCACTGCAGAACCTGAAGAAGATAAAGACCCTGATTACATTCCTCAGGATGTTAATGAGTTGTTAGACGATTTAATTCATGAATCAGTCAAATTAGTTGGCAAGCCGGTCCCATTAATGACGAAGGACGATAAAATCAAGTGTATTCAATTTTTAAACAATAAAGGCGCCTTCTTAGTCACTAAATCTGGGGACAAAGTTTCTAACTTCTTCAATATTTCTAAATATACGCTATACAGTTATATTGATGCGAAATAAAAATGGAAATCGATGGACGATTTGTTGTTAAGACAAGTCGTCTATTCTCTTTTTTCCTTCACTATTCTACTTTTTCTAAAAGACTTTTTAAATAATAGTAAGAAAAAGTAAAAGGAATTAATTTTTTATTTTAGTTATGGTATGATAGATTGAGTTTAATTTAAAATAACGAAAAATTAAAGATATAGAAATTGGGGGACAACAAATGGGGATTCGAAGTCATTTAGCAATTGCTGCAGGAAAAACTTCGCAATGGGTTTTACAAACATTTTTTAAAGGCGGCAGTAGCTACCCAGGGAAATTAGCCCTAAAAATCGATCCTAAAATTTTAGATACATTGGCAAAAGACTATGAAATTGTCGTAGTCACTGGAACGAACGGCAAAACATTGACAACTGCTTTAACTGTTAACATTTTACGCCAAGAATTTGATGAGGTATTAACAAATCCAACTGGTGCTAACATGGAGCAAGGAATTGTCTCTACTTTTTTAAATGCCAAGGCGAAAAAAGGACAAAAGAAATTTGCGGTTTTAGAAATTGATGAAGCAAGTTTAAGCCGTGTCACTAAATATATTCAACCAAAATTATTTGTTTTTACGAATATTTTCCGCGACCAAATGGATCGCTATGGTGAAATTTATACGACGTATCGCTTAATTATGGAAGGCGCCGCCGCTGCTCCTGAAGCAACTATTTTGTGCAATGGTGATTCGCCAATTTTTAATTCAAAAGAAACTGTAAATCCTCGCAAATACTATGGATTTAATCATTTACCACCAAAAGAGCAATTGGCTCATTACAATACAGATGGGGTTTTATGTCCAAAATGCAATCATATTCTTCATTATAAAATGATTACGTATGCTAATTTAGGTGATTACTATTGCCCAAATTGTGGCTTCAAACGCCCTGAATTGGATGTGCAGTTAACGGAAATGGTCCGGATGGATAATACATCTGCTGATTTTGTGATTGATGGCGAAGAATACGGCATTGCTGTTGGTGGGATGTATAATGTTTATAATGCGCTAGCGGCCACAGCGGTAGCAGAATACTATCAGGTGGCACCAGATAAAATCCGAGCAGGTTTAGCTTATGATGAAAAAGTTTTTGGGCGTCAAGAAACCATTAAAGTTGGCGATAAAGAATGTACGTTAGTTTTAGTAAAAAATCCCGTTGGTTTAAATCAGGTCATTGATATGATGGGCTTAGCCCCTTACTCTTTCTCGCTGGTTTCATTATTAAATGCTAATTATGCAGATGGAATTGATGTCAGTTGGATTTGGGATGGTAATCATGAAGCCTTTGCTGATATGGACATTCCAAAAGTAATTGCTGGCGGTGATCGCCATGAAGATATGGCCTTGCGTTTAAAAGTTGCGGGTATTCCTGAAGAAAAATTACTAGAAATTCCTGATTTGGAGCAAGTAATTTCAGAAATTAAAACGTTGCCGACAGATCATGTCTATATTTTGGCAACCTATACTGCTGTTTTGCAATTAAGAAAATCATTAACAGCCCAAGGGTATATTCAAGGGGGAATGAATGGTGTCTAAAGAATTAGTCGTTTGTCATTTATATGGCAACTTATTAAATACTTACGGAGATAACGGAAATTTATTGATGCTTAAATATTTAACCGAAAAAATGGGCGTTACCTTCCGATCAGAAATTATCAGTATCTACGAACCGTTTGATCCCGAAAAATATGATTTAGTCTTTGTTGGTGGCGGTCAAGACTTCGAGCAATTGATCATCTCAGAAGACATTCAGAATAAAAAAGAAGCTTTGACTTCTTATATTGAAAATGACGGCGTCTTGTTAGCTATCTGTGGTGGTTATCAACTTCTAGGACATTACTATGTCGGCGCACAAGGCGAAAAAATTAAAGGAATCGGTGCATTAGATCATTACACTTTGAGCCAAGACAACAATCGTTTCATTGGTGATATCGAAATTTATAATGAAGAATTTGATGAAACGTATTATGGTTTTGAAAATCATAATGGCATGACTTTTTTAGGCGAAGGTGAACGACCTTTAGGAACAGTCAAACAAGGCAAAGGCAATAACGGTCAAGATAATGGCGAAGGCGTTGTCTATAAAAATGTGTTTGGCTCCTACTTCCACGGTCCAATCTTAGCACGCAACAAAAATCTAGGGATCCGGTTAATTCGGACCGCTTTAGAGAAAAAATATGGTGAACCGATCGCTATTCCTGAAACGCTTTATAAATAAAAGAAGAATCTAGTTCCTACATATAGGGCTAGATTCTTTTTCATTTCTCCGACAACTATTTACATCTTTACAAAATATAGTAAGATAAAGAGGTGCATTTAAAATCGAGAATTTCTCGGACTGGTTCGGAAACTTCCCAGAATAAAAAACTAAGTATCTCTCAATACTAACTCAAGTCATAGCTTTTTTAACAAGAGTTATCATTTGCAGTTAACGAAAAAGGAGGATTGGAAAAAATGCAAAAAGTAATTATTGATTGTGATCCTGGAATTGATGACACGCTTGCTCTCTTGTATGCACTTGCTTCACCAGAGCTAGATGTCCAAGCGATTACAGTTGTTTGCGGAAACGTCCCTGTGGAGATTGGCGTGGAAAATGTTTTTAAATGTTTGGAAAAAGTTAATCGCTTAGATATTCCTGTCTACCAAGGGGCTGCTAGCCCTTTAAAACGGCCATTTGTTAGTGCACAAGATACACATGGCATGGATGGTTTAGGTGAAACATATTTCCCCAGAACTAGCAAAATCCAAGCACAAGCGCTTTCCGCTGCTGACTATTTAGCACAAACCTTTCAACAAGCTACCGATTGCTCAATCATTGCCCTTGGTCCTTTAACAAATATTGCTTTGGCTTTAAAAAAAGAACCTCTTCTGGGGCGAAATCTTCAACGTTTTGTCTCAATGGGTGGTACCTTTAAAAGCCACGGCAATTGCTCTCCTGTTGCAGAATTTAATTATTGGTGTGATCCTGATGCAGCAGCTTGGGTTTTTGAGGAATTAGGTGCAAAAATCGAGATGGTCGGCTTAGATGTCACACGAGAAATTGTTTTTACACCAACAATTCTCAATTATTGTCAACGACTCAACCCCAAAATGGGGAATTACCTCGCTGAGATTACTCAATTTTATTTTGATTTTCATTGGAAATATGAACGTATTTTAGGGTGTGTTATCAACGATCCCTTAGCGGTTGCTTATTTTATTGATCCTACGCTCTGCCAAGGCTTTTCCAGTTACGGACAAATTGTTCCTGACGGCATTGCTATGGGGCAATCAATGATCGATCAGTATCATTTCCAGCAGCAACCAGCTAATTGTCATGTCTTGACTACGGTTGATAGTCAACAGTTTTTCGTGAAGTTTCTATCCATTCTTTTAAATGTACAAATAGATGAGATCGAAAGAGATTTCAAAAATTTAAGGATGGGATAACCATGAAAAAAATAACACCACGAATCATTACAATTATCGCTTTTAGTGTTGCTTTAAATTACCTTGGCAGTACCATTGCGTTACTCCTTCGTTTACCAATTTATCTTGATAGCGCGGGAACTATTTTTACAGGTGCGTTATTAGGCCCACTCTTTGGTGCACTGACAGGTATTTTAACAAGTCTAGTAACTGGATTGACAACGGATATCTTTTCTCTGTATTATTCACCTGTCCAACTCTGCACAGGAATTTTAGCAGGCTTGCTCCTTCATCAGCAGTTAAAAGTAACCAAATTACCATTTAAAACGTTGTGGTTAACGATACCAGGAACAGTAATTTCTTCCTTGATTACAGTTTGTTTATTTGGTGGAATAACTTCTGCTGGCTCCAGTATAATTGTCCAATTTTTATATGGTTTAGGCTTAAATCAGTTAGCAAGCGTCCTGTTGGTTCAATTGATAACAGATTACGGGGATCGTCTGCTATCAGTCATCATCGTCACAGCTGTTATCGCTGCCTTACCTAAACGTTCCTTTATAACAAAATAAACTGTTTTAATGCCAAAAAAAAGAGGAAATCATCTGTTGATGATCCCCTCTTTTTTTAGCGACTACCAGGTTCTGAAGCTATAATCGTTAGATCACCTTCAAAACGCCAGCTCGGAATATCTGTTGGAAAGATAAAGCTATCGCCTTTTTTCAAATCAAAAGTAGCCACATCTGCTTTTGCAGCATCTTCTGTAATCAATCGACCAACACCTTCAATAACTGTTGCTAATGTATAAGGTGCTTGTTTTTTAACTTTTAGAATCCCACTGACACGCCACTCATAGACATTAAAGAAATCTGTTTTTACATAAGTAACAATGCTTGATTGTCCTTGATTTTCTTGTTGAATAGAGAGGTCAGGATCCTTCGCCGGAACGGTTGTCACATCAATGGATTGTTGAATATGCAATTCCCGGGTCTTTCCTTGATCATCTGTTCGATCATAATCATAAACCCGATACGTAGTATCACTGCTTTGTTGCGTTTCTAAAATTAAAATACCCGAGCCGATGGCATGAATAGTGCCGCTTGGTACATAATAAAAATCGCCTTTTTTCACTGGTACTTTTCTTAAAAGATCGTCCCAACGACCTTCTTCAATCATTTCTGCAAGTTCTTCTTTTGTTTTCGCGTGATGTCCATAAATGATTTCAGCGCCAGGTTCTGCATCAATAATGTACCAACATTCAGTTTTGCCTAGCTCGCCTTCATGTTTTTGGCCATATGCATCATCGGGATGAACTTGCACGGATAAATCATCTTCAGCATCTAAAATTTTCGTTAATAATGGAAAGACAGCACCACCTGCATGGCCGAATAGCTCTTGATGGTCTGCCCACAATTCATCTAATTTTTTTCCTTTAAATTCGCCATTTAAAACAGTACTAACGCCATGTGGATGTGCACTGATGGCCCAATCTTCACCAATTTTATCGCTCGGTAAATCGAAACCAAATAGCGTGTGTAGACGATTGCCGCCCCAAATTTTTTCTTGAAAAACAGGTTGTAAAAATAATGGTTCTTGCATTGACTGTGACCTCCCAAATTGAATTCGCTCTCATTATATCACTAAAAACTAGTCATTTCATCTGAAACTGATGATTTCTCTTTTAAATAGGTTGCCAACAACTGATCTCTTTCTTCGATATAAGTGTTCCGGTGGTCCTCTGGATGGACTCGATTAGATAAAAAGATAAACGCTGATTGTTGTTGCACATCAATTAGCAAAAAAGTGCCTGTATAGCCTGTATGGAATAATAATGGCCGTTGCGTAGCTACATCATATTTAAAATCCCAGCCTAGAGAACGTGGTTTATCTGCAGCTGGCACTTGGTTAAATAGTAACAAATCAATCGTCTCTTTTTTTAAGAATTGGAGATTGTGATAACTGCCTCGATTTAAATACATTCGAACAAATTTTGTTAAATCATAGACATTGCTAAACAAGCCAGCATTCCCTGCATGTTCCCGTAAAACGAATGCCTTAGGATCATGGGTTGCACCTCGAATCAACCCTCTTTGTTCATGTAATTCTGTTGGCACACAGTCTAAAGGATTCTTTGGTAGAAACGTACTTTCGTTCATCCCTAAAGGAAGCAATACTCGCTCAGATAAAATTTCTATCATTGATTTTTGGAACATTTCTTCTAACATAAAGCCTAATAAAATAGTCCCTGCATCTGTATAGACGACTTTTTTACCTATTGCTTTGCCTGCGTGAAATGAATGATTGTAGGCGTCTTTTAATTCTTGGGCATTCAGCTGATCACGATTAGGAATATAGCCTTGTAAATTTGCCGTATGTGTCAACAAATGCCGGATTGTAATATTAGAATCTTGAAAAGAGGGATAATAAGTTTGTAATGATTGATCTAGAATAATTTTTCCTTCTTCCACTAATTGCAAAATAACGGTGGTGGTGCCGACTACTTTGGTTAAAGAAGCCACATCAAACAGCATGGCCGAGGTTAATTGTTCTTTGGTGGGTTTTACTTGTGCGAGTCCCCAACAATTGCTCTCCTCTTTTTCACCTTCAATGAAACAAAAACTAGCGCCCGAAAAAACACCTTTTTTCATCATTTTTTGAATTTTCCACTTTGTTTTTTCGTACATTTTTTCACCTTCTATTTTTAATATTAAAGGAAAAGTCTAGAATAAGTCCCGAACAAAAGTAGCGTTAAACTTTTATTCCGACTTTATTCCAGACTTGCTAAAACAAGCTTATTTTGTCTGTCTAAGCGTTTATTTTAAGACAAACCACCATTCCAAGCCAATTGGATCAAACACAGTGACAATCGCTTTTTTCTGGTCAATAAAGAACTCTTGATTTTTTGCCGTTAATTGTTGCTCCATTGCTAAAATATGGTCTTGATCAGAGAGCTTAATGGTAAAGAAATCTAAACCTAAGTGTGGATCAGGTAATTGATCCACTTCACTTGTTTCAGGTTTTTGGAATCCAATAGTTGCTTTGCCATCTTCTAAAACAAATTGATCTTTTTCATTGTGTTTTAAACCTAGAACTTCCTCATAGTATGCTTTTATTTCTTTTTGATTGTTTGTTTTTAATTGCACATGCGCTAAATATGACCCAGCGGCTAACCCTTGATGTGGCTCTAAGTCCTCACTGATAAGATCTTTAAGCACAATCGGTTGCTTTTCAGAAGTCGAATTTGCTGTTGCTTCATCGTGAAAAATCTCAAATTGATTGCCTTCAAGATCAGTAATGAACATGCTTTGACGTGTGCCAATTTGGAAACTTTCATCAATTGGATAGTCTTGTTCAAGCACTCGTTGAGCAATTTGTAAAAATTCTTTTTCCGTAGGAACTTTAATTGAAAAATAAGCCATTTGCTTTTCTTCATTATGAAAATCTTCGGCTTTTCTAGTTTCTTCTAAAATTAATAATTGCGTTCCTGCTTCACGTGTACCCCAGATAGACAGGTTATTTTCTTCTGACTTTAAAACAAAACCCATTACTTTTTTATAAAAGTCGACCATTTCGCCAACTTTTTTCGCACGAATGGCAATTGTTTTTAATGTCGCAGCTTTTTCTAATTGAAATTCAGTCATTTTTTCTGTTACCTCCATTTTCTTCTCTCCCATTTTATACATCTCTTGCTATTTCATCAAGTAATATCCTGTTTTTCTCAAAAGAAAATAGAAATTTTTCAATTTCGCTAACTTTTTGTTAAAAAAATAAGACCGTGGTTCAAAAATCACTTTGGATTTTTGCTACACGCTCAAAAACTGATAAACGGCGGGAACAGAAGCAACTCCTTCGGAAATAAGCCGAAATTCTCCAAAAATTAAAGAACAATTTTCGGAAATTCCTTCTTATTTCTCGGAGTTAAACGCTTCTGTCCCGACCTCCCATCATGAATTACTATTTTTTTGCTTCGCCTTTTAGGCTACTTCTTCTGAAAACTGACTGTTATATAAGTCAGCATAAAAACCATTTTTCGCCATTAATTCATCGTGGGTTCCTGTTTCCACAATTGAACCTTCTGCCATAACGATAATCGTATCGGCATCACGAATAGTCGACAAGCGATGAGCAACTACAAAGCTAGTCCGATTTTCCAATAAACGATTCATTGCTGCTTGAATCAGTATTTCTGTTCGAGTGTCCACACTTGAGGTGGCTTCATCCAAAATTAAAACGTCTGGATTTGCTAAGAATGCTCGAGCAATTGTAATTAATTGTCGTTGACCTTGAGAAATATTGCTGGCTTCTTCATTTAAAATCGTTTGATAGCCTTCTGGTAATTTTCTGACAAAATCATCCACATGGGCTGCTTTCGCCGCACGGATCACTTCTTCTTCGCTCGCTTGGTCATTACCATAATGAATATTGTCATAGATACTTCCAGTGAACAACCAAGTATCTTGAAGAACCATTGAAAAGTGTGCTCGCAACTCTTCGCGAGACAAATCGCGCGTATCTACGCCATCATATTTGATGCTGCCGCTACTAATATCATAGAAGCGTTCCAATAAGTTAATTAGGGTCGTTTTCCCAGCACCTGTTGGGCCCACGATTGCTACCATTTCCCCAGGTTTAACATTTAAATTGAAATCTTTCATTAATAATTTCTCTGGTGAATAGCCAAAAGCAACATGTTCAAAAGAAACACGATAAGGACTATCTGTTTCCACTGGTACGCCAGAAGGTTCATCCACCATTTCTTCTTCATCTAATACTTCAAAGACACGTTCTGCCGAAGCCACCGTAGCTTGGATTGTATTCATTAAATTAGCGATTTGAGTAATCGGTTGTGAAAATTGATTGGTATATTGAAGAAATGCTTGGACATCCCCTAAATCCATCATACCATTCGCTACTTTTACGCCACCAAGGACTGCAACAAACACATAGCCTAGATTTTTGATAAAGTTCATTAAAGGCATAATGATCGCTGAAATAAATTGTGCTTTGCGACCAGCATGATATAATTTTTCATTTTCTTTTTCAAATACTTCTTGATCACTTTCTTCGTGGTTGAAACTTTTTACTACTACGTGACCACCGTAGGTTTCTTCGACTTGGTTATTCAATAATCCTAAGCTTTTTTGTTGAGCCGCAAAATGTTTTTGCGAGCGAGGCGCCACAACCATCACAACAATTAAACTTAATGGCACTGTTGCTAAGGCAATTAGTGTTAACTGCCAGCTAATGGTCAGCATCATCCAAAGTACACCCACAAATGTCACGATACTGGTAATTAATTGGGTTAAGTTTTGTTGTAAAGTACTCGCAATATTATCCATGTCGTTAATTGCCCGCGACATGATGTCCCCATTACTATGAGTATCATAATAGGAAATTGGAACTTTGTTCATTTTCGCTTCTAATTCTTGACGTAATTCATAAACTGTTCGCTGTGAAACACGTGTCATAATTACTTGCTGCAAGAAATTAAAGACAGCAGAAATAAGGTACATGGCAATAACAATTAATAAAATTTGACCGATTTTGTCAAAATCAATTGGAAAAGATGTTATTTTTAAGCCTTGTTTCATTTCAGCAGCGCCTTTCATGACGCCTTTAAAAATTTCAGTTGTTGCCTGTCCTAATACTTTTGGTGTTTGAATTTGGAAAACGACGGCTGCGATTGCTAACACTAAGACAGCAATAATTGACAGCATTCGTTTAGACATGTACCGAAATAAACGTTTCACTGTTTTCCAGAAATTTTTTGGTTTTGGCCCTTTTGCGCCAATGTTGCGTCCTGGTCCACCGCCCATTGGTCCGCCTTTTGGTCGACTACTCATGCAAGGTCCTCCTCTCTCAATTGAGAATGTACAATTTCTTGATACGTTTGGTTATTCGCTAATAACTCTTCATGCGTTCCTTTACCAACTAATTTTCCTTCGTCTAATACTAAAATTGTCGATGCTTCCATAACCGTACTTACACGTTGGGCCACTAAAACGACAATTGCATCCGTCATCTGCTCTTTTAAGGCTTTTCTTAAATTAGCATCTGTTTTGAAATCCAATGCAGAAAAGGAATCATCAAAAACATAGACATCTGCTGGTTTTACTAAAGCACGAGCAATAGCCAACCGCTGGCGTTGTCCGCCAGAAAAATTACCGCCGCCTTGTTCGACATGACTATCCAAACCTTCTGCCAATTCTGAAACAAACGCCTTCGCCTGCGCAATTTCTAAAGCTTGCCAAATTTCTTCATCGGTCGCATTTGGGGCGCCGTATTGCATATTTTCACGAATCGTTCCTGTAAATAAAACAGCCTTTTGCGGTACAAAGCCAATCATTTCTCGTAAATTATGCTGTGACGTATCTTTAATGTTTTTACCATTTAGCAAAATCTTGCCAGATTCAACATCATAAAAGCGTGGTAAAAGATTAACCAGCGTTGTTTTCCCAGAACCAGTCCCACCAATAATCGCGACCGTCTCCCCAGATTTTGCTGAAAAATCTATATCTTCCAGTGCTAAGTTTTCAGCATGCTGGTAACGATAATTAACATGTTCAAACGCCAATGTTGCTTTGTCGCCTTTTAGAGAGAGTAGTTCTGGATTGGGTACATCTTTGATTTCTGAATCAGTATTTAGCACCTCATTAATCCGATCAGCAGAAGCTTGCGCCCGCGGTACCATGACAAAAATCATGGATAGCATCATGAAACTCATCAGAATTTGCATGGCATAAGTCATAAAGGCGATTAAGTTCCCTACTTCTAGTTGCATTTCCGCAATATAATGACCGCCAAACCAGGTGATTGCAATATTGGTACCACTCATAATGAGTGTCATTAAAGGAATCATCAAAGCGACAATCGTATTCACTTTAATCGCCGTTTGTGTATAATCCTTATTGGCTTCATCAAAACGTTGTTCTTCATAGTTTGCTTTGCCAAAGGCCCGAATTACACGAACCCCTGTCAGTCCTTCACGAAAAACTAAATTTAAACGGTCGGTTTTCTTTTGCATGCTCTTAAATAACGGAACCGCTAAAAACATGATACCGCCCACTAAAACAGCCATAATTGGTAAAACATATAGAAAAATTTTCGTTAATTGTGGGTCCTTGTTATACGCCATAAAACTTGCACCAATTAACGTTAAAGGTGCGTTAATCATTAAACGTAAAAACATTTGCATAACCATTTGAATCTGATTGACATCATTGGTTGTTCGTGTAATTAGCGAAGCTGTCCCAAATTTGTCAAATTCATTATTAGAAAAATTTTCAACTTTTCGATAAATATCAGTCCGTAATTTTTTACCTAAACTTTGTGATTCTTTGGTGGCAAAAAAGGTATTTCCAATAGAAGCGACAATGCTAATCAAAGAAAAGCCTAACATGACAACTCCTGTACTCCAAATATAGTTAATATCTCCTTTAGCGACACCGTAATTAATGATATTAGATGTTAATGTGGGCAGATATAAATCTGCGATAATTTGCACGATCATAAATAAAACCGCTGCAAAGACCGACCATAACGACATCCGTTTGACTAGTTTAATCAACTAACTTCTCCTCCTTTTTGCTACTTATAAGCGCCATTTTTCAACCAATTTAATTTCATTTTTAATTGTTTGACTGCTTCAGTTGAATCATAGGCGGTATTTTCTCTTTGTTGACGATACCCATCAACAATTGTTGAGAAAACGGCATGCATCGTCGTCTGCATGAACCATGTGAATTCTTTTGGCGTTTCAATGGTTAATTTCGAACGATCAATTATTTGATAAAGATGTTCTGCATAGGCAGCATGGCCTTTTCTTCCTCTATGCTTATGACAGTGCTGTTTCCTATTTTTTTCCTCTTCTCCAGTCGCTAAATTATCCGTCACCCGACGTGAAGCACGATAATCCATGTTGACAAATAAATTCCGATAGAAAGAAGCATTCTCTCCAGTTAGCACTTCGACAATCATTTTGGAGAAATAGACATCCATGGCTTCGATTAAATCACCATTTTCCGCAATAATTTGTTTCTCTAAATCTCGTTCACTATTTTTTCTTAATGTCGCAAAGTAATAAAAATACAAATCTTCTTTGTTCTCAAAATATTGATAAAAGCTACCGCGAGGAATTTCCGCTAATTTAACAATATTTGCAATTGACGCTTCTTGTAAAGAATGGCGCGAAAATTCAATTTGCGCAGCATCTAATAAGCGTTGTTGCTTTTCTTCTGGCAAATGAAAAAACGTATTCGTAGGCATATTTGTGTTCCTCCCTTTTATGACACATTGTCATATGACACCATGTCATTATAGCACTCTCTATTCAGAATGCAAGTTTTTTACAAAAAAAATCAAGCACCTAGCAAGACAAAATTGATGTTAGATTCTGTCTCACCAGTTGCTTGATTAATAATAGTGTTTGATGCATTCTTGTAACAAGCCAGCGACCTCTTTTATAGGTCCATTGGCATCTATTCGTTGATAATTAGGATATTGTTCCAATTGGTTTTTGATAAGAATTTCTTGATCATAAAGGTTTAAACGTTCTTCAATAATTTTAGGATCAGATTCTCGTTGTTTTAAACGTTGATAAATGTTTTCTTTTGAAACGTCAAAAAAAACTGGAATGACGGACTCGCCGAAACGCTCAAAGACCGCTTGAAAGCCTGGAAAAGTTAACGCATTATAGGCTGGATGCTCTTTCGTTGTTTCAACGATGGCAGCTACACCGACACCGTAATAGTTTCCATGGTAAAAATCATACTCCACTAACTGATTGGTTTCAATCAAGGTTTGAAAACTTGCTTTTGTTTCAAAATAGTAATCCACACCATCCACTTCATCCAACCGTTTTTTCCTCGTAGTATGCGAGATAACTTTATAGTTTTTCGGAAAAACCTTACTTGTAATTGCGGTCTTGCCAGAACCACTAGGACCCATAATAACAAAAAATGGATGTTGTAATTGCTTAATCATTAGAAACGCTCCTCTCAGTTGTTTCTATTATAACGTATTGTGCACTATTTTGAAAAATTGACAAAAAAGAGCTTGGGCCAAAAATCACTTTAGATTTTTGGCCCAAGCTTAAAAATTAATAGACGGCGGGAACAGAAGCAACAACCTGCTACGCTTATCTTGTTTTGTTTAATTACAATAACTAGTCTAAGTTTTGTCCATTAGTTTCGATAACTTGTTTGTACCAATTAAACGATTTTTTTTCATAACGGTTTTTAGTACCATTTCCTTCATCGTCTAAATCAACGTAAATAAACCCATACCGTTTACTCATTTCACCTGTGGAAGCACTGACTAAATCAATACAGCCCCACGGCGTATAGCCCATTAAATCGACGCCATCTGCAACTGCTTCTGCCATTGCTTCAATATGACGACGTAAATAATCAATCCGATAGTCGTCTGCCACATAGAAATTTTCGTCTACTTTATCAATTGCACCTAAGCCGTTTTCCACAATAAATAAAGGTTTTTGATAACGATTATATAATTCATTTAGGGCAATTCGTAAGCCTTCGGGATCAATTTGCCAACCCCATTCACTTGCTTCTAAGAAGGGATTTTTAACGCCACCTAAAAGATTCCCATTTGCTGTATCGTTGGTAGTACCAGTAACATCGACAGCAGTCGACATATAATAACTAAAGCCAATGTAATCCACTGGGTATTCTTTTAATAATTCTAAATCGCCTTCTTCAATGACTAAGTCTTTCACAGCATATTTTTGATATATGCGTTCTGCGTATGCTGGATATTCACCACGAACTTGAACATCTGTACAATAATAATTAAACTCTTGGTTTTCAATCATTGTAGCAACTTGATTGACTGGATTCGAATCAATGCCATACGTTGTTGCGTAAATAATCATACATCCAATTTGTAATTCTGGATTTAATTCATGGCCAATTTTTACAGCTTTACTACTTGCAACAAATTGATTATGCCAGGCTTGGAAAATATTTTGATAATCATTGGCCCCATTGCTTTTCACCAATCCTTGACTAAGTGCTGGGAAATGAAAAGCTGAATTAATTTCATTGAATGTCATCCAATAGTTAACTTTTTGGTGGTAACGTGTTAAAACAGTTTCCGCAAAACGTTCATAAAAGTCAACTAATTGACGATTTTTCCACCCGCCGTATTCTTTCGCTAAATGCAGTGGCATTTCATAATGAGAAATCGTAATTACTGGTTCAATGTTATAGTTTAAGCATTCATCGATAACCGCATCATAAAATTTCAAGCCGGCTTCATTCGGTTGTGTTTCATCTCCTTGTGGAAAAATACGCGACCACGCAATTGAAAAGCGATAACATTTGAAGCCCATTTTAGCAAACAACGCAATGTCCTCTTTAAAGCGATCATAGTGATCAATTCCTGTATGATTAGGGTAGCGATATTTCGTTTCGTCAATCGTCCAATCAAACGCTTCATCTCCTAAAATAGCGAAACGTTGTTTTCCTCCCGGCATCGCATCTGCCACAGATAACCCTTTACCATCGGCTAAGTAAGCCCCTTCTAATTGATTGGCTGCGGTCGCACCGCCCCATAAAAATCCTTTTGGAAATTTTGTCGTTGTTGTCATACTTGTTCCTCCTCCAATTGTCTTTTATTTAATAATGGCTAAAAAGTCTTCACCATGTAACACGTCTGTTTGGTTCATATCCAAAACATCTAAATAATCATTCGTATTCGTTACCACAATCGGTGTAACTACTGGATAACCAGCTTCTTTAATGGCAGCAATATCAAAAGTAACCAGCAAATCTCCTTTTTTAACAGAATCACCTTGTTTCACTGATAATTCAAAGCCTTTACCATCTAATTCGACCGTATCCATGCCAATATGCATTAATAATTCAACGCCCTCTGTTGTCGTCAAGCCAACAGCATGTCCTGTCGGAAATAATGTGGTGATTTCACCATCTGCGGGTGCATATAGTTTGCCTTCAGTCGGCTCAATTGCAACACCTTTTCCTAAAGCACCTGAAGCAAAAACAGGGTCTTGTACTTTTTCTAGCGGTAAAATTTCACCTTGAAGTGGACTTGCTAAAATAATTTTGTCTTCTTGATTCGTTTTTACAGGTGCCACCATCTTATCAGTTGCTGTTTTTTCAGTTGCTGTTTCTGGATTAGGTTGATCTTCAAAACGTAAGACAAACGTTAAGACAAACGCAATGATAAAGGCAATACCGGCACCAATTGCACCAGTAATCATCGGTGCAGTATCTTTTGTCTCTGCAGGAATAAACCCAGGTAAGCTCAACATACTAACCAAGCCAAACGTAAAGTTTTTCACGTGATTCATAGCCACAAATGCACCACCGATACCGCCACCAATACAAGCTGCAATAAATGGTTTTTTCAATGGTAAAGTCACGCCATATACAGTTGGTTCAGTAATTCCAAAAATAGTTGTAATGCTTGAAGACAAAGCCAAACCTTTTAGTTTCACATTTTTTGTTAGGAAAAAGACAGCTAAAGCAGCCCCGCCTTGTGCAATAACGGCTGGTAATAACATTGGTACCATCGTATCGCCACCTTGTGTTAAGTTTAACATCATAATTGGTACAAAGCCCCAATGCATACCAAACATTACCAAGACTTGCCACAACGAACCCATTAATAACCCTGCGATAATTGGACTAAAAACATAAATTGCGTTGTATCCTTGTCCCAACCAATCGCCGATGACCGTCCCGATAGGACCAATAGCTAAGAAGGTAACAGGTGCCATAATAAGGAAAACAGCTAACGGAACGCAGATAATTTGTAGAAAACTCGGAATTACTTTTTTGAAGAAACGTTCCACATAACTTTGTGCAAAAACAGCCAAAATAATTGGTAAAACCGAAGAAGTATAGCCACTTGGCCCAATAATCACTGGAAGACCAGCAAAGCTAATTGTTTTGCCTGCTAAAGCAGTAATGCTGGGATGAACTAAGGCCATCGCCAAAGCAACCGCTAAAAAGGGATTAGTATTGAATTTTTTAGCAGCCGTAAACGCTAACATAATTGGTAAGAAAGTAAATAAACCATCTGCAATCGAAAAGAGAACAAGATATACGCCTGAAGTGTCAGCTAACCAGCCCATAGTTACAGCCAATGTTAAGAAGCCTTTTAGAACCCCAGCGCCGGCCATTGCACCTAAAAACGGTGTAAAAATAGAAGAAATAATATCAATTAAACGGTTAAAGATATTTCCGCCACTTTCTTTTTCTCTATTATCAGAATCATTACCTAGTCCACTGTTGGCCATCAAATCCTTATAGACATCACTAACGTGACTGCCAATAACCACTTGATATTGTCCTGCACTTTGAACTACCTGAATAACATCTGGGTCAGCATTCAATGCAGCTGTATCTGCTTTATTTTCATCTTTTAATTTAAAACGTAAGCGTGTAGCACAGTGAACAACACTATTAACGTTGCCTTCGCCCCCAACAGCTTTTAACACACGTACTGCAATTTCTTGATTTTTACTCATCTCTAGATCCTCATTTCCATTAATTTTTAATATCAAAAAAACCTACATTGAAAAAGAGCCAGATCCTTCTCTTCACAGCTGCGCAGTCTGCGAAAATCGTTATCGGTTTTTTCAATCTAGGTTTTGCCTGCATTATCAGTAACAATCCGCGATTATTGGTTGTTATGCTTTTTTATCATTGACCACTCTTTGGATATGAATGGTTAAATAAATCATTTCCGCTTGATCAATTGGTCGATCATAGCTTTTTAATAAATACTCATTAATACGTTGGACCGCTTGAAACGCCTTAGGATACTTTCCTTGGACCAATGCAAAAAGAAATTCGTCCTCCTCATCATGCGCTTCTTGTTTTAAATAACGTTGCGCAAAATATTGAAGATGTGTAACAATTCGTTGATAGTTCAATGAATCTTCATCAAACACCTGTCCAAAGTAGCGACTAATAATCGTTAAAATATCACGAACCATCTTGGTTGCTTCCATGGTAACTTCCATATTGCCATTTCCTTGTTCAGCATTCACAATATGAAAAGCAATGAAGCCCGCTTCATTTTCTGAAAATTGAACCCCTAGCTTTTCAGCAATAATCGCTAATGCTTGCTTTGCGATTTCAAATTCTTTAGGATAAAATTTGCGTGTTTCGAATACAAGAGGATTCGGAATATCAATTCCTTCTTTGGCTCGAAGTAACGCATAGTGAATATGATCCGTTAAAGTTAAATAAATATTTGATGAAAGCTCAATCGCTAGCGTTGTTTCTGCTAAATCAACGATTTGTTTAACGACTTCTACTTCTTTGGTGGGGACGTCTTCAAACAGCTGCTGGAATTGCCCTGCCATAGCGGAGTCCTTTAACACGAATTCCTTTTCAACATAATCTGGATTGATCGTGTCTCCAATCTTCTTTTGAAAGGCTAAGCCGCGTCCCATATAAACAATTTCTTCGCCTTGCTCATTTCTTGAAAGCACGACATTATTATTTAAAACTTTTTCAATCCTCATGATGAATGCAACCTCACTTTTTTATAAAAAAAGCCCAGAATCCCTCCACTGATTGTGTTAATGGAAGACTCTGGTTTTGCCTGCAAAGCAGTAACAATCCTTATTTACAAAGTAATAATAGCATGCTTTTTTTTAATATGCAAGCCTTTCCAAAAAAATATTTTTATTTATTTTTTACTCAGTTGATCCATTTTAAAAAAAGTTTACTAAAAGTAAAAAAAAGACTTGCTTTCTCTTACTTTTTATTAGTAAAATAGAGATGTTGAATTTTTAAACTATTTATTTTAAGGAGATTACACAATGTCAAAATTATTAGTTGTTAAAGCACATCCATTAACAAAAGAAGAATCACGCTCAGTTCGTGCGTTAGAAACATTTTTAGCTTCATACCGCGAAACAAATCCATCAGACGAAATCGAAATTTTAGATGTTTATGCACCAGAAACAAACATGCCGGAAATCGATGAAGAATTATTATCTGCTTGGGGTGCACTTCGCGCTGGTGCAGCATTTGAAACATTAAGCGAAAACCAACAACAAAAAGTGGCTCGTTTTAATGAATTAACTGATCAATTTTTATCTGCAGACAAAGTAGTAATTGCTAATCCAATGTGGAACTTAAACGTACCAACACGCTTAAAAGCTTGGGTAGATACAATCAACGTTGCTGGAAAAACATTCCAATATACTGCAGAAGGACCAAAACCTCTAACAAGTGGCAAAAAAGCCTTACACATCCAATCAAATGGCGGCTTCTACGAAGGAAAAGATTTTGCTTCTCAATACATTAAAGCGATTCTAAACTTTATTGGTGTTGATCAAGTCGACGGATTATTCATCGAAGGAATCGATCATTTCCCTGATCGTGCGGAAGAACTTTTAAATACTGCTATGACCAAAGCAACTGAATACGGTAAAACATTCTAAATTTTCCGAGTGATTTACATCAAAAAGAGACAAGCAGTTCATTCACTGCTTGTCTCTTTTGTTACGTAGATTCTTGTTGATCTGGCTTATCTTCATCATACAAACCAGAAACAATTTGGTACCACTCAAAAATGTGTGTAATTATCACCTTAGCTGCGGCATAAACAGGAATTCCTAAAATTACCCCGACAATCCCAAATAGTTTACCAGACGTTAATAAAACAACCAAAATGGTGACTGGATGAATGGATAACTGACTGCCTAGGACAAGTGGTGAAATAAACCGACCTTCGACCGTTTGCTCAATGGCAAAAACAATCAAGACTTTAATTAACAAAGCTGGCCCACTGACAATTCCTAAAAAGACTGCTGGAATCATGGCTAAAAATGACCCTAAATAAGGGATTAAATTTAAAAAGCCTGCTGCAATACCTAAAGTGACTGCATAATCTAAGCCAATGACAGAAAAACCAATCATAAACATAATTGCCACTGCGAAAGCGACAGTTAACTGTCCTCTAATATAAGAAGAGACTTGATCATTGACTTCTGCAAGAACTTTTAAGGTTGGTTTACGCATCTTCACTGGTAAAAACTTCATTAAATATGGCGCTAAGTTTTTGCCATCTTTCAGTAAATAAAATAGAATAAAGGGCATCGTAATGATGGCGACAAAGATCGTAGCCACCGCCCCAAAGAAATTACCAATTCCTTGTACTGTGAACGTTGAGACGTTTTTAATGATGGTACCTAACGAACTGACAACTTTATCGCCTGCCGCTTCAAGTTGTTCTCTAAATTGCGCGAAAAGTGGATCACTTAATATTTCCTGCGATTTTTGATCAATTGTATCAATATATTGAGGAAAATGATTTACAAAGCTGACAGATTGCTCACGAATTTTAGGAACGATTACAATACCACCCCAAATGAGTAGTGCCACAATTAAAATAAATAGGCCGATAATACTCCAGACACGTGAGATTTGTTTTTTCTCTAAATAATCGACAATCGGATTTAATAAATAATATAAAATCCCCGCCATAATTACTGGTAAGCCGACAACGCCGAAAAACTGCCAGACGGGCTTAAATAAATAAGAAACTTTCGTAAAAGTTAGAATAATTAACAGCACCAATAAGACAATCAGTAAGGCTGTTACTACTTGATTATTTAAAAACCAACGCCAAAACCAAGACAGGCGTTTATCAGTCGTTTGTTTTTTATCCATTGATTCACGCTCCATTTACTAAATAATCAATTGTTGTTCCAATAGTTATCTTTGGTAACTGATGGGGCGTTAAATAAACACCATTCCGGATAACATCATCCTCATCGGTTGGTGCATCAGCAAAGATTAAAGTGCTGTGAGCGATACTTTGCAAGTTACTATTGGCAAAAGAACCCACTTTTGTAATTGTATAGTTTGTATCGCCAATTTTCAGATGATCTCCTTCTGCCAAGGTAACTTGGTCTTTTTCTGGGAATGATTGAATAACTGCATGTTGCTTCAAGGTATCGGTAGCAGTTTCTCCAAAAAGAATAATCATTTTTTCTGAATCATCGATTGCATGTTTGCCTATTTCTGTTACGGTTGCTTGCATCTTCCATCCCACTCCTTCATTATCTTACTTCTATTATTATAGCATAGAATAAAATAGATATTCAGGAAAAAGAAAAGGCGGTGAACAATCGTCAATTGACTTTTGTTCACCGCCTTAAAATAAGTTTTTATTTAAAGAAGTTCATAATATGAGTCCAAATTTTTTCATCAAAGACATCCATTGGATTCCCATTTCCAATCAAACCATAACCAATCATTGTTCCCACAACAAATAAGATAATGACTAACGAAATGACCACTAGAATTTTCAATAATGTTACTAAAATATAACGAAATGAACTCATACGTTTGACTCCTTTAGATTACTGTCGTTGCTTGTTTTTCTTCAATTTTTTCATCATTGACGCGTTCAACGTTCGCGCCTAATTTTTGAAGTTTTTTATGGAACTCATAATAGCCACGATCTAAATATTTCAAATTAGAGACACGTGTAATGCCATTTGCACGTAACCCTACTAAAATCAATGCGGCAGCTGCCCGTAAATCAGTGGCTTCCACTGCTGCTCCTTGTAACTCGTTGCCACCATTAATAATCGCAATGTTGCCGTCAATTTTTAAGTCAGCGTTCATTCGACGCATTTCCTCTAAGTGTTGGTAACGATTTTCAAAGACTGTTTCTGTCACGATGCTTGTTCCTTCAGCAAACATTTGGATCGCTGTCATTTGTGCTTGCATGTCTGTTGGGAAACCAGGATGCGGCATTGTCTTAACATCTGTTGGTTTTAGATGTTTTGGTCCAATTACACGGATGCCGTTTTCTTCTTCTTCAATGATTGCACCCATTTCAGTTAATTTAGAAATTAGCGGACGATTATGTTCAGAAATTGCTTCTTCAATTAAAACATTGCCCTCAGTCATTGCTGCAGCTACCATGAACGTACCTGCTTCAATTCGATCTTGAACGATTGAATGCTCTACGGCATGTAATTTATCGACGCCTTCGATACGCATCGTTTCTGTCCCAGCACCGATAACATTGGCACCCATTTTGTTTAAAATGTTTGCTAAGTCAACGATTTCAGGTTCACGAGCAACGTTTTCAATGATGGTTGTTCCTTTCGCACGAACAGCAGCCATCATAATATTTTGCGTAGCGCCGACACTTGGGAAGTCTAAGTAAATAGTGTTACCGATTAGTTCATCCGCAATTGCTTCAATGTAACCATTTTTTTGGATGATTTTTGCACCTAATGCTTGGAAGCCTTTTAAGTGTAAGTCAATTGGTCGTTTGCCAATGGCACAGCCACCTGGCATTGCCACTTTGGCATGACCATTACGAGCCAATAAAGGTCCCATTACAACGATAGAAGCACGCATTTTACTAACGTACTCATAGTTTGCTTCGATCCCTAAAGGTTGTGTTGCGTCTATTGTTACTTCATTCGCGTCTTCATCAAAATCAATGGCTACATTCAAATGCTTAATTACTTGATTCATTGTAAATACATCAGATAAAATTGGTACATTTTTTAAAGTAGTAACGCCTTCTTCAGCTAAAAGAGTAGCTGCTAAAATTGGTAAAACAGCGTTTTTGGCGCCTTCAATTTTTACAGTTCCTTCTAATTTTGTATTACCACCATGAACAATAATTTGTTCCATTTTGTTCCCCCCAAAAAAATGAGAATAGGTATTCCTATTCAAAATCTTTACTATTATACCATTATTCAACTAAAAATTGTACCTTTTTTTATTTTTCAATTTTTAAGGAAAATACACAATGAAAAGATTTCGACAAAGCGCAATCAATTCTAAAGCAAACGAGCTAACTGTGTATCCGATAGCGATGGCGAAAAATACCATCAGCATTCTAATTTGCGGTGTAAATTGGGTTTTGAAAAATTGCTCAATACGCAATGATTGCAACGCCCAAAAACTTATGTAAATGAACATAAGATGACTAACGATTCGAACAATAGCATCTACTCCATAGTATTGCATAAGGAGCCTCCTTTTTTCTAACGTAGGAACATTTTATCACAAAATAATAAAAACCGATAATTAATCCACTTGAAATGCCAAAATTTGACACTATTTATTAAAAAATACGAAGAAATAGAGTTTAAGGCACCTGACTCAATAGCAAGCGCCTTAAACTCTACAAAAGTGACTGAATCCTTCAGCCTTTTTTACCCATGTTTCGATACGTTGATCCGGTTGATTGCACGATGCAAAGCAACAGTCGCACGACGTAGTTGATCGCGGTCGTCTTTTGCTTTGGCTTCTTCAATTAAACGTTCTGCTCGTTGTTTTGCTCGTTCAGCACGAGGTACATCGATATCTCGTTCACGTTCGGCACTATCGGCAATAATAGAAACGACATTATCACGGACTTCCATGATACCACCATTTACAGCTACCCAGTCAACATGTGTATCTGAATCGGTCCGTTTGATGCGGACTTCATCAATCGCTAGCGGAACGATGATTGGCGCATGTTTTGGTAAAATACCAATTTCACCATCTGTTGTTTTCGCCACAACGATTTTTGCATGGTGGTCATAAACTAGACCATTAGGCGTTACTACATTCACAGTAAGACTATCCATTGTGTTTGCCGCCTTTCTAGTAGTTTAATTGTTTCGCTTTTTCGATGGCATCTTCAATTTTACCGACACTCCGGAAGGCTTCTTCTGGCAGATTGTCATGTTTACCTTCAAGAATTTCTTTAAAGCCACGAACTGTTTCCGCAACTGGTACATAAGAACCAGGTTGACCTGTAAATTGTTCAGCAACGTTAAAGTTTTGAGATAAGAAGAATTGAACACGGCGTGCGCGACCAACAAGTACTTTTTCGTCATCTGATAATTCGTCCATCCCTAAAATAGCGATGATATCTTGTAATTCACGGTAACGTTGTAAAATATGTTGCACTTCGGTAGCCACTTCGTAGTGTTCTTCTCCAACAATTTCAGGAGCCAAGGCACTAGAAGATGAAGCTAACGGATCTACCGCTGGATAAATCCCTTGTTCGGTTAATTTACGTTCCAAGTTAGTTGTTGCATCCAAATGGGCAAACGCTGTTGCTGGCGCTGGATCGGTATAGTCATCGGCTGGAACATAGATTGCTTGAATAGAGGTAATTGATCCTTTTTTCGTTGAAGTAATCCGTTCTTGTAATTGTCCCATTTCAGTCGCTAAGGTTGGTTGATAACCAACGGCTGACGGCATCCGACCTAAAAGGGCAGAAACTTCTGAACCGGCTTGGGTGAAACGGAAAATGTTATCAATAAATAATAGCACGTCTTGTCCTTCCACATCACGGAAATATTCAGCAATCGTTAACCCAGTTAAGGCCACACGCATCCGTGCACCTGGTGGTTCGTTCATTTGACCAAAAACCATGGCTGTTTTTTCAATAACGCCTGAATCTTTCATTTCATAGTACAGGTCGTTCCCTTCACGTGTCCGTTCACCAACACCAGTAAAGACGGAAATCCCTCCATGTTCTTGGGCAATATTATGAATTAATTCTTGAATTAAGACGGTTTTACCAACACCGGCACCACCGAAAAGTCCGACTTTACCACCTTTTAGATAAGGTGCTAATAAGTCAATAACTTTAATCCCTGTTTCTAAAATTTCATTACTGGTACTTAATTCATCAAATGCTGGCGCTTTTTTATGAATCCCACTACGTTCAGCATCTGCAGGGAATGGTGCTTCTAAGTCAATTGTGTCTCCTAAAACGTTAAACACACGACCCAATGTATCTTTACCAACAGGAACTGAAATTGATTTTCCTGTATCGATAACTTCCATTCCACGTTGTAAACCATCTGTCGATTCCATAGCGATAGAACGAATCACTCCATCACCTAGTTCTAAAGCGACTTCAAGTACTACTTTTTGTTTTGCTTCGCCATTTTTATAAACGACTAAAGCGTTGTTAATATCGGGTAAGGATTGATCTAATGAAAATTCCACGTCAACAACGGGACCGATTACTTGAACAATCTTTCCTGAACTCATAATTTCTTTCCTCCAGTCTTCATAAAGTCACACGCTTTGAACGTTTTTATAAACGTTCAAACGTAAGACTAGATTATTCTAGTGCAGCTGCACCAGCAACAATTTCTGTAATTTCTTGGGTAATCGCCCCTTGACGAGCACGGTTATAAGAAATTGTTAAATCGCTAATAATATTTTGCGCATTGTCAGTGGCTGTTTTCATGGCGGTCATCCCAGCAGCATGTTCTGCTGTTTTCGCATCAATGATCGCCCCATAAATTAAGCTTTCTGCATATTGTGGTAATAATTGATCCAAGATTGCTTCAGGTGAAGGCTCTAAAAGATATTCTTGTTCGTAAGAGGTCGCCTCTGATGGATCTAAATCAGTAATTGGCAACATTTTTTCCACACGAAACTGACTCGTTAGTGAGTTAACGTGGTGATTATAACAAACATACAATTCATCAAACACTTCGTTTTGGTACATAGTCGTTGCCGTTGTCACAATCTTACGGACTTCTTCAAACGTTGGTTGATCCGTTAAGCCTCTTAGCTCATAGGAAACATCGATTCCGCGTGCTTTAAAGAAATCCGCCCCTGTACCACCAATGGCGATTAAGGCATATTCTTTATTAGAATCATGGTCTTCTTGAATCATACTCATGGTTTGTTTTAAGATTGAGCTATTGTAGCCACCAACTAACCCTTTGTCAGAAGTGATAACGATATAGCCTGTTTTTTTGACAGGTCGTTGTGCTAACATCACATGATAGTTCCCTTCACTAAGAGAAGATTGTTCTGTTTCACGTAATTCACTTAACTGAGCAGCTACTAAATGCGTAACGACACTACGAATTTTTGAAGAATATTCTTGAAAGCTTTTAGAGGCGCCTTCTGACTTGGTCAATTTGGCTGCAGAAACCATTTGCATCGCTTTGGTAATTTGGCTTGTCTTTTTTGTTGATGCAATGCGTTGTTTGATTTCGTTTAATGAAGCACCCAATGTCGCTCACCTCTCTTATGCGTTATCGATTTTTTCTAAAGCTTCTTTGGCTGAATCTCCGCTATTGTTTGCCGCTGCAAACATTTCAGAAAACTCTGTAATCGCTGCATCTAATGCATCAGTATCTGGTAAGTCTTTCGTAGTACGAATGGTTTCCAATAAGTCTGCATGTTTGCCATCAAAATAATCGAATAAATCTTGTTCAAAGTGTAAAATTTTATCTACGCTCACGCTATCTAAAAAGCCGTGTGTTAACGCATATAAAATTAAGACTTGTTTTTCTACAGGCAGTGGCGCATGTAGTTTTTGTTTTAAAATTTCTACCGTACGACGACCACGGTTTAATTTAGCTTGTGTTGCCGCATCTAAATCAGAACCAAATTGTGTAAAGGCTTCTAACTCACGGTAACTAGCTAAGTCTAAACGAAGCGTTCCGGCAACTTTTTTCATTGCTTTGATTTGCGCTGATCCTCCGACACGAGAAACAGATAACCCAGCATCAACGGCTGGACGAGTGCCTGCATAGAACAAGTCGCTTTCTAAGAAAATTTGTCCATCAGTGATTGAAATAACGTTTGTTGGAATATAAGCAGAAATATCGCCTGCTTGTGTTTCAACGAATGGTAAGGCTGTCATTGAACCGCCACCTAATTCATCACTTAATTTAGCTGCACGTTCTAATAAACGTGAGTGTAAATAGAAGACATCCCCTGGATAAGCTTCACGACCTGGTGGACGGCGTAATAGTAGAGAAAGTTCACGATAAGCCACGGCTTGTTTTGATAAGTCATCAAAAATTATTAAGACATGTTTGCCGTTATACATGAATTCTTCACCCATTGCAGTTCCTGCATACGGTGCAATGTAAAGTAATGGTGCTGGTTGTGAAGCCCCTGCAGTCACAACGATTGTATAATCTAAGGCACCAAATTTACGAAGTGTCTCTACTTGGTTACGAACAGTAGATTCTTTTTGACCAATCGCTACATAAATACAAATTACATCTTGTCCTTTTTGGTTAATAATTGTATCAATTGCAATCGATGTTTTCCCTGTTTTACGGTCTCCAATAACTAATTCCCGTTGTCCACGACCAATTGGTACGAGGGCATCAATGGCTTTTAAGCCAGTTTGCATTGGTTCAGCAACAGATTGACGTTGCATAACACCGGGAGCTGTTGCTTCCACAGGACGTGTTTTGTCTGTTTTAATTTCGCCTAAACCATCTAATGGTTGACCTAATGGATTAACAACACGGCCAATCAAAGCTTCCCCAACGGGTACTTCCATGATTTTGCCTGTGCGTTGTACTTTATCTCCTTCACGAATGGTTTCAAAATCGCCAAGGATAATAATCCCTACATCATTTGTTTCTAAGTTTTGTGCCATTCCGTATGAACCGTTTGAAAATTCAACAAGTTCTCCACTCATGGCATTTTCTAAACCGTGGGCGCGGGCAATTCCGTCACCGACGTAAGTGACTGTTCCAACTTCTTCAACAGCAAGCTGTTGTTGATAGTTTTCGATTTGTTCTTTAATCAAGGCACTGATTTCTTCTGCTTTGATAGCCATTCAATTCACCTCTTTGTAGTCCTAAAGATTATTTTAATAACTTCTGCTGCATATGTTCTAATTGTTTGCGGATGCTGCCATCGATTACTTGATGGTTTGCTTCAATAACCACTCCGCCGACAATTGACGGGTCAATTAAATTGACTAAATGCGCTTGTTCATACCCTAATAATTGGGCAGCTTTTTCTTCCATTGCTTGATGTTGTTCTTTTGATAAAGGAATGGCTGTTGTCACTGAACCCAAAATTAGTCCTTGGTGCTCATCATAACGTCGTTCATATTCATCAATCATCAAGAGCAGATCGTACATGCGACGATATTCGTAAACCACTCGCAAAAAGTTTTGCATCATTTCACTAAAACCTGTTACTAGTTTTTCCATGATGCTGTCTTTTTCATAAGGCTCTAAGCGATCATCACTTAAAATATCGCCAATACCAGGTACTTGGTGATAGACTTCGCGAAGCGTCAATAATTCTTGATAAATTGCTTCAGCTTGGTTCTTTTCAACTGCCAACTCAAACAAAGCCTTGCCGTAGCGTTTACCAACTGTATATTTATCTAGTTTCATTTGCTTTACCTAAACTTTCAATATAAGAATCAATCAATGCTTCATGTGCATCTGGTGTTAATTCTTTATTTAAAATTTTGGCTGCAATTTGAAGAGAAAGATCTGCCACTTCATTTTTTACTGAAGACAATGCTTCTTCACGTTCTTGAGAAATATCTGTCCGAGCTTTTTCGCGTAAGCGAGTAACTTCCGCAGTTGTTTCTTTTAATGTTTTTTGGCGAGTCTGTTCTCCACTTTCTTTCGCGTTTTTAATAATTTCAGCTGCTTCTGATCTGGAAGAAAGTAATTGTTGTTGACGTTCTTTTTCCATTTTCGCTGCTGCTACGCGAGATTGTTCTGCAGAGTCTAAATCGTTGGCAATTTTTTCTTCACGTTGTGTCAAAATATCTACGATTGCTCCCCATGCATATTTCTTTAATAAGAGCATCAAGATTAAAAATGCACCACTGACAACAATCATCGTGCCTAGTGTGGTACTAGGAGCCGTTTCACCGACTACCAATATAGTAAGTAGCATGAAGTCTCAACTTCCTTTCTTGCAAAAATCGATTTAGCTTCTTCAACTGCTTTATCACTAGCTATTGAAAAGGCTAAAGATAGAAGAAAGCAGTGACGGTCCCGATAATAATCAGCGTCCTGCCTCCATTTTATTGCTTATCTGAATAAAAGTAATAAAGAAACAACGACACCTAAAATTGGCACAGCTTCGATTAAAGCGACCCCGATAAACATTGTTGTTCTTAATTGACCAGACATTTCTGGTTGACGAGTCATTGACTCGATTGTTTTTGAAATAACTTGTCCGTTACCGATAGCGGCTCCGATAGCTGAACCGAAAATTGCAATTGCTGCTGCGATAAAATTTAATCCTTCCATTGTGTAAAATCCTCCTAAAAGATAATTTTTGTCCTTCGTATTTCTTGATTATTCTTCTGTTTCAATTTTGTGTGACATATAAACCATTGAAAGTGTCACAAAGATAAACGCTTGGATACATCCAATAAAGATTGAGAATGCTACCCAAATCATTTCTAGCGGAATTGCTAGTGGGATAACCCATAATCCGACGCTTGCTACGGTTCCAGCAATTAAGCCCAATAGAACTTCGCCGGCAAAAATGTTTCCGTACAAACGCAAGCCTAATGTTAATAGATTCGTGAATTCTTCCATTAATTTTACCGGTAGTAAGAAACCAACGGGTCTTAAATAACTATTAACTAGATAGCCTTTAAAACCAAAGCGTTTCATACCAAAGAAGTGTGTTAAGACAATCATCATCATCGCTAACGTTAAGGTTACGATTGGATCGGCGGTTGGACTTTTCCAAACGCTGAGATCGTCGCCCACAACGATTTTTGTAACGAGACCCAAGATGTTTGAAACAAGTACAAACATGAACAGGGTAAACGCCATTAAATGAAAATTGCTCACTTCTTTACGAGGTAAATTGTCTGTAATGATTCCACGAATAAAATCCACTAACCATTCGATGACCGTTTGTTTGCCTTTAGGTCGTAGCTTCATATTTCTCGTACAAGCATAGACAAAGGCGAAAACAATGATACACGTCAACAGCACCATCAAAACAATGGTTCCATCAAACCAAATTGGTCCGATATTGAAGAGTAATTTCTTCTCTTCCAAATCAATTCACCTCTTTTCCAACAATCTTTCAGAAGTTTCATCCTACTCCTGAGTGATAATCCCTGGCAAAGCTATCGTACCACCACTTGTTGATAATTTACAAATAGTTTACTTTTAAAATTTCATGTGTTGAAAATTGGTTGGAAAACCTTTTCCATAAACCAATCTAATGCAGGGTGGTACTGCTTTCCGAAGCGATTAAAAAATGAATCATTTACATTCATTTACTCAACACTTACCAGATTTTACACCTAATCCGAAGAAAGGCAAGCAAATATGCGAAAAAGAATAAATTTACATTTTTAACGTCGGTTATTTTTTAATGTTCGACTGATTTGTCGGTCAACTTCCTTACGTTTCAAGTCTTCACGCTTGTCGTACTGCTTTTTCCCTTTAGCTAAACCAATCAAAACTTTGGCATAGCCGTCTTTAATATAGACCTTCAAAGGTACTAATGTGATACCTGTATTTTTGGTTTCGCCGATTAACTTATTAATTTGTTTTTTGTGTAATAATAATTTTCTGGTACGTAATGGGTCATGATTAAAAATATTGCCCTGTTCATATGGACTAATATGAACATTATACAAAAAGGCTTCTCCGTTTCGAATTCGTGCAAAACCATCTTTTAAATTGATACGACCATTTCGAATAGATTTGATTTCTGTTCCTTGTAAAACAAGACCTGCTTCAACCGTATCGATAATTGAATAATCATGTCTAGCTTTGCGGTTTTGTGCGATTAATTTTCCTTCCCCTTTTGGCATAAGCGACCTCCTCTACTTCTTCTTTTTTCCTTTTTTATTTTTTTGTTTCATTGCTTCTTTATAAAAAGGTTGTTTTTTGCCTTTGCCTTTTTTCTTATTTTTCTTTTTCTTACCATCAAATGATTCATCTTTTTTATTTCTTCGTTGATTATTTGAACGAGTTGAAGAATTGGCTTTACCTTTTTTACGTCCTTTTGGTCCTTCTACTGGCGCAACTTCTTCAGCTGAAATCAATTCAAAATCAACTTCTCTTGTTTCTGGATCAGCTTTTTCAACACGGATTTGAACTTTCTGACCAATTTTCAAAGTCATTCCCGTCCGTTCACCAACTAACGCCATATGATTTTCAATAAAGTGGAAATAATCTTGTTTTAAGTTGTTCACGTGAATCAAGCCTTCTATTGTATTAGGCAGTTCCACAAAGATACCAAATTTTGTGACTGAGCTGATAATCCCGTCATACGTTTCTCCCACTTTATCTACCATAAATTCGGCTTTCTTCATGGCGTCCACTTCACGCTCTGCATCAACTGCGCGACGTTCCATACTTGAACTATGATTGGCAATTTCTGGTAATGCTTCGTTCCATTTTTCTTGATTTTTTTCAGATTGATCTTGGCTATAGCTGCGAATCAAACGATGCACAATTAAATCTGGATAACGACGTATTGGTGAAGTGAAATGCGTATAATATTCAGCAGCCAACCCATAGTGTCCGTAGTTGTCTTCTGAGTATTTCGCTTGTTGCATACTTCTTAGCAACATCGTATTGATAACCACTTCTTCCGGCTTATTTTCAACTTGCTCTAAAACTTTTTGTAAATCTTTCGGTGAAATGTTTTCTTTTGTTCCTTTAACAAGAATGCCAAGTACTGCAGCAAAGTCAAAGAAACGTTGCATTTTTTCTTCTTTTGGTTGTTCATGAATCCGATAAATGAATGGCAGTTTTAAGTCATGATAATGACGCGCCACAGTTTCATTCGCTGCCAACATAAAGGATTCAATTAATCGTTCACCCACGCCACGCGTGCGTAAAAGAATATCTTGGGGATGACCATTTTCATCAACTAGGACTTTGGCTTCACGATCTTCAAAAGAAATCGCACCACGGCGCATACGCATCTCTTCTAATATATGGTGCAGCTCGCCCATCTCTTTAAACATGGGAACTAGCTCTTTGTAGCGTTCTAACGTTTCAGGTTTTTGCTCTTCTAAAATTTCATTGACTGCTGTATAGGTCATTCGCTCCGTTGTTTGGATTACACTTTGGAAAATTTCATGCGAAATAACTTCTCCTTCTGGTGTAATTTCCATCTCACAACTCATGGTTAAACGTGGAACATGTGGGTTTAGCGAACAAATCCCATTTGATAATCGCTGCGGAATCATTGGCACAACTCGGTCTGTCAAATAGACACTTGTGCCACGTTCATACGCTTCCATATCCAATTGACTTCCTTCAGTTACATAATAAGAAACATCTGCAATATGCACCCCTAAAAAGAAATTGCCATTTGCTAACTTTTGTACCGTTACTGCATCATCTAAATCTTTCGCATCTTCTCCATCAATCGTCACAATCAACTGATCACGTAAATCCCGACGACCGACTAAATCGCTTTCTGCAATAGTTTCTGGTACTTGGTCCGCTTCAGCCAAAACTTCATCAGGAAATGCTGTGGGAATTCCATGAGCCACCACGATTGATAAAATATCCATTCCTGGATCATTTTTATGACCAATCACTTGTTTGACTAGTCCTTCCATACTCGTTGGATATTCTTGATCTGGATAATAGGTAATTTCAGCAATGACAATGCTACCATCTACTGGCTTAATCCCTTCAGGTGCAATTGATACAGTATACTGATTCAATTTCTTATCTTTGGGAATCATGTAGCCATACAGTCCCATTTCTGCCATTTCTTCTTCACTATATGCCACAAATTCTCCGACAACTTGGCTCACTGCTCGCTCTTTAATTTCTTTTACTTTACCTTCTGCGCCGCGATCTGAAAAAGGATCCGCATGTTGGATCACGTCGATTAAAACCGTGTCCCCATCCATTGCAAAGTTCGTTGCCTCTTTAGGAATGTAAACATCTGGTTCTTCAGGATCGATGGTCACGAAACCAAAGCCTCGTTCATTTGCACGAAACGTTCCTTCTATTAATAAGTCTTTCATTGGTAACAGGACTTTGCCTTTTTTGTTGAAACTAACTGACTTTTCTCGTTCCATTTGTGCAATGGTTTGCACTAAAATTTTAAAATCTGAACTTTTTTCTAAATTCAAGCCTTGTGCAATTTCTTCCATTGAAAAGCTTTTCTTTTTTTGGCTTTCCATGAAATGTAAAATTTGCTCTTTAATTGTTTGTTTTGTCATTATTTCTCCTCATTCCAAGGTAGTGTTGCTAAAAATTGCACCACATCTTGCTCTAATTGTTTGTGTTCTCCACTCACCGTAATGACATGTCCGCTGTTTGGGTACCATTGTAAGGTCACACGTGCTTGTGTTAGCGCTTGGGCCGTTTGATAGACGCCCATTGGCTCAATCATTTCATCTTTGCCAGCTTGCGCTAAGAAAAGAGGTGCGTGGATTTTGTTTAGTTTGTCAGCCGTCTGACTAGCAATCGTTTCAATCGCTCCTAATTGTTGTTTGACTCGTTGCTCAATCGATTGCAACCGGCTTTGTTGTTCCTCTGCAGGAACTTCTGCGATTTTCATCACATTTTCTGCGTATAATACGAAATTTTCTGGGACTTTATTTTCGACAGGGTAAATCGGTGAACAGAAAAATCCACCACCAATTAATCCTGTTAATTGTTCCGTTAATGCATGCATACTGAAAATCCCGCCCATTGATAAACCAAAAATGGCAATTTCTTGGTAACCTCTTTCTCTCAAAAAAGCGACTGCTTCTTGTGTATCTTGCCACCATTGTTCCGTTGTTTGATCTAAAATATCTTCAGGAACTAGCGTGCCATGTCCTGAAAAATTAGGCGAATAGACAGTATAATTTTCTTTTTCTAAACGTCTGCTTAACATCCGTACATCATTACTGCTGCCAGAATAAGCGTGTAATAAAAGGACCGCCCGTTTTCCTTTTTCTGAAAATAACGGCTTTGGTAAATTGATTTTTTTTGCCACTTCGCTCACCTCAGCTTCATTCTATCATATTCTCAAAAGAAAACCTTCCGAAATGATAAGTTTCAAAGACTTTTTCAGAAAGAAAAAGAACAGAAAAATAAGTGTCCGCACTCATCTCTCTGTTCTAAACTTGTCATTTTAAAAGATTACGTACTTATTTTGAAGATAAGAACGCCAAAACAAATAATAAAATCATCCAAATTGCGCCAAGAACTGCTGTTGAGCGTTGCATAACAGCTTCAAAACCGCGCGCTTTTTGCTTCCCAAATAATTTATCTGCACCGCCAGTGAAGGCACTTGCTGCACTGTTTTGTTTGCTTGGTTGCATCATAACAGTAATGACGATTAAAACAGATAAAATGATGACCAACGTTAAGATTAGATTATACATGCGTTAATTCTCCTTTTTATACAAATATGCGAAATTCATCTACTTTAATGTAGCATATTTTATCTGTAAACACCAGTGAAATTTAATGTCTTTCCCTATTTGTCTCTAATAGCAACAGCCGCAAGTAGGAATCAGATTTCTACTTGCGGCTGTTGCTAACTTCTTCTTTATTTTCTCAATACGTCTCCGTATTCAGGTTTAGTATCAAATTCTTTTTTGGCAAATGGACATAGCGGAATAATTTTTTTATGCTCTTTTCTCGCTTTTTCAACACCGGCTAAAACAAGTTTTTCAGCTAATTTTTGTCCACGATAAGTTGGATCAACAAACGTATGATCAATAATCATCATGCTTTCGCCAGCATCTGACCAAGTCATTTCACCAATTTCTTGGTTTTCATCGTTATATAGAGCAAAACGATTGTTTTCTTCTTTAATTTGCATATTCGTTCCCTGCTTTCCGAATATATTTTAGAGCACCACTTGGACATGAATCTACCACAATCATGTCATTTTCAACACTTCCGTTATCTGGAATAATCCATGGTTTCCGACCAACTTCAAAGACTTCTGGATTTCCACGAACACAATTACCAATATGTTCACAAATATCTTTATTATAAAAGATATCAATTCCTTCCCCAGTATATTTACGGTAGCCTTCTTTTAATAGTTGTTCTTCCGTGACTGGTTGCCCATCTATTTGGTTTCCTTTCATTGCACAATCTCTCCCCTGTAACTTATTAATATTAAAAACGTACCTTTATTTTACCACTAAGCTGGACATTCAGGCAATTAATTGTTCCACCTTACTGGCCAATTCGACGAGCACGCAAAGCAGATAAGATTGACACAGTGTCCACGACTTCTTGTAGCATAGCCCCGATTAGCGCCGGAATGATCCCGGTACTAGCAATTAGCATTAGTAAAACGCAGATAAAAATTCCGATTAATACAGATTGTTTGGCAATTTTCATGGTATCTTGGGCAATTTCGACCGCTTGACTGACTTTACTTAAGTCATCTTTTAAAATAACAACGTCAGCAGTTTCACTAGCCGCAGTAGCTCCATGAGCGCCCATAGCAATACCTACGTCTGCAGCGGCAAGCGAAGGTGCATCATTTACACCATCTCCTACCATGATGACTGGATGGTTTTCTTTGGGCAATTCTTTTAGAATAGTTAATTTATCTTGTGGTAAACATTCCCCATGTACTTCGGTAATTCCTACTTCTGCAGCAATCGTTTCTGCGACGGATTCTTGATCCCCCGTCAGCATTAAAATTCGTTGAAGATGTAATTGGTGTAATTTTTCCATAGTCTCTTTTGCTTCTGGACGTACAGTGTCTGTAAAAGTAATTCGGCCTAAATATGTGCCATTACGTGAAATATGAATAGTCGTTTTATCAATTTGTTCAGTTGCTTGAGACTCTTGTGTCACAAAATTCTTTTTACCTACCCGTATCTCAGCACCATCCACAAATGCCTTCACGCCAGCACCAGAAACTTCCGCTAGATCTGTAATATTTTTTAATGGGACATCTTGCTTTCTGGCATAAGCAACAATTGATCTAGCTAAAATATGACTTGATTCTTGTTCCACGCTTGCTGCCAATCCCACTAATTCAGCAGCAGTTATTCCAGCATTGATTGGTTGGACTTGATCAACAGAAAGTTGTCCTTGCGTAATCGTGCCTGTTTTATCAAACGCAATCGTTTTTGCAGAAGCTAATTTTTCGACCATCGTTCCCGATTTAATAACGACCCCATGACGACTTGAACGACCCATCCCTGCCACTAAAGCAATTGGGGCAGATAGAATTAAAGGACACGGCGAAGCAACAACTAAGACTTCCGCAAAACGTGTCGGACTTTTTGAAACAAACCAAGCAACACCTGCAATTAAGTAGGCAATTAGTGTAAAAGGTACCGCATAGCGGTCTGCTAAACGTACAAAATGAGCTGGACGCGCCGCAGATTCTTTCACTAAGTTCACAATTGTTTGATATTGACTGTCGGCTACAGTTTTTTCAGCAACCATTTTCAAAGAGCCATCACCATTCACGGAACCCGACATTAATTCATCCCCAGGATTTTTTTCAATTGGTTTTGATTCTCCTGTTAATGAAGATTCATCGACTGTTGATGTCCCGGTTTTTACCAAGCCATCAACTGGAACTAGTTCCCCTGGTTTTACTACTAATTCATCGCCAACATTGATTTCCTCAACAGAAACATCTTCTAAATTTTCGCCATTCAAGCGATGAGCTTTTTGTGGCGAGTTATCCAATAATGACTTCAGCTCTTGGTTAGCTTTTCCAGCGGCATAGTCTTCTAATGAATCACCACCAGTCAACATAATTAAAATCATCAAACTGGCCCAGTATTCTCCCACAGCTAAGGTTGCAACGATAGCGGTAATCGCTAAAATATCGACACCATATTTTCCTTCACGTAAGGTTTGAATCATTTCCCAGAACATCATTAACGCCATTACTGAACCTGTTATTAAAATAATGCCATACGCCCAATTCGGCTGATGTAAAATAAATTCAAATAATAATGCCAAAACTCCTGTTATAATTGTAATCCCCAATTTTGTTACATGCTTCATCTCTTTTTCTCTCCCATCATTCACTTTACATTATTGAGCGTACCTTTTCTGTTTTGAAAAAGAAAGTGAAAACGCCTAAATGAAAACGACTTTCATTATCATAGGATAGTTGCTGTAGCAACGTTTACTTTCTGAAAAGTAGTTATGTAAAAAAAACACAGACCATCGTTCATTCGCCGATGGTCTGTGTTTTTATTTCCAAAAATCATCAAAAATTGTAATGGGTAAATGCCGTTTGTGTTGTCCTTTTTTATACCAGTTTTCAATTGTTTGTTGATCTGTTTCCGAGACTTTTTTGCCTTCCAAATAGTCATCAATGGCATCATACGTGACACCTAAGGCAACTTCATCTGCAACTAACGGTTTGTCATCTTCTAGATCAGCTGTTGGTATTTTTAGATACAAGGCTTCTGGTGCCCCAAGTTCTTTCAGCAAAGCTTTTCCTTGGCGCTTATTTAAACGAAATAACGGTAAAATATCCGCTCCGCCATCGCCATATTTGGTGAAGAAAGCTGTCACATTTTCGGCTGCGTGGTCTGTGCCAATTACTGCGCCAGCATTTTCGCCAGCTACTGCATATTGTGTAATCATACGTTGACGTGCTTTCATGTTCCCTTTATTAAAATCGCTAATTTGAACACCAGCGTTTTCTAGCGAACCAACCATTGCATCCACTGCTGGTTTAATATCCACTCGTAAAGAAACATCTGGCTGGATAAAGGCTAGCGCGGCTTGTGCATCAGCTTCATCTGCTTGCTCACCGTATGGAAGGCGAATCGCAATAAATTGATACGACATATCTCCTGTTTCTTCGCGCATTTCAGTCATCGCTAATTGTGCTAAGCGACCAGCTAATGTTGAATCTTGTCCGCCACTAATTCCCAAGACAAAGTTTTTTAAAAAAGGATGTTTAGTTAAATAAGCTTTCAGAAAATCAATACTTTTACGAACTTCTTCTTTTGGATCAATTGTCGGTAAAACACCTAACTCTTGAATGATTTTTTCTTGAAGTGTTGTCATTTCTAGGCCTCCTTATTCACCGTTTCCGTTAAATGTTTAACGTCTTTACGCACTTTTTCCAATAAATTCATTTTGTGATTCCAACAATCTGTTGAAAGGTCCACTGGATATTTCTGCGGATTCAAGTCCCGCTTGTATTCTTCCCAAAGTGAATCTAAATTTTCTTTTGCATATTGTTTAATTTCATCTAAAGTTGGTAATTCGTACACACGTTTTCCTTCAACGAAAATATCTTGGAGTACTGGCCGTGCTTCAAAATCACGGACATACTTATTAATAAAGGTATGAACGGGATGGAACATATAAATTTCTTCTTCTTGGCGAGGATCTTCATTCCAAAGTGTCACATAGTCTCCTTCTGACTTTTTATCAGATTTACGTGTAATGCGCCAGACTTGTTTTTTCCCTGGTGTTGTCACTTTTTCAGCATTGCTAGATAGTTTAATGGTATCTTTCATTTGACCATCTTCACCTTCAATTGAAACTAATTTAAACACCGCTCCTAAAGCCGGTTGATCATAGGCGGTAATCAGCTTGGTGCCCACGCCCCATACATCAATTTTTGATTTTTGCATTTTTAGATTCAAAATCGTATTTTCATCTAAATCGTTCGATGCATAAATTTTTGCCTCAGTAAAGCCAGCTTCGTCCAGTTGTTCACGAACTCGTTTAGAAATATAAGCCATATCGCCACTATCAATTCGCACACCTAGAAAATTAATTTTATCCCCCATTTCTCGGGCTACTCGAATTGCGCTTGGCACTCCCGCTTTCAAAGTATCATACGTATCAACAAGGAAAACACAATCCCGATGTGTTTTGGCATACGCCATGAATGCATCATAATCATTTCCATACGACTGAACCAATGAATGAGCATGAGTCCCACTAACCGGAATACCAAAAATTTTACCAGCACGAACATTACTTGTCGCGTCCGCCCCACCAATATAGGCGGCTCTTGTGCCCCAAATGGCAGCATCTAATTCTTGTGCCCGGCGTGTTCCAAATTCCAATAAAGGATCATCGCCTATCACGGATTTAATTCGAGCCGCTTTTGTCGCAATTAATGTTTGGAAATTCACCATATTTAGCAAGGCAGTTTCTACCAATTGACATTGTGCCAAAGGACCTTCAATTTGAATTAACGGTTCGTTATTAAAAACCAAATCCCCTTCTAAAGCAGAGCGTACAGTACATTTAAATTCAAAATTTGCTAAATACGTCAAGAAATCTTCTGGATATTCTTCAACTTCTCGGAGATATGCAATATCAGATTCTGTAAACGTTAAATTTTCGAGATAATTGACTAAACGTTCTAAACCTGCAAAAATTGCGTAGCCATGATTAAAGGGCATCTCTCTAAAGTAACATTCAAAAACAGCATGTAAATCTGCTCTCCCTAATTCCCAGTATGTTTGCATCATATTGATTTGATACATATCTGTATGCAATGTCAAACTATCATCTGCATATGTATAGTCCATCGTTTTCTACCTCTATTCTTTGTATTAAAAACTTGTTTATATTATAACAAAAAAATTTTTTTTAGCCTAAAATCTGCTTAGACCTCTTTTTCTTTAAAAATGAAAAATTTACTGAAGAAATAATTTAAAATCACTACTACAACTTGTGTAATCATTTTCGCCCAAAACGATGAAAAATGAATGCCATCAATTAGGAGAATCATTAAACCCATATCAGCCACAAAAGATAAAATTCGGTACCAATAAAATAAGCCCATTTCTTTAAAAAAACCAGCTATGCTTTCATGCTTACTTGCGAATACCCAATATTTATTCGTGAAAAAGGCAAATAGAACAGATAAAAACCAACTAATTGTGTTACTTATCTTGTAATCCAGCCCTAACACATTTTGACAAACAAAAAACACAACTAAGTTGACGACCGTCGTTGCACCACCAAAAAATAAATAAGCCAGTACTTCTCGGTATTTACGAAATAATTCTTTCAATTTTCACGCATCCTTTCAACTAATCATTTTATCAAACTTCGGCAAGAAAACCTATCTATTTTGTGTAAAGACACAATTCTCTTGCTAATTTTACTATTTATTAAGTATTTATGAAAAACATAGTAAGAGTAGAGGAAAAGTTAATCCATGAATGAACTTACCCTCTACTCTTACTCTAATAATATATTGACTCTATCGACCAATAAGTTAAATCAGCATTAGTCCTTTAGCTTAGGAAGTGCTATCGTTTGTCCTTCGGTTAATACAGAATACGTTAAGTCATTTGCCTGCTTGAGGGCGGTTAAGGAATAGCCCGTTTTTTTTGCAATTTTTGCGAGTGTCTCTCCTCTTTTTACTTCATAATACTCAGTAGACTCTGTTTTTGAGTCATTCGCTGTACCATTTGATTGCTCTGCTGTTTCCAAAGCATTAGTCACCGATTTACTGATTATTAGTGATTGAAGTAACGCTTGTTCTTTCGGTTCTAGAGAAGTCGCCGCTGTATGCTGAGGAATCGTGATTTTTTGGCCAATATAAAACATTTCTTGAGTCTTTGAATTTTGTTTTAATATGGCTGTTGCTGACACACCAAACGTCTGGCTAATGGTGGCGAGAGAATCTCCTTTGCTTACTTCATAGATGACTGCTTCTTTTTTTAGCTGTTCTTTGACTGCTTCCTTATCAAACGAAGGTTTCTTTTCTTCTGCCAAATTAGTCACTACTGGTTTCTTCTTTTCTTGATCGTATTCAGTTAATTGATAGGTTTCAATCAACGCGTTTAATTTTTTATCGTAATATGTATCCGTTGCATAACGACCTGTTAAAAATTTTGTTGCCTGCTGATAATTCGTCGTGTTTGCTTTCAAAACACCGTGATAAAACGTCGGATTACCCGCCAGCCCATTGATAATTAATTTACTATAGTCTGTTAATGACTCTTTATAAGATGGATACTGACGAAAATCGGCATGAATGGTGGTCATCTTCCCTTTACCATCATCTTCTTGTGTGGGAAAGCTGACACTTTGACCATGGTAAGCGCCTTTAATGCCAATCAAATTATAATTTGGCGCCGCCGCTAACGCACTATTGCCCGAGCCACTTTCTAAAATAGCTTGAGCTATCATGACAGAAGCGTATAGATCATGTTGCTGACCAATAACTCGTGCTTCTTCACCAATTTTTCTAATAAACTCAGAAGTAGAAGCATTCCCTTGGACAACAAAATTTGCCTCGGCTTGTTGTTGAATTCCTGCTTGCTTTTCCTTTTCTTGACTATTGTCTATCTCTGAATGTACCAACGGCTCTTTGGTCTTTTCAGTTAATGTAGAATTTTGTGGTTCCTGATTATGAGGCGGCTTTTCAGTGAGTGCTTTACGCTCTTCAGACGCTGGTTGCTCACTTTGTAACGATTCGGTTAGTTTAGTACTAGCAATTGGCTTTTCTTGTGGCGGTAAACTATTTTCAGATTCTGAAGGTTCCACATTATTTTCCTGATGGTCACCGCTGTCATTTTGTGTTGAACTTTCTTGTTGTTCAGACGAACTTATTATTGTTTCGTTCAGCGTTGAAGAAGTAAGGGTTCCTTGATCTTGATTGGCTTGGTCCGCTCTTTTTTTTTCCAGCGATAGCTGTCGACTTTCGTCCCTCGTTTCGGTCTCTTCTTGAGCGATTAATGGTTCCGAATTGTAGTAACTGGCTCCCGCATAAATCCCTAAAATTCCAATACATACCAACTTCAAATATCTTGCCTTTCTTTTTTTCATCGCATTTCTCCTTCATTTACCTCTTTATTTCTGCTAATAACTGCTCTATCTGTTGGTACGTTCCTGTTGATTCATTCTTGATTGTCAGCATTTGTTCACAATAAGCTTGGTACTCTCTTGCCACTTGCTTCATGCGTGTTAAAGTTGCTAAACGTTGTTCCATTTCTTCATGAACTGTTGCAACTTGTTGTTTGGCTTGACTAATTGTTTCTTTTGCTTGACGTTTGGCTTCCAATAACACTTCGCCAATTTCTTTTTGAGAAAGCGTAACGGCTGTGTCTAAATTCTCTTCACTGGTCTGTCTCTGTTGCATCTTTTCTTCAGACAATTGTTTCTGTAAAGAAGTGATAGTTGTTTCTTTATCACTTAATGTTTCTTTAACATGTTTAAGTTGAACATCTTTTTCGACTACTTGTTTTTGTAATGCTTCCACTTCATTGGTTTGCATTAATAATTGCTCCGTTAGCTTTTTAATGGATTGCTGATATAGTTGATTTTCTTCTTCTAGTTTTTCAACAAAAGAAAATGACTCTTCTGACAGTTCAGTCGGCACTTGTTGCTGGACCTGTTTTACTTTTGCGGATTGCTCTTTTGCATAAACGAACTCGTCATCAAAGATTGCTTCTTCTGTTACCGTTGGTTGTGCTTTCATCGATTGTTCATTTTCAAAATCCGGCATCTTCTCATACTCCTCATCTTCATTGTTTTTAGTCAAAAATTGCCACATTTGTTTCTCCTCCTTCGTACCTTTTACACCGTTAACATATAGCCTTTTGAGCGAATTGTTTTGATATATTGTGGTTTGTTCACATCTTGTTCAATTTTTTTACGCAAATGGAAAATCACATTAGCGACACGATATTTTCGTTCATTCGCAGTATCTTTCCAGACATTTTTGTAGAGTTCTTCATATGTAATTGTTTGTCCTGCGTGTTTGTATAAATACTCTATTGTGAAAAATTCCAATTTTGTTAAAAGAATTTCTTCTCCACTTCCCAAGCAAACACTCAAATTTGGCGCAATTAAATACAATCTCTCAGAAAGATTCTTAGTAACTGTTTGTTCCTCGTTTGCAATAGCTAATTTAGGATAAAAACGTCTTTTTACACGTTGCAATAAATTACTCATGCTTAACATGCATTCTTGACGATCATAAGAATGATCAAAAACGCCATCTGCACCTAATTGTAAATAAATAATTCGATTGACTTTACTAATTACTTCTGTCCGAGAAAATAACCAAATCGGTAAATCTGACTGCTTGCGAATCGTCATTAATAACTCACAACAAGTATTTACTTGCTGGTGGTCAGTAACTTCAATCACTAATCCATCAATATGGTGCAAATGAAGAAGTATATTTGTTCCTTGGATGATCTGACATTCTACTTGATTACTAACAAACCAATTTTGACAGTATTCTTTTGTTTCAATTGTCAAAGGAACGACACCAATTGTATATTTTTCCATTTTTCCACCTCAATCTTCCTAATATTCCCCTTCAAAATATAATAATTTTTATTTATATTCTATTAATAAATAAAAATTACCAACTACTAGTTTTCAAAAAATGATTGTTATTACTAAATTTTATCGAATAAAAACAAGGCTGTCTAGCTAAAACGAAGCCTTTAAATTATCATCTTTTTTGTTAAATGAGTAAATATTTGAGAAAATACTATAAGCAAAGATATTATTTAGATTATTTATTCTTTATGTAAAAAAAGCTTACGATTTTTCAATCGTAAGCTTTTAGAATACTTTTTTATTTTTACATCATACCGCCCATGCCCATTGATGGATCCATCATAGGAGCTGGTGCAGCTGGTTCTGGTTTGTCTGCAACAACTGCTTCAGTTGTTAATAATAAAGCTGACACAGAAGCTGCATTTTGTAAGGCAGAACGAGTTACTTTTGTTGGGTCAACAATACCGGCTTCAACCATGTTTACCCATTCACCGTTAGCTGCATTGAATCCGATACCTAAGTCAACATTTTTTAGTTTGTCAACAATCACTGATCCTTCATAACCAGCATTTTCAGCGATTTGACGGATTGGTTCTTCTAATGCACGAACGACAATCTTGATCCCTGTTGCCACATCGCCTTCAGCTTCTAGCGCAGCGACTTTACCAATTACATTGACCAGTGCGGTACCACCACCAGAAACCATGCCTTCTTCTACAGCGGCACGTGTTGCGTTTAATGCATCTTCAATTCGTAATTTTAATTCTTTTAATTCTGTTTCAGTAGCAGCACCGACTTTAACGACAGCAACCCCGCCAGCTAATTTAGCTAAACGTTCTTGTAATTTTTCACGATCAAAATCAGACGTTGTTTCGCCGATTTGGTTTTTAATTAAATGAACGCGGGCATCAATGGCTTCTTTTGAACCAGCACCTTCAACAATTGTTGTGTTATCTTTGTCGACAACTACTTTGCTAGCATTTCCTAAGTTTTCAATAGTTGTGTCTTTTAATTCTAATCCTAAGTCGTCAGTGATTACTGTACCACCTGTTAAAATAGCAATATCTTCAAGCATCGCTTTGCGGCGGTCACCAAATCCTGGCGCTTTTACTGCGACAACATTAAATGTACCACGGATTTTGTTCAATACTAATGTTGGTAGAGCTTCCCCATCAACATCATCCGCAATGATCAATAGTGGACGGCTTTGTTGTAGAATTTGTTCTAATAAAGGTAAGATATCTTGAATATTTGAGATTTTTTTGTCGGTAATTAAGATATATGGATTTTCTAAAACAGCTTCCATTTTATCGTTGTCAGTAACCATGTATTGAGATAAATAACCGCGGTCGAATTGCATTCCTTCAACCACATCTAATTCTGTTTCAATCCCTTTTGATTCTTCAATGGTAATTACGCCGTCGTTACCAACTTTTTCCATTGCATCGGCAATTAATTGGCCGACTTTTTCAGAACCTGATGAAACAGCAGCGACTTGTGCAATCGCTTCTTTTGAATCAACTACAGATGAAATATTGTGTAATTCTTCTACTGCTGTTTTTGTTGCTAATTCAATCCCACGACGAATACCTAATGGGTTAGCTCCAGCAGTTACGTTTTTTAAGCCTTCACGAACAATGGCTTGTGTCAAAACAGTCGCTGTTGTTGTTCCGTCACCAGCAATATCATTCGTTTTAGAAGCAACTTCTGAAACTAATTTTGCGCCCATGTTTTCAAAATGATCTTCTAATTCAATTTCCTTAGCAATTGTTACTCCATCGTTAGTAATCAATGGTGAACCAAATGATTTTTCTAAAACAACGTTACGACCTTTAGGGCCTAATGTCACTTTCACTGTATCTGCTAATACATCTACTCCGCGTAGCATTGCTGCACGTGCATCTTCTGCAAATTTAATCTCTTTTGCCATGATTTCTTCACCTCATAATTTTTTTCTTCTATTATATTATTCTGTAAAAGTTGTTTATTATTCAACAGTGGCAATAATGTCTTTGGCTGATACAATTAAGTATTCTACGCCTTCGTATTTCACTTCTGTTCCTGAATATTTTTCAAACATTACTGTGTCACCAATTTTTACTTCCATCGGAACTTTTGTGCCATTTTCAAGCACACGACCTTCACCTACTGCGATAACTTCACCTGTTTGTGGTTTTTCTTTTGCAACGGATGCAAGAACAATTCCTCCAACAGTTTTTTCTTCTTCTTTCGCGACTCTAATTACGACGCGATCGCCTAATGGTTTTAACACAATAAATCCCTCCAAATAAAAAGTTTTCGCTTATTTTAGCACTCGATACATAAGAGTGCTAACTCACACTATTTATAATACTCATTTCACTCTAAAAATGCAAGTCTTTTCTCTCTTTTTCTTGTCAATTATAAGATACGCATTTTTTATTGAGTATTCTTTTTTCATGGAATGTTTTTCCAATCCTTTAATTCATGGTAAAATAAATTGACTACGATTGGAGGCGAATAAAATGAAACAACGTTTACTTACAGCACTAATAGCAACATTCGTTTATTTTGTGATAGCGAATTTAGGAAATCTTGTTTTCAGTGTCACAGAAGGAATTGTTTCGACACTTTGGGAATCTCTTTTCTTTTTCTTATTCGTTTTTCTTTTATTAGGATATCGCAATAATCGTAAAAAATAATTATAGAAAGGATTAACCATGACCTTAAGAAAATCAAGTTTATTTATTTTAGTCACATACATTATCGCTTTTTTCGGGCCGTTACTTTTTTCGGGTATTTCCCCCAATGCAGCGATTAATGTGACAACTGCTCTCTACATTATTGGCGCCCTTGTAATGATTGGCATCTTTTTAAAAACAACAGAACCTTCTCCTTTAGAGGAAACAGCAACCTTGAAATCACCTATTTTTATTTTTTTACTAGGTGTTAGTGGGATTTTCATTGCCATGCTGATTCAAGGGGTTACTTTTGCCATTGAAGTAGCCATCACAGGAGAACAAGCTACTTCTCAAAATACACAAGCTATTGTAGCGGTGATTTTGGCAAATCCTTTATTTATTTTGGCAACTACTATCGGTGGTCCGATTATGGAAGAATTCGTCTTTCGTTATGCATTTATCCATTTAATCCAGCCTTTTACAAATTTCTGGATTGCGGCTACTGTTAGTTCGGCGATTTTTTCACTCGCACATGCCGATGGTCACTTTTTTGTTTATTTCTTTATGGGATTTTTCTTTGCTCTTTTGTACAAGCAAACTGGAAAAATTTGGACCTCAATTATTGCCCATTGCGGCATGAATACGATTGTGATTATTGTTCAACTACTTTTGCATAATGGTGCAATTCAATAAGAAAAGGGCCTTCGTCTAAACGACTAGGCCCTTTTCTTTTGCTTATTCTTCTTCGTCAATCAATTCATTGTCATGATGTAAGAAATAAATTAATGTTTGTAATTCGTTGGTTAAGTCAACATTTTGAATTAATACTTCAGGTGGCGCTACTAAACGCGCAGCCGTAAAGTTTAGAATTCCTTTAACCCCTGCTTCGGCAAGTTTGTTCACAACTTCTTGCGCTTTGCGAGCTGGAATAGTTAAAATAGCTACTTCGATTTGTTGAACACGGATTTGTTCCATCATATCTTCCATTGGATAAACCGGAATACCGTCAACAATGCGTCCCACAATATCTTCATTCACATCAAATGCGCAACTTACACGAATACTGTTGCTTTGATGGAATTTGTACTTTAATAAAGCACTTCCTAAATTACCAACCCCGATTAATGCGACATTGGTTAACTCATCTTCATTCAATGTTTTTGCAAAAAAGTTCATTAAGTTTTCAACATCATAGCCGTACCCACGTTTACCTAATTCACCAAAATATGAAAAGTCACGACGAATAGTCGCACTGTCTACTTGTACCGCTTCACTTAATTCAGTTGATGAGACTTTATTTTTTCCTGTATCATGTAACATTCTTAAGTAGCGATAATATAAAGGAAGGCGTCGCGCCGTTGCTTTTGGAATAACTTGATCTTTCACAATTGGACCTCCAATACTTTCACTTAAATCTTATCCATTAACATAATAGCAGTTTTTCACAATAAAAAGCAATTCTATGGCTCAAAAATAGCATTTTTCTTCAAAAGTTTGTGATAAAAGGTATAAACCTTCACAAAGCATTTTTTGATACGTGCTATTTTAGCAGATTTTATGCTACACTAAGGGCAATGAATTTAGAAATGAGGACTACTGATGATTTTATTACAAGCAAATCAAGTTGCCCGGCATTTTGGCTCGGAAACATTGTTTGAAAACATACATTTAGAAATTGCAACAAAAAGTCGGATTGCCTTAGTTGGTCGTAATGGTGCTGGAAAATCGACTTTTTTAAAAATCATTGCAGGCATTGATGCTCCCGATAGCGGAACCATTGCCAAAAATAAAACTGCTACGTTAGGTTATTTAGCTCAAAATACCGGCTTAGAATCAGATAAAACCGTTTGGGAAGAAATGACAAAAGCCTTCGCTGACATCCTAGAAATGGAACAGCGTATGCGAGAATTAGAAACCAAAATTAGTGAAATGGAGCCAACCACCTCCGTTTATGAAGGAATTTTAAAAGAGTACGATCAATTGCAACATACGTTTTCTGAAAAAAATGGCTACGGCTATGAAAATGAAATTCGCTCAGTCCTTCACGGCTTTGGCTTTGATGAATCCTTTTACACGAAAGATATTCAAACCTTATCTGGTGGTCAAAAAACCCGGCTTGCATTAGCGAGAATGCTTTTACAAAAACCAGACATTTTAATTCTGGACGAGCCTACAAACCACTTAGATATCGAGACGCTTTCTTGGCTGGAATCTTATTTGCCAAGTTATGCCGGCGCCCTATTAATTGTTTCCCACGATCGTTATTTTTTAGATAAGGTAGTTAATGAAGTTTATGAACTGAGCCGCAAAAAAATGACTCACTACAAAGGAAACTATTCCAAATACTTAGAGTTAAAAGCAGAACAATTAGCCAGTGAATGGAAAGCGTATGAAAAGCAACAAGAAGAAATCAATAAGTTAGAAGATTTCGTTGCCAAAAATCTGGTTCGTGCATCTACAACGAAACGTGCACAAAGTCGCCGAAAAGTATTAGAAAAAATGGACCGTTTAGACCGACCTCAAGGAGATGAAAAATCGGCGCATTTTCTTTTCGATAGTGAAAAAGTTTCGGGAAATGTTGTTTTACAAGTCGAAGATGCCGCCATTGGTTACGACCAAGAACATATTTTATCCGAACCTATTCACTTGGATATTCGTCGCAAAGAAGCCATTGCCTTAGTCGGACCGAACGGAATTGGTAAATCCACTCTCTTGAAATCAATTATTGACCGCATTCCTTTCATTAAAGGAAGTAAAACTTTTGGCACCAATGTTTCTGTAGGTTACTATGACCAAGAGCAAGCCAATTTACATGGCAATAAAACGGTCTTAGCGGAATTATGGGATGAACACCCAACCACACCTGAAAAAGAGATTCGAAGTATTTTAGGCGGCTTTCTCTTCAGTGGAGATGATGTTGAAAAAACGATTCCTTTATTAAGCGGTGGCGAAAAAGCACGTGTGGCATTAGCAAAATTAGCGATGGATCGTGACAATTTCTTGATTCTCGATGAGCCAACCAACCACTTGGATATCGATAATAAAGAAGTTTTAGAAAATGCGCTGATTGATTATGAAGGAACCATCCTCTTCGTTTCCCATGACCGTTACTTTATCAATCGAATTGCAACAAAAGTTGTTGAGCTTTCTGAAAAAGGCAGCAAACTTTATTTAGGCGACTATGATTATTATTTAGAAAAGAAACAAGAGGAAGAAGAAATCGCTGCCCTCTTAGCTAATGAAGAAGCGGCGAAAAAACCCGAACCAGTTACAGCCAAAAATACCTTTTATCAAAACAAGGAGCAACAAAAATTACTCCGTACTTTGCAAAGAAAAATAACACAAGTCGAAGAAAATCTTGCTCAGTTAGATACGACAATTGCACAATTAGAAGCACAAATGAGTCAACCAGACATTCTAGAAAATCATGTTGAATTGCTGGCTTTAAACCAACAATTAGATGACGCTCGTCAGCAACAAGATGAACTACTTGAGCAATGGGAAAATTTCAGTTTAGAATTAGAAGAAATGGAAAATAACAATTAACGGAGGGATTCACTATGGCTTCCAAAAAAATCAGTTTAACGAAGCCCAAATATCAACAAATCGCCGTTGATGTTGCGGAAAAAATTGCAGAAGGCAAATTACATGTTGGAGATAAAATCCATGCCCGTTCCACCCTAGCTAACCAATACCAAGTGTCGCCAGAAACAGCCCGCAAAGCCATTATCGTTTTAGTCGATTTAGAAATCGTTAAAGCCAAACACGGCAGCGGCTTCTATGTGGCATCAAAAGAAAAAGCGCAGGACTTTGTGACACAATATCAAGACGTTCAAACGATTGCTGAAATTAAAGAAGAATTGCTAGATAGCGTAGCGAAACAAAAAGAAGAACTTACTCATTTTTCTAGCATTCTAGATACTCTTGTTGAACAAACAAAGCGTTTTGATTCTTTCAATCCAATGAATCCTTATTCATTAGTTTTAACAGAAGAAGCTGCTTATCTTGAGGCGACGATTAGCGAAATGAATTTTTGGCAAAACACTTCGGCAACGATTATCGCCATCAAACACAAAGAAGAGCTTCTGGTCTCACCTGGTCCATATGCAAAGATTTCGTTGAACGACACACTTTATTTTGTTGGACATGACGAATCAACCTTACAACGAGTGCAGAATTTCTTTTATCCTTAAACAAAAAAGTGACTACTTATCTTGCGGTAAATAGTCACTTTTTTTATTTATTATTTCTATTTTTCATAAAAAACCACTATAAAACCTAGTTAAAATACTGTTTTTCTTCATTTTCAGAAAGATTTTCATCTAATTTGACAAAGTGACAACTTTATAGTAGTCTGATGTAGTCACTTTTTTTAATGAGGAGGAACAATGATTTGCCAAAAGTAAAAGTAAATCACCTTACCAAGATCTTTGGTAAGAAAACCAAACCGGCACTTGAAATGATTCGTGCCAACAAAAGCAAAACAGAAATTTTAGAAAAAACGGGTGCCACAGTCGGTGTTTATGATGTAAATTTCGAAGTTGAAGAAGGCGAAATTTTCGTTATTATGGGGTTATCAGGAAGTGGGAAATCAACATTAATTCGTTTATTAAATCGTTTGATTGAACCAACTTCAGGAAATATTTATATTGATGGACAAGATATTTCTTCTTTAGATAAAGAAGGATTACGTGAAGTACGTCGAAATAAAATGAGCATGGTTTTCCAAAACTTTGGTCTTTTCCCCCATCGAACTATCTTAGAAAATACGGAATATGGTTTAGAAATTCGTGGTGTTCCTAAAGAAGAACGCCAAGCAAAAGCTGAAAAAGCCTTAGAAAATTCTAGCTTAATTGCTTTTAAAGACCAATTACCAAGTCAATTATCTGGTGGGATGCAACAACGTGTCGGCCTTGCTCGTGCCTTGGCTAACGATCCAGAAATTTTATTAATGGACGAAGCGTTCTCTGCTCTTGATCCGTTAATTCGTCGTGAAATGCAAGACGAACTATTAGATTTACAAGAAAATGTCAAAAAAACCATTATCTTTATCACACATGATTTGAATGAAGCTTTACGAATCGGCGACCGGATTGCTTTGATGAAAGATGGTCAAATTATGCAAATTGGGACTGGAGAAGAAATTTTAACCAACCCAGCCAACGAATATGTGCGAACCTTCGTGGAAGATGTGGATCGTTCAAAAGTCTTAACTGCCCAAAATATTATGGTACCTGCTTTAACTACTAACATTGAAATTGATGGCCCAACTGTTGCTTTAAAACGGATGCGTCAAGAAGAAGTGAGTATGTTACTTGCCGTGGATAAAAAACGCCAACTAAAAGGCGTTGTACGCGCAGAAAAAGCTTTAGAAGCGCGTAAAAACGGGACTTCTCTTGTAGAATGTGTGGATCCAGAAATTCAAACAATCGACAAAGATATGTTAGTGAATGATATTTTCCCACTGATTTATGATGCACAAACGCCTCTTGCCGTGACTGATAACGGCAAACTATTAGGCGTGGTCATCCGTGGTAGCGTACTTGAAGCACTTGCAGAAACAGAGGTGAACGAACATGAATAAGTATCAATTACCTGTCGCGTCTTGGGTTGAAAGTTTTACTGATTGGTTAACTTCAACATTTGCTGGATTATTCAGCTTTTTACAAACAATTGGTCAAAGTGTAATGGACAACATTACTGCCTTACTAACAGCCGTACCACCACTTGTGCTGATTGTGCTATTAACGATTGCTGCTTTCTTTATTTCTAATAAAAAAATCGGCTTAAGTTTATTCACGTTTATCGGCTTAATGTTTATCTATAATCAAAACTTATGGAACGATTTAATGAGTACCGTTACGTTAGTTTTACTTTCTAGTGTTATTTCCATTATCATTGGTGTGCCACTAGGGATTTTAATGGCGAAAAGTGAAAAAGCCAAGAGTATTATTACACCGATTTTGGACTTCATGCAAACAATGCCTGGTTTCGTTTACTTGATTCCAGCCGTTGCATTCTTCGGAATTGGTATGGTTCCTGGGGTCTTCGCCTCTGTTATCTTCGCTTTACCACCAACCGTGCGCTTTACGAACTTAGGAATTCGACAAGTGCCAAATGAACTTGTTGAAGCAGCTGATTCTTACGGTAGTACTGGCTGGCAAAAATTATTCAAACTAGAATTACCTTTAGCCAAAAACACGATTATGGCTGGTGTTAACCAAACAACCATGCTAGCCCTATCAATGGTAGTTATTGCTTCAATGATTGGTGCGCCTGGATTAGGACGTGGCGTCCTTTCCGCTTTACAACGTGCACAAGTCGGGAACGGTTTCGTAAATGGTGTGGCTTTAGTTATTTTAGCGATTATCATTGACCGTTTTACTCAACATTTAAATAATAAAAAAGCAGCCCCTAAAGCAGCTGGTGCCACCTCTAAAAAGAAAAAATATGGGATTATTGCAGCGGTTGTTGTAATTGTCGCTGGCTTAGTTGGTGCTTCAATTTTTACAACAACAAATGATAAGCAAATTTCCCTTTCTTATGTGGAATGGGATACCGAAGTAGCCTCCACACATGTGGTTGCCGAAGTCTTAAAAGATATGGGGTATGATGTTAAAACGACTCCTTTAGATAACGCAATTATGTGGGAATCTGTAGCTAAAGGTGAAACAGATGCCATGGTTGGTGCGTGGCTGCCAGGAACTCACGCAGAGCAATATAAACAATATAAAGATAAATTAGACGACCTTGGTGAAAACCTTAAAGGTGCGAAGCTAGGAATTGTCGTCCCTTCTTATATGGATGTTGATTCTATCGAAGATTTATCTGATCAAGCTGGGAAAAAGATTACTGGAATTGAACCTGGGGCTGGTGTTGTTGCAGCAGCAGAGAAAACTAAAGAAGCTTATCCTAATTTGAAAGATTGGTCTGTTGAAACTTCTTCATCAGGTGCCATGACTGTCGCCTTAGGACAAGCAATTAAAAACAACGAAGACATCGTTATTACTGGCTGGTCTCCTCACTGGATGTTTGCAAAATATGATTTAAAATATTTAGCTGATCCAAAAGGCACTATGGGCGGCGAAGAAGCGATTCACACAATGGCTCGCCAAGGCCTAAAAGAAGATCAACCAGAAGCTTACAAAGTGTTAGATAATTTCCATTGGACAACTAAGGATATGGAATCTGTCATGTTAGAAATTAACGAAGGCAAAGACCCACAAGAAGCTGCACGCGATTGGGTTGATTCACATAAAGACCAAGTAGCAGAATGGAAAAAATAATTCTTAACAAATGACTTCCCCATCTATTAAAAGAGGGCGTTGAACAAATTGTTCAACGCCCTCTTTTTTCGCAAAAAAAACCACTCAGTTGGGTAGACTGAGTGGAAAGGAGTTATTTTTACTTGAGGAGTAAAAATGAAAAGTGTTTATGTTGGGTGTTTTGTTGGTATGCTTATATATTAACGAGAACCTGTGAATAATTTGTGACGAAAACCTTGGAAATTTGCTACGAATTACTTAAAAAAGTTTAAATCTGTCTCACCCTAGTTAATCAATACAGCGATTATTTCTTTTTAGCATTTTGGATGGCTTTAAATAATGTTGAAAATTGTCCTTTGAAAGACATCACATCATCAAAGATATCAACACCATCGTTTAACATTTTGACGGTAACCCAGCCAAGCGCTTCCGTAATTGCTACCGCAACTGAAGCATTGACCATGCCACCAGTCACAGTTCCGACAACAGGAATCACTTTTAGAATATTCCCGACTGCACTCTTACCTAAACTAACCACTACTAATTCTTTGGTTAAACTTTTCCCTAAGCTTTCGGACCAAGACTGACCAAAAATTTTATGCAGCCGTGACATCATAGTTAATTGAACAGGTACCAGTAAAAAAGCATCCGAAAACGGAATTGGCGAAAACCCAATAATTGCTGCTGACAATGCAGCAAAATGAATCGTTTGATGACTTTTCTTTTTCACGTCAGGTGAAACACCAGCCAAAAATTCATCAAATACTTTGTCGAGTTGTGTTTGACTGTTCGTCACTAATTGTTCTGCTTTACCTTTAGAAGTTGCGAAAGCATTCATTATGGCCGTAGACGTTTTTTGTGGAAATTTTTTCAAGACATCTTGAAAAAAAGAACGAAATTCTGGGTCTTCGATTTCTTCATTCAATTGCTTAGTTTCTTGTTCTGCTAATTCTTGTTTTTCAATCTCTTCAAAAAGTTCTTGTTTCTTTTTGTTTTTATGTTTTTTTCTTCTCATCTCATTAACTCCCTTATCTATCAATATGTAGAAACAAAGTATAGCATAGCCCCTGATTGACTCTCTTTTAGATGATTTGAAAAGCCAGAACTTATCTGTTTTTTAAACAAATAGAAATGTTCTAGCTTTTCTCAAAAAATCAGCTATTTTGTTTGTTCTTCACCGCAATACACCGTCAAGTGTTTAGGTAAAATTTCCAGCGTAATTGGCAAAGCAGCTCCTTCATCACCATCCACATTAGTGGTTAATTCTTCTTGGTTTTCTAAGGAGATTGTTCCTTCTTTAAAGGTTAGGTAAACTAAATTATCAGTGGACTGGTCGACGCCTTTTAACAAATCTGGGACTGCTTTTACTGCATCCCACAATGATTGATCTTTTAAATAAACTAAATGAAGTTTGCCATCATCCACTTGGGCCTCTGGTAATAATGTTTCAAACCCACCGATTGAATTTGTTAAGCCAACTAAAACGGTACTACTTTCAATGGTTTGTTCTTTTTGATCCAATCTTAAATGAAAAGGATACGTTTGAGCATTCGCTAAATGTTTGGCACCTGAAATAAAATAAGCGAGTTTTCCTAACTTCGTTTTTTGTTCAACGTCCACGTCGTTAATTGACTCTGGAATCGTCCCAATCGCAACGACATTCATAAAGTAGTCGTCATTGATTTTCCCCACATCTAAAGCACTGGTTTTTTCTAAATCTAATTGTTGAATCGCTTCTTCAGGGTCCATCGGTAAATTCAAGGCTCGCGCTAAATCGTTCACCGTTCCTAAAGGAAAAAAGCCAAATTTTGGGCGGTAAGCTTGTTCTGCCAACCCGCTAATTCCTTCATTAACGGTTCCATCTCCCCCCATTACGAAAACACTGTCGAAGTGACTTTCCGCAGCTTCACGGGCAAATTGTTCTGCATCGCCGCCTTTTTCTGTTTGTTTCACTACAACTTCATCAAATAACTGCTTTAATTTTTCTTCTGCTAACGTTTCAAATTCTTTGGCTTTTTCACCACCAGAACTGGGGTTAACAATTAAAACTGCTTTTTTCACTGGCACCACTCCTCATTGATATCTAAATCGTTTGATTCCTTACAATTATTATAAAAGATATTTTTAATTCTGGCGAAAAATATGCTGACACTTGCTTAACAAACAAGCATTCCTGCTCCTCACTACTTTTCAAAACGTTCTTTAAAGCAATAGGCAAAATAATAGAACAATTTCCAAAAATCTTGCCAAACTTTTGGATCCATCCCCGTCAATTCATGAATTCGTTTCAAACGGTAATTCAATGTATTTCGATGGATATGTAATACTTGTGAGGTTTCATTGATGTTTAAGTTATGATTGGAGAAAAAAATAACGGTTTCATAGTATTCATCATAAATCGTCTGGATGGTTTCAAAAAAATCCAATTCAATATGAAAAGGAAAATTAAAAATTCCTTGAATGAAAAAATCTTCTGCTTGGTAAAACTTAGCCTTTTCTAATTGAAGAAACGATAGAAGTAAATACGTGTTTTGTGCCTCTTGGACCATTTGTTGAATCGTGGCTTTTTCCGAACTTATCACAAGGTATTCTGTTACTGGCTTTGTTATCTGAGGTGGTTCAGAAGTAATCACCAGATAACAATTTTCCCATTCAAATATTTCATGGCCAGGATAATAACTGGATAATAAGCGCTTATCCTTGGTCAGTACACAATGATTCTGGTCATCTAATTGAAGGTTATATAGTTCCAACGCTTCAAGTTTTAAGGCTTCTGAGTAAGCAGAATCAACATGCATTAAGTGCTGGATAAACTGATTTTTTTGTTTTTTCTTTTTTTCGCGTTCTTGTTGTGTATTTAATTCTTCTGTCAGTAAAAGAACAATCGAGCGCACAAGCTTGGTAAATTTGCGCACCTCGTCTGGTTCTCCTGAAATGCCTACGACACCTAAAATGTGATCATTCAAAATAATCGGTTCATTGGTGCCTTTTTTCTCTAAAGAAGTATCTTTATAAATTTCAATATTTTTTCGTTCATTGATGGCTCTTTCTGCGCCACGATGGCGCTCCCCAATTCGAGCAGAATCTCCACTCGCAATAATTTTTCCTCGTTCATCCATAATATTGATGTTATAAGGAATATCCGCCATTAACTTTTCAACAATTTTATTTGCTTGGATTTTGTCTAATTTTAACATTGCTATCGCCAACTTTCTAAAAAGCGAGTAGCGTTTGGGACATAAGCCGCAATGACTTATGTCCCAAACGCTTAATTCTTCAGATCAACGACTGAACATTTTTATTTCAGCTTTCATTACTGATGATACCATGGTTAGTTCTTAGTCACAAGGCACCAGCTGTAATGTACGAGCAATATTTTCAACGGTTCTTTCTAAGTTAACTGGTCCATTTTTCAATGCTGCTTCCAATGGTTCGGCTTTGGCCAAAATTCCAAAAATAGCCGTCATCCCTTCTTCATAGAGGACATCCACATCTTTGCCGATATAGCCAGCACAAGCGAAAACCGGTTTTTGATACTTCTTGGCCAAACGCGAGACGCCATAAGGGGCTTTGCCGAATTTTGTTTGAAAATCCATCCCGCCTTCACCAGTAAAGACATAATCAGCAGCTTTTATTTTTTCTTCTAATTGATTCACTTCTACGACAATATCAATCCCTGGGCGTAACTGAGCTTTTGTGAATGCTAGTAACCCTGCCCCCAACCCACCAGCAGCTCCTGCGCCTGGCATCATCTCAACATCAATGCCGACCTCTTTTTTGATGATTGCTGCATAATGGGCTAAGTTTTTATCTAATTGAGCCACCATTTCTTCTGTCGCACCTTTTTGCGGACCAAAGACATGAGACGCCCCTGTTGGCCCTGTTAGTGGGTTATTCACATCACTAGCTACTAGAACTTCGGTAGCAAAAATACGTTGATCAAACTGTGTTAAATCGATCTGCGCCAGTTTATCTAATGCACCACCGCCACGTGTCAATTCTTGCCCTTCCTTGTCTAACAAACGCGCACCAAGTGCCTGAATCATACCTGCACCCCCATCATTTGTCACGCTACCACCAATGCCGATAATGATTTTTTTTGCCCCATGATTGAGCGCATGTTGAATCATCTCTCCTGTACCATAAGTAGAAGTGATCAAGGGATTACGTTCTGCTGCTTTAACCAATTCAATTCCGTTGGCTTTCGCCATTTCAATGACCACCGTTTCTTGGTCACCTAATAAGCCGTAATAGGTTTCAACGATTTGATCAGGAAGCGGTCCTGCCACGCGCACTGGTACTCTTGTACCTCCTGTTGCATCCACTAAGGAATCCACCGTTCCTTCCCCGCCGTCTGCCATCGGGACATGTTGAATGTCTGCATCTTTAAATACAGCTAAAATCCCTTTTTCCATTGCCAGACAGGCTTCTTTTGCACTCATACTTTCTTTAAATGAGTCTGGAGCCAAAACAAATTTTTTCGTCATCTTTTCGCGCCTACTTTCCAACTAGTTTAAAATAAAGCCATATAAAATGGTTGCAACAATCGTCATTACCCCACCGACACACATTTCATAAGGAATCACTCGAATTCTTTCTTTAATCGTCATATTCATACTTTGTGCCGTAATATGGAAATAATTGCCTTGAGGAACACTATCAATCACAGTTGCACCAGTATGCACCATGACTGCTGCTGAAAGTGAAGATGTGCCCATATCTAAAATCGCTGGTCCAAAAGAACCTGTCGCTAAAATAACCGCTGTGGATGTTGAACCAACTGCTAAGCCCATTAAAATACCAGAAATCGGTGCCAAGAAGGTTCCAGAAATTCCCATAACAGAAATTAAGTGGACAATTTGTGTTGATAAATCAGAAACAGAAATTAATCCAGCAATTGCACCTGCACCAATTAAAATTAAAACGGTATCGGTTACTCTCTTCAAGCCAGAAGATGCATAAAAGGCCAGTTGTTTTGTTTGCCCAATCGCAATTGTCCCAACAACTGAGGCGAACGGCAAAATATACAGAGCATCAATATTCAAACTTTTGATGAAAGAAATATTTAAAACGGCGCCAATCGGATTAAGTAATAATAAGACAATCGCTAACACTGGCGCGATCAACGCCTTTTTCAAAGGTAATAATTCTTTTGTTTGTTCCTCTACAAGATCCGTTTCTTTGACCATTGATCCTTTGTTTCTCATGATATTTGCAAGAACAACAGCTGTAATTAAGCCAAATACGGCTGGAATAAAGCCAGCAATCATAACGTCACTTAGAGGTAAATCAAAGCCATTCGCCGCTGCAATAGTATTTGGATTAGGCGAAATAATATTGCCCGCTTTGCCGCCACCTGATAAGGCAATCAATAATGATAACTTACTGATAGCCGTACTTTTCCCAACAGATAGAGCAATCGGGGCAACAATCAACACTGCAACAGGAATGAATACGCCCACTGCTGTAATTACCATTGTGGATAATGCCAAAGATAAAATAGCTTTTTTCTCGCCAAGCTTTTGTACAATGGCGTTGGCAATTGATTCTGCCGCACCAGATTCCATCATCACACCCGCCAACATGCCGGCTGCTAAGACACGGATTGCGGTTCCCATAATACTTTGTGTTCCGTTTAATAGAACAGCGACTGTATCTGACAGGGAAGCGCCTCCAATAAGACAACCAACAATTGCACCAAAAAACAAGGAATACACAGGATTAAATTTTTTCAAAATTAATACTATCGCTACAACTAATCCTAAAATTGCAGCAACCCAAGATATTGTAATATCTGGCATTCAAAATCAGCTCCTTAAATTGTTTACGCTTTCATTCTATCAAAGTCCTTTCTTTTTAAAATTGTAAATTTAACAGGATTTATTGTTCAAATGCACAAAAAAACCGTTCTTAAAGAACAGTTTTTTGAAATCTTTTTCTATCTTTCTCAATAATGACCACCAATCCAACGAACAAAAGAACACTCACAATTAACAATACTGCCGTTTTATTATATCCATGAAATAGCGCTTCGCCTCCACATGCGTAAAGTATTGAGGAAGGAATTACACCAATGAATATAGCGGCTATTAAATTTTTTAATGGCAACTGCATAGTATCTGCAGCAAAATTAATCACAGAAGAAGGAATAATTGGAATCATGTAGCCCACCATAATCCCAATTTTTGGATGCTTCATCCGTCGAATGGACTGGACCCAATGATTGGTCTCCGTTTTTTTATCTAAAAATTTTATATGATGCATCAAAAAGATTGCAACCAAATTTCCCATACTATTCCCTAAAACGTTAATGAGTGTGCCGCTGAAGGGACCAAAACTCAATCCTGCAATCACACCAATTACTGAGGTCGGAATCCCTGGTACTGCACACATGATCGCGGTCAAAAAAACCAACAATAGCGCTGCTGAAAAACCATGTGAACGAATTCGCTCTAATAATTGTGTCTTACTGGCTTTAGGATTCAAAAATAATTGAATATCTGTTTGATATTCTAGATACAAACGGTAACCTACCAGCAGGATTAAAATAAGCCCGCTACTGATTAGTAGTATTCGGATTGTTTTCCTCTTCATTTTCTTTGCTCCTTTTATGCTTTATACAAAGTGTAGCACAGGATTCTTTGTGCCTCAATTAGAAGCTTGTATGAATAAAAGCCGCCCCTAAAAGTTAGACTAAAAATCTAACTTTTAGGGGCGATTCGAAAGTTACGAAGATACTTTTTTTATTTCCGATACATCTTAAACTCCAAGAACAGATCGTTATAAATTCCTAAGTATTCTTGACCTAAGTCTTGGTAAACTTCTAAATGTTTGATAGTTTCATCATCTGGATAAAATTGTTTATCTTCGGCAACTTCTTTTGGTAATAGTTTTTTAGCTTCTTTATTTGGTGTGGAATAACCAATATATTCTGCATTTTGTGCCGCATTTTCTGGTCGTAACATAAAGTTCATAAATGCATAGGCACCCTCTTTATTTTTGGCTGTCTTAGGCATCACAATGTTATCAAACCAGAGATTAGAGCCTTCACTGGGAATCACATAATGTAGATGTTCATTGTTTTCTAGCATTTCAGCAGCTTCACCAGAGAAAGTTACAGCAACTGCACTTTCTTCATTAGCCATGTACATTTTGATTTCATCGGCAACAATTGCTTTGACATTGTTCGTTAATCGGTTTAACTTATCGGTAGCCTGACGTAATTGTTGGTCGTTTTTACTGTTTAACGAATAGCCTAAACTGTTCAAAGATAATCCTAACACTTCGCGAGCGCCATCAATCAGCATGACATTATTTTTTAATTCCGGGCGCCATAAATCATCCCAATGTTGGATCTGACGGCCGTCAATAAATTTATCATTATAAATAATCCCCAACGTGCCCCAGAAGTACGGAACGGAAAACTTATTTTTGGGATCAAAGGATTGATCTAAAAAGCGTGCATCAATGTTTTCTAAGCCTTTTAATTTGCTGTGATCAAGTGGTAAAAGCATCTTCGCTTTCATCATTTTTTGAATCATATATTCAGAAGGAATGGCAATATCATAGGCTGTACCACCTTGCTGAATTTTTGTATACATAGCTTCATTAGAATCAAAGGTTTCGTAATTGACTTTATAGCCTGTTTCTTTTTCAAATTTCTTAATCAAGGCTGGATCTATATAGTCCCCCCAATTGTAAATGGTCAAGGTATCTGCTCCTGCCATGCCACTTGCTTTCTCCAATTGGCGGACGCCAAAAAACAAGATGACAATAATAGCGATAATTCCAATAAAAAGTGACTGTAATTTTTTCATTTTAACTTGGCCACCTCACTTTGTTCCCGACGCATTTTCTTTAAACGTTTTGGCGTATTGTCTTTACTGATAAAGTAATAACCGACAACTAGAATCATTGAGAATAGGAATACTAACGCACTTAAGGCATTGATTTCTAAACTAATTCCCTGACGTGCTCGTGAATAAATTTCAACAGATAATGTTGAAAAACCATTGCCTGTCACAAAGAATGTTACGGCAAAATCGTCCAACGAATAAGTAAAGGCCATAAAGTAGCCAGCAATAATTCCTGGCGCTAAAAAAGGCAAAATAATATTTTTAATCACTTGAACATTATTGGCCCCTAAATCCCGTGCCGCATCTACCATAGAATCGTTCATCTCTTGTAGTTTTGGTAAAACCATTAAAACAACAATTGGAATACTAAAGGCAATATGCGACAATAACACACTTGTAAAACCTAAACTGATAAACCCTACTGCCGTGAAGAAAATTAAGAAACTGGCTCCAATAATAACATCTGGTGAAACGAGTAAAATGTTATTAAAGCTAAGCAACGTGTTCCGGTTTTTACGACGTTTTGTATAATAAATCCCCATCGCGCCAAATGTTCCAATGATGGTTGCTATTAAAGCCGATAAGAAAGCTAGCAAAAACGTATTCAGAACAATGGTTAACAAGCGTGTGTCTTCGAAAACGTTCCGATAATTATCTAACGTAAAACCAGTAAACTGATTCATCGTTTGCGTGTCGTTAAACGAATAAAAAATCAAATAAAAGATTGGTGCGTACAGTAGCGCAAAGACAACGAATAAATACACATAAGACCATTTAAACTTTTTCTTTTGCATTATTTGCCACGCCCTTTCTTCTTCTCACCCGTCAGCAACATCACAATAAACATGGCAACAATTAAAATCACACCAATTGTTGAACCCATGCCCCAGTTTTGCGTTACTAAGAAGTGTTCCTCAATCGCCGTTCCCAACGTAATCACCCGATTGCCGCCAATTAAACGCGTTAACATAAAGAGCGAGAGCGAAGGAATAAAGACAGCTTGAACGCCACTTTTCACACCGTTTAGGGAGAGAGGAAAAATGACACGGCGGAACGTCTCCGCACTGCTAGCTCCTAAGTCCCGACTAGCACTAATCAATGAAGGATTCATCTCTTCTAAAGCATTAAAAATCGGCATAATCATAAATGGAATTTCTATATACGTTGCGACAAATAAAAAACTGAAATCTGTAAACAGAATCTGGTGCGTACCCAAACCCATAAAACTCATAAACTGATTGATACTCCCATGAATACTGAAAATCCCAATAAAGGCATAAGCTTTTAATAATAAATTCACCCACGTTGGTAAAATAACGAGCATTAACCATAACTGTTTATGCTTGAGCTTTGTCAAAAAATAAGCCGTAGGATAACTTACCAATAACGTAAAAATGGTAATCAGAAAAGCATACCACACTGAATTAATGGTCATACTTAAATACGTTCCTGATGTAAAATACGTTTGGTAATTCGCCAAAGTAAACTGGCCATTCATATCGAAAAATGATTGATAAATAATCATTAGCACTGGCGCAATGACGAATAAAAGTAACCACATTACATAGGGAATCGAATAAATTCGACGCATTGTTTTCATTTTATTTTCCCCTTTCGTTTACTCGTCGTAACTTTCTAAACGGGCATCAAAGTCTTCTTCTGATTCATTGAAGCGCATCACGTGAATATCTTCTGGCTCAAAAGAGAGACCTACTTGAGCACCTTCTTTGGCTTTTCGAGTGGAATGCACCATCCATTCGTTTCCTTGTTCATCAAAACAAATAATTTCATAATGAACGCCGCGGAATAACTGTGTATCCACCGTTACGGTTAGCTTGCCTTTTTCAAGCGTGGTAATCGTTAAGTCTTCTGGACGTAAAACGACTTCTACAGGTTCATTTTTCCGCATGCCGCCATCGACACATTCAAACTTTTTTCCCACAAATGAAACTAAATTATCTTCCAGCATCACGCCATCCACAATATTACTTTCCCCTACAAAGTCAGCAACAAAGTGATTAATCGGTTCATCATAAATATCGACTGGTGTGCCACTTTGCACGATATGACCTTTATTCATGACAAAAATTTCATCGCTCATCGCTAATGCTTCTTCTTGATCATGGGTCACAAAAATAAAAGTAATTCCTAAACGTTGTTGTAAATCACGTAGTTCATATTGCATCGCTGTGCGTAATTTCAAATCTAAAGCGGATAACGGCTCATCTAAAAGCAATACTTTTGGCTCATTGACAATCGCTCGTGCAATTGCGACCCGCTGACGTTGGCCCCCAGACATTTCACTAATTTCACGTGTTTCGTAGCCGGGTAATTGAACCAAACGTAATGCCTCTTTCACTTTTTTTTCAATTTCTGCTTTGGATAGTTTTTTGATTTTTAAACCAAACGCAACATTATCAAAAACATTCATGTGAGGAAACAAAGCATAATCCTGAAACACGGTATTGACTTGGCGTTTATTGGCAGGTACATCATTTATTCTTTTACCATCAAAATAAACATCGCCAGAAGTCACGTCATTGAATCCCGCAATAATACGCAAAATCGTTGTTTTGCCACATCCTGAAGGTCCTAATAACGTATAAAATTTTCCTTCTTCAATTTCAAAGCTGACATTTTTTAATACTGGTTCATCGTCAAATTGTTTGACAACATTTTCAAATGAAATCACATGGTTTCTCACTGGATAAACTCCTCCATTTCGTCCTTTATAAATACGATTCTGTCGCCACAATTAACGCACGACTTTTTCCTCGACCATTGTTGCTAATTTGGTGAGGTTCTGTTGCTTGGTAATACATGGTTTGACCTTTTTTAGCAATATACGTGGCTTCCCCTAATGTCAAACGAATGGAGCCATCAATCACATAAATAAATGTTTCTGATAGAGAAGGTTCAAACGTTTTGTATTCGCCATTTTTATCAAAAGTAATAATGACAGGTTCCATTTCTTTTTCATTTGAGGCTGGAATTAACCATTTTAGTTCATAGCCATGTTCTTCATCATAATAGAGGGTACTTTCTTCTTCATTGTAGACAATTTTCTGTTCAAGCGGTTGCTGACTAAAAAACTGCTCTGGCGTCACGCCTAGTACTTCTAAAATTGAGAAAAATGTTTCCATTGATGGTGAGCTTAAATCCCGCTCCAATTGGGAAATATAGCCTTTGGATAAATCCGTTCTTTCGCCTAATTCTTCTTGTGTTAAATTTTTCTGAATGCGTAAATTTCTCAACTTCTCACCAATTTCCATGGCACACCTCGTTTCTATTTTCAGCTAATCTTTTCAACAAAAGTTTTGTAATACTAAACTTACAGTTTAGTTTTACCTTTTTTAGTATACGAACTTTTTGAAAAATTTCAACCATTTTTCTTTATTTTTCTAGTCTAATTGTCACACAATCTTTCTTTTCTGTATAACTTACTGTTTATAAGAAGAAAAATGATACGAAAAAATCAGAATATGATAAAATAAGACGAGTTGCTTTTTTACATAATTGGAAGGAGAGTTTTTATATGAATTCATTTCAAGCATTTACGTTAAGAGAACAAGATACATCTGTTATTGGTCAACTAGAAACCATTACTTTAGACGATTTATCAGAAGGCACTGTAGTAATCAAAGCAGCCTACTCCTCAGTTAACTTTAAAGACTCTTTAGCTTCAAAAAAAGACGGCGGTGTGATTCGCAATTATCCAATGATTCCAGGAATTGATGTCAGTGGCACTGTTGTCACATCGGAAGATCCTCGTTTCAAAGAAGGCGATAAAGTGATCGTAACAGGCTATCAATTAGGGGTTAGTCATACTGGTGGTTATTCTGAATATGTGCGTGTTCCTGGCGATTGGGTAGTTCCACTTCCTGAAAAAATGAGTCTCAAAGAAGCAATGATTTTCGGAACTGCTGGCTTTACGGCCGGATTATCTGTCACAGCTTTAGAAGACGATGGCTTACGCGACGACAAAGAAGCCCCCATTATTGTAACTGGTGCGACAGGCGGTGTTGCGACATTGTCTATTGCGATGTTGCATCAATTAGGCTACACTTCAATCACTGCATTAACTAGAAAGCCAGATTCTTTTGAGCTTTTAAAAGAGTTAGGTGTTAGTGAATGCTTATTAGTAGAAGATTTCTTAGCAACTCCTGTTAAAGCATTAATGAAACAGCGTTTTGCTTTTGCAATTGATACCACTGGTGGGGAAATTACTTCTGCTGTTTTACCACAACTTCGTTATGATGGCCGTTCAGCCATTTGTGGCCGCGCTGCTGGAATTACATTAGAGACAACCGTTTTACCCTTTATTTTACGGGGCGTTCATTTATTGGGCATTGATTCGGTTAATGTTGGTATGGACAAACGAAAAATAGTTTGGCAACGTCTTGCCACTGATTTAGACATCACTGAAAAAGCTGTGTATCAAGAGATTACTTTAGAAGAACTTCCCCCTGTTTTTGAAGCATTACAAGCAGGCCAACATATTGGACGGACCATTGTCCGAATTTCTTAAGGAGGCGTTTTGATTATGGATGTTTTAGTTACTGCTGGCGGAACGTCAGAACCGATTGATAATGTTCGTTCGATTACCAATCATTCTTCTGGCGGACTAGGAAAAGCAATTGCTGAAAGTTTTTTAGCTGCTGGACACACCGTAACCTACGTAACAACCAAACATGCATTACGCCCAACCCAACAATTGGACTTATCAATTAAAGAAATAGAAACAACGGTTGAATTAGCCACTACGTTAGAACAACTCTTTGCTGAAAAGCAATTTGATGCGATTGTTCACGCAATGGCAGTCAGTGATTTTACGACGGAAACTGCGCAAACGGAAGAACAATTTATTGATTCTTTTGCTCAACAATTAAGCGAACAAACATTGCCAAAGACCAAAGAAGCCTTGGTAACTATCGTTCAAAACACATTGAATCAGATTGCTGATATTCCTCAAACAGCAACAAAAATTTCATCTGATACGGACCGATTATTAATTTTTCTAAAGAAAAATCCTAAAGTCATCCAAATGATTCGTGACAAGCAACCCCAAACTGTTTTAGTGGGCTTTAAATTACTTGTCGACGTTTCACAAGAAGAACTTGTCCAGGTTGCACAAGCCGCTTTGGTTAAAAATCGGTGTGACTTTGTCTTAGCCAATGACTTGATGAACGTTCATGAAACAGAACACGAAGGATTATTAATTAACGAAACGGGCATTGTCCAAGAAGCTTGTTCAAAACAAGGGATTGGTTCAATGATCGTTAAAAATGTTGAAAAGAAATGGAGAGAACAACAATGAAAACTATTTTATTAGGCGTCTCTGGCAGCATTTCTGCATATAAAGCAGCAGATATTACAAGTCAACTAGCTAAGCTTGGCTACAATGTGGAAATTTTAATGACTAAAAGCAGCACAGCGTTCATCACTCCGCTGACGTTACAATCACTTTCTAAGAATCCAGTGCATACGGATGTCATGATGGAAATTGATCCCAGTAAAATTAATCACATTGAGTTAGCTAAAAAAGCGGATTTATTTTTAGTAGCACCTGCTTCGGCCAATACAATTGGGAAATTAGCCCATGGGATTGCCGACGACTTATTATCAACAGTTGCTTTGGCACTTTATCCTGAAACACCCAAAATTATTGCGCCCGCGATGAATACGTATATGTACCAAAACCCCATTGTCCAACGAAATATTGGCATTTTAAAAGAAGTCGGCTATCAAGAAATAATCCCACGTGAAGCTCTATTAGCTTGTGGCGATTATGGTCGTGGCGCACTTGCCACTGTTGAAGATATCCTTCAAACAGTGATGAAAATTTTAGCATCTGATAACAAGGAGTAATTTATGAATAACACGAAAAAATTTACGTTAACAGCAATGTTCTTAGCTATCTTACTTTTACTGGCTTTAACCCCGCTAGGATTTATCACATTAGGTCCTTTAAATTCGACCACGATGCATATTCCTGTAATTATTGGTTCCATTGTTTTAGGGCCAAAAATCGGTAGTATGTTGGGCGGCACGTTTGGGATCATTAGCTTAATTAAAAATACGACAGCACCAACACCTTTGTCGTTTGTTTTTTCTCCATTTATTCCTGTGATCGGTACCGATCATGGTAGTTGGAAGGCACTTTTAATTGTGCTCATTCCGCGGATTTTAATTGGGGTCGTTCCTTATTTCGCTTACAAATGGCTAAATAAATTAACGAAGGAAAAAGCGCAACCTGTCTCCTTATTTGTGGCTGGTGTTTTAGGCTCAGCAACGAATACCATTTTAGTCATGAACATGATTTATTTTCTTTTTAATTCAGCTTATGCTGAAATTATTGGTAAAGCTGGAACTGCTGTTTACCTAGCTATTATTGCGACGATTTTCAGTTCTGGTGTGCCAGAAGCTCTTGTTGCTGGTGTAGCTGCTTCAGCAATTGCTAGCGTTTTGCTTCGCTTAATGAAACGGAATGCAACACAAAAACTATAGAAAAAAACACATGGACTAAAAATCAAGTTTGATTTTTAGTCCATGTGTTTTTTATTTATTTTTTTTGTTTTCGTAATTTATAGGCATATTCACTGGCTTTAAATAATAATTTATTAACCGGTAAATCGAATTCCCCAATAAATTCATTAATCGTTGGGTTGAAGTTCGCTTTAAACTTAATTAAGCCATCATTTAAACTACCTTCTAAGCCGCCCATATTACAGCTTTCGCAGCCACGGTTAAAACATTCTTGAATGGCATCTCGCCAAGTCACATATGTTGGCATGTAGCGTTTATAACGATCATCTAAGCCAGCATAAAGGATTTCACTTGTTGGACCAAATGTCACAGCCAAAGCGCCAGCAACCGTGACGATTTCACCAGCTTCTGCGATATTTTCTTCTAATTCTTTTAGTTCCCGAGTCAAGGAAGCATCTAATTCTTCTAAATTATGGCGCTTTTTCACTTGATTTTCTTTCAAATTACTCAAGTCTTTTTGATTTTTGTCATAGCGTTGTCGCGTGCTATCTAAGCGTTCCTTTAAATTGACTTGCGCCAGCATAATAAAGGAGTCTTCTGGGTAAATGTTCAACAGCTTCTTAAAGTAATCACTATTCCGTAAAGAAATATGTTGGCGTTCCATGGTTGATTGAATGACTTTTTCAAATTCATCAACAAAGTCAACATGCCCTTGCTGCACAACGACCCCTTTTTTTTCAGCTGTTTTAATCATTTTCTTGGTGCTTTTTGACAATTGTTCCTCACTAAAATCTTCACGATAAATATTCGCTTGGAAGCGGGGCTGGATGGTGGCCCCCATATCCATTGTCAGTCCTTGATATTTGGCCCCTGCTTCTTTCAAGGTCTCAATAATAGCTGTCGCTTCAGCATGCGGTTGATGTTCTTCTCCCAAATGAAAATCTTGATAGTGAACCGCTGGATCCATTTTTATAAATAAAGCTCGTTTTTTCTTGCCAAATTTTTTCAATTCAGCCATAAAGTAGCTGACCAAACGTTCATTTGTATAGTCCATTACTGGACCTCTTGGTGTATATAACATCGTAAAACCGGCTGGTAATGGTTTGATTAAAACTAAACTTGATGCGACTAATGTATCCTTTTCATAAACCCCAACAATTTCAGAACCCCAGTTATCCTTGACTTTTGCCCATGAAGATGACTGTAGTAAATTACATAATGGGTGATTTTTAACAAATGTATCGTGTACTTCTGCCGGAATACCGATTTTAAATGTGTACATGTTCAAACTCCTCTGCTGTGACTTTCCAATAGTCCGTTTATCTTACACTATCATAGTGTATTCCAACAGACTAGTAAAGTTTTACATGAAAATTTTTAGAAAAAATGTAGATCTTATTCTTTATGTAAAAAAGACGAGGTAGAAACAGTTCATTCTATCACTTAGCTCACTAATAGCAACGACACTTTTCTTCACTGCCATTCAAAGGATGAATCATTTCTATCCACATCTTTTCAATTAAATACGTGTTTCAAATTTTAATGACTTGTTGATAAAATACATGATTGGTGCTGAAATCGTCATAATAATCGCTTCACTTAATGCTAACCAACCATAAGTTGTCCAAAATGCTTGACCGCCACTTGGTACTAGCATAAAGGCAATAAAAAACATACTTACAGTAAAAAATAGACTATTTAGACACATTCTAACAGGAATACTTGGTACCTTTTTTTGTAAAAAAGCTGTTAAGCTCAACGCAAATAATGTTTGCGCTCCACCAAACAGAGCATCCATTACACCGAAACCAAAAAATAAGTTAAAAAAGATAACGCCGCCTAAAACACCCCACATCAATTTGCGATTGAAAACGACTAGGTGATTCAAACTTTCTGAAATTCTAAATTGAATCATACCAGAAGAAACTGGCCGAACCAATAAAGAGAGGACAATATATAAGCCCATAATGATACCATTGGCTAAGACTGTTCTTAGCTTTCGATTGGCTTGAAACGAATTTTGCATACTTTTTCCTTCTTTCTCCGAGTTTTTTTACAAGGGATGGTTGATGAACCTTGGTTACAATTGCAACAGTTCACATTCTAATATGGAAAGTCAAAATAGTCAATGAAAGCCCTGTTTTACTTTGCACTTATTTGCAGTTTTCACCTCTCATGCATTGTTTCGTGCCTTTTTCTAGTCATTTTTTACTTTTTTAAGCAATCTTTATTCGCAGAAGTTCCTCCCTCTGGTATAATGGACAATAGCGATTCAAAGGAGGAGCTCAATGAACATTCACTACTATCTTATTATCAACGAGCAGGCAAGTAGCGGCAATGGCCGAAAAGTCGCTAGAAAAGTGATTCAACAACTCAAGCAACAAGAACTTAAATATACGGCTCTTTACACTGATTACGCTGGACATGAAAAAGAATTGACGAAGGAACTTGCAGAAACAACTTTACTTCCTTGGTCTGAAGACTTAGACGTTTCAACTTTTCCAATCCTAGTCGTGCTAGGCGGCGATGGCACACTACATAATGTCATTAATTCATTACTTCCATATGATTCAGCTATTCCTTTAAGCTATATTCCATGCGGCTCTGGAAATGATTTTGCACGAGGGGTGGGATTATCAAGAAATATTGATAAAGCATTGCATCAAATCCTGCGCACCAGACGACCAAAAGAAATTCAAACAATTCATTATGTAGAAGCCAACCAAGAAGAAATCGGCTTAGCCACCAATAATGTTGGCTTAGGATTAGATGCGGCAATCGTGGAAAAAACCAACGAATCGTCATCAAAAAAAGCCTTAAATAAATTTAAGCTTGGCTCGCTTTCCTATATTTCTTCAATCATTCATGTCTTTTTTAAACAAAAAGGCTTTCCAATTTTAGTTGAAATGAATGGTAAACAATACACATTTAATCGTGCTTTCCTATGTACGGTCACAAATCATCCTTATTTTGGCGGGGGCGTATCAATTATGCCGACGGCCAATCCTCGCAAAGCAGTCGTGGACTTAGTTGTCGTGGAACGAATCAATATTTTTAAAATTTTGTGGCTTATTTTCCTATTGCTTCGCCAAAAACAAGGGAAATCTAAGCATTTTCATCATTTTCAATCAAGCAAAATTCGAATTGTTTCGACGATTCCACAAACCATTCACGCAGATGGCGAGATTTTAGGCAAACGAAGTATTGATATGGTTTATACCACACAAAAACGTTTGTTTTGGTTTTAACTGAGTCCCTTAAGGTTGAAAAAGAGTGCCATAAGTCAAAACGACTTATGGCACTCTTTCCTTTTCTCACATAAATTGATAAGGCGTCGTATCCTTCATTCCAATCATTGGATCAACAGCATTTGTTTGAATAATTTCAACTGTTAGTCGTGGTTCTTTTGGTAATGGTTCTTCGACAACTTTTGTCGCTTTATTTGCTGTTTCTGGGGTTGACTCTTCCCCTTCATCAGCAAATAGTGAAACTTCTTGTACCGTTGTGTCAACTAATTGCTCGTCTGTGTCTTTGATCTGATTGGCTTTCGTTGATTGCTGTTCAGTTTCATAAGAGACAGCTTTTGTTTCCTTTTCAGTAAATGGATGGTCTGCCGTTAAACCTTCTTCATAGGCTTCTAACTGAGTTCTAGTCGTTAAGTTCATTTGTTCTGCGTTCACGATTCGTTCTTTTAGCATCGTCATGCGACTAGCCGATTCGTTTTTGACACATGTTTCAAAAGCAGAAACCTCACCTAATAGAATTAATAATTCTTTACTACGTGTCACTGCTGTATACAACAAATTTCGTTGCAGCATTCGGCTATACTGATGAACCATTGGCAGTAACACCATGCGGAATTCACTACCTTGCGCTTTATGAATCGAACAACAATACGATAGCGTAATTTTATTCCATTCATTTCTTTTATACGTTACTTCATTATTATCAAACTGTAAAACCAACTCGTCCACTTTGTCCTCTGAGTCTTTGGCTAAAGTAATTCCGACGATTTCTCCCATATCTCCATTGAACACATTTAATTCTGGCGTATTGACTAGTTGCAAAACTTTGTCCCCGATCCGATAGACGGTGTCATTCCACTTGACTTCTTTTTTCTTCCCCTCATTTGGATTGAAGATTTCTTGCATCATCTTATTCAAGGCATCAATGCCAGCTGCGCCACGATACATTGGCGCTAAAACTTGGATATCTTGTGGCGTAAACCCTTTTGCTTTTGCCTTTGTGACGATTTGTCGAATGTATTCTTCAATATGACCAATATCACTTGCAAAGAACGAGCGATCCTTTTGATTTTTTTGAAAATCAGCAGGCAACTTTCCTTCTTTAATTTCATGGGCAAGAGGAATAATACTTGAACCGTCTCCTTGACGATAAATTTCGTTTAGCTCACATTTGGGAATTTCGTTAATTTGCAATAAGTCATGTAAGACTTGACCTGGACCGACAGACGGTAGCTGATCCTTATCACCAACAAAAATCACTTGCATGTTTGTCGGAATAGCTTTTAATAACGTATTGGCTAACCAAGTATCCACCATTGACATTTCATCTACAATTAGCAAACCACCTTCTAATTCTTTGGCGGTTAAACTCGGATTTTTTTCACGACCTGTCAAGCCTAACAAACGATGGATGGTACTTGCAGGTAAACCTGTCGTTTCGTTCATACGTTTCGCTGCTCGCCCAGTTGGCGCCGCTAGCAAGATTGGAAACATCTCCTGCGTATAGTCTTTGAGATCTAATGAAAGACCATTTAGTTCCGCAAACAACGAGACAATCCCATTAATAACAGTTGTTTTCCCTGTTCCGGGCCCTCCAGTTAAAATAAATAACGGCGATTTAATCGCTTCTTCAATCGCTGCTTGTTGCGAGTCGCCATACTGAATATTTAAACGTTTCTCAATCATTCGGATATTTTTTTGGACTTCTTCTTCCTCATAATGAATTTCTTTTTTACGAGAAAGTAAACGCTGAATCGAAGTACCAATGCCCCATTCAGAAAAATAGAGACTGTTCTCAAAAAGTTTAGTCTCTTCTTGTTGGATTTTTCCATGTTCGACTAACGTAATGATTTCATTAGCCACTTGATCAGGTGAGATTTCCACTGGGCGACTTGCTTCCAAGGTCCGAATCGCTTCTTCTAACAAAACATCTGCTTGAACATACGTATTGCCTGAGCGAATGGAGTGCTCAAACACTTCATGTAAAATCGCCGCTCGAATTCGAACAGCAGAATCCGCCTGAATGCCGATTTGTTCAGCAATATTGTCCGCTCGTTTAAATCCGACTCCCTCAATATCTTCAACTAACTGATAAGGATTTTCTTGAATCACAGAAAGGGTTTCTTCTTGATAGGTTTGATAAATTGAAAAAGCTAACTGACTACCGAAGCCGTATCGATTTAGTCCCACAATCACTTGCTCCATCCCGTGATTCAAGCGAATTGTTTCGACGATTACTTGTCGTTTTTTTTCATTTAAAACAGTAACTTCTTCCAAAACACTCGGGTCATCAATAATTCGGTCAATCGCACTTTCCCCTAATACTTCAACAATTTTTTCAGCAGTTCGTTTACCAATGCCAGGAAATTTGTCACTTGATAAATAGTTAACCACCCCACTAGCCGAAGTCGGTCTTTCTTGCTGATAACTATCCACCTGAAACTGTCTGCCATAACGAGGATGGTCCACAAAATGACCAAAGAAACGATAGGGTTCCTCTTCTTGAACTTGGCCAAAACTTCCAGTTACTACAATTTCTTTTTCTAAATAATCTGTATTTGTATCGGTCACATTTACAAGAACGACTTTATAAAAATTACTGGGATTTTCAAAAAAGATTGCTTGTACAGTTCCAACAATAAAGGCTTTTTCTTCGTCCTCACCAAAAAGTGTTACCACTACAAGCCCTCCTTTCTGTTGTGTGCTTATTGTGCTTTTTCTTTAGCTAAAAAAGACGTATCATTCCATAACGTTAAGTCGTACGGCATGTTCCTTGATGCCTCTTTGGTTTCAAGGATTGAAAGGCTATTGTTTAACAGCCCGCCCATTGTCCGTAATTCTGATAATGGTTTACCAGCCATCGCTTGGATTGCCGCTGTCAGGGCTGCTCCGTGTCCGACAAATAGAACTGGACCTTCGTGTTGCTTCGCCGCTTCAGCAACTGTTTCTGAAATCCGTTGAATCGCTTGCTCGATTGGTTCACCATCAAAAATTGTTGGATCATACAAATCTAAACGATGCCGTAAATGATCTAATTCTTCTCCATAAAAATTACGCATTTCTTCAATATATTGTCCTTCTAGACGACCTAAACCTAATTCTTTTAAGGTATCTGTATAAACAATTTCAACTGGATGAGTCAATTCTTGTTGAATTCCCCGCGCAGTATTTTTGGCACGTAATAGCGGACTAGAATAAATTTTTTCAAACGGAATATCTTGTAAATATCGGCCTAATTGTTTAATTTCGTCATAACTAGTTGGTAATAACGGCGAATCTCCTGTCATTCCTTGAAATCGTTTCTGTTGATTCCATTCAGTTTTTCCATGTCGTGTAAAATATAATTTCATGTAACTTCTCCAAACTTCTTTATCTCTTCATATGTCTTTCTAGTTTATCACTTCCCTGCGAAAATATCCATGGAAGTTTCTAGTAATCCAAGCAAAATAAGCCTAGAACAAAAATCTAAATTGTTTTTTGTTCTAGGCTTGAAAATTGGGCAACAGTAAAAATAAAACCACTTTCTTCTGACATTTTTGAAAAAAGCGCTACTGTCTTAACTTTTTTTAATCCAATTTATCATTTTCATAATGATGCGTCAGTTCTAAGTTCGGAAAATTTTGCTGACGTAAGGCTTCATAAACAATTAGTGCGGCAGTGTTAGAAAGATTCAATGAGCGCACATGTTCATCATTCATAGGAATTCGGATACACTTTTCTTCGTTTTCTCGCATAAACGTTTCTGGTAAGCCCGTTGTTTCTTTTCCAAAAAGGAAATAATGGTCCTCGCCATCATTATAATTGACCTCGCTGTATGTTTGGTGAGCAAATTTGGTTACTAAATGCAAGTGTTTGCCTGCCACATGGGCTAAAAAGGCAGCCAAATCTTTATGATACGTAATATTTACATCATTCCAATAATCTAATCCGGCACGTTTTAAGTGTTTATCATCTGTTGAAAATCCTAAAGGTTCAATTAAATGCAACGGTGTATTCGTCGCTGCACATGTCCGTGCAATATTTCCAGTATTTGCTGGAATTTGTGGTTCAAATAAAACAATATGGTTCGTCAACTATCTTCAGCTCCTCAAATATCAATCGTGTTCATTTTAGCATAAATTCAAAATAAATAGCGCCCACAATACTTATTTTCAAAAAAAAACCGCATGACGCGATGATGTCAGGCGGCAGCTATTCTAACCAATAAAAAAAACGTACCGTCTCGGTGTCTAGCACGGCGAGTCGTTACGTTAGTGAAGGTCTCTTCACTAACTTTTATCAGAACAGGACCCTGATAAAAACCAATGAAAAAACAACTTGTAAGTAATATAACACCAATGTCACTTTATTGCAAGACTTTTTTAGGATTTTCTTCACAAAAAAGTCTATCTTTTACGACCTACTAACAAGCGGACGTCAATCGTGATTTTTTCCAATGGTCGCTGTTGTAGTTTGGCTTTAACTTCTTGAGAAACTTGCCACTCTAATGGCGACATTTCTAATAAATCCAACCGTCTTTCCTCGGGAATGTCAAAGCAATAAGTTATTCGTTCATCTACTTCCACTGCTAATTCCTCGGCAAAACGTTGGACTACTTTTTGATTGGAATAACTTTGTTTCTTTTCGTCATTGGGATAAAAAGCCGCTCGTAATTCCTTTAAGTAATTCTCTTCAGGAATAATTTTAATCACAGTCCCGTCAGCTTTTAGTACTCGCCGAAATTCTTGATAATGTGAAGGGGAAAAAATATTTAAAATCGTATCAAGCCCTTCATTCGCAAATGGCAAATTCGTTAAATCCGCCACACACCAAAACGCATCAATTGGCTGATTACTTGCTAAATAGATTCCTTCCTTTGATAAATCAAACCCGATTTTCAGTCCAGATAAGCCTGCTTGACTTAACTCAGCTAGAAAACTCCCTTCACCACAACCAACATCGACTACTGTTTTATTTTGAGGAAGATAGTACATAATTTTGTTTAAAACAGGCGCGTACATGCCACTTTGAATCATTTTTCCTCGAGAAGTAAACATTTTTTTATTATATTCTGTCTGAACGCCATGATTTAGAAAGTATAGCGTGCCTTTCTTGGATAAATCAAATTGATGCCTCTGTTGACAAATCAGACCAACCCCTTCTACATGCATTGGTTCATGACAAGTTGGACAGCGAAATACGGCTGCTTCTTTTTTCAATAATTGTTGTGCTCGTTCAATTTTCTTTAACATTTAAAACTCCTTACGTTCATTAAATGAACATTTTCTCTTATAAAAAGTTGCACTCTTTTTTTCAGGGCTATGGTAGTAAGCAGAATTATGGTACAATGCCTGTGAAGAAAAAGCAAGGAGCGATAAGAAATGATTAAAGAATTCTGTGCCGAAAATTTCACTAAGATTCCCCAAGCCATTCAAAAAGGTGCGAATCGCATCGAATTATGCGATAACTTAGCCGTGGGTGGAACGACGCCAAGTACTGGTGTTATTGAAGAAGTCTTAGCATACGCTGGCGAACATTCTGTACCAGTGATGACAATCATTCGTCCTCGTGGCGGCAATTTTGTCTATAATGATATTGAATTAAAAATTATGCATACCGATTTAATCGAAGCAAAGAAATTAGGAACCGACGGCATTGTTATTGGCTGTTTAACTGAGGACGGTTGGTTAGATGAAGAAGCTTTGGACTTATTCATTGAAACAGCTGAAGGCTTGCAAATCACTTTCCATATGGCTTTTGATGCCTTGTCGAAAGAAAACCAATTTAAGGCGATTGACTGGTTAGCTGAGCGTGGTGTGACGCGTATTTTAACTCATGGCGGGCCGGCTGGTACCCCTATCGAAGACAACTTTGATCATTTAAAAGAATTAATTGCCTACGCAGATCAACGGATTCTTATTTTACCAGGTGGCGGTATTTCCACAGAAAACGTTCAAACTGTGATGGACACTTTAAAAGTCACAGAAGTCCATGGCACAAAAATTGTTTAATTTCTTGTATCTAAAAAAGTGAGGTAGCCGTCGTATTAACGGCTATCTCACTTTTTTGATTTCAAACAAACCAACGAATCCTTTTACCTCAGTCTTATGATAAATAAGTGCAATTTTTTAAACAAAATAACGCATAAACATGCTGGCAATATTGAAATAAATTAATACACTGGTTAAATCACTTAAGGTAGTAATAAACGGGCCACTGGCAACTGCGGGATCAAACCCTAATTTATCCATTAACATTGGGATTAAACTCCCTGCTAAATTCGCCACAGTAATTGCACAGAGCATTGCCATCCCAATCACAAATCCAAGCGGAAGATTATGTTGCCACACGCCAACCACAATCATAATGGTTAAACCTGTCACAGCACCCGTCACTAGTCCCGTGAGCACTTCACTTAAGATTAAGCGACCAAAATTACTATCCTTTTCATCTTTCATAGCCAAACGGCGTACCGCGACCGCCAATGATTGTGTCCCGGCATTGCCGGCTGTTCCGGTAATTAAAGAAATAAAAACGGCTAAAATACTCGCTTCGCTAACTAACGACTCATAATTACTGATTAACGAGGCCGTAGACATCCCTAAAAACAGCAGCGTAATTAACCAAGGTAATCGTTTAGAAGCGGCTTTTAAAGGGTTCTCACTAACTTCTTCAACGTCGACCCCGGCTAAACCAGAGTAGTCGCTAGCGGCCTCATCATCGATAACATCAATAATATCATCAACTGTTACAATCCCCAACAAATGATCATCATAATCTGTAACTGGCACAGCTAAGAAGTCATAGTCACGAATTGTTTGCGCGACATCTTCTTGGTCATCGCCAACATGAACTGAAATAACCCGTTCATTCAAAATATCAGCAATCAAGGTATCATCATCATTAACAATTAAATCCCGCAACGAAATAACGCCGACTAAATGATTTTCTTGGTCGACTACGTAAACGTAATAGATTGTTTCCGCCATGTCCGCTTGATTCTTTAAGACGTACATCGCAGAACGCACTGTTTGATTCGCCACAATCGAAACAAATTCGGTGGTCATAATCGCCCCAGCAGTTTCATCTTCGTAATGAAGTAACTCTTTAATTTCGCCTGCTTCTTCACTACTTAACAAACTAAGATATTTCGCCTTTTGACTTTTGTCTAACATATTTAGTAAATCCACCGCATTATCGGTATACATCTCAGCTAACATATCTGCTGCATAACTTGGACGCATTTCAGCTAAATAATCTTTCATATTCTCATTATCTTCTTCGATAACATCAAACATATCCGCTAGTTCTTTCGGAGATAGGTAATTGTATAAATGTTGTCGGTCTTTTTCATCTAACGATTGGTAAAATTGTCCTTGTTCATAAATGTGTAACGCTAAAAATAGCTCACGAAATTCGTTCATTTGTTGATTTTTTAGCGTTTCTAAAAGAAGGGCAAATTGCTCTTCCATTTCTTGGCCTTCATTCATCTTACACTTTCCCCTCCTGCCTCTTTATTATTATAACGTATCATCTACACTTTTCATATCCTCCGCTAGTGGGGAAATCAGATGAACCGTTTCTTTGGTAAAAGGATGAGTAAAAATTAGTTCCATGCAATGCAACGCTTGCCGCTCAATTCCTTGATCCATCTCTCCATGATACATCTCATCCCCTAACAATGAACAGCCAATTGCTTCAAAATGTACCCGAATTTGGTGTGTTCGTCCTGTATGGAGCTGAATGCGCACAGCTGCTGCTTGGGCTCCTCTTTTTGCGAGCCAATATTCTGTACTAGCAAATTGACCTGTTTCGATAACTTGGCGTTTTAATAAAGAGGACAAGTCGCGCCCAATTGGCTTTTCAATCAATTGATGCTCGTTTAACTGCTCAATCGCTCCACCAACAAGGGCATAATAAATTTTTGTCACCTTTTTTTCTCGTAATTCTTGATCAATTAAAGCATGAGCAAAGCCGTGTTTCGCAAATAACATCAGCCCAGAAGTATCTCGATCTAAACGAGTCACGACATGAATAACTTGATTCACGTAATTTTGACGCTTGTAATAGCCCTTAACACGATTCGCCATCGTTCCTGAAGGATGATACTGAGCAGGTATCGAGGCAATGCCAGCGGGCTTATTAACTACTAAAAAATGATCATCTTCAAACACAATTTCAATCGGTTCATCATCTGTTAATAATGTCTCATGTTCCGCTTCATCTGGAATCGTCATTTTAACGACATCGCCAGTTTGTAAAGGATAGATGGCATTTTGAACGGTCCCATTCACTTGAATTTTACCACCCTGAAATTTCACCTTAGCTAATAACCCTTTTGAAACGCCTTGTTCCTTTAAAAAATATTTCACTTGTTGTGTTGTTTCTTTGTCGTATGTCCATTGAAATTCCATCGTTTAATTAATCCTCACCAATAAAGGCATCTTTCACTCGATGCCAAAAATGCATGTGCCGATAAGAGGCAAAATGAATCCGTTCGTCTGCAATTCGATAGCAGACGGAAGCGATATTTTCTTGATAAATATCTAATTGGTCCACCGTGACAAAATAATCATCACTTTCCTGTAATTTAATCTCCAGCCACTCCGTATGTGCGATTACAATCGGTGACCCCAATGTTCGAAAGACACGATTGTTTAAGGAGGCGATTTCGGTTAACTGAAACGCATTAATGCTAGGATGCAAAACAGCTCCACCAATACTTTTATTATACGCAGTAGAGCCGGTTGGGGTCGAAATCGACAACCCATCACCACGAAATCGTTCAAACAGTTCGTCTTTAATAAACACATCGCCCACCATCGTCCGGTTTCCTCGTTTAATTGTTGATTCATTTAATGCTAAAAAATGTTTATCTGGTTTCCCATCTCTAAACCGAATCCGCACATCTAATAATGGATAACTCGTACTTTTTTCACGATGAATACACAAACTCTCAACTAGTTCTTTTAATTCATAATCACGCCAATCTGTATAGAAACCCAAGTGTCCGGTATGTACACCTAAGAAACTTACTTCGTTTAACAGATGATTAAATCGATGAAAAGCGGAAAGAAGCGTACCATCTCCACCGACTGAAATCACAAGTTCAGGTTGACGATTGTCTATTTGAATTTGGTTTTGCTCTAATAGTGTTGTCAGTTGTTTTGTGACTTGTTTCGATTTTTCTTCCGAGTTATGAACAATCGCCACTTTCATAAGCAGACTCCTTTACTGATTTTCTGGTGTTTCGTTTTTAATTTGCTTATAGTATTCGTTTTCTAGCAATCCACGGCCATGAGAGAAGTAATGTTGTGCTTCTTGAATTTCTTCACGGATAGATGACATCTCTTCATCTAATAAATAGGCTGCCTCTGCCGCTCGCTGAAGGCGTTCTTTCATTTCTTCAGGAAAGACACCTTGATATTTATAATTCAAAGAATGTTCAATCGTTGCCCAAAAATTCATGGAAAGTGTCCGAATTTGGATTTCGGCCAAAATAATCTTTTCCCCGGTGACTAATTGCACAGGATATTCCACCACCACATGGTACGAACGATAGCCACTTTCTTTTTTATTTTCAATGTAGTCACGTTCTTCCACAATTTTTAAGTCTTTACGATTTCTTAAAAGTGCGACTACCTGGTAAATGTCTTCCACAAATTGGCACATAATCCGCAAACCAGCAATGTCTTGCATTTCTTCTTCAATCCGATTTAAAGGAATATGCCGAATTGCCGTCTTTGTCAAAATACTATCTACTGGTTTCACACGTCCTGTAACGAATTCAATTGGTATGTGTTTATCTTGCTCCCGAAATTGTTTACGAATACCTCGTAGTTTTACTTTTAATTCGCTGACCGCCTGTTCATATGGCGCTAAAAACAGCTCCCACTCTCGTTCCATGGTAGATCCCTCAATTTCCTTGAATTTCATTCACTGATTATTTTACCACAGTCCTCCCTAAAATAGGGTGTTATTCGCTATTTGATTTCCAAACGCCTTTCATTAGAAAAAATTTTCACAGAGAAGACCACTTTTCTTGACGGAAACCTATATAATATGTGAAAATTGGAGTGATTTAAGAAAGAGAGAGAACCCCATGAGTGAGCACTTAGAAATTGAATTTAAAACATTAGTTAGTCCGCAAGATTTCAAACGATTAATCGACCATTTTGCTATTCAAAAAACGGACTTTTTTACGCAAACAAATCATTATTTTGATACGGACGATTTTCAATTAAAAGCACAACGAATGGGCTTAAGAATTCGCGTATTAGCAGATCGTGGTGAGTTAACCTTAAAAGTTCCTGCGCCAGAAGGATTATTAGAAATCAATGACCCTTTATCGCTTGAGACGGCGAACCACTTTATCAAGAGGAATCACCTCCCTACTGAGGGGGCTGTGGCGAAGAAATTACAAGAATTAGGTATTGAAATCGCCTCGATCCATTTAATTGGTTCATTAAAAACAGCACGTGCAGAAAAACAAATTCCTCAAGGACTACTTGCGTTAGACGAAAGTTGGTATAACCAACAGCACGATTTTGAATTAGAGTTAGAAGTTACTGAAGCTGAAAGCGGCAAGCAAGCGTTTCAAACATTAATGGCTGATTTGAACATTCCCATTACGCTTGCACCTAACAAGATTCAACGCATGATGCGGACCACTGCCCCTTAGTATTCGAAGCACTGACGTTCTGGCACCTGTATTTGAAAAAGCATGGCATTGGAGGAAGTATGAATGGTTGAAATTTATTTGTTCGTCAATCCTTTAGGCGGCGTCTGTTTAGAAATTGAAAAAGAAATTATACAATTGTCTGTTAACGACAAGAAGAAAATACAATTGCGCTTTATTCCTTTATTAAACATGAAAACGATCAATGAATTTTTGAGTCGTCAACATATTCCGATTAATGACATTAAACGACGGAATCGAATTTTTGAAGATTTATACTCAGCCGCTCTTGACTATAAAGCAGCACAGTTACAAGGCCGAAAAAAAGGCCGACAATTGTTGATTGGCTTACAAAAAGCAGTAGCTGAAGACGGTCTAGCTTACTCTCCTGAGTTATCAGAAGAACTACTTCTAGCGGCCGGCGGGGATATTGATATGTATCGTAAAGACCGACAATCAGATTTTGTCAAAGAGTCTTTCCAAACCGACCAAAAAGTTGCTCGAGAAATGGGGATTAAACAACATCCTACCGCAGTCGTTTACAACTATACTTGCGAGAACGATTTCGGCATTTTAGTCGAAAATTTTGAAAACATGGATGAAATTAAACAACTGTGTCGTGTCCATCCACATAACGAACCGTTGCTGAGCCAAGATGACGCAACCTTTGAATTTAAACGTCGCTCCAATTATCATTTTCCAAATGGACATTTACATTTATTATAAAAAAGAAGGACCAGTTGACTGGCCCTTCTTTTACTATTTTCACCATGTTCTATAATAATAGATAAAGTCTAATACTGCTACATTTGATGATTTGTTCTTATAAAAGACAGCTATGGAATGGGGCCATGTATATATTATGTACTTTTAAATATTAACACCGAAATTTGTATCGACCACCAATATTTATTTCAGTTCATCGACTAACCTCTTGGAACGCTATCAGACAATACTCGCCGATACTAACTCAAAAAATCGAGGAAATTTTATTCGGTTTAACACAAGCTAATTTATTTCTTCCCATTTATTTTTAGTCTGCTTATATAATATGGTTAGTTCTTTTTTATCCTTATCTAAATTTTTATTTATTAATTCCTGAATCTCATAAGAAAATTTATTTCTTTGATTTACATTGTCAAAGATGAATTCTTTATCAAAAGATAACTCTAAGCCATTTAATGCTCCTGTTGTCCAGTAAATTTTTATATTCGAATCATCACCGCTATAATACATATTAAACTTTTCGTTTTCAGAGATATACGAACTCATTAATTCCAATTCTTCTGGAATTGTAAACAGATTATAATTATCAATTTTAACCACATGATATTGAATGTTATCTTCTATTAAATTATAAGTTTGACCATTTTGATTCCATTCTTTGACACCGCTATAAAAATTATTCAGACGAAGTTGTAAAATAGTAAAATATCCACCTATACATAGTACTATAATTAATAATATTAAAAATAATTTTTTGTACTTCTGTCCCTCTCTAATATCTTTCGAAAGTTTCTCCACCATCGTATTGTCCTCCTTCAATAATCGATCCAAGGTCATTTCATAAAGATTACTTAGTTCAATTAAACAATCAATATTAGGATATGATTTATTATTCTCCCAGTTAGAAATTGTTTGCCTAGTAACGTATAATTTCTCAGCAACCTCTGATTGTGTCAATCCTAATTCATTTCTTCTCATTTTTAATGAATTCCCTATGTTCAAAAAAAAACCTCCTTTTATTACTCTAAAGATAATAGAAGCTTGATATAAAAGAAAGCAAAGAATCTTTGCTTTCTTTTATATCACAGCAACAATCTATTTAATTATATAACTAAACCTGGTTTTACACAGATATATTTACTATTCTGTGTAAAACCAGGTTTATATTTTATGTTTACTAAGAAGTTACGACTTATAATTTTTCAACCAAAGCTTCTAATTCCGTTAAACGTTCTTCAAAAACTTTCATTGCATCTTCGATATACGCGGCTTGTGTCATATCCACGCCCGCTTTTTTCATCACTTCAATTGGGAAGTCACTACTTCCTGCTTTCAAGTAGTTAAGGTAGTTCTCTAAAGCTCCCTCTTCTCCAGCTAAAATATGTTTAGACAATGCCGAAGCGGCTGAGAAGCCAGTTGCATATTGATAAACATAGTAATTGTAATAAAAATGGGGAATTCTCGCCCATTCGTAACTGATTTCTTCGTCTCTAACTACTTCTGGTCCATAATATTTAGCATTGAGCTCGCCATAATACTCACTCAAATATTCACTCGTTAATGGCGTGCCTTTAGCATCTTCCGTGTGAATAAAATGTTCAAATTCCGCAAATTGTGTTTGACGGAAAATGGTTCCCTTAAAGCCGTCTAAATAGTGATTTAAGACATACGCACGTACTTTAGGATCTGTTTCTGTTTGTAATAAATATTCTGTTAAAATATTTTCATTTGTGGTTGAAGCAATCTCAGCTAAGAAAATTGAATAGTCGCCATAAACATACGGCTGATTATTTCTTGTATAGTAACTATGAACACTATGACCCATCTCATGGACTAATGTAAATAGTTGATCCAAACTATCATGCCAATTCATTAAAATGTATGGGGCTGTATCATAAGCTCCGGAAGAATATGCGCCGCTTCGTTTTCCTTGATTTTCAATCACATCAATCCAGCGACTTGAAAAAGCTTCTTTAACAATAGATAAATAGTCTTCACCTAGTGGTTTTAAAGCCTCAATTGCTTTTTCTTTTGCTTCTTCATAGCTGTAACGAATTGGTGCTTCACCTAGCAAAGGCGCATACAAGTCGTACATGTGTAATTCTTCTACGTTTAATAATTTTTTTCTTAATTTTACATAACGATGTAGCAAAGGTAAATGTTTATTTACTACAGCTACTAATGTTTCGTGAACACTTTCAGGGATATGATTACTTGCTAAAGAGGCTGCCCGAGCAGAATCATAATTTCTAATTTTTGCTTTATAATTATGCGTTTTAACATGTGCACCTAAAGTTGAGGCTAATGTATTTCTAAATTGTTTGTACACTTTGTACAACCCTTTAAATGCTGCTTCACGAACAGATGGATCGACACTCTCCATTAATTGACCATAAACGCCATGAGAAAGTTGAATTGTTTCGCCTTCAGCATTTTGCACAGTTGGAAATTCTAAATCTGCATTATTTAAAATTGAAAATGTATTACTTGAGGCACCAAAAATTTCACTAGCCCCCGCCAGTAAAGCTTCTTGTTCCATCGATAAAACATGGGGACGTTCATCTAAAATATTTTGAATATAGTGACGATAAACAGCTAATTTGGGCTGCTCTTCAAAATATCCCCAGATTTGTTCATCACTTAATGTTAAAACCTCTGGGTCAAACCAAGAAACAGCTTCACTAACTTGTGCATATAGAGAACTAGCTCTGGCATATAAAGCTTGGTAAGCTGTATTTGTAGTGTCTTGATCATTTTTTAAATGAGAATAGACATATAATGTTTCCACTTTTCGATAGACATCTAAAACGTATTCTAACGCAGCTAGAAAAGCTTCTGCGCCATTCCCTAAGGTACCTTTAAATGACTCTGCTTGATTTAGCTCCTCTGTCAACTGATTATACGCAACATCAAAAGCAGCATCATCTTTAAAAATTTTGGTTAAATCCCAAGTCAATGGAGTTGGAACTTCATCACGTGTTGGTAATTGTTTAATTTCGCTCATAGTTTACTCTCCTTTAAGAAACGTTTTACTCATTATACTATCATAATTTAACACGTGTGACTAAAAAAATGTTGTTTTTTCACTTTTTTTAGCCAATGAATGAGCTTTTCAGGATCTTCTCTTAGGAAAATACTAGTTATTAGGTACTTATTGTTTACTTTAATTAACACATAACATTCTTGTAACCATCTCAATAAGTTATTTCCCACAATTTTAAAAAGCTTTTTTAAGCCAATATTCGGCAGTGGCTGCCAAACAAAGTTCCCTTCTTCCAAAAAAACAGCTTCCAAGATACGCCATAGTTCCTGTTTGGTCACTAAACGCTCTTCTTCGGTTTTTAGTGCTTCCCAAACAAGCATTTTTAAATGAATATCTTCTTCAGAAGAAGGTATTAGCTTCAATCCAGGATAGTAAAACCAAGGAGGTAACTGGAGAAGGTGACAACCTTTCGTGTATAAAAAGCTTTGTGTTCTAAGTAACTGAGCATTTCTGTAACCAAGTTGTTGCGTCAATTTTTGATAATAATCATGCATCAATTGGCCAGTGTGCCGTCTATCTGGCAGTAAATTTAAATTAGCGGTCGGTAGTCGGAAGATTTCTAGTAATTTTTTTTCGTAAAAAGCCCATGATTGTTTTCTTCTATAAAATTGTTGACATTGACTCTCTTCAATATGACAAAGTAATTCTATTCGTTCTTGCTTCTTATTGGCCGTCCATAAATAAAATCCCAAGGACTCCGAAAAGTAAAGGAATTGTTTCGTTAATTGCGTGAGCTTGTCTTTAGGCACTAATCGTTCACCTAAAATCCAAACAACTTGATAGCCATGAGCTTGATAAGTCTCCGTCCGTTCCACCAAACGTTTAATTGGCAACGGACTACATTGAATTTCAATGGCTATCTTCCCAATGAGTAAATCTGGGCGTTGCTTCAAGGCGGGTAAGTATGCCTCAACTTGAAAAGACAGCTTTTCACGCAAACACTTTTCCGCAAAAAGCTGCTTCAAGCGGAGGTGTTCTTCTGTTTCAGCTTCTGCTTCGTACCAACAACTATTCTTTTTGCGATGAGCAAAATGGGGTATTTTAATGGGGCCTGCCTTCAAAATGACCGATTGATGACACATTGGACACACAGAAGCTTGTTCGCTTCGTATCTGTGTTAATTCATCAATCGAGCAATCGATTAAAGAAAATAATTCTTGGTTGTCTGCCGTTAAAGCTGTTAACATGATTTTCACCTCTCATAAATAAACTACGCAAAGTTTCTTAATTTTCATCAAAAAAAAAGCAAAAACTCGAAAGTTTTTGCTTTTTTGCTTAATCATTAAAGTAATAACGTGTTAATTCCAACGCACTGCGTTCCATAATACAAGTGCCATATTCGACTAAAGTATCCTGAGTGACAGTTGTTTTATGAGCAAATTCTAAAATCTGTGCAATTTCATTGTCAACATTTGTTTTTTCTAATTCATCGGTTAAGAACAAAACTTGTAAGTAATAACGATCGTTGTACGTGTATAAGTTAGTCAAAACAGATTGCATGAAGACTTCTTTGGATAATTGGATCATCGCTTCAAAATTATCTAATTCAAAGATTACATTTCTGTTTGTTTCATCTGTGGCTTCCATCTCATCAAGTTCATCGGCGGCTGCTTTGTCTGCTTCAATTTGTTTGCGAATTAATTCGCTAACATCTGCATTGACTTCGCTCAGACCTTCTAAGGAAGACAAGTCGTCCATAGCGACATTTTTACTAATAAACAGTTCTAAACCATCATTTTTAGGCAAGACTTGGAAAGTGACTGCTTCACTGCCTTGGAATTCATCTTCGACATCAACTTCTTCTAAAATACTATAAAAGAAATTTTCAACATCTTTGTGGTTTCCTAGTAAGTCAAGAAAAGTAATCCCTCTATCCGCCAGGTCTTCGTTGCCAATTAACACACGAATCGTATTTTCATTAATATGTTCCATTTCCATAGCGCTACACCTCTCTTTGCTTCAATCAGGAAACTTCTTACGTTCATTGTAGCGAAAACTACACAAAAGTAAAGTGGAAAGTCTATAAATCCTCGAAAACTAGCGAACGTTTTATAAACTTTGAACTTTTTTAACGATTGGTTTTTCGCTCCTTCTACCTCTTCATCTTAACGCAGTCTCTCCAAAAAAGATACTATTTTTCCTTGACCACGTTCTGCCAAATCAAATGAATACAAGTTCTAAATATGTATTAAAAAGCCAGAGATAAAAATCCCTGGCCCTAAATTCATATGAATCGTTCTTTATTACAATTAACAAATAAAGAACAAAATTTTATATTTTTTATAAACCTGCCATTAATTGTGCTTGGCGCAATTCCAGTTGTCGAACATCTCTTGGTAAGAATCGGCGAATTTCATCTTCGTTAAAACCGACTTGTAATCTTTTCTCATCAATCATAATTGGCCGACGCAACAATCCAGGGTTTTCTTGAACCAACTCTAATAAATCTTGAAGTGGAAGCTCGTCCAAATCCATATTTAATTTTTGGAAAACTTTAGAGCGAGTAGAGATAATCTCTTCTGTTCCATCTTCGGTCATGATTAAAATTGCTTTTAATTCCTCAATATTTAAAGGTTCAGAAAAAATATTTCTTTCTTTAAAAGGAATTTCGTGCTCTTGCAACCAGGCTCTAGCCTTACGACATGACGTGCAACTTGGGGAAGTATAAAGTGTCAACATTGTGCATCACTCCTTTTCGCGAATCATCGCGTTTCTGAAACAGGGAACTGTACTGTTCCTCTATTTAAAACCAGTATACCTAATTTCTAATAAAAATACTAGGGGTTTTTAAACATTTTTTATTAACTTTGTTTATTTTTCCTTCATTACATCCGTGTAAAATTAGGGTTAATTTTTATGAAATTTTATGGATATTCGTTATGATTCTGTAAAAAAGTAATACAGTTTTCTATTTTTATGGTTGCTGTTATAATTTACTTCTCTTGGTGATTTTTCAAGAAGTTCCCATGTATTTTTTTCTAATAAAATGTATAATAGAACTATTCACTATCTTAAGTCTAAAGTCAGGTGGTTATTTAATGAAAACAATTTTTTCTGGTATTCAGCCCAGTGGTACTCCGACAATCGGAAATTACATTGGTGCAATGAAACAATTTATCGAATTACAAAATGAATACAATTGTTATTTTTGTATTGTGGATGAACATGCCATTACCGTTCCCCAAGAACCGCAAAAGCTACGTCAACAAATTCGTAGCTTAGCAGCTCTTTACCTAGCGGTTGGTTTAGACCCACAAAAAGCAACAATTTTCATACAGTCTGAAGTGAGTGCCCATGCAGAAGCTGGTTGGATCATTCAGTGCAATACTTCTATTGGTGAGTTAGAGCGAATGACACAATTTAAAGATAAATCGCAAAAAAATGGTCGTGCTGGCGTAAGCGCTGGTCTTTTAACATACCCTCCATTAATGGTTGGTGATATCGTGTTGTACAATGCTGACTTAGTGCCAGTCGGAGATGATCAAAAACAACATTTAGAATTAACACGTGATTTTGTGGAACGCTTCAATAAACGTTATGCCCAAAAAAATCAAGAAATTTTAACGATGCCTGAAGTAAAAATCGCTGAGCAAGGTAGTCGAATTATGAGCTTACAAGAACCAACGAAAAAGATGAGTAAGTCTGATACAAATGTGAAGGGCTTTATTTCAATGCTTGATGAGCCAGCAGTGATTCGCAAAAAAATCCGCTCTGCTGTAACTGATTCAACTGGTGTAATTGAATATAATAAAGAAGAAAAGCCTGGTATTACTAACTTACTAAATATTTATTCTGCTGCGACAGGTCAAACTGTTGAGGAACTTGTTCAAGCATACGAAGGCAAAGGCTATGGAGACTTCAAAGCAGATTTAGCAGAAGCAGTAGTTGCCTTATTAGAACCTATTCAAGTGCGCTACCAAGAGCTTCTAGCTTCAGAAGAATTAGATATGATTTTAGATGAGGGCGCAGAAAACGCTCGCCAGGTAGCCAACAAAACACTTCAACGAATGAAAAATGCTGTTGGTTTGGGAAGAAAAGTTCGGCGCTAACTAAACATAATAAAAACCCGCGAAGTTTTATTCGCGGGTTTTTTTATGTTCTAAATTGAGCATCGTATAAGCGACGATAGTGGCCTCTTTGCGCGTACAAAGTTTCATGTGTTCCATCTTCTAAAATTCCTTGGTCACTCACTACGATTATTCGATCAGCATGTTTAATCGTTGCCAGTCTGTGGGCAATAATTAATGTTGTTCGCCCGTCAGCTAACGAGTTTAATGACTCTTGAATCACTTGCTCTGTTTCTGTATCTAATGCAGAAGTCGCTTCATCTAGAATTAAAATCGGCGGGTTCTTCAAGAACATTCGCGCAATTGCCACTCGCTGCTTTTGACCGCCCGATAATTTCACGCCACGTTCGCCAATAATTGTGTCTAAGCCATCTGGCATTAGCTGAATTACATGTTCTAAATGTGCTAATTTCACCGCTTGTTGAATGTCTATTTCTGTAGCATTTAAATTCCCATAAGCAATATTTTCTCGTAATGTTCCAGGGAATAAAAACACATCTTGTTGAACAATTCCAATTTGCTTACGTAATGAAGCCAAGGTCATTTGCTGGATATTTCTACCGTCAATCGTAATTTCACCACTACTAACTTCATAAAAACGAGGCAACAGATTGCACAAGGTCGTTTTTCCTGAACCACTTTGGCCAACGAAAGCAACGGTTTCACCAGGTTGAATTTTTAAATTGATATGGTCTAAAACTTTTGTGCCATCTTCATAAGCAAATGAAACATCTTTATAGGCAATCGTTCCTTCTAAATGTGAAACAGCAACAGCTCCTGGCAAATCTTTGATGGACGGTTGTTTGTCCATTTCTTCCGTAAAACGTTTAAAGCCAGCAAATCCTTTGGGATAGCTTTCAATCATATTGTTGACTTTTTCAATCGGCCGAATAAAAATATTGGCTAATAAAATAAATCCTACAAACTGACCTTCTGTAATTTCTCCTTTAATTGTATAGTACGCACCAAAAATTAATGAAAATAAATTTATCAGACGAATTAATAAGTAATTATAGGCGGAACTGACACCCATCACCTTATAAAAATATAATTTCGATTTTCGATACATTTGATTTAAATAATTAAACTGTTTTCGTTCAAATGGTTCATTTGCAAAAGATTGCGTGACACGTATCCCACTTACTGACGCTTCAATCCCAGCATTAAATTCACCTAAATTATCGTAAATATCCGTATTCGCTTTTGTCATTTTTTTATTAAAATAGCCTAGCGCAATCGTGATAAATGGCAATAAAATAAACGTAGCGATGGCTAATTTCACGTGAATGGTTAACATTAATAAAAAAGAACCTGCTAACGTCATAATCGTAATAAAGACGTCTTCTGGACCATGATGCGCCACTTCCGAAATTTCAAAAAGATCAGTGGTCAAACGGCTCATTAATTTCCCTGTTTTTTGATTATCATAATACTCAAACGGTTGTGTTTGAAGATGTTGATATAATTCTTCACGCATATCTGTTTCAATATTCACGCCTAACATATGACCAAAATAAACCACAATAAATTGTAAAAACGTATTGATTATATAAAATGCAAATAAGCCCGCACTAGCTAATGCAATGAGGCGAAAATCTCCTTTTGGCATAATCTTATCAATTACTTGGTTGACTGCTACTGGAAAAGCCAACTCTAACAGCCCCGCAAAAACGGCACACCCAAAATCCAAAATAAATAATCGACGATAAGGTCGATAATACCCAAAAAAACGCTTTAACATAACTCCCTAACTCTCCCCCTTCATTCTCATTCATTATACGGAAAAAGACTGTCTCTTGCAAAATTCTAACTTCTTTCAGAACACGTGTTATTTAAGTAACTTTGACTCAAAATCATTTTCACAAACTTTTCATTATCAGAATATTTTTTCATTTATCGTTTCCATTTTTTCGGTAAAAATAACTATAATTGTCTTTTCCCGCAAGGCTTTGATTTCTGTACAAAACCTTGAAATACAGTGAAAAATACTCTATTTATTTGTGAAAATATCGGCTACAATATAACATATGAAAAGTTTTGTAAAAAAGTTAAGAGGTGCACTTGTTAAATGAGAACCATTGTTTTTGATGTTGATGACACGCTGTACGATCAGCAACAACCCTTTCGAAATGCGATGACTAAAATTTTCCCGAACGTTGCGACAGAGGATATGCATGAATTGTATCTTCGTTTTAGACACCACAGCGATGAAACGTTTCCGAAAGTTTTAGCCAATGAATGGTCCCTAGATTTCATGCGGTTTTTCCGGATGAATGAAACATTAAAGGATCTAAACTATCCAGGAATTTCACAAGAAGAAGGAAAAATTTTCCAACAAGTTTATGAAGAAGAATTGGATAATATTACGATGCATCCAGAAGTTACTAAGCTTCTTGATACTTTACAAGAGAAAGAAATTCCGATGGGGATTATTACAAATGGTCCAACAGACCATCAATTTAAAAAAGTTAAACAATTGAATCTTGAAAAATGGGTTCCAAGCCAAAATATCATTATTTCTCAAAGTACGGGTTTTCAAAAACCTGAAAAGGAAATTTTTGATTTAGCCTGTAATCAATTTTGTATGGAACCTGAACATACTTTATATGTTGGTGATAGTTATGACAATGATATTGTAGGCGCACGTAATGGTGGCTGGCATTCTCTTTGGTTTAACCACCGCTCTCGTGAACTACCAAGTTGCCAACCTGCATCACACCTTGCAGAAGTCACTTGTTTCACCGAACTTTGTCCGACTGTGGAGAAATTATTTAATCTTTAAAAAAAAGCCGCTCTTCAAATTGAAGAACGGCTTTTTTTATTTATTTTTTTGTTTTTTCAGACGTAAAATGATGAACAGGCAGATTATCAGTAAAAGGAGCAATAAACCGATTAAGAGATAAATAAGTTTAGATTCCGTTTTTTTGACGGTTACATCTTTCTCATTAAATGTTTTTGCTTCCTCTTTTGAGATTGTAAATTCTTTCGTAAATTGCCATTTTTTTCCTGAGCCTTCCACAGTCATTGCCAATACATACGTTCCAGCTTCCATTTCATTTTCTTCATAAGGAATAGGGAAATTAAAAATTGAATTGAGCGCCATTTGCATATCTTCTTGTTCTTTCTCTAAAATAACGTTATTTGTTTTCTTATTTTTAACATTTGCCGTTACTTTCATTGATTGAAGATAGGCTGCTTCATGGTTTAACAGTGTTGCAGAAATAACACTGCGCGCATTTCTTTGTGTCGGTTCAACTTTCTCTAAAGACAATTCTGGTTGTACAACTGTTTCATTTTCTCGAAGTAAAACAGCTACTGTATAGGCATAGCGATTTTCAATTGCTAAGCCGTTTGTATTTTCTTTTTGCTTGTCTTTCGTTTCATCGACTTTTTCACTTTTAGCAGGCAATTCAACACTCTCACCGCCGTCTTTCAGTTGAATGATTTCTGATAAATCTGCTGGTGCAGATTTATCTAATGCTGTCAACGACTCGCCATATTCAATCACTCCGTTGCTGTTTGTTGTGGCCGACTTCACACTAACATCAATCACTAAATTTTCATCTGTACTATTGGCCGCTCGAACTTTCAAAATTTGTTCTTGGTCTGGTTTCATCATTAAATCAAAATATGTTTTTGTTTTATCTATTTGGTTTTCTGGAATTTCTGTTTCAACACTAAATCGTAATTCTGCTGCTGAGGTTTCAATCCCAAAAGCAAAGAAATAAAAACTTAGGATCATCAGAATAAAATATCTATTTTTCATTTCGCTCTACACTCCATTTCTATGTAAAGGAGAAAGGCTGAGTTCCCCTCTTCCTTTCTCCAAAAAGGTTCTTTTTATACTGGCGTATTAGCTAATGTCCAAGTAATTGTTGTTTTGTAGGCATCATTTAATTTAACTGATTTACCTGGCACTTTTAATTGAACATCTTTCATTACTTGACGGCCGTCAACTTCAGCAATTGAACTAGCATTGCCGTATAAGTATGACCATTTCCCAGCACCTTGATCTGTTGCAGCTACCATCACGTTATGACTTTCACCAACTGTACCAAAAGTTACGCTCGCTAAACTTGTTGGTGCAGCGCTTTGTCCTGCTGTCACAGCTGAAGCGTTTTGAAAGACAATTTCAGTTCCTTCAAGCGTCTGACCTTTTGTAGCAGAAGTAAATGCAGAATTTTGTTTTGCAGATAAAGTCCAGCCTTCTAAAGTTCCACGATTATCTGTAATTTGAGCAAATAATGGACCCGTTTTTTCAACATTATTTTTATCTTTTAAAACTTGTGCTGATGCAAAATAGATTTCATCTTTTGTGCTGATGATATTTTCACCAAAGTTTAAACTTGAAGCATAGTCCAAGGTTAAGGGGCCTGTAGAACCTTCATCAACTGGTTTGTCAGGATTTACTGGGTCGATAGGTGTCACAGGATCTTTGCCGTCTTTGTCTTCTGGATCCACTACAGGATTTTTGCTGTTGGGATCCTTTTCATCTGGTGCTTTAAATTTTACAATAGCATCTGTGTCGCGATTAGCCACTTCCTCTGCTTGAACTGGTAGTGTGCCTACCGCGATGGTTGCTAAAATTAAGCTGCTTGCGATGGTCATTTTTTTCATGTTAGTGCTCCTTCTCTTCTATTGTTATAGTTTCAATAATTATACGCTTGGTAAATCAGCGATTGTCCATGTTAAAACAGTTTTGTATTGAACAGCATCTTTTGGTGTTGCTCCTGGTACAGTTAATGTGATCGCTGTATTTTTATCTACGCTTTCACCGTCAACTTCCACTTTTTCAATCCCACCGAACGCACTAAGCCAAGTTCCAGAACCTTGACCTTCAGCGGCAGACATCACATTTGATGAATCGCCAGCTACTAAAGTTACTTCATGCGCAGTTGGTGTGACTGCTTTGGAATTAGACACTGCTTTGTTTTGACTTAATTTAATTTCTGAACCGTCTAAAACTTTATTTAATGTTTCTTTTGTCGCTGTTAATTGTGTTTCTTGTTTAACTGTTAAGGCCCAACCGGCATTCGTTCCGCGTTTGTCGGAAATTTGTACATAATTTGGTTTAGGATTAGTCAAATCAGGACCAGAACCGTCTGCCAAGAAAAAGTATTGTGGATTTGCATAATATTTTTCATCTTTATTTGAAATTTTATTTTTGCCAAAGTCTAAACTAGAAGCATAATCGATACTTAGTGGACCAGTTGTTCCTTCATTTGGCTTATTGCCTGTGTCTGGTGTCGTTGGGTCAAAGGGTTCAACAGGTTTTTCGGTATCTGGATTCACTGGATCGACTGGTTTGTTGATAGAGGTGTCCGGCGTAAATTCTACGATGGCATTTGATTCATAGTTTTTTTCTTCTGCATTCACTTCTGGTGCAATAGCCACGCCTAAAGTGATAGCGGGGATTGTTGATAAGATAATTTTTTTCATTTTATTGTTCCTTCTTTCTTTTTTTTAAAATAAAACTAGCCATAAAGATGACTATTATTCCGAGATAATTAAACATTTGTTGCTGTTTAGTACCAGTTCGAGGTAAGAAGCCTGAGCCTTTTTGATCAACCGTTTTACTTGTTGAGTGCTTCAATGATTCTCCACTCACTGCTGGTATTGCTTCCGATTGCTTGGGGAAACGCTGTGGTATCTTACCATCTGGTTTTTCTTTGTTGGCTGGTGATTCATACTCGCCATAAAAAGAAACTTCTGTATTTGTCGGATAGGCATTTGTTTCAGCAAATACATCAACTGATGAAATCAATCCTAATAGCAATACACCGCTAACTATTTTTTTGATAAGACTCACCCCCTATTTTGCACTGCCATCAGGTACGTCCATCAAGTGCCAAGTTAGTTTTGCTTCGTATTCTTCTGCTTTGGCCGTCCCTCCAGGAACAGATAATAACAACTCTTGGTCATTTTCTTTCCATTGATCAGAAATATTTGTTTCTTGATGTCCATTGACTTGGTTGTGAACAAGAATCGATTGGCCTTCTGGAATGTCCTGTAAGCGATGGTTGGTTCTAAATTTTAAAATATTCGGCAACGTAGCACCTGATTCAGATTTGAAATCAGAAGTAACGGTTAGTGCAAGCGACCAATTATTCCCTGTTTGACGAGTATCCCGTATCACTAATGGTTGATCCATGGAAACAATTGGATATTGGGTCGTGCTACTAGCGATTTGCAGCTCATTCCCAAAGGAAATCGCTGTGGGTACCGTTTTGAACCTGACAGAGCCAACCACAGTGACTGTTAGCGCTAATTCATCAATCTTGTAGCCTTTATCATAGACTTCCACGACCAACTGCTGTTTTCCATAAGTTAGTTCTGGTAATAACAAGGCTTTTTCCTTAAATGTTTTAGAATTAGTGGTTGTTTCATCTGCTAATTTCTGGATTTCTTGGCCCTCTTTTTTGACAATAAATTGTAATCTATTCCCAGCATCGACATCTTGCCAATAAAAAGGCAGGGCTGTTTTTTGAAAGTCATCAATATCGATTGTTTTTTCCATCGACTTTTCTATACGCTCTTTTGACCAAGATAGTTTCGTTTCACTTAAGAAAACTTCTTTGACAGGTTGGACGACTGTTCCAGAAAAGTTCCCTAAGTATGCTTTATCTGTTGATTCCCAGATATAAGAAACGCCTTCATGAGCTTTGGGTAAATTCCATTCAAACAGTCCTTTTGTGGCATCGTAACTTCCATAAGGGCTAATCGTCAGCGGTGGAAATAGTTGACCATCACGAGATACCACCTTATTTTTTAATTGCAGTGGTTTCCCAGCAATATAATCGACAGAAGATAAGATAATCATTTGATTAGATACATCTAGCCCTGTAATGGCCGTTAAGCCTTTTAACGGACTGATATCTGAAATTTGATTTTCTCCCACATCTAAAACTGTTAGATTGAGTGTTTTCTCTAACGGTGCCAAGGAAGAAATTTGATTGTTTCTTGCATACAGTACACGCAGATTAGGAACAGTGCTTAAAGCTTCCAGACTAGCAATCGTTTGATTCATAATACTCAACTCTTCTAGACGTGGCTTATTCGCCAAGGGCGCAATTGTTTTTAATTGATTATTTTCCACATAAAGACGGAGTAGGTTATTTGCTTCCGTAAGCCCATCTAAAGTAGCAATCTGATTATTGGCAGCCCAAATGGTTTCTAAATTACGAAGAGAACGAAGCGGGTCGAATGAAGTTACTCGATTATTCGGCGTGATTTTTGACGGATGATCTGTCGTATTTTGGATACTTAAATTTTTTAAAGCAGCCATTCCTTCAAGTCCATTTAATGTCGTTAATTGATTGTTCTCAACATACAAGCCTTCTAAATTAATTAATCCTGCTTGACCTAACGGACTAAGATCAGCTATTTTATTGTTTCTCATATATAAAAAACGTAATAGCTTAAATTCACCTTTAGCAAAAGGACTCAAATCTGTTACATTGAGTGAATCTTGAAAAGATAATTCTTCTAAGTTTCTTAGGTATTGAACTCCTTCCACATTAGAAACAACGACATTTTCTAAAATAACTTTATTCAATTTATCCAATTCTGCTTGGGTGACAGTATTAGAGGTCCGAGATTTGCTTAACTGTTTTCTGATATTTTCCGCAAAGGCTGGATCAGGAAATAGTGTACTGATAGGCGTCGCTTTATCTAAGACAGCACCTGCGTATAATTGGGGCATCATCAGTTGTGCTTCCGTTATCGCTAGTGCTTCATTTGGCGGCTCTTCACTTGTTTCAACAGTCGTTAACTCTTCTGATTGGGGAATCTCCGAACTACTGGTTGCTGAATTTTGCTCTTCTGCCGATGAAGTTTCTGGAATCTTTTCTTCTGAAACAGATGAAACATTTTCTTCACTGGAGGATGCAATTGTTTCGGTCGTTTCGGCGAAAGTTGTTACAGGAAGTAGCAAACTATTACCCAAAAGTAAGGCACTAACTGCGGAGATGCACATTTTTTTCATAAACTTCACCTCCTGATATTTTCTTAATTATAGTGAATATCAACTGAAAATGGGTTCAATTACGACAAACTGTCCAAATTAATTTGTATAGACAAGACAAAGAGCGCCAAATAGGGTTTTCTACCCCTATTTGGCGCTCTTTGTCGCTAAACACAACCAGAATGTATTATGACAAATTCTCAATTATGCCTAGTTTTCTTTTATTTCTTTTAAACTATCCTCTATTTTTTCCAATTGCCCAGCAAAAAATTCTTGTTTGGCTTTTGGTAAAAACAATGTGATAGATAAAAGGATCTGTTCTTTAAAGATTGACCAATCTGCGAATATTTCTTCATTGGTTAAAATCATTTCTATTTTTTCTGCTATTTTTTTCCAGAGGATCATTCGCCAGTTATTTTCACCCACTTCATATTCTTTAAACATGCTTAATACATGAAGAATATGGGGAACATTTTGGCTGACAATCGCCGCAAATAAAAAATCAATAATTACTTGCTCGATAATTTCTAGCGAGCGAATATCAATAATTTCCCGCTCATTGACAGATTGTAGTACACGAAAAAGTAACGAAGTTGGAAACGGCTGCAAGCCAACGTTTTTTTGTAATGCTATAAATTTCAAATTAAAAATAGTATACACATCGGCATTAATTAATCGTTCCAGAATCTGATTTTCTAATGCAATAATTTCCTCTTTTGTCACAACCGTTTGAGGGTTAAAAAGATATTCCAACGCCAACATCGAATACATTACTTCTTGCTTTCCTAAAGCAAAAGACGATTTATCATAATACGCCCGATAATCTGCAACGATTCGACTACTTTCTTGAAAATTTTTACTAAAGATTGCTTGATTAAACTGCTCCTTAGCTAAAACCGTTTTGGACATTGGCGTTAATTTTTCTGTCATTTCCATCGGCGAAATAGACAAGATTTCGACAATAATGGCTAAATCCGAAATACGCAATTCACTATTTCCTTGGACAAAGCGTTGATAACTTCGACTAGAAACACCATTTTCATCAAAGACACGCAGAGGAATATTTTTCCCTTTACGAATCCGTTCAATTTCTTCACCTAGTGGCCGATATTCCATATATTCTTTTTGTTTCAAACGAATTACTCCATTTCTCTTTAAATAAGATAGCAACTAAGTTGAACGGCTATTCCCCAATGCTTAAAATTGTGCGAATATCTTCTTCCGTCATTTTCGCTAATTGCTCTTCATTTCCTTGAATCACTTTTTGGAACAGCTCGCGTTTTTCTTGCTGTAAGGAATTCATTTTTTCTTCAACCGTTCCTTCTGCAATCATCCGCCACACTTCAACAACTTTTTTTTGTCCCATGCGGTGCGCCCGACCAGCCGCTTGTTCTTCGACTGCGGGATTCCACCATAAATCGTATAAAATAACTGTATCTGCACCAGTTAAATTTAGTCCGGTTCCCCCTGCTTTCAATGAAATTAAGAAGACATCTTTTTCTCCTTCATTGAAGGCATTCGCCATCGTTAACCGATCTTGAGGCTTCGTACTTCCTCGTAAATAGAACGTCTCTAAACCTAATTCATTCAATTCTTTTTCTAAGATAGAAAGCATGCTTGTGAACTGAGAAAATAATAGAACACGACGATTGTTTTCTTTGGCAGCCACTAAAAAGTCTTTGACTTGTTCCACTTTGCCAGAACCTCCCGTGTAATCCTCAATAAACAAACGCGGATCGCAACAGATTTGTCGTAAACGGGTCAAGCCTGCTAAAATACTCATGCGATTTTTCTTGAAGGTCGCCTGATCCATTTGACTGACATCTGCTTGCATTTGTTTTAGATAGGCCAAATAAACCGTTTTTTGTTCTTCTGTTAAGACACTGTACATATTATTTTCAATTTTTTCTGGTAAGTCTGCGAGCACCGTTTTCTTGTCTCGTCGTAAAATGAATGGTTGAATCATTTTGGCAATTTCTTCCGGCTTAATTTCTCGAAAGGCTTTTTTGCCTGGGAACAATCCCGGTAAGATCATTTGGAAAATTGACCACAGTTCATCTAAATTATTTTCAATTGGTGTGCCACTTAATGCAAAACGTTGCGGTACTTTTAAACTTTTTAAGGCTTGCGCCGTTTTAGTTCCACTATTTTTAACCATTTGGGCCTCATCTAAAATCAAATAGCCGACACGCATTTCCTGATAAAGCTGAACATCTTGTCGCATACTTGCATAAGAAGTAATCAGAATATCTTCGGTGCTATTTTGTAAAAGCGCTGCTCGTTCTTGGCGGTTGCCAGAAACCACTTGAACATTTAAGGTTGGCGCAAAACGTTTGACTTCGGCTAACCAGTTATAGGTTAAACTTGCAGGAGCGACAATCAAAGCTGTCCCTTTCAAGCACTCTTCTTCTTTTTCCGAAAGTAAATAGGTAATGGTTTGCAGTGTCTTCCCTAAACCCATTTCATCAGCTAAAATACCGCCAAATTGATAATGGCTAAGCATTTTCAGCCATTTATACCCTGTTTCTTGGTAATGGCGTAACGTTGCTTGTAAGGTTTTGGGGACTTGCGCTTCAAAGTTTTCTGGATGTGTTAAATCCGTGACCATTTTTTTAAAGGAATCTGAAAAATGTGCCCGCTCGTTGTCTTCTAATAAACTTTCGATCATGAGACCTTGATTTTTGGGCACATGAATGACATTGTCTTCTTGATGCATATTTTTTCGCAGCTTCGTTAAAATTGCACTTGTATGGAAAAATTCCTCTGAGTCAAAAGCAAGAATTTCACCACTTTTTAACGTATAAAAAGCATCATTACGTAGCAGACTAGTCAATACTGCATCGATTTCGGTTTCATCAATGCCAGTGACATCAAACCGAATATCCAACCAAGAATCCCCTTCCGCAACTTCAATCGTTGGTTGATGATGCTGGGCATCTAAATACAATTCCCGTAATTTCCGTCCCATCCGAACTTCTCCTAATTGACGGAAAGCTGGTACTTCGGCTTTAAAGAAATAATACAAGGACTCCCCAGCAGGTAAGACTTTTTCAAAGCCTGTGGTTGTTTGCTGATAGGCAAACTGTTGAAATTGTTGCTTAATTGCTGTTTCTTTTGCTTTATCTCGAACGATTTCTTGATTGACTTCAGGTAATTGAGAATATTTCGGGTTTGTCGAGAAAATGACTTCTCCATAGTGATAGTCAATTCGAGCATTAATCCGACCTTTAATTTTCTTAAAAATAAAGACTGCTTTTAAAGGATGATGGACGACTAATTCTTCAACTGATTCTTCAACAGACACTCGACCAATTTTTTCCAATAATGGTAACACTTCACTAAATAAATCAGAAACTGTTTCTTTTTCATAAATAATTGACGGCTCTTCCAAGCGTTTCATTAATTGAAGTAACGTGGTGTAGATGGCTTCCTGCTCTTCTGTTAGTAAATAAACCGTTTGATCCGCAATCGCCCAGTGATAGTGGGCTAGAAACGTTGTAATAGGATTCTGAATAGTTAATTTGAAGCTTTGTTCCTCGGTTTTTTGCACTGTAAACGTAAGTGGCAAACTGGTTTCTTTGAACGTTAGATAGCGATACTTATGAGTTTGATTGGTCAATATAAACTGACCCGTTCGATTCATTTTTTCAACTAACGATTGACTGCGATCAATTGGTAATAATAGATAACGTTTGTCGATTTTCCCTTTAACTTGAATACCGTTTGCACCTAATAATTGGCTGGTATGATAAATTGCCGCAAGTTCTGTTAAAATTTCTTGAATCTCCATTGAAAAAGAATCATGTAGCAAGGTAAATTGGTGTTGTTTATTCACCATAAAGGTCATTTCTTTTTCATATGCTTGTAAAAAATCACCAATATTTTTCACAATATATGTTTTAGGTTTGGTGCCTTCCAAACCAATTTTTAAAGAAAGACCAATCGTTGATAATTCTGGATAGTAATTATTCGTTTCGATCACATCTAAATGAAATTCTAAACGTAAAGGCTGCAAGGGAACTTCGGCAGAAGCTTTGCTTAATTTGGCAAAGCCTTTGGTAAACATTTCAGCTGTTGATCGATTTGTTTTCTCAAAACTGACTGTTTGATTCGCTTGAATAATTCTTGACACGCCTCGTTGTTTCAGTGCCAGTTCAACTGCCACTGTATGCTTGCAATAGCCATGTTCCATCCAATATTGACATTCACAAACATCTTGTTCTTTGGCGGTACCATCCAATTCAACAAGATAAAGTTCTTCCCCTAAAACCTCAGACAACCAGATCCTTTTTTCTGGATTTTGAACGATAGATAAGACCCGGCCTTCTTGCATATATTCGCGCCCTTGTTCAACGATTCGCTCTGGAATACTCCATTTCATCGACTCACCTCCTCTTCTACTAAGCTAGCTGATAGTGAACGGTACTTTGACCATTCCCATTGCTTTTTATTTGTAATTGTTGTGGAATTCGTGCTTTTAATTCGCCAATATGACTAATAATCCCAATCATGCGGCCTTCATTTTCAATCGTTTCTAACGCCTCCATTGCCATTTCCAATGCTTCTTCATCTAAGGAACCAAAGCCTTCATCAATAAACAACGCATCAATTAAGACTCCGCCGGCTTGTTCTTGAATCACTTCTGCTAAAGAAAGTGCCAAAGCTAACGCTGCTATAAAACTTTCCCCGCCTGATAACGTGTGAGCACTGCGCACCGTCCCTGAATTGTCATCATAAATATTGATTTCTAGCCCCGTTTGATTCCGATAACTGCCTGCTTCGTGATTCAATTCAAATTGATAACGACTATTGGTCAGGCGGTCTAAACGCTGATTAGCGACTGTCAGCACTCTTTCTAAATACGTTTGTAACATATACCGTTCAAAACTAATTTTTTTAGGATTATTGCCATTCACCGTATCTGCCAACTGTTGTAGTGCAGCAACTTCCTCAAACTTGTCTTCAATTGTTGTTCTTTGCGCATTAATTTCTTGAACCAACTGTTGGTTATTCAGCATTTTTTCATGCAGTTGATAGTATTTTTTTTCTTGTTCTTCAATTTGTTGTGTTATTTGTTCAATTTCTGTGGTGATTAAAGATAATTCTGGGAACGTATCACTAGATAATTTTTTCTCAATTTCAGCGAGTTGGATAGTCAGTTGGGTTTGCTCTTGTTCAAATAAAGCAATTTGTTCTTGCTGACTTTCTAGTGTCGGTACCTCTTTCAACCACTCCGTCAATTGGTCCTCTGTCACTCCTTGTTCCGTTAAAACTGCGTTTAACTGACTCTCAAGTTGTGCGACTGTTTGTTGAAGTGTTTGTTGTTCTTTCTCCAAATGAGTCAACGTACTTTCAAGGATCATTTCTTCTTTCTTCAAGGTTTCTCCTTGTGTCGTCACGTTTTCTTTTTGACGTTCAAATGCAGAGAGTTCTTCTTGAAGCAAAGCTTGTTGTTTGGTCATTTCTTCGTATGTGACGGTTGCATCCAATAATTGGCTAGCAATCATTTGCTGCTGGATAGTGATTCTTTCCAGACTTTGTTGCATTGTTTCTACTTGTTGTCGGAGCACTTCAAAGCGTTGAGAATTTTCAGCTACTTGTTCTTCTAGTTCCGCCAGACGGTCCTTTTCGACTGAAATTTCCGTTAGTTTTTGTGCTATTTGTTGTTTTTCTTTAGCTAATTGCGACTCAACTTCCGCAATTTCTGCAGGTGTTACTTGTGAAAAAGTTAGTCCTGTTAACGGCAACTGCAAGTCAGCAAACTGCGCTGCTAATTGTTCTTGTTCCTCAGTATACGCAGCTTCCTGTTCTTGTAATTGGCTTTCTTTCTGTTGCTTTTCCGCCCCTAATGCAGAGAGCGTTTCAGTAAATCGTTGAACCGTTTTTTCAACTTCCGTTAATTCCCGTTCCGCTTGATCAATCTCTTCTAAGGAAACTTCTTGATGTGTTTGTTGCTTTGGATGTTCTAAAGAGCCACAAACTGGGCAAGGTTCTCCCTCTTCAAGTAACAAGCTTAATCGTTGGATTTGTAAAGAGGCCCATTGACTTTTCTTTGTCTGCAACTTCGCTTCTTCGGCGCTTTTTTGTTGCTGTTCAACAGCAAACCGTTGTGTCAACTCGTGCAATTCCACTTGGTTTTGACTAATTTTTTGCCAAGCTTTTTGATTTTTTTGCCAACGTTCTACAAAATTTTGCCAATGATCTGCTACACTAGAACATTCAAAATTTGCTTTTTCAAGTGTTCCTTCTTGTTCAATAAATTGTTTGGCTGTCGCCACTTTATCCGCTAATGTTATTTTTTCCTGTTGGCAAGATTCATACTCTTTTTGAATGGCTTGATAATTGGCTTGTTCTGCTATTTGTTGTTGGGCTAACTGTTCATATTCTTGGTATTGTGGTAATTGACGTTGAATCGTTTGAAGACGTTCTTGTTTTTCAGCAATCAATGGTTGTTGTTCTTCCAACTCACTCATGATTGCTTGCCAATCTGTCAATGCTTGTTGCGTTTCCATAAGAGCTTGTTGTTTGGACTTTGTTTCTTGCTCTTTTTGTTGTTTTTCGCTTCGTTTTTCAAAGACTTTTTCAGCTAAAGATTGCTGTTTTTGGCTCCATTTTAATTGCTGAATCTGTTCCTTTAACCGCTCAATGACGGTTTCCTGTTCAACTTGTTTTGCTTTCTTTTCCAGTAATTCTTCTTTTTGCTGTTGCAAGTTTTGTCGTTCTTCAATAGCATAACAAACTTGCTCTTTTGCTTGTTTGGCTTGTTTTAAGGTTGCAATTTGTTCTCTTTCAACTAATAGTTGTTGCTGAGCCTCTTGTTGTTGGCTTTCTAATAATTGAAGTTTTTCAAAAAGTGTCATTGTCGGTTCAGGTTCTTCTGACCAATGCAACTGTTCTGTTTTCAGTTCAATTTTTTGCTGGGTTTCTTGAATCTCTTGATTGGCAATTTTTAAGCGTTCTTTTAAATTTTCGCTGAACAACTGATACAATTCTGTTCCGAATAAATTACGCAAAACCTTTTCTTTTTCATCACTTTTAGCAATTAAAAAAGTCCGAAACTCTCCTTGTGGTAACAATACAATTTGAGCAAATTGATTGGCATTTAAATGCAATAATTCTTGAATGAGTTCGTCCACTTCGCGTCTTTTAGAATAGGATCGTAGTTCTTTCCCTTGAGCATCTTTGACAATTAAAGAAATTTTGGCACTTTGTTTACGGACTCCTGTGCCACGTTTTTTAAAAAGTTCTTGTTCGGGAAGGCGGTTCAGTTCATAGAGATACTCGTTATGTTTAAAAAGCAAAGTAACTTCAGTGGCTTCTGAGGGGGCAGCAAATGTGGAACGCATTTCTTTGCCTAAACGTAATTTCCCAGAACTTTCACCAAACAAAGCATAGCTCATTCCATCAAAAATCGTTGTTTTCCCAGACCCTGTTTTTCCACTAATTAGAAAAAGTGAAGAATCTTCAAACTTCGTAAAATCAATGATTTCATTAATATACGGTCCGAAGTTTTTCAATGTTAAAGATAATGGTTTCATCCTGTTACTTCCCTCTTTCTAATTGATTAAGTGTACTCAGTTCTTCTTGGACCCATTGTGCTTGTTGTTCTGTCAAGGCCTCTCCTGTCACATCGTTAAAAAAGTCATGCAGATGTTCTTCTGGTGAACGTTGTTCTATTTGTACCACTTTTTTCTGATTTCCGTTGCTTGTTTCTCGACCATTCAAACGTTCCAACCCAATAATTTTGGGGTAAATTTTTCGCAATTGATTCATCATGTTGGGAATGATCGCTCGGTCAGTTAATTGGACATGTAAATAATTTTCCCGATTCACTTCTTGATAAAAAGCGGGATCCGTTAACTGCTGAAACGAGCCCGTCAATTGTTGAATGTCTCGCAATGGTTTCAAAGCACGGAATTGAAAATGAACTTCAGCTTCTGTTTCAACAAGCCAAACACCCTTTTCTTGTGTCATTTCTGATAAAGAAAATTTTACAGGCGAGCCACTGTATCGAGCATTAGGTGCCTGCAACGCATTTTTTCCATGTAAGTGGCCCAACGCGACGTAATCAAAAGGCTCTAACAAAGCCGTCGGTACAACATCCAAACCACCCACTGTTAATTTTGTTTCAGAATCAGTTTTTTCACTGCCAGCGACAAAAAAATGACTAACTAACACCTGTTTTTTGTTGGGAAGAAAAGATTCCTGCATTTTCGCGACAACTTTTTCCATCGCCGCCTGAATCGTTCGAATCGTTTCATCTTCAAAATATAAGCGAGCCGCAATCGGTTCAAAATAAGGCAACAAATAAAATTGGGTATTGTCGATTTCAATTGGTTGAAAGGCTTGTTCTAAACGCGTATTCAAATGAAATTGCGTTTGGTTAAACCAAGGGCCTCCTGTTTCTAAACGAGTGCTGCTATCATGGTTTCCCGAAATAGCTAACACGGGGAAATGCTCTTTGAGATTCATTTGAATCATCATTTCATTAAAAATCTCGACTGCTTCAACCGCTGGAACAGAGCGATCATACAAATCTCCAGCGATCACAACAGCATCCACTTGCTCTTCTTTCGCAATTGCTAAGATTTGTTTAAAGGCTTCCCTTTGTTCTGCCAATAAATCAAAACCATGTAATTTTTTGCCAATATGCCAATCTGCTGTATGTAAAAATTTCATTTTTTCACCGCCTAAAAAAGTCCTTCTTATTATTATAACAAATTTCTGGTATTTTTTAAGAAAATCGGACAGAAGAATTAGATTTTTAACAAACTTTTTTCTTAACACAAGAAAAAAGACAGGGAGCATCATCTTTTGATGAGACTACCTGCCAGTAACATTCCTATTTTGTAGCGGTTTGTTTTATTCTTTTTCTGTTGATTCATATTTAAAAGTTGGATCAATTTCTTTATCTAACTGATCAAATGCTTCTTGCATCCGACGTTCCACTTCAGCTAAACCGTCTTTATCCATTTTTTTAATATCGCTAATATCGATTGGCTCCCCAAAACGAACCGTTACTTTTTTACGTTTAAACAACTCTTTTAAAGTTAACGGACCTTGATAAACAGATGGCACGATAGGTACTCGCCCCATTTTAGCAATCAAGGCTACCCCACCTTTTAATTCTGAGGAATGACGCGTGCCACTAGGGAACATAATCAAACTTAAATCAGAATTTTTTAAAATTTTGACAGGTGTTTTAATCGCGCTGGGACCGGGCTTCTCACGATCCACCGGAAACGCATTCGCATGTTTTAAAATGAAACGTAAAACAGGATTTTTAAACAACTCTTTTTTTGCCATAAAACTAAACTTCTTAGGACTGCCAGCAACAGCTAAATACAGCGGTTCCCACCATGTTCGATGCGGCGCAACTAAGACATAGTTTTGGTCTTTTGGTAATTTTTCTTTATTTTCATAATGTGCATTTCCATTAATCACAAATAAAATGACGCGAACCACGCCACGCATAAATGTAAAAAACATAATTTTCTTCCTTTCTTCTCTCCGCTTTCTAGTATGCCGAAAGCTCTACCTTTTGACAAGCTTTTTTTACGTCTATCAATCAGAGAAATAACATGTCCCTACTAATCTAGGGAACAGATTTTGTCATACGGGTTTAAAAGTAGTATAATACATGAACAATCAGATGAAAAGTTGGAGGTTCTTAATCTATGTTATTATCCGGCGAACGGATTGATCAATTATATGCGGATGATATTCAAATTATTCAAAGCAAAGAAGTCTTTTCTTTTTCCATTGATGCAGTCTTATTGGCTAATTTTCCGCAACTACCAAAAAAAGGCAAGATTGTCGATTTGTGTGCTGGCAATGGCGCGGTCGGCCTCTTCGTTAGTCGGAAAACAGCTGCAAAGATCGACCAAATCGAATTACAACCTCGTTTGGCAGATATGGGTCAACGAAGTATTCTATTAAATAAATTGGAAAAACAAGTAACGATGTATGAACGTGATTTAAAACAAGCGACAGAGGTCATCAAAAAAGATTCTGTTGATTTAGTACTATGTAATCCCCCATACTTTAAAGAACGACCAACTAGCCAAAAAAATCCAAACCCGCATTTAGCGATTGCCCGTCATGAAATTCACACGTCTCTTCAAGAAGTGGTCACTGTGTCGGCGGATTTATTAAAAACAAATGGTCGCCTCGCAATGGTTCATCGTCCTGATCGTTTCCTGGATATTTTACATGCCATGGAAAACGCCAATATTGCGCCGAAAAAAGCTCGGTTTGTTTATCCGAAGCCAGGCAAAGAAGCCAATGTTTTACTAATTGAAGGCATTAAGCAAGGCAAAAAAGACGGTTTTCGTGTGTTACCACCTCTTTTTACATACAATGAGAAGAACGAATACGAAGCAGAAATGAAGGCTATGCTGTATGGAGAATAAGAAATCCCATTATTTTTATGTTTTACTTTGCCAAGATGGTTCCTTTTACGGTGGCTATACAACTGAGCCAGAACGTCGATTAACCGAACATAATAGCGGAACTGGTGCAAAATATACACGATTAGCCAAACGACGGCCAGTCAAAATGATTCATACAGAGAAATTTGAAACACGTAGCGCGGCCACTAAAGCCGAAGCCGCCTTTAAAAAATTAACGCGCAAACAAAAAGAGCAGTATTTAAAAACCTTTCATTAAATGACAACAAGCAAAAAGAAACAGCCATCATTTCATTGATGAAATGATGGCTGTTTCTTTCTATTTTTAAACTAAGTTCTCGACAAAATGAATAACCATTTCGGCTGATTTTTTCCCAGCTTCATCGATGAATTCGTCAAAGCTTTGAGTTGCTTCGCCATCTGCTGTATCACTCATTGCCCGTACAACTAAGAATGGAATATTGAACTGTGAAGCCGCTTGGCCAATTGCTGCGCCTTCCATTTCACAAGCTAAGGCTTCAGGAAACTCTTTCTTAATTTTGGCGATTTTCTCAGCGCTATCCACAAAAGTATCTCCAGTAACAATCAATCCTTTACGAATAGCTAAACCAGTTTTTTCAGCAGCTTTCGCAATTTCCATCCGCAAGTATTCACTTGTTTCAAAATACAAAGGCACACCACCAGGCAATTGTCCATAGGCATAACCAAAACCAGTGACATCAACATCAAAGTAAGCTAATTTATCTGCAATGACTAAATCGCCGACTTTTAGTCCTTCACCGATACCACCAGCAGAACCTGTATTAATCACCATATTTACGCCATATTGATGAATCAATAAAGTCGTGGTCACAGCTGAGGCCACTTTACCAATTCCTGAACGAACCACAATCACCTCATGTCTTCCTAACGAACCAGAAACAAATAAAGCGCCTGCTCGTTCCCATGACATCGTGTCTGTCAATTTTTCTTTTAGAATTTTGACCTCTTGATCCATTGCTCCAATAATTCCAATTTTCATAGTGATTCCTCTTTTCTATAAATTCAAAACGATATATGCCACAACGGCTAATAAAATCGCTACAATAATAATTGCCTTGTTTAACCAAGTACTCCGTTCTCGACGCTTCGAGTATTCTCCTACTCGTGACTTGTTGATCGGTTTTTGTTTTTTCTTTTCTTTACGATAAAACGTCGAAATTTCTTTTTCTTTTCGCTTATACGCTTTTTCCGCCAGCTTCTGTTCTTCCTGCTGACGACGTTCTGCTTCTTTTTCTTCTGCTTCTCTGCGTTTGCGAAGTTCTGTCCGAGTGACTAACGGACCTTTGCTCATTGCGTGTCCTCCTTAAACTGTCTCTGCAGTAAATACAATTCCCAGTATTGTATAGCAAAAAGTGTTTTGGCATCACAAATCGTGCCCTTTGCCACTTCTGCTTTGGCTTCAGCTATTGTTAGCTCGTAAAGTTCCAAGATTTCATCTTCATCTTGAGGACGCGGATTTTCGACTTTCTGCAAATCCGTTGCCAAATAGAGAGCCAATTTTTCATTAGCAAATCCTGGTGACAGATACATTGAATTTATGTAGGTGAGCTGACCCGCACGATACCCAGTTTCTTCTTCCAATTCCCGCATAGCCGTCGTTTCCAGTTGATTTTCTTCTCCAGGATCAATTTTTCCCGCTGGAATTTCTAAAATCACTTGTTCCAAGGGTTTTCTAAATTGTTTAACTAAGACGATTTTTCCTTCTGCGGTTAACGGAATCATAGCTACTGCGCCTGAATGAAAAACCAATTCGCGTTTAGCAGTGCCGCCTGTCGGTAAAGCCACGTCATCCAAAAAAACATCAATAATCTTTCCTTTAAAAATTTCTCGACGTTGAAGTGTTTTTTCTTCGAAGTCCTCATAATTTAACATATCTTTCACCAACCTTTCTTGTTTATCATACCCTAAAATGATAAAAATCGCACCCCTTCTTCTCTAGTTAAACCCTTTTCAAAGAAAAAAATTTATTGCTTTAGAAAAAAATTACATTTTCGAAAAAAAATAGACATAAAAAATTCACAACTTCCTTGTATTATTTAAGCATACCAACAAACAACCCTAACAAAACACTTTTTCATTTTTAACTCCTTTCCCGTCCTACCCCCAATTAGGACGGGTCTTTTTTTGCGTTTTATACTTTTTTTCTTAGGATTTCACTAAATCATAAAATACATCTTCCGCTGTATGTCTTTTCTCTCACAGAGTATGCTAAAATAACTATTGTAACGAGAGCTGACTCTTTCGAGGATTAGATAGATAGGAGGAACTATATAAATGAACAAATTAAATACAAAATTACTGATTGGCTATATTCTTTTAGGAGCCTTAATCATTGCTGTCGCTAGAGAATATGGCTTCTTCGCTTTTGTGATTCTGGTAGGCTTTTTAGTATTCGTTCTCTATCGAAAAAAGAAAAATGCCGCCGACAAGAGCGATCAAATGCCTTACTTAACAAAAGATAAAGAAGCCCATTATCGTGAATTGGGGTTATCTCCACAAGAAATTGATTTTTTCAGAAGTACAATGAGCACAGCCAAAAAACAAATCATACAATTACAAGAAAACATGAATCGTTCAACTAAATTACGGGCGATTGACTTACGTAATGATACAACGAAGGTTTCTAAAGCTCTGTTTAAAGAGTTAGTGAAAGAACCTAAAAAGTTACACTTAGCCAATCACTTTCTCTATACACATTTACCAAATATCGTTGACTTAACAAGTAAGCATTTAGAAATCGAACAACATGAAGTAAAAAACAAACAAACGTATGAAAAATTAGAAGAAAGCGCACAAATCATTGACCAATTGTCAAAATTAGTTAAAAATGATTATGAGGAAATCGTTTCCGATGACTTAGACGATTTAGATGTCGAAATGTCGATCGCTAAAAGCAGCTTGTCGCAAAAAGCTGCAACTGAGGAATCACCTCAAGTAAACGAAGACCAGCAATAATCATTAGGGAGGAAAAAAAATGACTGAGCAACAACCCAAAGAAACAACATCTGCAACCAATACATTGGACGATTTATTAAGTAATCCATTTTCATCAATGGATGAACTAACACCAACGCAACAAAATGAACTATCTGAGTTAAAAGAACAGCAATCAGCTCCTCGTTTAATTGATAAATTACCACAAGAACGTCAAGCCCAAGCAAAAGAATTAGCTTCAAAAATTGATGTCCAAGATTCACAAGCAGTAATTACCTATGGTTCAAATGCCCAAATCAAACTTGGCGAATTTTCGCAAGCGATGTTAAACCACGTTCAAGCACAAGACATTGGTCCTGTTGGTGATTCACTGACCGATCTAATGTTTCGTTTAAATGAAGCCAATCCCAATGAATTACGTGCTGGCGAAGGCAACTTTATTCAAAAAATGTTAGGTAAAGTCAAACAATCCGTTTACGAAATTACCGCCAAATATCAAAAAATTGGTGCGCAAATTGACAAAATTGCTGTCAAATTAACCCATGAAAAAGATGGTCTTTTAAAAGATAATGCCATGTTAGATCAATTGTATCAAAAAAATAAAGATTATTTTGATGCCTTAAACATCTATATTGCCGCTGGGGAATTAAAAGCAGAAGAACTACGGACGCAAATTATTCCTGAAGCCATGAAAAAAGCGGAAGAATCTGGAGATCAAATGGATGTCCAAATTGTTAATGATTATAACCAATTCCTAGACCGTTTAGAAAAAAGAACCCATGATTTACGCTTGGCTCGTCAAATTACGATTCAACAAGCCCCACAAATTCGTTTAATTCAAAATACTAACCAAGCTTTGGCTGAGAAAATTCAATCATCGGTGAATACGGCGATTCCGTTATGGAAAAACCAAGTAGTCATCGCCTTGACCTTACTCCGTCAAAAAGATGCTGTGACTGCTCAACGTCAAGTCTCTGAAACCACCAATGACTTACTGAAGAAAAATTCAGAAATGCTAAAAATTTCTGCAATTGAAACAGCAAAAGAAAACGAACGTGGCCTAGTCGATATTGAAACATTACAAAAAACACAAAATGATTTAATTGAAACTATCCAAGAAACATTACGTATTCAACAAGAAGGAAAAGAAAAACGCCAAGCTGCCGAAATCGAACTTGGCCATATGGAAGAAGATTTGAAAAATAAATTATTAGAATTAACACAATAAATAACGTCTAGAACAAACTTCTTATAGTACAAGCCTGGGACAAAAATCACTTTGGATTTTTGTCCCAGGCTTGCTTTTCTTTTTACGCTTGAATATTGTATTTCAGCCACTTAATGATACAATAAAAGAAAATCATGTTTCTTTTTGAAAGGAGGAGCAATTGTGCCACAATTTGCTTCTAAAGCCGAAGAAAAAAATTATTATGAACGCCAAGCTAGCTTAGCAGAGTTTTTAACTTGGTATCATCAACAAGAATTACCTGAATATGAAAAACCCTCTTTAACCGTTGATATGGTTCTTCTTTGTTACAACAAGGAAGCTGATCAATTAAAAGTCTTACTGATTCAACGTAAAGGTCACCCCTTTAGAAACTCATGGGCGCTTCCTGGCGGTTTTGTTAATCGCAACGAATCTACTGAAGATAGTGTTTTAAGAGAAACAAAAGAGGAAACTGGTGTGGTGATTTCTCAAGAAAATATTGAACAATTACACAGCTTTAGTCGCCCAGATCGAGATCCTCGTGGTTGGGTCGTGACAGTCAGCTATTTAGCCTTTATTGGTGAAGAACCTTTAATTGCTGGCGACGATGCCAAAGAAGTCCATTGGTTCAATCTTGAACGGCATGGTCAACACATCACGTTATCTCATGAAGATGTGGAAATTACTTTAGACTTGAAAACAGCGGCCTCTCTTGGTAAAGATACATTAGCCTTCGACCATAGTGAAATTATAATTAAGGCGTTTAATCGTGTTGTTGATAAAATGGAACATGAACCGCAAGTGCTTCAAGTCTTAGGAAAAGATTTCACCATTACGGAAGCCCGTAAAGTTTTTGCGAAGTTCCTCGGCGTTGATTATCGTAGCATTGACCATTCAAATTTTAAAAAAGCCATGACACAATATTTTGAAGAGTTAGGTGAACGTCCCGTTGGCATTGGCCGCCCTTCAAAAATTTACCAATTGAAAACAACAACAGGTTTCTAAGAGGAGGGAATATTTTTTGACTGTTTACTTAAGAAAAGCAGAACCTTCTGATTTGCCTGACATCCTTGCTATCATTGAAGATGGACGCCGCACCTTATAAAAAAGTGGCATTCCCCAATGGCAAAATGGCGATGGCCCGAATCAAGAAATTTTAGCAAAAGATATCGACCAGCAAACTTGCTATATTTTAATGGTTGAGGATGCCTTGGCAGGCGTTGGTGTTTTATGTTCGGAGATTGATCCTGCTTATGAAGCGATTTTTAATGGTTCTTGGCAACCTCATTCTCAAACTACGTATACGGCGATTCATCGTGTTGCTCTAAAAAGTTCCTTTCAAGGTCAAGGACTGGCCTTGGTGCTTTTGCGCTCACTGGTTACAGCCGCTCGTTTGCAAGGTGCTACTGATATTCGAATTGATACACATCCACAAAATCTCGCTATGCAGCACCTGATTAAAAAAGCTGGCTTTGTTTATCAAGGTGACGTGATTTTAGATGTTAACGATGGCGAACGTTATGCTTATCAGATGATATTGAAATAAAAAAGTTAGGGATAACTGCCAGATTGACAGCTATCCCTAACTTTTTACATCTTATGAACACTATGAGCGCTTTGAATGCCCTCACAGGCTTCTTTACAAGCTTGATTAATTAATAAATAAGAGGATTCTTTTTGGCGGATTCCTAATTGATATTTCAATTCATCTGTCACTTGGCAAGATTCACTTAATGCCTCTAACCAGAAAAATACTCCTTCTTTATACGTATCTAATCCTTCTAGCAAGATTTTCGTTGCTTCTTTATCATAATACGGCTCTAAATTTTTACGAAACATCATTTCTTCTGTAAAAAAACGATTCACATTATTTCGGCAAAACATATAAGTGTCACGGCCTCTCCGATGTGCAGCCTGATTACAACCGTATTCTTGAACTTCTTTAGAGATGGCTTTGAAAATTTCGTTGTATACTTCAATTCTTTGCATAATTGACAAAATGGTATCTGTATAACTAAACATAACTCCTTGCTCCCTTCCCCTTCTAAGTAACAAAAATTTGCTTGTTACTTTCATTATAAAGGGAATGTTGGGTTTATATCAAATGATACGCTGTTTCCTTGCTAAAATCCTTCGTTTTTTTCTTAGAAGAATAAGAAGTAAGCGGATTACTTAATCTGTTATGTTCGGATTTTCTACACTTGGAAAATAAATTATTTTATAAAGCCATTTTCCGTTTTAACTGATGGCAACGGGCCGGTCTGTGTATTGCCAGGAACACCAATATACGTATTGCCGTTGATGGAAGTCATTTCGTTTTCCTCAGCTGCTTCATCTTGAACGGTATAATCACTTTGATATAAAAATTCACCGTTCGTATGGAAGACATAGCCGTCTTGATCTCGTTCATCTGGCTTTTCTAAATTTAAAGACACACGTAATTGATGACGGACATTTTCAATACTATCTGGATATAGTTCAACCATACTGCGCCCTTCATTACTAAAAGTGCGCCAGTCAAAAGAAAGCTGTTGTTTATCATAATTGGTCCAAGTCAAACCTTCTTTGACTAAATGAGTCAATTCATTGGAATCCACATCAGTTTGAATGTTTCCATTTAACGAATCAATAATGTCCATTATTTTCATGATTGATTGACCAGATTTCAACTTGTCTTCAACTGCTTGAATAATTTCTTGTTGTCGGAATCCACGCATAATATCGTTATCGCTATGTCTTTCACGGGCATAAGATAAAGCTTTCGTACCATCTAAATGCTGTTTCCCTGCATCAAAATGAATGGATCCTGGCCCGTCTTTGGTGACACCATCAAACGCCTGCTTGACATTGACATCTATGCCGCCAACTGCATCAATTAACTTAATAAAAGATAAAAAGTTAAACACAACGTAATGATTGATTGGAATATTCAATAATTTCTCAACTGTGTTAACAGAAGCTGTTGGTCCATCGTAGGTATAGGCGGCTTCAATTCGCTGCATCCCTTGGTAATTTTTCGCATCAATTTGCACAAAACTATCCCGTGGCAAACTTAAATAGGTTATTTTCTTCGTCTTGTTATTCACGGTAATCACCATCATAGCATCAGTCCTAGTTGTGCCTAATTTCCGTTCAATTGTATTGTCTAGCCCCATAATCAAAAACGATTGACTATCTTTATTTTGCGCTTCATTATAATCATTTTTTATGGGAACATAGCCTTTATCAATTGTTTTCTTTAAATAGCTACCCGCTACAGCAAAGTATGCTGAGCCGACTGTGACAAAAACCAAAATGATGACTAAACTAATTAAGCTGATTTTTCGCTTCCTACTCATTGGCTGTACTTCCTCTCTCTTAAAAAGTCTCCACCATCATTACTACTCCTCTAAGCAGACAAGAGACAAGTCTATCTTACCAGTCCCCTTCAAAACTAAACATAGCAGAATTTATATAGGGGTATAACCTAGAGGAAACAAAAAAGAGGGGCTTGTTTGTTTAAAAGCCTCTCTTTTTTGTTATTTATTTTTGTGTTCTTTTTTGAACAATTCCACCATTTTTTGCTGTGGTTTTGGAAAAACATAGTCCGAAAATTGTTGTGCTGCCACCCATCGCTGCGACTCTAGTGTGGCTAATTCGCCTGTATTTCGGCCATAAAAGACTAAGATATGCCATTTTAAATGACTGAAAATATGAACGACTTCGCCTAAGGCACGTTTTTGCCAGACAACTGTTTCATAGTCCGTAAAAAAGCTGACAGGTTCTTCAGCGACCAAAGGCTCTGTTACAGGCGCTAACTCTAAAGTTAATTGTTTTTCCGTTTCTACTGGTTGCGCCAGTTTTTGCAATTGTTGAAATTGTTTTTTGCTAATTTCTTCAATCGGAAACAGCCACATATTGGCTAACAAACCTGTTTCAGGTCGTTGTTCTAATAAAAATTCTTGCTTGTTATTTTCAATAATAGTGCCGACATAATACACATCTTTCGGCTTAACTTTTTTTGATTTGACTGGATAAGCGGTCATTTTATCTGCCTGATAGGCCGCACAATATTGCTGAAGCGGACAGCTTTCACACTTAGGTGAAGTTGGGGTGCAGACGGCTGAGCCTAGATCCATTAAAGCTTGATTAAAATCCCCTGGACGCTCACGATCGATGATTTTAAGCATCGCCGCTTCAAATACTTTACGACTACTCGCTTTTGCAATATCTGCATCAATTTCAAATAAACGGCTCACTACCCGCATGACGTTACCGTCAATTGCTGGTTCGGGGAGATTAAAGGCAATACTGCCAATCGCACCAGCCGTATAGGGGCCGATTCCTTTTAAACTCCGAATATCTTCGATTGTGTCAGGCATTTTCCCACCAAATTCTGAAACAATCTGTTGCGCTGCCACTTTTAAATTACGCGCTCGTGAATAGTAACCTAACCCTTCCCAAGCTTTCAACAACTTATCATCTGGCGCTTCCGCTAAATCTTGAATCGTCGGAAACCATTCCATAAATCGATAAAAATAATCAATGACTGTATCTACGCGAGTTTGTTGTAGCATAATTTCAGAAATCCAAATACGATATGCATCTGTATTCGCTCGCCAAGGTAAATTGCGTTTTTCTCGTTCATACCAAGCTAAAAAATCTTCCTGGAATGAACTAACTTTTTCGGGACTCCACGCCTCCCAAGGCTCTTTATTCGTCATGTTCTACTTCCTTTTCGCTAATAAATTGCTGAATCAAATCATAGTCAAACCCTTTTTGGAATAAGCTTTGTTTGACTTTTTGAACTTTTTTAGAAAAATCAAATCGCTGATTGGCACGCCATAAACGTTCGCCTTCCTTGTTTAACGCTTGTTGTTCTTGTTCTTCGTCCTTTTCAAAAGCTAAAGATTCCAAAGCTAGATCAATGATTTCATTTGTAAAGCCCTTTTGCATCAGATGCAGACGCGTTTTCTGAAGTGCATCTTTAAAACTTTTAGTTCGATAGCGTTTCATGGCTTTTTCTGCAGTTGCTGTGGCAACATTAAGCTGTTCATCTAACGTATAAAAGGTCAAACCATGCTGAATATCTTCTTCACTAATGCCTTTTTGCTTTAATTGTTGTGCCACATTTCGTGGTCCTTTATCACTGGTTCGCATAGCTGTCCGTACGTAACTTTCACTAAAAATTGCATCATCTAACAACCGTAGCTCTTCTAAACGTTGAACGATTTTTACTCGATCTTCAGGTTCAATTTCTTTCTCTTTTAAATAAGTAAAAATCTCTTTCTTTGAACGTAATTGATAGCTTAAGTAATTCATCGCCATTTGTAACCCGACATCATAAGAACTGGCTTTTTTTATTTCTTCTATTAAAGTATCTGATAACTCTTGACCTTTTAGCAGACGCTGCCGTACTAAAATATCTTCCGAGACACGCAGTTTTTCGCCTGAAGATAGCCAAAGTAGATAAAATTCACCTTTATCTTTACTAATTCGTGTGATTGTTGTCATCTTATTCTCCTGCCCCTCTAAATCAGAACATATATTCTACTATACCATAGAATCCTTGGAAGCCAAATAAATAAAAATGTGCTAAAATGGGAGGAAGTGAAAAATGTGAGATGACTAAAGGATGAAAGAATATGACCCAACAACTAGTAAAAAAAGGCCAACAAATTTCTTTAAAAATTAAACGATTAGGAATTAATGGCGAAGGTATCGGCTATTATAAAAAATTAATTATTTTCGTTCCTGGGGCGCTACCGAAAGAAGAAGTGACTGCCACGATCACAAATGTTACACCCAAATTTGCTGAAGGAACCCTTCAATCTGTCAAAAAAGCTGCTAAAGATCGCGTGGTCCCTCCTTGTCCTGTCTATGAAACATGTGGCGGCTGCCAACTACAACATTTAGCCTACAAAGCACAATTAGACTTTAAAAAAGATTTATTAAAGCAGGCACTTAACAAATTTAAACCAGCCAATTATCAAAACTATGAACTACGAAAAACAATTGGGATGGAGAATCCTTGGAATTATCGAAATAAAGCCCAATTCCAATTACGCCAAATCGATGGCCAAGTAGAAGCTGGTCTCTATCAAGCTGATTCACATCAATTAGTACCGATTGATAACTGTTTGGTCCAACAGCCTGCGACAACCAAGGTGATGAATACATTAGTTGATTTATTGAATGACTTTCAATTACCAATTTATGATGAACGTAAAAATAGTGGTATCTTTCGAACATTAATGGTTCGAGTGGGCATCCAAACTGGCGAAGTCCAAGTAGTGTTCATTACACAATCGCAGAAATTTCCACAAAAAGAAAAAATGGTTCGCGCAATTAATGAACAATTACCAGAAGTTGTTTCTATTATGCAAAATGTCCAAAATAAAAAAACCTCTCTAGTAATGGGTGATGATACCCTTCACTTATGGGGCAAAGAAAGCATTGAAGAACACATTAACGACGTTGTCTTTGATTTATCGCCGCGAGCATTTTTCCAATTGAATCCAGAACAAACGGAAGTTTTATATAATGAAGGAATCAAGGCCTTAGATTTACAACCAAACGAAACTGTTGTTGATGCTTATTGTGGCGTCGGGACCATTGGCTTAAGTTTAGCGAAACAAGCGCATCAAGTTCGTGGTATGGATACCATTCCCGCCGCAATTGACGATGCTAGATTCAATGCAAAACGACTTGGTGTTACGAACACACATTATGCTGTTGGAACAGCTGAAGACTTATTACCTAAATGGTTCAAAGAAGGCTTTAAACCTGATGCCATTGTAGTTGATCCCCCACGGACTGGTTTGGATCGTAAATTATTAACGGCCCTTTTGAAACAACCACCTAAGAAAATGGTGTATATTTCTTGTAATGTATCCACGTTAGCACGTGATTTAGTTCAATTAGCCAAAGTATATCAAGTAGACTATTTACAATCTGTTGATATGTTTCCACAAACCGCTCGTTGTGAAGTTGTCGTAAAATTAACGAGAAAATAAAAAAAGGAGCGTGGGACAAAAATCACTTTGGATTTTTGCTCCACGCTCAAAAACTGATAAACGGCGGGAACAGAACCAACTCCTTCGGAAATAAGCCGAAATTATCCAAAAATTAAAAAGCAATTTTCGGAAATTTCTTCTTATTTCTCGGAGCTAAACGGTTCTGTCCCGACCTCCTTTAACTAATCAAACAATTATTTACTTAATTAGCTATTTTTTCGTCCGAAGAAGAATGAAACCACAGCAACTAAAATTACTGCCCCAATAATTGATGGCACAATTGCCATACCTGCTACGTGAGGACCCCAGCTACCTAAGATTTTTTCTCCGATAAATGAACCAACTAAACCGGCAACGATATTCGCAATCCAACCCATTGATTGACCTTTGCTTGTAAGTGCGCCAGCGATAGCACCGATAACAGCACCAACGATTAAAACCCATAAAGTATGCATAAAATAATTCCTCCTAAATGCTTTATCTAGCGAATAATTCGCTATGTTACTATTATGGACTACTTTTATTAGATAACAAAATAGTTTGCTTGTTTCCGTGAAAAAAAGCAATAATTTCTGATAATTTCATTAAAAAAGCTCAGAACAGGAGAAAGAAGTGCACTGTTCTGAGCTTTTATTTAAGAAATTGTTGGTCGTTTTACTCGTTCATGTGCGACATCCGCTGCTTGAATCTCTTTATTATTAAAAGGTGTTAAGCGGAATGCCAATTGGAATTCTTCAAACGTAGTCCGGTATTTTTCTAATTGCCACTGGCCACAAGAGTAGCTACCTAGGGCGTTTTGTTTGTAATCGATATTTAAAACAACATACTCACTTTCTTGTAATTCATTGGTATGCTTAGCAACATCTAGCGCTTGTTCTTCAAAATAAGAAACACTAAAATTATATGAATCAGCCGCTGTTGCTACTACCCCTTGGCCGCGATCATCCGTGAATGCGGACCATTTAGTCGCCATGTGGTTACCATTGGCTTGTGGAACAACATAATTAGTGAACATTTCCGCCACTGTAGCATCATAAACGCCAAGTAAACCAGCTTCTTGTGAATCTACATAGTTTTCTCTCGGCCCTTTACCGAAATATTTTACTTCTGATAGAGACTTGTCTAAATGGAGAGTCACACCCAAACGTGGTAACATATCTGGCGCATTTTCAATTTTACCAGCAGGACTACCTTTTAAGTCGAAGAAAATTTCGCCATTTGGTGCAATTAAATACTGATAGGTACATTGATAATGCCAAGCACTGTTAGTCGTTCCGTTAATTGTTTTTACGATGACTTGGATAAAATCATCAACTTTTTTCCACTCAAAAGAACGGACAATTTCATGCTCTAAATGTAAGAAATATTTCTTCTTCATTTCATCAATAATTTCCATATCATTACTGATCGGTGCCCGCCAAAATGTAAATTTCGGCCCTTTATGCAATAATTTTTTACCATCTCGTGTCACATTCGTTAAGGCGCCCTTCACTTTATCAAAATTAATTGAAAAGTTTGGTCCTTCAATGTATAAATGAGGGCCAATTTCCTTTGCCATCATCGTGCCAACTGGTGTGATCTCGATCCCTGGCGTTGCAATTGGCAACTCAAACTGTGCGGTAGCTAATTCATGACCAGCAGATGCATAGGCGGTCGTTTCTTTCAATTGATATGAAAGAGTTAAATAATAGGCGGCTCCTGCCTTTTTAGGAAAATCTAAATGATAAGGTAAGTGCAGTCTTCCTTCTGCTCTAGCAGCAATTGCTGGCACTGCTACTGTCCCTGATTGAATCACTGTTTGATCTTCAGTAATTGTATAAACCAGCTTAAAGATAGCCAAGTTTTCAAAGTCAAACCGACTCAATAATGAGAATTCACCTGACAGAACGTCAATAGCGCTAGTTGTAATGGGTTCAATGACTTTTTTGTATTCATACAAGCTAGGAGATGGCGTACGGTCAGGCATCAACATCCCATCAATACAAAAATCTTTGTTACTTGGATCATCGCCGAAATCGCCGCCATAACGATAATAAACTTCACCGCTATCTGTCACCGATTCAATGCCATGGTCAAACCATTCCCAAATAAAGCCACCTTGTAATTTATCATGAGCATAAAATAGCTCTTGGTATTCTTTTAAATTCCCAGGGCCATTCCCCATCGCATGACAATATTCACATAAAATATGCGGTTTTTTTGAATTTTCAATAATCGTATTCATCAGTAATTCTCTAGTTGGGTGTTCCAACCACGTATACATTGTAGAATAGACATCCGTGACCTCTGCCTCAAAATCACCTTCATAATGAACCAAACGTGTTGGATCCATTTCTTTTGCAATACGGGCCATTTCAATAAAGTTATGACCAAACGCAGATTCATTTCCTAACGACCAAAAGAGAATTGATGGATGGTTTTTATCCCGTTGAATCATCCGTACCATCCGAGAAACATAAGCCGTTTCCCATTCTGGATCGTTGCTAATCCAATCATATTCTCCGGTTAATTCAAAGCCATGACATTCCAAATCAGTTTCATCAATCACATACATTCCATATTCATCGCATAAATCATAGAAATAAGCAGATGCTGGATAATGACTGGTTCGAATGGCATTAATATTAAATTGTTTCATTAAACGAATATCTTTTTCAATTTCTTCACGACTAACCACTCGACCATTTTTCGGATTATAATCATGACGATTCATTCCTTTTAGTTTAATGGCCACACCGTTGACTAAGAAAGTCTCACCAGATACATGAATATTTCTGAAACCAACTTTTTGCGGAATAACTTCGACGACTTCCCCTTCAGAAAAAACAGTGATAAATAGTTGATACAAGTATGGTTTTTCAGCTGACCAAGCAGTGACAGACGGTAAACTTGCTGAAAATTCAACCTTACCTTGATTTCCTGCGACAGTCTCTTTAAGAACCGTTTTTCCCTGCTGATCCATCAACTCCAATTGAACTTGTTGTCCTTTGTCTTGCCAAAATTTACCCGTAATTGCCAAGTGGCCATTTTGATACGAATCATCTAAATCGGAAATAATAAAGAAATCTTCCAGCCCATTTTCTGGTACACCGAGTAATTCAACATCACGAAAAATACCACTTAACCACCACATATCTTGATCCTCTAAATACGTACCATCTGACCATTGATAGACTCGCACCGTTAAATCATTTGTTTCACCAATTTTAGCGTAAGACGTAATGTCAAATTCTGCTTCATTTCGTGCACCTTTACTGTAGCCAACTTCATGGCCGTTCACCCAAACATGATAAGCTGAATCTACGCCACAAAAACGTAAAATGATTTTTTTATCGTGAAATGTTTCATCTATAGCAAATGTCCGTTTATAAATACCTGTTGGATTTTCCGTTGGTACATACGGCGGATTAATGGGAAAATTGTACCATAAATCAGAGTAATGCATTTTGCCATATCCTTGGACTTGCCAATTTCCAGGAACAGTGATTTGATCCATTTGGCTTGTATCAAAGTCCGTCGCAAAAAAGTTTTCTGGGCTGTATTCTGGCGCTTCTAAAAAAAGAAAATGCCAGCGTCCGTTTAAATTTTTGTATGCTTGTGTATATTTATTTTCATTTAATAACGCTGTTTCTTTCGAAGGAAAGCTCGAAAAGTGTGCTCGTCCAGGCAACCGATTAATACTATCTACTTTATAATTTTCCCAAGTCTTCATAATCCATTTCTCCTTTACCAACTTCATTTTTTTCTTTTGTTTCATATCGTTTCCAACAAATCCAAGCAAAGCCCATAAAGACAATTAAACCAATGATGTTATACGCCAACATGCCCAGTGGACTAGCGGTTCCTTTCGGTAACGTGCCATTGATTTCTTCCATGATTAATTTTGGATCCGGCACAGTTGACATAAAGAATACAAAGATAAAAATGGCTAATAAGAAAATTCCCGCAATTAAGCCAAAGGTTCGATTACCAAAGCGGAAACTTCTCGGCATTGTTTCTTTTTTCCAACGAAGCCCAATATAGGCGATTAACAAGAACAAGACAGGCACTAATGACGTAGAAGCTGTCATATTAATTAACGTTTCTAAAAAGCTATCCATATTTCCAATTCCTAATGCTGGAATGGCAACTAAAATCGTCACAATAATTCCTTGAACTAACAAAGCATTGGTTGGATTTCCCTCTTCGTTCGTTTTCACTAGCCACTTACCGAAGACCCCATCAGGAATTTCTGAGAAAAATACTTTAACTGGTGCTGCCGTCCACAGAGCCAAAGAACCAAGACTTCCGACAAATAAGATAATTCCTACTAAGCGCACCATCATTGCTGCGGGAATATGGAAATACGTACCTAAAATTTTAAAAATATCAAAAATACCATTTGAAAAATTTCCTTTTAAGACGTCCGTTGGCACTACCAAACCTACAGCAACGGCACCAAGAATATACATGATACCGACCGCAATCGTTGCACCAATCATCGTGCGGACAAACGTTTTATTGCCGCCTTTAACATCCTTAATATATACACCGATACTTTCACCACCGCCAACAGCTTGTAAAATCCACGCCATCGTCATGAAAAAAGTCCAATTAAAAGTTGGCATAATTGACGTCGTGGTAAACTCTTGTGCTGGTTCATTGCCAAAACCAAACACGACGACAAAGGCTAAAACCACAAAAGCTACGCCCATAAATAAACGTGCACCACCCGCTAAGCTAGTCACTTTCGAAATCCACGAGACCCCTTTAATACAAACCCATGTCATTAACCAAAATAACAGAATAGAAATCACTGCAATTATTTTAGTACTATGGTTTCCTTGAAAAACGTTTTGACCTAAAAAAGCGTATGAACCATAAATCAATGTATTCGGTAGTAATGAACAGAAGAAAAACAAGTTGACAAAGAAATACGACCAAGCACCTAAAAATGCCCATTTAGGTCCTAACACAGATTCCAACCAACTGTGAACACCTGACTCATTTTCAGAATTAGCAGAAGCAAATTCTGCAATCATTAGAATAAATGGTAAAAAGTAAAAAATAGAGCCGAATAAATAGCCTGGAATAGTTGCTAGGCCAATCTGAATACTGTTGTTAACAATGCTGGGAAAGGCAAAAACCGCTGAAAAAGTCATGAGCATCAATGCGACAGAACCTAATCGTTCCCGTGAATGTGTTGCCATTTTACTACATCCTCTCTTTATCAAATTAATTAGTACTCACACATTGTAAAACGCTTACAGTTTTTTAAAAATAAAAAATGTTGCCTATTTCTTGTAAAGATGTTGACTTTTAGAAAGCCTTTACATACTCTTATAAAGAGGTGATAGCATGCAAAATGTTTTTACAAATAATGTCAGCATCCTGATTAATGATCAACCTATTAGCCAAGAATTTCATCTTTATGAAGCTGGCTATGAAAAATGCCGCCCGACAAAACCAACTGAGTTTGCCCCTATTAATTATTGGGTTTTGCATTATTGTAGTGATGGTGAAGGCTATTTTTCAACACCCTTTATGGAAAAACAACACATTACCGCTGGCGATTTGTTTATGATTCCAGCCAATTGTCGCAATATTTATTATCCTAATCGGCAAAATCCTTGGACCTATCATTGGGTCGGTTTTGTTGGAGATCTTTCGTCTCAGTATTTAGAAAAAATAGGCCTGACTACCGAAAATTGTATTTTAAAAGGAACTGTTGATAAGAAATTAGAAAGTTTATTTAAAAATATTTACCAAGAAGCGAAGAAACATAATCATTTTGGCAGTTTAAGTGAAAGCTTTCAATTGTTGAATTATCTAGAGCATCATTCCGTTACACAGCACGAAAACCAAAGCCAACAATTATTTAACCAAATTAAAATGGCTATTCACGAAAATTTTTCAAACAATCTTTCAATTAGTCAATTAGCTTCTGAGTATAACATTGATCGTAGCTATTTATTTAAGCTATTTCAGCGTTATGAACAAACAAATCCTAGTATTTATGTACAAAACTTAAAATTGCAAAAAGCCTGTTCTCTGTTAAGAAAAAGTTCCTTAACCATCACGGAAATCAGTTTTGAAGCAGGTTTTTCTTCACCTTCTTATTTTTCAAAATTTTTCTTCCAGAAAAAAGAGATGACGCCTCGACAATATCGTCAACAGTTTTTGACTTAAAATAAATTGTTGCTTATCTGTAGTTAAAGAAAAAACAATTTATTTAATAATTTTCAAATTTAGGTAGTTCTTATAATTTATCTATTTTATAATTAATTAGGGTTTTATTATAGGTGGGAGTGTGATATATAGATTAATCAAAACCAATAAATAATTTACAAGTTTTAGCAAATAAACAATATTGGAGAGAAAGTGGTAGATGATTGTATTGTTGTTAATTTGTCAAAGTAGACAATTAAATTTTATAGATATTTTACTAGCGGTAGTTGTTTTAGCAAAAGACAACTACCGTTTGCTATAAAAAAAGAACCCTTGCAACACAAGGGTTCTCGAACATTCAAAAGTTGAATGAATTATTTTACTGTTACTGAAGCGCCAACTTCTTCTAAAGCAGCTTTTAAAGCTTCTGCTTCTTCTTTAGAAACAGCTTCTTTAACTGGTGCAGGAGCGCCATCAACTACAGCTTTAGCTTCTTTCAAGCCTAAGCCAGTTGCTTCACGAACTGCTTTGATAACTTTAACTTTTTGATCGCCAGCTGCTGTTAATTCAACAGTGAATTCAGTTTGTTCTTCTGCTGCTCCACCTGCTGCTGGTCCAGCTACTGCTACAGGAGCTGCTGCTGATACGTCAAATTTTTCTTCGATAGCTTTAACTAATTCGCTTAGTTCTAAGATAGTTGCTGTTTCTAACTCAGCAACGATGTTTTCAATGTTTAATGCCATTTTGAATTTCCTCCATTTAAATTAAAATTGTTTGTTTTTTATTTGTTTGAATTAGACTGCAATTAAGCAACTTCTTCGTTTTTCTCTGCCACTGCTTTGACAGCGTAAGCCACGTTGCGGACTGGCGCTTGTAATACAGATAATAGCATAGATAGTAAACCTTCGCGGTTTGGTAGTTTTGCCAACGCAGTAATTTGTTCCACTGAAGAAACTTTTCCTTCGATGACGCCACCTTTGATTTCTAATGCTTTTGCATCTTTAGCAAATTCGTCGATGATTTTAGCTGGTGCTACTACATCGTCGTTGCTGAATGCGACAGCAGTTGGGCCTGTAAAGACTTCGTCTAAGCCGTCTAAACCAACTTTTTTAGCTGCACGAGAAAGGATTGAGTTTTTGATGACTTTCATTTCTACGCCTGCATCACGTAATTGTTTACGTAAGTTAGTGACTTCTTCAACTGTTAAACCACGGTAGTCCACGATTACAACTGATGCTGCTGATTCAAATTTCTCAGCGGCTGCTTGAACTAGGGTTTCTTTTTTAGCGATTGCTGCTTCACTCATTTATTTCACCTCCTGATTTTGATGGTGGAGTTGGACTTGGTTTACGATATGTAAAGTAGAAGAATCAAATGAAACTTCGCTCACTTCGTTCGCCAAGTATTGTTTTACATCGGCTTTTTTTCAAAAAGTCGTGTAAAACAACAAAACTCCATGCCACCGTAGACATAGAGGGACCGAATTGTATATAACTCAACAATTGTCCTCGGTAGGAAATTAAGACTTGCGTCACCTACTGTCTTCGGTACAGTTAATTATTAACCTCACTCACTTTACCATAGGGTAAGTGAGTGAGTCAAGAATTTTTTAATTATTTTCTTTCAAATTAGAAAGAAGCTTGGTCAACGTGGATTCCAGGTCCAAATGTTGTTGTTACTGAAATGTTTTTGATGTATTGACCTTTAGCAGTTGATGGTTTAGCTTTTAATAATACGTCGTTAATTGTATTGAAGTTTTCAACCAATTTTTCGTTATCAAATGAAACTTTACCGATTGGTACGTGGATGTTACCAGCTTTGTCAACGCGGTAAGTTACTTTACCAGCTTTAACTTCTTCAACAGCTTTTGTAACGTCCATTGTTACAGTACCAGTTTTAGGGTTTGGCATTAAACCTTTTGGTCCTAAGACACGGCCTAATTTACCAACTGTAGCCATCATGTCAGGAGTCGCAACAACTACGTCAAAGTCGAACCATCCACCTTGGATTTTTGCAACCATGTCGTCGTCGCCTACGAAATCTGCACCAGCAGCTTCAGCTTCTTTAGCTTTTTCGCCTTTAGCGAATACTAAAACAGTTTGTGTTTTACCAGTTCCGTTTGGAAGCACAACTGCTCCACGGATTTGTTGGTCTGCTTTTTTAGGGTCAACGTTCAATTTGTAAGCAACTTCAACTGTTGCGTCAAATTTCGCGATGTTTGTATCTTTTGCTAAAGCTACTGCTTCTTCAACTGAGTAAGCTTTTGTAGCATCAACTTTTTTCAATGCTTCTTGCATTTTTTTGCTCTTTTTAGCCATTTTGTTTCCTCCTTGATTGTGGTTATAACGGTTGTACCTCCCACGTCTTTCATATCTTTAAATATGAAACGAACTGAGAAGCTACTTCTTTGAGTAAGTGTGGAATAAAAATTATTCTACGATGATACCCATGCTTCGTGCAGTTCCTGCAACCATGCGCATTGCTGCTTCAACGTCAGCGGCGTTTAGGTCTGCCATTTTAAGTTCAGCGATTTCTTTCACTTGATCGCTTGAAACTGTTGCAACTTTAGTTTTGTTTGGTTCACCTGAACCTTTTTCGATTTTTGCAGCTTTTTTCAATAAGACTGCAGCAGGTGGTGTTTTAGTAATGAATGTAAATGAACGATCTTCATATACAGAGATTACTACTGGAATAATCAAGCCTGCTTGGTCAGCTGTACGAGCATTGAATTCTTTAGTGAATCCCATGATGTTGATACCTGCTTGACCTAACGCTGGACCTACTGGTGGAGCTGGTGTTGCTTTCCCCGCAGGAATTTGTAATTTAACGATTTTTTCTACTTTTTTAGCCACGAAAATACCTCCTTAAGTTCTCGTGCGTGGTTAATGGGGTTGAGATTTCCCCTCCCACTCAACGTACATTTAAAACATACCCTATTACTATACATGATTCCCTTTACTTTTTCAAGATGTTTTTATGATTTCAAGACAATTTTTTTATCTGTTATTTTCTTCATGAAATGTGCATCATGCTCAATCACTAGCATTGCAGGCTTCACAGATAAGATTAGCGCTTCTAATTGTTGATGATTAAACACATCCAAGTAATTAAGGGGTTCATCCCAAATATAAAGTTCAGCTGATTGAGACAATGATTTGGCTACTTCGACTTTTTTCCGTTGCCCCATACTCATTTGTTCAATTCGATTAGTGAAAACGGCGCGCTCCATCCCAAGTTTTCGTAAGTTATTTAAAAATTGGGTGTAATCTAACTGATTTTTCTCTGCAAATTCGGATAAAGTTCCTTGATTGTCTTCATAATCTTGGCGCACATAAGAAATGGTTAATTGGTGAGCCAAAGTGGCTTCGCCTTCTGAATCTCCAGAAAAATCCCCCAACAAATACTGAATCAAGCTCGATTTTCCTGAGCCATTTTTTCCTGTTATTCCAACAATTTCTCCCGCGTTTATTGAAAAAGAAATTGGCGCAAACAGCCAATTTTTCTCGTAGCCTAGACGAAGCTCTTCCACCGTCAATAATGTTTTGTGATGCGTTGGCTGATAATCCATTGACAAAGGATCAATATACTCAAGATCTTTTAATAGTTTTTCTTTTTCTGCTAATTGTGTTTCGGCACGTTGTTGAATGTGTTTCGAGCGCTTCATTACGCGCGCTGCCCGGGCACCAATGGCTCCTGTATCAAAAATCGCCCCGCTTCCTTTTTCTTTAGCATTGCCGTACTTATCACCTTCACGGTTCATCGACCATTCCGCTTTTTTACGAGCGGTTTCTTTCAAGCGATTGACTTCTTTTTTGATTTTTTCATTTTCTGCTAGTTCAAAAGCATCTCTTAATTTTTTTTGCTCTTCATAAATAGAAAAATTCCCTTGATACAGCGTCAATTGACTTTTTTCAATCGCCAAAATATGATCAACCACTTCATCAACAAATGCCCGATCGTGGCTGACTAAAATAAACCCGTGTTTCTTTTTCTTCAAATATTCAGCCACTTGTTGTCTGCCAGCTAGATCTAAATGATTTGTTGGCTCGTCAATTAAAGGAAAGGCCTTTTCTTCAATAAAAAGAAGACCTAATAAAACTTTCGTCTTTTCGCCGCCTGATAAAGAAGAAAAGGGCCGCCATAAAACTTCAGGATCAACGTTTAAAAGCGTTAATTCTCGTTCTAATTCCCACTGTTCAAAAGAAGTCACCTCTTGTAAGACATAATAAGTGAGCTGTTGTTCTTCTGCAACTGTTTGTGGAAAATAGACGAAATCGACTTGATGAAGAATCTCTCCTTGGTAATCCAACTGCTTTTGTAACAATCTTAATAAGGTTGTTTTCCCACGGCCATTGCGGCCAATCAATCCTAATTTCCAATTGGTATCCATCGTGATATTTGCCTGATCAAAAAGCAACGCTTCTTGATTATCATAGGCAAAAGATAGTTGTTTTAGTTCAATTTTCGACATAAATATACCTCTCCATAAAGCAAAATTGATGCAGCTTTACGGAAATCAGCGGCATCAATCCAAGGTATACAAAAAGACCCGTGGCTGAATTCTTTAAGCTAATTTCCGAAAATCCGCACACTCCACCCGTTATATTCAGGCAAAGTTATACAGTTTCTCTAAAAAATTAACTTAAATTTTCAACGCACGAATCCCTCTTTTCGTCTTTTATTATCTAGAATTTAGCATCTCTTCACTGATTTGTCAACGAAGGCCCCTTGCTTTCATTCTGATAAAAATTTAAATTATTCGCTAAAACACAAGCGATTGCCTAGTTCCCCGCCATTTTTTGTGTTAGACTTCCAATGAAAACATATTCTAATGAAGAAGGTGCTGAAATGGAAGAGTTACGCTTTAATAGTGTTTTTGATATTATCGGACCCGTTATGATTGGTCCAAGCAGTTCTCATACAGCTGGAGCGGCAAGAATTGGAAAAGTGGTTCGGAGTATTTTTGGACAGCAACCTGATAGCGTTGACATTTATTTATATGAGTCTTTTGCCAAAACTTATCGTGGTCACGGAACAGATATCGCCTTAGTTGGCGGCCTTTTAGGTATGGAACCAGATGATGAGCAATTAGCCAATTCTTTGGAAATTGCTTATGAACAAGGAATGGAAGTTTGTTTTATTCCTAAAAGTGAAAAAGCAGACCACCCTAATTCCGTTAAAATTGTGGTTTCTTCTGGCGACCGAAAACTATCTGTGACAGGAATTTCAATTGGTGGTGGAAACATTCAAATTTCTGAATTAAATGGCTTCAAATTGTCTTTAAGTATGGGCACGCCAACATTTATCGTTGTTCATCAAGATGTTCCTGGCATGATTGCTAAGGTGACCAACATCCTTTCAGCTAGCGATATCAATATTAGTACAATGACCGTTACCCGAGAATCTAAAGGGGAAAAAGCGATTATGATTATTGAAGTTGATCAAGCCGAAGTCGGTGACATTGTCATGCAATTAGCTGAAATCCCTCATATATATAGCGTTAACTATTTTGACTAAATGAACGTAAAGGAGTAATACGATGTTTTATTCAATTGAAGATTTGGTAGCTCAAGCGAAAGATTACCCTTCTGTGAGCGAATTAATGATTGCAACAGAAATGGCTCATGGCGGGTATTCTCGTGAACGAATTATTGAAACAATGGAAAAAAATCTAGCCGTTATGAAACAATCCGTCGCTGAAGGAATCGCTGGTGTTACCTCAGTAACAGGGCTAACTGGTGGCGATGCAACCCGCTTAAATGATTACATACATTCAGGCAACTTTTTAAGCGGTGAGACCATTTTACAAGCCGTGCGAAATGCGATTGCTGTTAATGAAGTTAATGCAAAAATGGGCTTGATTTGTGCTACACCAACCGCAGGCAGTGCCGGAGTAGTTTCTGGCGTCTTGTTGGCAGTTATTGATCGCTTAAAGTTAACGCATCAGCAACAATTGGATTTTCTATTTACAGCTGGGGCTTTTGGCTTAGTGATTGCCAACAATGCCTCAATCAGTGGTGCCGAAGGTGGTTGTCAAGCTGAAGTCGGCTCTGCTAGTGCAATGGCCAGTGCCGCTTTAGTTGCGGCTTCTGGCGGTACGCCTGATCAATCTGCGCAAGCTGTGGCCATTACGATAAAAAATATGATGGGCCTCATTTGTGATCCTGTTGCGGGACTTGTTGAAGTTCCTTGCGTGAAGCGAAATGCATTAGGTTCTTCTCAAGCCTTCATCTCAGCTGATATGGCTTTAGCGGGGATTCGAAGTGTCATTCCACCAGATGAAGTCATCCACGCAATGTACCAAGTGGGTCGCCAAATGCCACAAATTTTCAAGGAAACAGCTGAAGGCGGTCTTGCGGTGACACCAACTGCACAACGTTTAAGCAAAGAAATTCTAGAGAAACAAAAATAGAAATAACTATAGCAAGAAGCTTACAGAAAAAAACGTCCATTCGTTTTTTCCGTAAGCTTCTTCTTTAATAACTTGTTCCGCCTAAACCAACCACAGCGACAATTCCATTCATGACATCTTTCATCGTTTCACCTACAAATGAAACAGTTCTACCATCAATGCGTTTAATCATTGGTAACATTTCAATACGATCTGCTTGTGCTGTCGTCACACATTGCAATTTTACAGTTGCTGGTGTTTGCAAGGTATATCGGGGTAATTCAGACAACGCAAAGGAAGTTAACACCTGACTTGTAGTCGCTACGATAGCTTCCCGAACTTGTTGCATGGGTCTATTTTTGATTGCATAACGTCCCAGAGATTCTTTGGTGGAAACAAAGGGAACTTTGGACATCATTTTTTCTTGAAAAAGTTGTTCCTCTAAGCCTGATTCACCGATAATTAAACCAACAGGGACACCTAATTCGCTAGCGTAAGCTGCATTAATTGTCGTTTCATTCATCGCTAAGTCGTTTATTTTTAAATCATAAGCAACACTAGCGCTATACCCATGATCCATATTCCCTTTTTGTTTACCAATACCGGCATGATAACCTAAGAAAAAGACTACATCATAGCTACTATCCAAGCCACTCATCATATAATCCATGCGAGGAAAGCCGCTCACTAAGGAAATTCGTTCATCCATTTCTGCCAAGCGCGCATAAGCTAAATTCAATCCACGGCTATGCGAATCGGCAATAGTAATTTCTGTAATTTGTTCATTTTTGGCACTCTGTTGAATCCCTTCAATCAACCAAGCCACATGTTGGTGATATAATTCTCGGAATAAAACGGTGTCTTCTTTTTCCATATCAAATGTCGCAATACCTGCTAATCCTTCAATATCGCATGACACATAAATCTTCATTTGTTCCACTCCTTTGACAATGGCTGAACCAGTGCTTGAATTTTGTCAGCATCTAAATTTTTGATTAATTGAATGACTAATTCTTTCGCCGCTTGGTAATCTTGAAAGTCCACATAGCAATGGGGTGTGTGAGCGTAACGGACAGGAATTCCTACAACAATCGTCGGGGCTCCTTGAACTTGTGTAATCGCCATGCCATTGGTTCCACCACCACTTCGAACAGAAACTTGAACAGGAATTTTGTGTATTTTAGCAATCTCTAGTGCATACTCTTGAAATTCTGGATTCGTAATCATAGAAACATCAAAATAGCGTAACATCGGTCCTTTTCCCATTGCTGATTGAATCATCTCTGGCGTTTCTGCCGTATCATCAGCCGGGCAGCCTTCGAAAACAATAGCTAAATCAGGATTGACTTGCTTTGCGGCAATAAGTGCTCCTCTTTCGCCAACTTCTTCTTGTGCAGTTACTGTCGCAACTAACTTGAATGGAAGTGTCTCTTCTTTCAACTCCTCCATGACATCCACTAAGCAAGCACAGCCAATGCGACAATCAAAAGCTTTTCCTAAAAAAAGATCTGTCTGTTCGTTGTAACAGCACGTCACATCTGGAATGACCGGTGCACCAAGATCGATTTTGTACGTTTCAATTACTTCTTCTTTTGAGGTAGCGCCAATGTCGATCGACAAATCAGCAATGGTTAATGGCCGCTGACGTTCCTCTGGTGTCATAAAATGAGGGGGCCGACTAGTAACTACGCCTGGCAGATAGGTACCTTCCCGGTTACGAATCCGAACTTTTTGTGCAGAAATCGTATTAGGGACCCAGCCACCTAACGGAAGAAAACGCAACAAGCCGTTTTCTTTAATTGCTTGAATCATAAAACCCACTTCGTCACTATGAGCATCAAAAAGCACTATTGGACCTTCACTTATATTATTTTTCTTCTCAAGATATAAATTTTTAATGGCATCTAGCCGTTGAATAGTAAAATCCGCAGTTGCGTGTTGAAGGATTCTAACGACTTCTGTTTCAAAGCCTGAAACACCATTAGCATTTGAAAGTTCCTGAATTAATTGAACAGCTTGACTTTTTTTCATTTTTTCCCAACCTTTACTTGTCACTGATAGAGACTGATTTGTAATAGCCTGAACCTAATGGACCATAGACTAAATTTTGGACAGAATCGGCCACTAAGCGTGCTTCTGTTAATTGATAAAGAGGAACTAGGGGTGCTTCTTCCGCAACCAATTGATCCGCTTTTTGTAATGTTTTCCAACGTTCTTCATATTTATTTGCATAAGTTACGTTTGCTTCTTGAAGCAACTGATCAAAGGTCTTATTAGACCATTTACCAAAATTATTGGAATTTTTTGATTGCAGTAAGTTTAAGAAATCGATTGGATCAGCATATACTGGCGTCCAGCCACCAACCACAATGTCGAAATCTCCGCTGCGACTTTTTTCTAAACGATTATTAAAAGGAACTGGTGAAACATTGACTGTTAAATTTTCTAAATTATCTGCTAAAGCTCCTTGAACATACTCACTGATTTTTTTAGCATTTTCTGTATCCGAACTCAAAATGGTTAGCTCCGCTTTTTCAATTCCTAATTCTTTTTTAGCCGTTTGCCATAACTCTTTCGCTTTTTCTGGTTCACTAGGATTTAAATCTCCTAATTCCTCTGCAAAATCTTTTTGCGTTTCTTGATTAGTGAAACCTGTTGGCACGAAGCCAAGTGCTTTTTTTGAGCCATCATTTAAAACATTTTTAGCTAAACGCTCAGAATTCAATGATAATGCTATTGCTCGACGTGCATTCTTATTTGCCAAAAGATCTTTTTGGGTATTTAATTGGATATAATACGTTCCAGGAATTTCACGAATTTTCAAAGCTGCATTGCCTTGTTCTTGTGCAACAATTTCTCCAGAAATTTTTACAACATCTAATTCTTTCCCTTCGAAAAGATTTTTCCCAGTATTGACTTCTTTAACTACTTGGACATCCACCTTATCTAGCGAAACATTCGCTTGATCCCAATAATTTTTATTCTTCACATAGGACCAAGTATTATTCGTGCCATCCCAACCTTCTAATGTGAAGGCGCCATTGTAAAGTGTTGACTCAGCTGATGTACCATAGTTTTTGCCCGTTTTTTCGACAAATGCTTCATTTAAAGGATAAAAAGCTGGTACCGCCAATAATTGTTGAAAATAACTCATAGGATAGCTTAGCTCTACTTCCAAGGTATGGTCATCAATGGCTGTTACTCCTAACTCTTCTTTAGATTTGCCACCGTCAACAATAGCACGATAATTTTTTAGCCCTTCAAAGTAATACGCTTGCGGGGAAGCTGTTTTTGGGTCCACTGTGCGCTTCCAAGAGTATTCAAAATCATTGGCTGTGATTGGCTCGCCGTTACTCCATTTTGCATCTTTTCGAATCGTAAAAGTATAGCTTAAACCATCATTGGAGGGCTGTACTTTTTCAGTTGCCAATGCTGGTTTCGCTTCTCCTTTTTCGTCAAAGGAGAAAAGTCCCTCTCCTACTTGACTCATTACATCTGCTGCGGTATTATCCATTGCCAACGACACGTCTGCCGTTGATAATTCCGAATCAATCCCGACCCGTAATACCTGTTGTTCTTGCTTTTTGGTTTCTTTCCCAACACTTCCACAGCCCGAGAGAAGTAGAACCATGATTGCTGCCAAAGACAGCCTTTGCTTTGTTGCCCTTTTCATAAAAACACCTCATTTTTTTATTTTTTGATACCTTTTTCCCACAAAATTATTTATAATCTGATAAAGGAGGTTTGCTCATGAACTTAGATTACTTAAAAGAAACGTATCATTTAACGAAAACAGAAAGTCAGATTTTGTATTATTTGGATCAACAAAGTACGAACGCGGCCGATTTGAGTATTCGAGAAGTTGCCAAACACTGCTTTTCTTCGCCTAGTTCCATCATTCGTTTAGCCAAAAAATTAAATTTATCAGGTTATAATGAACTTATTTACAAATTAAAAGAAGCCCATTTTTCTCAGCCAATCCCTTTTGAAACAGCGCCTTCATTTGAAACAACCAACGAGTTTTGTCAACTGCTTGCCAAACACAAAAGTCATTTATTTGTTATTTTAGGTCATGACTTTTCACGACATTTGGCGGCTTACATTAGTGAAGTTTTCAATTTTCATGGCATCCCCAGTATCACAACAGCCCATACTCATTCGATAAATAGTCAAAATAATCAGAATTTTCTTTTTATCATCCTTTCACATTCTGGTGAAGAAAAATACTTAAAAGAAACAGCTCTGCTTGCGAAAGAGAAAAAACATTCTATCATTTCTTTTGTTGGCGCCAAAAATTCAACTCTTGGTCGACTGGCAGATCTCGTTTTTTCAACTGACTCTTACAGCCCGTTTTCAACAAGTGTCGCTCAGCCACAAATGTTTTTTGGCCAAACATTAATCACCTTTGAAGCCTTGATTTGTGCTTATTTAAATCATGAGGATTCCATTCCAATATCTCCTAAAAATAAATAATTTTATTTATTATAGCTGAAAAAAGCTATTTCGCTAGCCAAAGTATAGAAAAAGGCACATGTTCCATTTTTTATGGAACATGTGCCTTTTTGCTATTTTTTACTCGGCCATAGAAATTCGATTAGCAATTGATCTACTTCAGGATTTTCATGTAATTGACTATGTTGTGCATTTTCTCCTTTAATAATCTGGCTAGTGACTTGAGTTCCTCGCTGTCTTAGCAAGGCGTTGACTGCTAAGGCACTAGATAACGGTACCGTTCCATCACTTAAATCTGTTGCACTTAATTGACCACCAATTAATAAAATGGGCAGTTTTTCTGGAACAACATTAATCATCTCTTGATAATCCAAATAGCGGCTACTTTTTTCTGTGGGGCCGTTCTCTAGTTCCGTTTCGATGGTTTGCTGTTGACTCGTATCAATAAAATCATTGAAAGGTGCTCCAATGCTGACGAATTTTTCAATTTTAGGTAACGATGTATCTTGCCCATAGGTTCCTAAATAACGTAAACCACTAACACCACCCATAGAGTGCCCGACAATATTGGCTTTGTTCACTTGATAATTTTTTTGTAAATAGAGTAATGTGTTTTTTATCCATTCTGTTTGATTCCATTCATTGTTTTTATTATCTTCAAATAGAACTTGAACACTGGGATTCGTCGCTTTGCCACTTAAAGCTCCTCGCTCTTTAACCACGGTCCCATCAGGTTTAACGAGTAGCACTAATTCTTGAGTTGTGGCTCCTTGTTTCTCCAAGCGATGCAGTAACGAGCCAAACGAATTTTTAGTTCCTGCGTAACCATGAAAAAAAAGCGTTGGTGTTGTTGTGCGGTTTAACTCAACAGTTGCTTCTTTTGTGGCGGCTTGATTGTCATTCTTCATGGTTGCCCCAATTTGGCAAGCACTTAATAATAGAACAAGACCCATTAGCAAAGAAAAATAACAATATTTTTGGGCATGTTTCATTTTTTTCATTCCTTTCTGCGATGAAATAAAAAAGGGCTTGGAAAAGAAGTCAGTTGACTGCTTTTCCAGACCCTACAATCTGTATCAATCAGCTGAACAATAGTTTGTCAGCTTGTTTATTAATCAATGTTATCGACTTGTTCAAAGTCTAATTCTGTACTTGTTTCACGACCAAACATATCGATGTTTACTTTTAATTTTTGTTTTTCTTCATCGATTTCTGTCACAACACCTTCAAGACCAGAAAAGGCACCTTCGATAATTTTCACTGTATCGCCTAGCGCTACTTCTAAGTCTGATTGACGGGTGCTCATGCCAATTGAACGTAAAATGTGGTTAATTTCTTCTTGTAATAAAGGAGCGGGTTTACTACCGGCACCATGTGAGCCTACAAAACCAGTTACGCCTGGCGTGTTACGAACAATATACCAAGAATCATCGGTCATAATCATTTCCACTAACACATAACCAGGGAAAGTTTTATGAACGATTTCTTTTTCTTTACCATTTTTGACTTCTTTTTCTGTTTCTTCTGGTACAACGACACGAAAAATATAATCGCCCATCCCCATGCTTTGTGCACGTGATTCAATGTTTGCTTTTACTTTATTTTCATAGCCTGAATAGGTGTGCAATACGTACCAATTTCTTTCAAAAGTTTCCATTACTGATTCGGCTCCTTTAAATGTTTTAGTTTATTTTTTTCGAGCAAATAAAAAAAGCTCAGTTTCCCGAAGCTTTTTCTCGAATACTATTATAGCACCCCTCGTCGGGAAATACTAGAATTAATTATTTTAAAATCCAGCCAAATGCCGTTTGGATAACAGTATCCATGATAAAGAACAATGCTGCAAATAAAATAGATGTTTCAATTACAACTAATGTATCTTTACGCAATTGTTTTTTTGTTGGCCAAGTTACTTGCTTCATCTCATCAGCAACGCTGCGGAAAAATTTCATGTTGATACCCTCCTCTAAATCTATTTCGTTTCTTTATGTAACGTGTATTGATTACAATATTTACAGAATTTATTGATTTCTAAGCGTTCGCCACGTTTACCTTCACTAACGGATTTAGAATAGTTGCGAGAGCCACAAACGGAACAAGCAAGAGCTGCTTTCTTTGTTGCCATGTTCTTCGACCTCCTCTATTCACAAATTTACTTCTTAACAGTACCATTATTCGAAAAAGTTGTCAAAGTTTAATTTACTTTTTAAAGAAGCGCTGTGCCGATTCTTACGTAATTTTTTACCATTATCGCGAATACGTGCTTGATTTCTTTTATAAAATATCTGATTTTTCTTTATTTTCTATTTATTTTAACAAAATTGCTTTTATTCTGAGGTCTCAGCTATTGTTTTCTGCTAAGTTATGATATGATAAATTTATTAAAAATGAACCCTTAGGAGGCCTGTTTATGTTATTAAAATCTGTAGTTATTAAAAAAGATAATTTAACAACCGTCAATGAATCTTGTACTCTAGAAGAAGCTCTTTCTATTTTAGAAGACTCAGGTTACCGTTGTGTCCCAATTTTAGACGAATCTGGAAAAATTTTCCGAGGAAATATTTATAAAATGCATATTTACCGCCATAAAGCAAACGGTGGCGATATGAGTTTACCTGTTACCTATTTGTTAAAAAATGCCACAAAATTTATTTATGTCAACACTTCATTTTTCAAGGTATTTTTTACTATTAAAGAACTACCTTACATTGCTGTTCTAGATGAAAATAATTATTTTTACGGCATTTTAACACACAGCACCTTATTAAATATTTTAGCGCAATCTTGGAATGTAAAACAAGGGAGCTATGTTTTAACGATTGCTTCAGTTGGTCAACAAGGCGACTTAGCAGCCATTTCAAAAATCATTGCCAAATATAGCAGCATCGCCAGCTGTATTACATTGGATGTCGATAGTGAAGAATTTGTTCGTCGCACACTTATTACTTTACCTGCCGGCACAACTGCCGAAACGTGTACAGCCATTGTAGAACATTTAGAGCGGAAAAACTTTAAAGTTGTAGAATTGGAAAATTTAGAAGACGAGTAAAAGAGATGACTCACTTATCTTGATACAAATAAAAAGAAATGGAACAGATGACAATACACAATCTGCTCCATTTCTTTTTACGTTTGTCTTTTAATATATTTTTGGAAAAAAATTAGTATCAGTATGCCGAACAGCACTATAAAATAGTTTGCTACCGAAATCTTTAACAAAGGTATATTTAGATAATCTACTATTTTTTTAGGAACATACATCAACAGAAAAGTTGTTAGCAAAAAGAACATCCTATTACTCTTTTTATTGGCGTAATACGCACTCATAAAAGATATACCAAAAATGATACCAAAAAAAGTTGTATAAAAAGTGATTTCTGATTCTTTTTTAACAGCTAACTGAACAACTCCTAGAATAACCATCACTATAAATAGAATTAGTAATGTGTAATTAATCCAATAAAAAAACAATCGTCGCATTTAATCACTTCTTTTCCTAAAATTTAAAAAGTACGATGCTGATAACCAATCAAAGGGGCACCTTTGTAACGATAAACTCCTCGCTTATAGAGCGCTACCCAACCGTTTCCATTACTATCAAAAATTTTTGCCAACCTTTCTCCGGCAGAAATTCCACGAGCACCCATATATCCGAAAACGAAATCAGCAGCAGCTCTCGAAATTCTAAAAAGAGAAGCAAAGTAACCTATCCAAGAACCTAATCCCATATCAACAATTGTTGCAAAAACATTTCTACCTACTGCCAAATGGGTATAAGTCCACGGACCATTATAGATTCTTTGCAAAGGATTATAATCTTGTATTTTTTCTTTTTCACTATCAAAACTACCAATAATTGGTGACGTCTCTGTTTCAACCTGGTACGTTCCGTCTTCTAATAAAATACTTTTTTGTACAATAATATTTTCTCCTGTATTAACGACTGATAGAGTTTGATTATTTTCGGTATCATTAATTTTTGTAGCCAGAACAACGTCATCTTCCCCAATAACTGTTTTTACTTCTTCGCCGGAACCTGTATCTTCATACGAGCTTATATTAATAACCTCCGTACTCTTTTCAACAAAAGTATCAAAAACAGGAGCTGATTCATTTGAAGAAAAAGTTTCTCCTTCAGTAATTCCATCGCTGCTTACACTTGAAGTATCCTCTGCCAGAACTGTTACACTAGGAACTATTATCGTGCCAAATAAAATCAGGGTTGCTAAACAAATCAATTTTTTCATAATAAACATCTTCTTCTATCAATCTTATATATACAACAAGTATATAAGTTCATTGTATCACATTCATTTTTAAAAAAATAAGTTTTTTCTCGTTATTATCAAATCAAAAACTAATTGTTTTATCCCTTAAAACAAATAATCTTTATTTAATAAGTATAATTTTCTATCGAATATTTAGAGCGCAAAAACTTTAAAGTTGTTGAATTAGAAAACTTAATAGTAACCTAAAAAAGAAGTAATGGTCTGTGAAGTAGGAAACAGACCTGAAAAACATCTGTCAATCAGCTTGTTATATTTAGCTCTTGGCATCTCACTCCAAAATAAATTGTTTATCGCATATAATAGGTACGTCTTATGATGAACTTACTTTGGAAATCATTCGAGAAGCAACAATCCAAATCGTTCCAATTGTGCGGGTATTATTATTGGCGATTTACTTAGGACTTTTGCTACCTTTTCAATCCCAGAATTATCTCCATTCACTTGAACATTTTAAAAATCAAAAGAGCCTGGGACAAAAATCACTGTGGATTTTTGTTCCAGGCTCAAAACCTGATAAACGGTGGGAACAGAAGCAACACTATGCATCGCTTCGATCTCAACAACTTCTAAGATGTTTTCTCGACATGCGTCTCGTCACAGTATAGCCTTCAAAAGAGCTACAGCTCTAAGAGTTGTGATGTTTAACTGTGAGACATGAACAGATGACAACATCGTGCCTACTTAGTTCTTGGAGTTAAACACTTCTGTCCCGTCCTCTTTGGGCAACTAATGAAGTACTTCTAGACTTCTTCACCAATAATTCGAACTTCCGTTTGTAATTCAACATCAAATTTTTCTTTAATCACTTCTTGGATATGTGCAATTAATTCCACATAATCTGTTGCGGTTGCATGATCGATGTTAACAATAAATCCCGCATGCTTTTCGGAAATTTGAGCACCGCCCCATTTTAAGCCTTGTAAGCCAGCGTCTTGGATTAATTTCCCTGTAAAATGACCAACAGGGCGTTTAAAGACACTGCCACAAGAGGGATACTCTAGCGGTTGCTTCAGTTCACGAAGTTCCGTTAATTCATCCATTTGGGCTTTAATTTCTGCATGATTCCCTTTTTCTAAAGCAAACGTAGCTTGCAAGACAATACAATGTAATTCTTGAATTTCACTATGACGATAACGGAAATTCAGGTCTTCTTTCGTCATTGTTTGGATAGTTCCATCTGCCAACAGCACTTCTGCAGATTGGAAAACATCTTTAATTTCCCCGCCGTATGCTCCAGCATTCATATAAACAGCACCACCGACACTTCCCGGAATGCCACAAGCAAATTCAAAACCAGTTAAATCAGCTGCTAAGGCTTCGTAGGTTGTATCAATCAGCTTGGCACCAGCATCCACAATCATGGTGGTACCGGCTACTTTGATTTCTTTCATTTCTGTTAGCATAATCACGACATCGCGAATACCGCCATCACGAACAATCAAGTTGCTAGCATTGCCTAATACTAACCATGAAAGTCCTTGTTCTCGGCAATACGCCACAATCTCTTCGACTTCTTTTTTTGTTTTGGGTAAGGCCAACACATCAGCTGGGCCGCCTGTTTTAGTAAAGGTTACGTTTTTTAATGGTTCATCTACTAATAAAGTAATTTCGTTTAATGTTTCTAACATAGCTTTAGTGTTCACGAAAGTTAGTCCTTTCTTTTCAAAATATCTGTCTTATTCTAGCATGATAGAAAGAAAGTTGCTAGTCCTCTTTAAAGAACATGCCGTTGTTGTTGGCGTAGCATTTCTTCACATAACGCATGACTTTCATAGACTTTTTCTTGTTTTAACTCTTGCTCTTGCGGTTTTTGAATGGCCTGAATGAAAGCAGTAACCATTTGGTAAAAACCTCTTTTTTCCAATGTTGGCGTCCAATCTCCCATCTCTTTTACTTGGTATTCTTCTTCTGTTTGGATGGTCAAATGCGTTAAATTTTCCAAGCGATAAGTACCTGTGGGGCTGGTGACTTCAAAAGTTTCTGTATTGGCCCCAGAGTGTAAATCCATGGAACAAACAATCGTTGTCTGTTCGGTTTCTAATTGTAAAATTGCTCGTTTTAAATGACCGTTTTCTTCCACTAATTTTGACTGCACCACGTGGAGCGGTCCTTCCGCTAAATAAACTGCGGTATCAACGACATGTAAAAATAAATCATACATCATAAAACTTGTTTCTCTCGTTGTATTGATGCGGTTCTTTTTAATAAAAATTGTTTGTTTTTCAGGAATATTTTTCAATACTTCCGTATAAGGGGCAAAACGACGATTGAAACCAACCATCAGGCGCAGATTTTTTGCTACTGCCAATGCTTGTAATTCTTTGACTTCAGCAAGCTCTTCACTTAAAGGTTTGTCCACAAAGACGTGAATACCAGCCTGTAATAATTGGCGAACGACTGCACCATGCACTTTTGTGGCTACATGGACAAAGCAAGCATCAATCTTTGCTTCAATCAATTCTTCTATGGTCCCAACGGTTTCTGTAAAGCCATACTGATCAGCGATTTTTTGTCGTGTTTCTGGGTTCCTAGTTGCTAATACAAACTCTGCCAAGTGGCGGCATTCACTATAAGTTGGCAAATACGCTTTTTGTGCAATATTTCCTAAACCAATGACTCCAATTTTCATTCGTTTGTCCTCATTTCTGCTCTTTTTACTATTTTATCATAGACTACTTCTTTCCAAAAATCAGTCATTTTCTCTTTTTCTTTTCAAGTATTTAAAACTTCTTTAAAAAGTATTAGAATAGAAGAAAGCACCAAGCGACCTTTTCTTTGGTTCTGGTTTGCACTGAAACGAGCAAAAGCGTTTCTTATTTGAAAGGAGTTTCAACAATGAAATGTATTTCTTGGAATGTCAACGGCTTACGAGCGGTTGTTAAAAAGAATTTTATGGATGTTTTTAATGAATTAGATGCAGATTTTTTCTGTTTACAAGAAACAAAATTACAAGCTGGGCAAATTGATTTAGAACTTCCTGGCTATCATCAGTATTGGAATTATGCCGAAAAAAAAGGCTATTCTGGCACAGCAATTTTCGCTAAAGAAGAAGCGTTAAGTGTTCGCTATGGCTTAGGTATCGAGGCTCACGATCAAGAAGGCCGCGTGATCACTTTAGAATATCCAGAATTTTTCATGGTCACTTGCTACACACCAAACTCACAAGCTGAACTAAAGCGTTTAGCTTATCGAATGACATGGGAAGATGCGTTTCGTGCCTATTTAAACGAATTAAATCAAGAAAAACCCGTCATTCTTTGCGGTGATTTAAACGTAGCTCATCAAAAGATTGATTTAAAAAATTGGAAAACCAATCAAAAAAATGCGGGGTTCACGCCTGAAGAACGGCAAAAATTTACTGAGTTATTAGACAGTGGTTTCACTGATACATTCCGTTATTTTTATCCAGAAGCTGAAGGCATCTACTCATGGTGGAGTTATCGCTTTAACGCACGAAAAAATAACGCAGGATGGCGGATTGACTATTTCGTTGTGTCAGAATCCTTGAATGAACGTTTAGTCAGTGCTAAAATCCATACAGATATTCTTGGTAGTGATCATTGTCCAGTGGAAGTTGTACTTGATTTTTAAGTGTTACTCAACGCGTTGAAAGGAGTTTTTTTAATGAACTTTTACGCTTTTGACTTTGAAACAGCTAGTTATGATAAACATAGTGCCTGTTCCATTGCAATTGTTAAAGTAGAAAATAGTCGGATTGTGGATGAATTTTACACGTTAATCAAACCAGAAACACCTTTTTTCTGGCGGAATACGCAAATTCACGGCATTCATGAATCAGATGTTGTCAATGCGCCCAAATTCCCTGAAGTATGGCAACAAATTCAGCATTGTTTTCAACCAAATCGGTTAGTGGTCGCTCACAATGCAAGTTTTGATTGTAGTGTTTTGGCTGGCTGTTTAGATTACTATGGCTTAGAACAACCTAATTACCTTTCTTTATGTACAGTCAAAACGAGTCGCAAACTGTTTCCTGAATTTCCTAATCATAAATTAAATACCGTTTGTGAAAACCTCAATATCACTTTAAATAATCATCATGATGCTTTAGAAGATAGCCGTGCTTGTGCCGAAATTCTTTTACAGCAAGAACAACGATTTGGGGTTGAACCTTTAAAAAAATTAGTATTGGTGAAATAATCCAGTTCTTGTTTCCAGCGAAGGCGTTATCTCTTTCAGTGGCTAGTTGGCAGGAGATAACGTCTTTTCTTTTACATAACTTTTCCGCTAAAACAAAAATTTTTCAGAAAGGACGCGATGATGTATTCGATTCTTTACTTATTCACAGACTCTCTCAAAAATGCGTGGCGCTCAAAAAACCAATTTAGTACGTTGATTCTTATCTTTATTATTAGTTTTCTGACTTTTTCTGCTCTATTATTGACTTTGTTGTTTTCTCGATGGCTTTCACAAATGATTCTTCTTGATAATTATGCAGTGATTCCTCCCTTGACAATTTTCAGAGGTTTGGCTGGAATCAGCGCTGGAACACTCTTTTTCTTCCTGATTAGTTATATTTGCCGAACTTTCTTCCTAACTTTTTTAGAGCAAAAAAACGACTTACTGATCTTAGCTCTTTTAGGTACGACAAAATTACAAATTTTAATTAGCTATGCCTTACAACCCATCTATTATTTGATTTTTATTTTGCCTTTAGCTGCTTTTCTAGCCAATAAGCTCATTCAACAGTTTATCCATGATTTTTTCAGCGAGGTACCTGGTTTAATGCATATCGATAGCTACATGCAAGGTATCTTTTTACCACTAACAGGAAGCCTATTGTTCATTTGCTGTTGTGTCTTTTTAATTCTTTTTAGGAAACTCAATAGCCTAATCAAAAGAGATACTTGACTAACTATGCGAAAAAAGTGAGAAATACGTCATCTCGACGTATTTCTCACTTTTTTGAATGGCTTAGGTCTTTAGGCTAATTACTTTTTTCCGCCTCTTTTAAGCCAAGGCTTCAATAATTTCGGTCATTGTTTTTGAACCAAAAATCATTTGTTCTCCATCAATTAGCATTGCTGGAACGCTCATAATTTTCTTTTCTTTTTTCAACTCTGGAAATAGACTAATGTCCACCATTTCTGCTTCCACATGAGGATTAATTGATGCAATACGTTGGCAAGCCGCCACGACATCGGGACAGAAATGACATGTTAGTGAAACAAAGATTTCTATTTTTCTTTTTGGCAATGCAAGTATGTTCTTTTGCAGACTTGCTTCTAACGGCTGCCCCTCGCTGCCGACATTATAAACCGCCAAAACCAACGAGTTTACTTCATGGCCACTAGGAATACCACTAAATTTAATTCCTGTATAGTTTCCTGCCGCATCTAAGAGCACAACGCTAGGCATTTTTTCAATCCCATACAGCAATTCTTTGGCTGGCTCAGTATCTTTCAAAATCGTTTCTAAAGTAATCTTCTGATCCAGACTTGCAAATTCTGTTAAGAATGACTGAAGTTCCAATGATTTTTCATCACTTGCATCCAAAAACTGAAGCAATGTCACTTTTTTGGTTAGTTTAGCGAAAATACCGCTTAATTGTTGGCGCATACTTTCTGGGAACCACTGATGCTTACCAGTAACTTTCGCTGGCTGTTTTTCTTTTGGTTGCTGACTGCTTGTTTCAGGGGCAGATTGATTAGCTAATCGTTCAGTCATTCGCTTCGTTACAATCGATTGGCCCGCCTGTGTTTTTTGTTCTGTCACGTAACGTTGCGCATGAGTGGCGGCAATTGCACCGTCTGCACCCGCCGTCACAATTTGACGTAATTCTTTTATTCGTAAATCTCCTGCTGCATAAACTCCGGGAATATTGGTTTCCATATTTTCAGTTGTTGGCACATACCCACGGTCTAAGGCAATTTTTCCTTCAAAAATTTCTGTACTTGGTTTATTTCCAGCAAAAACAAACAGACCAAATGTACTGTCTTTTGGCGCTTCATAAACCGTTTCTTCTCCCGTCTGGTTATTGACAAACACAGCTTTTCGGACAAAATCATCTCCCGTAATTTCTTTCACTTCTGTGTTATAAACAATCTTAATTTTCGGGTGATTTTTAGCCGCCTCCGCAGTTAATTTTGCACATGTAAAATCAGGTTCTCGGATAATCATCGTTACTGATTTACCGTAACGTGTCAAATAAACGGCCTCTTCCGCTGCTGCATAACCGCCACCAATCACAAAAATATCTAGGCCTTGGAAAAACTCCCCATCACAAGTAGAACAATAGGCCACGCCGCGTCCTGTAAATTCACTTTCACCAGGGAAACCAATTTTACGAGCAGAGGCCCCTGTCGCAATCAATACTGCATATGCTTGGTAGGTTTGACTCGCCGATTGAACAGTTTTTATCGTTTGACTAAAATCAACATCAATAATCTCGTCTTTTGTAAAAGCTACACCGAAGTCTTGTGCTTGAATGCGCATTTCTTCCATTAGTTCTGGACCTGTTGTGTGACGAATCGCTGGATAGTTCACAATTTCAGAAGTCGTCGTTACTTGTCCACCAATTTTGTCTTTTTCAATAATTAAGGTATCCATCATTGCGCGACCTGCATAGATACCTGCAGATAAAGCAGCTGAGCCGCCACCAATAATAATCAAATCGTAGATTTCTTCTGTCACTTGCTTCTCCTCTTTCTTCTGTGTTTCAGAAAAAGAGCTGAACAAAACATTTTCTCTGTTTTATCCAACTCTTTGACCTCTATTTACAAAGCGAATTTAAATTTTACCAACTAAATCTAAGCTTGGCGCAATTGTTTCTTCTCCTGGTTGCCAATTGGCTGGACAAACTTTATCACCATGTTCTGCTACAAATTGAGAAGCTTCTAATTTACGAACAAGTTCTTCAGCATTACGACCAATACCCATGTCGTTGATTTCATAAGATTTGATCTCACCTTCTGGACTCACAATAAATGAAGCACGGTAAGCCATTCCAGAAGCTTCATCTAAAACGCCAAAGAAACGAGCAAGTTGACCGTTGGGATCGGCTAACATTGGATATTTAATTTTTCCAATCGTTTCTGTAGCGTCAGCCCATGCTTTATGCACATAATGACTATCTTCTGAAACAGAGTAAACCTCACAATTTAATTCCTGTAAATGCGCATAATGCTCTTGCATATCCCCTAATTCCGTAGGACACACGAAAGAAAAATCAGCTGGATAAAAGAAGAAAATACTCCATTTTCCTAAAATATCTTCTGTTGATACTCGTGTAAATTCACCATCGTGATAGGCATCACATTCAAAGTCAAAAATTTTTTGATTAATTAAATTCATTGTCGTTCCTCCTCTGTTTTTTTACTCTTTAAGGATAACAGTTTATAATTATTCCGTCAATAGAATAATTATAAACAAACGAGGTTTTATTAACACATAACACTGTCCTATTGAGAATTATATGATTATCATTCTCAATTAGAAATAGCGAGATAACTTTTTAAATAACATAAAAAAGAAAGCGAATCATTAAAAGAACTTGCTTTTTAATGATTCGCTTTCTTTTTGTGAATACATTCTTTAACTATCTAAAATAATCGTTTCTTTCTCTTTGGTAATTAAAATAACTCCATCACCAAGAGGAACTAAAGTAGAAGTTAAATCAGGGTGCGCCATGACTACATCTAAAAATTGGTTTAATTTACGATGAATCGCTCGATTTTTTTTCGGTACTTCCTCAGCAGGGTCTAAAATTGTCCCAGCTTGAAATACATCATCCACCATCAAAACGCCGCCAACTGGTAGCAACCGTAAACATTCAGGTAAAAATTCAATGTATTTTGATTTGGCACTATCCATAAAAATAAAGTCATAAGGTCCTTCCAACGTTGGTAGAATCTCAGCTGCTTGTCCTTCTAAAAGAGTGACCTTTTCTTCTAAGTCCAGGCGTTGGTAAGTTTTCTTCGCTTTTTTTATCATTACGTCAAAACGATCAATCGTGGTCACGTGACCATCTTCACCGACAAATTGGGCCATCAAGCTTGAAGAAAAACCAATTGCTGCCCCGATTTCTAAAATATTTTTGGGCTTTAGTTGTCCTAGCAAAAATTGTAGAAAAACTACTGTTTCGTGCGGAATAATCGGCACCCCTGCTTCATTGGCTTCCGCCTCCACTGCACCTAATTCTCCGGGAAGTTTCTTTTGTTTTGTACGCATATACTCAACCAGTTCTGGTTTAACGACTGGTCGATGCATCATTTCGTTTCTCATCACTTTCGCTCCTTTTCGTCCCTTTATTATACGAAGTCCTTGTTCCTCTGTAAAGGATTGAAATAGGATTCTTATTATTTGTTTGAAAATAACATTCACATTCTTAACTTCCTAGCTAAGTGCGGATTACTTCTTGTAAGCACATTTTTTCTTTGTTTCTGCTATTTTTTATTAAGTTTTATTCAGAAAACGTCAAAAAGTAGCCCTCAAGAACATACCTATTGATTTTTTCTCGTTATTTCTTATAAAAATATTTCTACATATGTTAATATTTTCCCTTAAATCACTATTAATTCTTGCTAATTCAAGCCCCAAAACAAGCCTATAACCTTGCTAAAATAAGAAACGTCAAATTTTACTACTTTGTCTGTAAAAATTTGATATCACAAAAGAAAGGAAATCTTGTATACTCTTTACAGATAGTGATTTATAGTGAAGCACATAACCAAATTCCCGGACTTGACTTGGTTCAAGTACATATGCAGGCGAGCTATTTGATAGTTCCCTGATAAAAATCGTTTCGACGATTTTGCACATAGCACTACCTTTCTAAAAGCTAAAAATTATTTTTAGCTAGAAAAAAGACAACCGTTTGAAACGGCTGTCTTTTTTTTAATAAATTAACCCAAGCAAATCTTCTTTTTCGATATTGCCAAAGTATTTTTTAACGTCAATTTGATCAATAGCTTCTTCTAAAGAAGCTTTATCATATTTCACGCCGGTTAAAATATCTTCAACATCTTTAATTTCACCAAGCCCAAAGAAGTCCCCAAAAATTTTAATTTCTTGAATGGCACCATCCGCCACATTCATTTTCATTTCAATTGAACCAATTGGAAAACGATGGCGACGTTCTAAGTTAAATGCAGGTGATTTACCATAATTCCAATCCCAATTGCGATAGTATTGCTCTGAAATTTTGTTAATAGCCGCCCAGTCTTGATCAGTTAATTCATACGTTTTAACTTGGTCGATCGAATCTACGCCGAAAATTTTCAAAAGAATTTCTTGGCGGAATTCTTCCGTTGTCATCTCTTGTTTATCTTCAGATAAAAATGGTTTAATGTTTGTTACCCGTGAACGAACAGACTTGATACCTTTAGATTCGATTTTATCTTTCCGTACTTTCAATGTATTTACAACTTCATCAATATCACTATCAAACATTAAGGTTCCATGTGCAAACATGCGGCCGTTGGTAGCGTACATCGCATTTCCTGAAAACTTCATATCATTAATCACTAGGTCATTGCGCCCTTTTAATTCGGCACCTTCAACGCCTAAGTCGTGCAATGCTTGAATAATTGGTTGGGTAACTTTCGCAAAATCACGGAAAGAGTTGCCGTCATCTGGCATAATAAAACTAAAATTCAAATTACCATGATCATGATAAACGGCGCCGCCGCCACTTAAGCGACGAACAACATGAATGCCGTGCTCATCTACATATTCTTTGTTAATTTCTTCAATTGTATTTTGGTTACGGCCAATAATGATTGACGGCTCGTTAATGTAAAATAAAAGAATGGGCTCATCTAAAGGCATTTCTGTTAACAAATATGTTTCAATTGCTAAGTTCACTCGTGGGTCATTATTTTCATTCGGTACAAAAATCACAATCGGTTCTCTCCCTTGGTATAGTTACTTTTTTAAATCTCAACTGTTAAATCTGGTTGGGCTAATGTCACTGGAATTTCCGTTCCAGCATAGTTTTGCGCTTCTTCACGTAGTTGTTCCAATGACCCATGTTGTGGTAAATGGGTCAACATCAATTGTTTGACTTGTGCTGCTTTGGCAATTTCACCTGCTTCTCTTGACGTAAAATGTGCATGATGTCGTTCATTACCTTCAAATAAGTACGTATCCGCTAAGAATAAATCAGCGTCTTTTGCAAAGTCTTCAAAACTTGCTAAGTAACCAGAGTCTCCTGTAAAGACAAAGACTTTGCCGGTCGCTTTTTCAACAATCCGCATCGCGTAACAAGTGACAGGATGAATCGTTTCCATGAAAGTAATTAAAAATGGTCCTACTGCCAACTCTTCTGCTTCAAAATACTCTTTCCCTTCGGAAACGTTAGGAAGCGTTAGTTCTTTGAAATGCATTTGATCTTGTGTATGGCCATATATTGGCAAAATAGGCGTCGGTTCCAGCGTTGGATAAAGCTGACGATAATATTGTAAAACACCTAAATCTGCGATATGGTCATGATGGTAATGCGACAGAATGACAGCATCTAATTTCAATGGATCTAGATAGTTTTCTAAACGCACTAATGTCGTACTGCCTGCATCAATAAGCAAATGAAAGCCTTCAGATTCTAACAAATAGGAACTCGTTCCTTCTCCTTTGTATGGATAAGCACCTAAACAGCCTAAGACAGTCAATTTCATGTGTGGACAACCTCCTTCAATACGATACTTCCATGTTACCATAAAATAACGGAAAAACGAGGTTAAAACGCTTAAATTTTCACAAAAAGACCAAAGAAAAAACCTGAACCCTTTGTCGAGATAACGAAGGATTCAAGCTTCTTTTTTATTCTTCGGCTAAACCTTTTTCTTCTAAGGCAGTTTGATAAAAACTAGCTAACGCTACATAGTTATAAGGAATCACCCATAATAGACCGATACCAATAGCTAAAAAGCCCACAATATACCAACCAATAAAAGAAAATTGTAAACATAAATATTGCCAAAAACGATTTTTCATTAAATATAACGCCTGTTTCAACGCCATCATAATTGGCAGTTCTGGATTATCAAAACGTAGCCACACAGCAAATTGAAAAACGCCACTCACAAATAAACCAATTAAAAAGATCAAGATAGTGGCAACACCAAACGCTAGGAAAAAGGAAAAATCATTTAAGAAAAAGGTCTGAATTTCCTCTGGTGTAACTGTATTAAACATCAATTTGAAATACAAGGTTGTCCCTGCCCCAAATAAAATTGGTAACAAAAATAACAAACCAATTACACGTTCAAGTACTTTTTGAAGTAGGTTGACCACAAATAGCGGACCATAATATTTTCCTTGAAAAACACTCATTAAAATATTGACCCGCACCTTTTCACCACGTAACACCTTCAAGGCTGCGTAATATAGCGCATAACTTAACGCGAATAAAACAAAAATTTGCAGTAATACTGCGGCAAAACTACTTTGAAAAACTTGATTTTCACCAGAAAATAAATTTTGCACAATCGATGTTAAAAAGCTCTGTAAAACCACTCCTAAGAAAGTTAACCAAGCCATGATCCCCCATTGCCCATCAAGGGCTCTGCGAGCATTGGCACGATGTTGCGAATTTGTTACTAAACTTTTCATTCATTCCATCCTTTCTGAAACTAATAACTAGTCAATTTAGCGACTGTTTCTTTATCTAGACGTTTCACCACTTCTGTGACTAATTTGACTGTGTTGAAATAATCATCTTCATGAATAACTGAGGTATGTGAATGCAGATATCTAACAGGCACCGTGATGGCTAATGATGGAATCCCGTTGCGCGTTAAATGCATGCGGCCAGCATCCGTACCTCCCCCTGTAATCACTGTATATTGGAAGGGAATGTTATTTTCTTCCGCCACTTGAATAACAAAATCACGTAATTTTTTATGCGGAATCATTGATGCATCATAAATCAAAATTTGTGGCCCTTCACCTAAAACAGAGTCGGCTTCTTTAGGTGTCATTCCTGGTGTGTCACCAGCTGTTCCTGTGTCTAAAGCAAACGCTATGTCTGGATTCACAAGATGCGTACTTGTTTGCGCACCGCGTAGCCCCACTTCTTCTTGCACATCACTGCCTGCAAATAAAATATTGGGGTGCCCTTCTGTCGCTAAATTTTCTAAAACTTTTAATGAAACGGCCGTACCAATTCGGTTATCCCACGCTTTTGCCAATAAAAATTTTGTATCATTCATGCGACGATAGTCAATATATGGTGTCACCATATCCCCTGGATGAATCCCCCATTCTGCAACTTGTTGATCGCTACTTGCACCAATATCAATAAACATATCTGCAATCTCATAGGGTTTGTTACGAACTTCCGCTGTTAACACATGCGGTGGTTTAGACCCAATGACACCATGGTAAACCTTACCAGTCGTAGTTTTAATCTGAACTTGTTGGGCCAACATCACTTGCCCCCACCAACCACCAACGGTTTGAAATTTTAAAAAGCCTTTTTCTGTGATTTGGGTAACCATGAAACCGACTTCATCCATATGCCCAGAAATGTAGACTTTTGGTCCTTCTTTATCACCAACATTTTTTGCAATAATACTGCCAAGGCCATCATATAAAAATTTATCCGCATACGGTGCTGCATACTTTTTAAATAACGAACGTACTTCGTCTTCATTCCCAGCAATCCCTTTAGCACTTGTTAAATCAATTAACATTTTTTCTTCTTTTGCATCCATAAAAATAACTCCCCTCAAAAACCAATTTTATCCATTATACCACGAACTAAAAAAATACTTACAAAAAAATAAATCGAGCAACGTTCTCCACTAAAAATAAACGAAAAAACAGCCTGCACGCTCGTTATTCAACGGCAGGTACAGGCTATTTTCATTGTTACGAAGCGTTTCTAGTCCGCTTCAGATAATTGGTACTTGATCCATCTTGCCTTCTTAAAATTGAGGTAAGACCAATGGATTTTGTTGTTGCCAATCTGTCTGATAAAAACGATCATCAATTTGATACGCTAACTTTTTAGACGCAGGTTGTTTCATAAATTCATCTACTTGACGATCAACAGCGAGCCAACCACGCCAACCTAAATGAATCGTGTCCGCCATAAAGTAGCGTTCATTACTACATGTTGAGAAGTCAGCAATGTTAGTAAACCCTTGCTCTTGAAGTTGATATTTCAGCTTGCGTGCTACTTGTTGCAACATATCTTGTGACAAGCCCGTATAGTCCGACCAACGTTTGTTAACAGGTGGGATTACAAATAAAACATCGACATTTTTTTCTGCTAACTGTTCTAACGCAGCTTGAAAATCACCATATTCAGGAGAAAAACGATAATCCCATTTCTTTTGTGAATGAGCTAATTTCGGTAAAACTGGTTTAATCCGTTGGCGATAAAAACCGTTACTAATTTCAAATTTATTATTATTAATGGCTTTTGCCGCAATTTTTCCAGCTAGCTGATCTAATTCATTAAAATTATAAGTGGCAGGTAATTGTTTCATATCTTTTTCAACAATTGGTTCTCTGCTAACCATGCCAATTTGGCTAAACAATTCATCTTCACGATTCAAGAAACGGAGATTCATTATAAAATAATCTCGTTGAGAGCGTTGGGGAAGTTGCCCTGCCTGCAGATTTGCCAAGGTTTCCATTAAGACTTTGTCTTTTTGAACAACTGGAAATTTAGTCAAACGTTGTGCTAGATATTGGTCACCGCTGGTTAATTCGGTTAAATTAGCTAACCATTGATAGGTTTGTAATTGTGAATAGTGTGCACCAAAACTATCATTAGGTACACCCTTTTTGACAAACCATTGCGGAGATAAAATAAAGACCGCTTTCTTATTGGCAATCGCATCGCCCATCGAATGAATGACCATTGCTTGGGTTAATGACTGTGTGCCCGCTTCTCCTAGTAAAAACGGTCGGTAGTTCCGTTGATACTTTTCAGAGAGCACACTAGGGTGGAAAGCACTAAATCGACTTAATTCAGAAGAGCCAAAAAAAGGAACATATTTACCAGAAGCCACTGCTTTGTTTTTAATCACATTGCCTTTTAAAACGTTCGGTGCCATTGACGTTGATGCTTCCTTCAACGTTTTTTCGGAAGTTAAATTGATTCTGAACGGTGCAAAAAAGAACACTGCAACCAAGACCGCTGAACAAAGCACTGGACCTAAGATTCTGATTAGTCGTTTTTTTCTAGACATTATTGTAAAGCTTCCACTTGTTGAATGATTTGTTTTGGTGTTCCCCATACTTCACGGTCAAAGTCTGATACAGGAACTTGGATTCCTAATTGTCCTTCAATTTCTACTAATAATTGAACCGTTGCTAAAGAGTCCAATAATCCTTCTTCAAATAATTGAATGTCTTGATTGTTCACAACTTCGTCTGTTCCTGTAATATCTTCTAAAATGTTTAATACTGTTTCTTGAATGTTCATTGTAAATTGCCCCTTTATATTTTTATTTTTGTTTATTTAAACCATAGTTTGTCTAAAAATCCTGAGAAAATCAGGAAGCTGACACAAACCGCTTGGAAAGTTAAAAAGACTGCAAATGCATGTGTAAATTTGTTTGATGGTATCTTGTCTTTATGTTTTTTCTTAAAACGTAGCCAAGCATCTGTTACACAAATTAGTGTTGCATGGTAGAGCCCATAAGCGATGTAGAACCACGTTAATCCATGCCAAATGCCCATGATTAAGAACAACGCAAAGTAACCAATATTAGAAGTCACAATCCGACTTTTAAAGACTTTCTTTTTCATTAAGAAAAACATTAAGCGCATGTAAATGTAATCACGGAACCAAAAAGATAAGGTCATGTGCCAACGATTCCAGAATTCTTTAATATTCCAACTTAGGAACGGTTTGTTAAAGTTCATTGGTGTATCATAGCCCATTAAATAACTTGTGCCAACGGCCAGTAAACTATAGCCTGCGAAATCAAAGAATAGATACAAACTGTAATTATACATATAGCCGACTGTCCACCAGGATAAACCACCTTGTGCCAAGGCCATTTTTTCCACATGTGGTAAAAAGACACCACCAAGATAATGACTGATAATAAACTTATATAAAAATCCTAGAAATAAATAAAAAATTCCTTTTTCTAAAAAGTCTAAATATTTCTCCGCACTCGGCGGGTTTTTCAAATCTTTTTCAAAGCGCCGATAACGATCGATGGGTCCTGAAGAAATAGTCGGGAAAAACAAGAGAAACTGAATGTAACGAAACGGATGATATTCTTTCATTACGCCATCCCGTAAATCCATGACCACTTGGACCGCTTTAAAGGTTAAATAAGAAATCCCTAAAAAGCCAAGTAAGGTTGTTTTGCCTGTCATGAATGGAGAAACTTTCACCCAAACAAGCGGTAATATAGCTAAAAAGACAGCCAGATAAAAGACCCAACCTGCATTTTTATTTTTTCGATAAGCCGCATAGCCCCACGTTAGTAACGTCTGATAAATAACATATACAATCAGAGCGACTCCTTGTTGCCAAAATTCGCCACCAAAACTGATATATAGAAAGACCAGTGTCACGAGTGTTTGGTACCAAGGCCAACGTGTCCCTTTAATGGCTAAAGTTAAAATCATTGGCAACAGAGCCGCAATTAGCAGAACAAAGTAATGCGGTGCATTATAGGGAATCATATGAGGAAAATTCATCATGTGGCATTCACCTCATTCATCAACCCTTTCCGATCAATTTTGCCATTACTTGTCAAAGGTAATTGTTCAACATATACAAATTTTTGCGGAATCATATAGTCCATTGTCAACGTGGCTAATTCTTGTTTAATTGCCTTAGTTAATTGAAAATCACTTGAAAATTCATGTGCTTGTGGAACGACATAGGCAATTAATTGTTGGACTTTATTTCCTTGATATTTCGGCACAACGACTGCTTGTTTCACGTAGGAAACATTCGTTAAGTGATGATCCACTTCTTCTAACTCAATGCGGTAGCCATGCAATTTAATTTGAAAATCTAAGCGTCCCTCATACTGCAATAGGTTATCGACTAACTTTCCAGCATCGCCTGTGCGATAAGCTGGTACGCCATCTAATTGGAAAAAAGCTTCAGCTGTTTTCGCAGGATTATTTAGATATCCTTTGGAAACACTTGGTCCAGCAATGACGATTTCACCAATTTCACCTGCAGGTAATTTTGACATGCCTTCCATAATATAAATTTGCGTATCCTCTTTCACATACCCGATTGGTAAACGTTGAACACTTTTTAAAACTTCTTGAGTGATTTCAATGGCACTAATCGCTACAGTCGCTTCTGTCGGCCCATACGTATTATAAATATGCGCAGTTGGGAAACGAGCGGCTAATTTCTCAGCCGTTGGTTTTGGTAATTCTTCTCCACAGAATAAAAACGTGCGCAGTGCTGGTAGATGTTCACCATCGAAGCTTGGTTCCATTAGACACAATTCAATAAAGGACGGTGTTGAAACCCAGACGTCGATTGTTAATTGTGGCAAACGCGTAAATAATTGTTTAAAATCGTTAATGATTTCATTGGGTAACGGAGTTAATGAGCCGCCTAACGCCAATGCGGGATAAATAGACATCACCGATAAATCAAACGAATAAGGTGCCTGTGCTAAAAAGCGGGCCCCTTCTTCTAAACCAAAATCTTGCAACAACCAATTCGTAAAGCTAACTAAATTATCATGGCTGATTTGCACACCCTTTGGTACGCCAGTTGTCCCTGAAGTGAAAATGATATAGTAATTACTTGCTCCTGTGACAGGCGTCAACTCAGGCGCATATCGGGGTGCATGCATCATCATTTCTGTTAATTCTTCCGCCGTAATTACTGGCACTTCGGTGGCTAATTCAGGCCATTCATGCACAGCAATCACTGCGGTTGGTTTGGCTACGTTTAGAATTAGTTCAATGCGTTCTTTTGGTGTATGTGCATCAATGGGGATATAGCTAAAACCAGCTTTCGATGCGCCTAAAAAACTCACAATCATTTCAAAATCTAATTCTCCATATACGACAATCGCTGACTTGTCCGTTTTCAGCTCAGCTAAATAAGCGGCTAGATTGTCTGACTTTTCTTTTAACTCTCCATACGTAGAGACTTTTTCTTCGGTTAAATAAACAGGACGTTGGGGTTCTTTACGTGCCCATTCATCAATCGTTTGAATCATATTAATTACTTTTTCCATGTATAGCCGCCTCCTTAAAACTCGTTATAAATGAAGGTTCCTCCATTGATATTCTTGTAATGATAAAGATAAATTAATGCAATGACAATGAAAGAATAAAATAACGTTTTACCGATGAATTTAAGACTTTCGTTATTGAGAATTTTCTGAAAAGTTGTTTTCATTATCATTCACCTCCTAAGGTTAATCGCTATCCATTATTTTATGCTATATTTCAGCAAAGTCCATTGAAATTTCTTACAATTTAATAAAAAAACTAACAATTTCGTCACTTCTTAAATTTTCATGATTTTCATAAACGGAACTCTCATAATTTTTTCGCATAAAGAAACTGTAAAAACCGCTTCACAACGGCTTTTACAGTTTTTTAAAAATGGATGTGTCGAATCATCCGCGCATAAATGGCAGACGTTAAAATATAAAAAATTAGATAAACAATTATTAAGATTCCACAAGAAAGATATACTAACAAATATCCTGGACTCTTAATAAATTGGCTTAGCAAATAAATGGCAAAGGTGGTATGCAAAATCCCAATGACCATCGGCGGAAAGAAAATCAAACTATTCTGTCGATAAATTTGCTTAGTTATCGCTTTACTAGAAACACCCATCCGTTTTAAAGTCACGTAATCTTGACGCTCACTTACAGCTGAAAAGAGTTGTCGTAACATCAAAATACTGCCCGTAATAAACAACGCTAAAATTGCCACAAACATGGAGACATATAAAGTCAAGCCGTTAATTTTTCGTTCATAGCGTAAAGAGGCGTAGCGATCATTCATATTTAGCCGCCAAGTTTCTGTGACATCATCTTGCGTATTCTTTACCTCTTCGTTAGGCATTTGTTTGGCAAAACCACTCAACTGCTGGTTATTTTTTTCATACTTATACAAAATTGGCGCTTGCCATTCTGTGGCAATCTGTTTATTTACGGCTTCATAAAGTTTTTCACGGCTTTTCGTGTCAACATTTACGGCGTTAATCTGATACTGAATGGAATTTTTTGTCACTTTCTGATAAAGGGCATCGGAAACGACAATCGTTGGTAAGGAATATTGCAATAAAAAATTACCTAGATAGTTAGGCAGCACTTGTTGCAGTTGTGCCTTCTCTCCTTCAACAAATTGCAGTTTCGATTCATAACGAGACATACCACTTAAAATATTGATAAAGCTATCCATATAGATAACACTTTGGTCATTTTTTAAATGTAAATCGTTTAAATAAGGATTAATTTTTTGATAGTTGCGGTAGTTGGAGAAAGATAAAACATTAACTGCTTCAATCGTTTCTTGTTCCTCTTGCGCTTGACCAATTCGCAAACTGCGTTCAATTCCAGTAATTTTATAAGAAAGTGTCACTTCATTTTTTATTTTGGTGTCCTTCGCTTCATCAAGAACTTTCTTCAATTTAGGATAGCTTTCCTGTGAAACTAAAAAGTCCACGGGGCCATCACTGTTGACCGTATGCATACTAATCGTATACACAAAAACCATCACGCCGATCCCACTCAAGGCCGTCGCAATTAACAAGGTCAAACCAGTGAGTGTTTTGCTACTTTTAAATAAGTAGCGTTTGGCATTGCCTAAAGTAATCATGCGTAAATCTTGGTAATACCATTTTTTTCTATGATTAAATAAGCGAATGATAAAATACATGGTATAACGGAAAAATAAATAAGTTCCCACCACACAGAGACCCAAAATGATAAAAGGCGTCAATGTAATAATCATCGGAATCGAGATATCCAATGAATCATTTAATTGTTTATACACAATACCTGTCGCTAAATTCCGAAAATCAAACGCAATAAAATAACCAGCCAGTAAACAAATAGGTCCTAAAATACCTAGAAACTGCCGCCGTTTCGTTAAACGACTATAATTAATTTGACCAATTTTTTCTTGGTGCATAAGCTGCGACAATGGATAACGATAAATCATCCAAATACTTCTTAAGCAGACAATCAAAATCATAAATGCAAAAGCTACACCGGTTTCAATAACGGAACGCCAAGAAATATAGAAGAAACTGGGGACTTCTAAAAACATAACTTTGGCTAAAATCATTGAAAACAACTTGGTGAAAATCACTCCTAAAATAATTCCATTAATTAGTGAAACAAAGCCTAAAACTAAATTTTCTACTAAAAAAATTAGTGAAACTTGGCTCTTTCTCAAGCCAATTAATCGATACAAGCCAATTTCTTGGCTACGTTTTCCTATAAAAAAACGATTTGCTGCCAACATAAAGCCCAAAATAATAATGGTGACTAAGGTACTACCGAGTCCTAAAGATCGCTTAATTTCGATATCACGGCCTGCACCTGCGACAAGAGGCTGGTTGTAAGCAATCGCACGGAAACAATAATAAACGACCGCTGCAAAAGTCATACTAATGTAATAAACCAGATAATTAGGTACATGAGCTTTTAAATTTTTTAATGATAGTTTAAAAATCATTTGCGCGCCCGCCTCCACCAATCGTTGCTTGCATATCTATCACACGATTAAAAAATTCCTTACGTGATCCTTGACGAACAACTTCTGAGAAAATCGCACCGTCTTTAATGAATAAGATGCGATTGCAAAAACTGGCCGTGTACGGGTCATGTGTCACCATCAAAATTGTGGCATCATCATGTAGATTAATTTCAGCTAAATATTTCAACAATTCTGTTGCTGATTTTGAATCCAGCGAGCCAGTTGGTTCATCTGCAAAAATAATTTTAGGGTTCGTAATCAAAGCACGAGCAGCTGCTACCCGTTGTTTTTGTCCCACAGATATCTCTGGTGGATAAGCAGATAAAAGCTCCTGAATCCCCAAAATCGAAGTCACATGTAACAAACGTTTATCCATTTCTTCTAATGAAACTTTTTCTACAGCTAAAGGCAACAGAATATTGTCCTTCACATTTAACGTATCAATTAGGTTAAACGATTGAAAAATAAACCCCATTTCGTTTCTTCGAAAATCACTTAATTGATTATCTCGCATTTTTAAAATATCTTGTCCGGCGATGCGCACGATTCCTGCGGTTGGCAAAATAATCGAGGATAAGACATTCAACAGTGTCGATTTCCCAGCACCGCTGGGACCCATAATCCCCACAAATTCGCCTTCATCAACGGTAAACGAAATATTATCTAATACTTCTGTTTTATTATTTAAACGACCATATGTCTTGCTGACATGGTTTACTTCTACAATTTTTTTCATTTTTCTCGCTCCAACGTTTTGTTATTACTCTTATTTTACCAAGAAAAAATCTGAATGAACATCGTTTTATCTTACAATATCGTTCGGTAGTCAAAGAATAATTGGCATTTCGTGAATAAATCCGCAAACAATTATTATTTAATAATTGTTATTTTTTAGTGTTGCTTTTAGCAATTTGGCAAAAAAATCTTTGCTGTTTTTTAATTTGGACAAAGAATTTTTTTCACGCAAAAAAATTTGCTCAATCCTTTTCTTCATTTGTTTTCATATTTTTTCAAAACAGTGCAAGCACAATATATAGTGTTTGTCTAGTGATATTTTACTAAAAATACGCAATATATCGATTGAATTTAGCCGACCTTTGTATTAGGATAGTTACTAACGAGATATAAGGAGCTGGATAAAATGATGAAGATTACTGATGAAAAAGCCGAGGATGTTAATCTCTCAACAATTAAAGTCGTCAAACGGGATGGTCGTTTAGTGACTTTCGATGATCAAAAAATATACGATGCTTTGATCAAAGCTGAACAAAAAATACATGACCAAGTCACTCCTTTGACACATCAAAAAGTCCAATCGATTGTTGCCGATGTCAATCGAGAAATTGCCGAACGTTTTACCAATAACGTAAAAATTTATGAAATTCAAAATATTGTGGAACATACTCTGCTATCCAACAACGAATATGCCTTAGCCGAAGAATACATTCATTACAGAACCCAACGTGATTTTGAGCGTAGTAAAGCGACTGATATTAATGTATCTATCGGCAAATTAATTAATAAAGATCAGACTGTCGTGAACGAAAATGCCAACAAAGACAGTGACGTTTTTAATACGCAACGTGATCTAACCGCTGGGATTGTTGGAAAATCAATTGGTTTAAAGATGTTGCCTTCACACGTGGCTAATGCCCATCAAAAAGGCGACATTCATTACCACGATTTAGATTATCATCCATATACGCCCATGACAAACTGCTGTTTAATTGATTTTAAAGGCATGCTAAACAATGGCTTTAAAATTGGGAACGCTGATGTCGAATCACCAAAATCAATTCAAACGGCCACTGCACAAATTTCTCAAATTATTGCCAATGTAGCTTCCAGTCAATATGGTGGATGCTCTGCCGATCGGATTGATGAATTATTAGCGCCTTTTGCAGAACGTAATTATGAAAAACATTTAGCAGATGCGCAAGAATGGATTGAAGGAGAAGAACGCCAAAAAGCATTCGCTCAGAAGAAAACGAAAAAAGATATTTTTGATGCCATGCAAAGTCTTGAGTATGAAATTAATACTTTATTTACTTCCAATGGACAAACCCCTTTTACTTCTCTGGGATTTGGTTTAGGTACCAACTGGTTTGAGCGAGAAATTCAACGGGCGATTTTACAAATCCGAATTAATGGCTTAGGGATTGAAAAACGAACAGCTATTTTCCCAAAACTGATTTTCACAATTAAACGCGGCGTCAATGCGCAACCTACTGATCCAAACTACGATATTAAACAACTGGCACTGGAATGCGCAACGAAACGCATGTATCCTGATGTTTTAAACTATGATAAAATCGTTGAACTAACAGGTAGTTTTAAGGTACCAATGGGCTGTCGTTCCTTTTTACAAGGCTGGAAAGACGAACAAGGTGAAGAAGTAAATGTTGGCCGAATGAATTTAGGCGTTGTGACCTTGAACTTACCAAGAATCGCTTTAGAAGCGCAAGGAAGTCAAGAAAAGTTCTGGCAAATTTTAAATGAACGTTTAGCGATCGTTAAAGATGCTTTGGTTTATCGGGTTGAACGTGTTAAAGAAGCTAAACCAGCGAATGCACCGATTTTATACATGTATGGTGCATTTGGAAAACGTTTAGCTACACAGGATGCCGTAGATGAACTGTTTAAAAACAAACGTGCCACGGTTTCGCTTGGCTATATTGGCTTGTATGAAGTGGCTTCTGCCTTTTACGGCGGTGCTTGGGAGGACAATCAAGAGGCCAAAAACTTTACACTGGATATTTTAAAAGAACTGAAAAAAAATGCCGACAACTGGGGCAATGAATACGGCTATCATTTTAGTGTCTACTCTACACCGAGCGAAAGCTTGACTGACCGTTTTTGCCGTTTAGATACTGAAAAATTTGGCATCGTCGAAAATATTACAGATAAAGAATATTACACAAATAGTTTCCATTATGATGTACGCAAAAATCCAACGCCTTTTGAAAAACTTGATTTTGAAAAGGATTATCCAAAATACTGTTCTGGTGGTTTTATCCACTACTGTGAATACCCCATGTTACAGCAAAATCCCAAAGCACTTGAAGCTGTCTGGGATTACGCTTATGACAAAGTTGGCTATTTAGGAACCAATACGCCAATTGATCATTGTTATGCCTGTGGTTTTGAAGGGGACTTCCATCCAACTGAACGTGGCTTTGAATGTCCAGAATGTGGCAATCATGATCCTAAGACTTGTGATGTCGTTAAACGGACTTGTGGTTATTTAGGTAACCCGCAAGCTCGCCCAATGGTACACGGTCGTCACAAAGAAATTTCCTCTCGTGTGAAACATTTAAAAAATTAAACTCGATTATTCTATAGAAAGAAGTTTTGCTGATGCGTAATCCGAAACCACAAGAATGGAAAACCGAAGACTACAGCCAAAAAAAGATTGCCGATTACAAAGCGTTCAACTTTGTTGATGGCGAAGGTGTACGCAATAGTTTATATGTGAGCGGCTGTCTCTTTGCTTGTGAAGGTTGTTTTAACAAAGCTGTCCAAAATTTCAATTACGGTACGCCGTTTACAGAATCTTTAATGAATCAAATTATTGAAGATTTGTCCCATGACTATGTCCAAGGTTTGACTCTTTTGGGTGGTGAACCTTTTCTGAATACAGATGTTTGTCTTAGTGTAGTCAAACGTGTGCGGGAAACATTTGGCTCAGCCAAAGATATCTGGTCTTGGTCTGGGTATACCTTTGAAGAACTACTTTTAGAAACGCCTGATAAGCTTGAACTACTCCATTCAATTGACATTTTAGTTGATGGGCGCTTTGAACTGGCAAAACGTAATTTAAATTTACAATTTCGTGGCAGTAGTAATCAACGGATTATTGATGTACCCAAATCACTTGCTGCTGGCAAAGCTGTTATTTGGGAAAAATGTCATGACGCCGAAACGTCTTATGAACAAATCAAAAAATCAATTTAAAAAAGTTAGCCCTTTAGACACATCCTCAAGAGATGGCTAAAGGGCTAACTTTTTTCCCATAAAGGTAAAACAATGTTTTCATACGCTAGTGGATCTAAATTCGTTAAAGTAATGCCTAATAAACGGATTCCTTGTTCTAAACCTAAAATATCTTCCCAAATTAAATTCGCTTGATAGAAAAGTTCTTCTTTTTTAGAAATATATTCAGGTAATGTCACACGTTTCGTAATCGTCGTATAGTCAGTATAACGAACTTTCAGGACTACTGTTTTGCCATGTTTTTGCACTCGTTGCAATGCACGCTCAACACCTGCTGCTAATTGTCTCAATTGAGCCGTAACCTGCTCTTCCGTCGTTAAAGGGGTGCCGTAAGTATGTTCCTTGCCTACCGACTTACGATCTCTAGTCACTTGAACTGGCGCATCATGGATACCGCGGACTTTACGATACAATGAATAACCCATTTTACCGAATAACCGAATCAACGTCATCTCATCTTGCTTGTATAAATCTGCTCCAGTAAAAATCCCTAGTTCATGCATTTTAGGCACTGTTTTTTTGCCGATTCCGTGGAAATCTTCAATCGGTAATGCTTTCAAAAAATCTTCGGCCTCTTCTGGTAAGACAACCGTCAGACCCTTTGGTTTCTGAAAATCTGATGCTAACTTGGCTAAAAACTTATTGTAACTAACACCTGCCGAGCAAGTTAACTGCAATTCATGCCAAATATCATATTGGATCATTTTCGCAATTTTAATAGCCGACTTACTGTTGACCTTATTTTCAGTTACATCTAAATACGCTTCGTCAATAGATACCGGTTCAATCACATCTGTATAGCGGCGAAAAATTTCACGGATTTCTTGAGAAATTTCACTATATTTCTGATAATTACCTGGCTTAAAAATGGCACTTGGACATAGTTCATACGCCTTTTGAGCACTCATAGCCGAGTGAATACCGTACTGTCGAGCAATATAATTCGCTGTGGTCACCACTCCTTTGCCCCCAGTATCACTTGGATGGCGCGCAATAACTAACGGATGTCCTACTAGCTCTGGATGATCTCGTTCTTCAACTGAAGCAAAAAACGCGTCCATATCTATATGTATAATTTTTCTCGACGTATCTTTTTTTAAGGGAAAACGTAATTCGCTCATCATTTTGATTCGCCTCCTCCCTCTATTATATACGAACGTCCGTTCTTTTTCAAATTGAAACTTCTTTATTTCAACCAGAAAAAGCTGAAAATCCGTGAAGTTATAAACACAGATTTCCAGCTTTTTAATTAAACGACCAATTGTTTTTGTTGATTATAGTAGCCTTTATAGGCAAGATAAGTTGCAATCACTGAACCAATACTTGTTGCTGATAGCAACATAAAAGTCACCATAATCTGATATTTTATCGCATGGACAGGATCAACGCCCGCAAAAATTAAGCCTGACATCATCCCAGGTAAACTAACAATTCCGACAGTTTTGGCAGAATCAATCGTCGGCGCCATCCCGGTTTTCACACTTTGTTGGATGATTGGTAAAGAGGCGAGTTTGATAGTTGCACCTAATGCTAGTTTCTCCATTACCGCTTGCCGTTGGTTTTGAAAAAGAGTATCTAAATTGCGATAGCATAAACCAATTGCCACCATCGAATTGCTGGCAATCATCCCACTGATAGGAATGATTTGAGAAGGAATAAATTTAATAGAACCAGAAAAAATCAAAATACCAATGGTAATTCCTGTACTACAACCAATTGCAATGAAAGAAATCAAAAAGCCCTTTTGTAATTGCTGGCTGCGTTTTTTTGCATTAAAGGCTGCGTTGGAAACAATCACCAAAACCATGATGAGCGTTAAAATCAGGTTATTGACTTGAAAAACATATTTTAATAAATAGCCGACTGCGACTAATTGAATGACTGCTCGAATCACACTAATAATAATATCTTTGGTAAAACCTAATTTTTCTTTAGTACTAATAATTAATGCGACCACCACTAGCATGGCTGAAAAAAATAAGGATAAATTATTAACTGCTAAATCCATCTGTCGGCGCCACCTTTCCTGCTACAATACGAATCACTTGCTGTGCTTGCTGAATTTCTTCGGTATCATGCGTGACACGAACCAGCGTGACTCCTTGCTCTTTGTTTAATTGGTTTAACAATTGATTGACAATCTGTTTGCTTTCTTCATCTAATCCCGTTGTAACTTCGTCTAATAATAAAACATCTGGTACAAAAATAATGTTTCGTAGCAAAGCAACCCGTTGTCGCTCACCACCAGAGAGTTCGGCTATTTTCTTTTCAAGATAAGCAGCGGGCAATTTCACTTATTGGAGTAATGCCACGACTTTTTCCTGATTAAACGCTTCTTGTCTGACGGTAAATGGAAATAACAAATTATCATACACGGTTTCACCAAATAAAGTTGGCTGCTGAAAACAATAAGAAACCTTTTGGCGGTATGTTTCGATTGGCATTGTAGTAATTGGCGCTTCTTGATAAAAAATTTCGCCTTCTGTAGGACTTAATAATGAAGATAAAATTTTTAAAAATGTACTTTTCCCGCTACCTGAAGGACCAACAATTGTTGTATTGCTGCCTGTTTCAAATGACAAATCAATATCAGAAAGAATGCTACGACCATTTACTTGATAAGACACGCCTTCTGCTCGCAATAAATTACTCATGTTTCTCTCCTTTTTTAAATGGAATGATATTCTTTATATACTTCTTGTTTTTTTACATTTCTCAATTTGGCCACTTCTTTGATTGCATCTTTTGAACTCCGTCCCTCTTCCTCCATTAAAACTTGTACATGTTCTTTGAGGGAAATAGCTGGCATTGCGGCTATTGTCTCTTTCTCACCAGTAAATCCGCTAACTAATAAACAACACTCGCCTTTTAGCGTATTTTCTGCTAAATATTCTGTTAGTTCTCCTAAGGTACCTCGTAAATACTCTTCGTGAAGTTTCGTTAATTCCCGACAAATCACAGCGGGGCGTTCTTGACCATAGACTTCAGCAAACGTTGCTACCGTTTTAGCAATCCGATAGGGGGACTCATAAAAAATCTGTGTCGGCCGTTCTTCTTTTAATGCTGATAACACGTCTTTCTGTTCTTTTTTCTTTCTTGGTAAAAAACCATAAAACGTAAATGGCTGTGGTAAAAGACCCGAGGCAATCAAGGCGGTCATTCCTGCCGTAGGTCCTGGCAAGGCAATCACTGCCAGTTCTTCTTCAAGACATGCTGTAACCAATTCATGACCAGGATCACTAATTGAAGGCATACCTGCATCGCTAACTTGGGCAATCGTTTCACCATTCAGCAATCGTGTAATCAGTTGAGGAATTCGCTCTTTGTAATTATGTTCGTGTAAACTAATTTGTGGTGTTGTAATCTCAAAATGATTTAGCAATTTTTGTGTGTTTCTTGTGTCCTCACTAGCAATCACCGTTGCTTCTTTCAATATGTTTAAACAACGAATACTCATATCTTCTAAATTGCCGATCGGTGTTGGGACAAGATACAATTTTCCTTTTGTTGTTTGCTTATCAAAACTTTTCTGTTTTTGCATAGCGCATCCCTCATTTTCCTTTTTCGTTCTATAAATAGATAAAGGTTTGATTTGACAATCGATTGACTGTCAAACCAAACCTTTCCTTTTTATTTGCAGTGTCCACTAGACTTAACGCGTACGTTCCCCATAAATAACATCAAGACAAAAGGCACATTCTTCATCATTTTCACGTCTTGAACCATATAAAATATTGCAGACATGGAAGCCCTCTTCATAAAGTTTTTCCAAATTCATACGTGATTTTGATAGCTCTTGTTTTTCAGTTTCAGTTGTATTTCCTGCTAACTTATTCAGTTCTTGGAGATGCTCCCGTAAGCGTTGGTTTTCGATTTCCAACGTGGTATTTTTTTCTACCAACTCATGGAGTGCTGCTTTAATTTCTCTTAATTGTGTCACGGAACTGTCTAAATCAGTTTCCAACGAATTTAATCCATCATAGAGCGAACGTTTATCCATTTTGATCACCTTTTTCAGCAGCAACTTTCGCAGTAGCTTCTTTGATTTCTTCGTAATCATAATCCGCTGCGATTTCACGACCATGCAGACGAACTTTGACAATCCGACTTAATAGATTCAACCCGACGACTTTGCCTTTGCCATCTGGTGTTATTACTTCTTTTCCATAATCTGGTAATTCTTTTTTAGCGGCTTCATATTCGTCGTTTTCGTATTTCAAACAACACATTAAGCGGCCACATAATCCCGAAATTTTGACAGGATTTAAAGATAACCCTTGATCTTTAGCCATTTTGATTGAAACTGGCATAAAATCTCCTAGAAATGTTGAGCAACATAGTTGTCTGCCACAAGGGCCAATGCCACCTAATATTTTCGCTTCATCTCGGACACCAATTTGACGTAACTCAATTCGCGTCCGGAAAATAGCCGCTAAGTCTTTGACTAATTCACGAAAATCAATTCGCCCATCTGCCGTAAAGTAAAAAATCATTTTGCTACGATCGAAGGTATATTCTACTCGCACTAATTTCATTTTTAAGTCATGAGCTCGAATTTTTTCATTGGCAATGCTTTTGGCAGCTTCTGCATCAGCCAAATTTTTTTGTTCTTTTTCTAAATCATTGGCTGTTGCTTTATTTAAAATGGGTTTTAGGTCCTCTGGTAAATCGTCTGAATCGACTGTTTTTTTAGGAATAGCAACAGTAGCTAATTGTTTTGACTGTTGAGATTCAACGAGTACTTTCTCATTATAAATATACTCAGATTTTCCAGGAGCAAAATAATAGATATGACCGGCTTCACGGAAGCGAACTCCTACTACTTCTACCATTTTATTCCTCCTAATCTAGTTCAAGTGAACGTCGCTTCAATCGGTTAAGGAACTTGCTGAAACAGCTAAGTTCCTACTATATTATGAAACTGAATGCCACTTGGCACTTTTTTCCTTTATGATTTAGGGTGAATCATTTGGATAACTAATTGTTCACAAACATTTTGCCAACTAACATTGGCAGTCCATTTTTGGCGTGCTTTCAAAATTAGCGCCAACCGTTCCGCCTGCTCTTCCGTTACTTTTTTGGCTTGCTGTGTCGAAACACTTTCTTCCAATAATTGACGGTAATAAACCATGAGCAAGTCAAAGCTAAGCGCTTGTTGTTCTTTTTCCTTAAATACTTTGACCATTTTCTTCTGAACGTAGATAAATGCCTGTAAATCATTACTTTTTAGATAATTAAACCATTGCAAAATGATTTCCCTAGCTTCATTAAACCATTCATCTTGAGAGATTTCAACTGCTTTCTCAAAACTATTTGTCAGCTCAGCTAAAAGGGTTGCAGTCTTTTCACCAATCCCCTGTTTGATTAAGCGATCAATTAATGTTTTTTTGACTAATGGTTGAAAATGTAAGGTTTGGCATCGTGATTGAATCGTTGGTAAAATTCGAGAAAGCGAAGTGGTTTCTAAAATAGCTAAAATTTGTCCTTCTGGTTCTTCTAAAAATTTTAAGAGACTATTGGCTGCGCCGGTACTCATTTTATCTGCTTCTTGAATTAAGAAAACTTTTTTAGCAGTCTCAACCCCACTTTTAGAAAACTCCGCTTTTAATTCACGGATTTGGTTCACTTTGATGGTTTGCCCATCTGGCGCAATTCTTAAAACATCTGGATGTTCATTTTCATTAATCCGCACACAATTATGGCATTCGTTACAAGGCTGTTGATTTACTAAATTCGTACAAAAGACATGTTTCGCCATCCATAAGCCAAATTCTTGTTTTCCAGTTCCTGTATCTCCTTCAAAAAGATAAGCATGGGCAAGACGACCATGCTCAAAACTTTTTTGGAGTTGCTTGTACAGCAAAGGTTGCATTTGCTGTAGCTGTTGTGCTTCATTCATCTTAATATTGATGGAATCCTTCAACTGGTAAGACGAAGCAAGTAGCGCCGCCTACTTCAACTTCCACAGGATAAGGAATTTGGCCATCCATTGTGATATCTAAAGTCACAGGTGTTGAAACATATTGTTTTCTTGATTGACATGTTTCTTTAATTAAAGCTAATGTTTCGTCGACACGCTCATCATCAATCCCAATAATAAATGTGCTGTTTCCCGCTTTTAAGAACCCACCTGTTGAGGATAATTTTGTAGCACGAATATTGGCATCAATAAATTCGTTGGCTAATCGGTTACTATCTTTGTCTTGTACAATGGCTAAAATAATCTTCATGGTCTACACCTTCCTATAATTAAAAGTTTTCTGGATAACGTTCAATAATCGCCTGATACGTTGCTTCTACGACAAGTTCTAAACTCATCCGTGCATCAATCTTTTTGATACGTTGTGGATTTTCTTCTGCTAATTTCAAATATTCATGACGAACACGTTGATGAAATTCTAATCCTTCTGAATCTAAGCGATCAATTTGCTGTGTTCGATTTTCTTGAATCCGCCGTAAGCCAGTATCTGAGTCAACGTCTAAATAAATTGTAAAATCTGGTGAGACACCTTCTGTCGCAAACGCATTAATTGAAGCAATGGGGGCAATCCCAATTCTACGCCCAGCGCCTTGGTAGGCTAATGAGCTGTCAACAAAACGATCACATAGGACTAAATGACCCGCTTCCAAAGCTGGAAAGATTTTTTCCACTAAATGTTGACGACGAGCAGCTGCGTAAAGTAAAGCTTCTGTTCGCTCATCCATTCTGTCATTTCTTGGATCTAAAATAACTGTTCGAATCTTTTCGGCAATCGGTATGCCGCCTGGTTCTCTTGTAGTGACAATTTTTCGTTTTGACTCTTTAGCTAATCTTTCAGAAACTTCCTTCAAAACACTGGTTTTACCAGCACCATCTGGACCTTCAAATGTGATAAAAATACCCTGCACGTGCGAAAACTCCAATCAATTTTTACTTGTATCTATTATACTTCATCTTGCTCTATCAGTCTAATTGAAATCCTTATGTCCTATTTAAAGTGATGCATCCGCTGAAAAAAAGAAACTGAAAAAGAAGTACGGAAAAGCTTGAACTGCGACATTTTCTCACAGAAACGACCTACTTCGATTTCAACTTCTTTTTCCAACGATGTTTCTTTTAAATTTCTCGACGTCCTTCGACTGCTTTTAGCAAGGTTATTTCGTCTGCATATTCAATATCGCTGCCGACAGACAAGCCGTGTGCCAAACGAGTAACGGTAATTCCGGCTGGTTTAATGAGCCGTGATAAATACATCGCCGTCGCTTCTCCTTCAGTGGTAGCGTTGGTTGCTATAATGACCTCTTTCACTTCATCATCGTGCAATCGTTTGATCAAAGAGGCAATATTAATATCTTCTGGTCCTGTTCCTTCCATCGGTGAAAGCACCCCGTGGAGTACGTGATACAAGCCTTGATATTCACGCATTTTTTCCATTGCCATAACGTCTTTTGGTTCTTCCACTACTAAAATAATACTACGGTCACGATTTTTATCTTGGCAAATTTCACAAGGATCTTCTTCAGTAATATTTCCGCAAATACTACAGAAATGGAGATCTCTCTTGACACTAATTAGCGCTTTTGCAAAAGCATTAGCATCTTCTTCTTTCATATCAATTGTATAAAAAGCAAGCCGTGTCGCTGTTTTTTGACCAATTCCTGGTAATTTCATATAACTTTCAATCAATTTTGCAATCGGTTCTGGATAATTCATGAGGCTTCTACAGTCCTTTCTTAGCAAGGCGTTTCTGTTATTACTAAACGAGTTATAACAGATTTTGCGTCACTGAATATCTTATCACGCCCTGTCAAAAAAGCAACTGACAATTACTGCTTTCTAATACAAAAACAAGTCGTTAGTTACGAGCACTAAACGACTTGCTTTTGTATTAACCAATCCAGGTTTCGTGTGTATAGGCCATTTCCCAAAAAGCGTATTCCATCTCACTGCTGATAACAAAAGCGGTGATCATAGCTGCTTGTTCTTGTGGTGAACTTTCTTCATATAATTGGTCTAACAGTTGGCGTTCCTCTTGGACGTGTTGGTACGCTTCCTCCCCAGCATAGGTTTCAATCCAACGTTGGTACAGTGGCTCTGGTGAGTGTTGTTTGACTAACTGTGCACCAATTTCTTGATAGAGCCAAGAACAAGGCAACATACTTGCTGCGGCCGTCTTAGGCGTTCCTTCAATAAGTTGGCGATACATATGAGAAACATAGTGATAAGCGGTTGGTGCAATCGGTGTCGCTGCAACTTCTTCTTCCGTAATTGCTAGTTCTTCAAAAAAAGTTTCACGAATAGCTAATTCGCCCAACGCGAGATTTTCCGCATTTGTTAAGAGTAATTTTTTCAATCGAGGTTGTTGCGTTTGTGCCGCAATCAAGCGATAAAGTTGACTAAAGTGTTTTAAATAGTAATGATCTTGAATTAAATAGTAGCGAAAAATCGTTGGACTCAAGGTTCCTTCATGTAACTCTGTGATAAAAGGATGCTGAAAACTTCCTTGCCAAGAAGCTTGCGCTTGTTCTTTGGCTTGTTCTGTAAATGTCATAGGTTTCTCCTTTACGTTAGAAAAATAAACAAATTTGTAAAAATGATGATCAAAATAGCAAGCCCCAGACTGACTTTTGCTGACACAAAATGCTCTTTTCGACTTCTGGTGGCTCCTTCTTCATAGCCATGGGCAGACATTGCTTCCGTATATTTATCTCGCCAAGAAACAGCAACGAGCAGTGTTTTAACATAAAGCATCGGCGACCAAAAATGAAACGTTTTGCCACGGAGTAGGCTTGCTTCTTTTAAATCATTAATTTCTCTTTTCACTTCCGGTAAGGCGTGAACCACCACTAAAATTCCATAAACAAAGTTTGGTGCTAGCCCCTTTTGTTCCAATAACAACAATAATTCTTCAAAATCAACGCCTACAGCAAAAGCTAGTCCTAAACCGGCAAAGGCATACGTTCGACTAAACAAAAGCCAGGCTTGTTGACTACTCGTACCATGCAAATAAATAGACCAAAACGTCCCGATTGCTGGTAAAAGTGGCAAGAAAAATAACCAAAGCAGTAAGCGGGATTTTCGCTGGCCTATTAAAAAAATGACACAACCCATAAAAACCGCCAAATTTGCCAAAATTGACTGAGAAAAAGATAATTCAAAGGTCAAAATAAGAATCAAAGAAGCATAAATTGCTGCATTTGTTTGCTTTATTTGCATGTGGTTCCCTCCTGCCAGATAATCAGTTGTTGCTGCAGCAATTCTATTCGGTAATTGCTCACGCCAGAGAGAGGTTCTAGCCGATGCGTGACGATTAGAAAATCTTGTTGCGCACTTTTTTCTTTGATCCATTCAACAAAATAATTGCATGCTCGCTCATCTAATCCAGCAAAAGGTTCATCTAAAAGTAAACAGTCCAAATCTAAGCTCAGCAAACTAATTAATTGCACCATCTTTTTTTGCCCTTCACTTAGTTGAAAAACACTGTGCTCTAGTTTTTCTTTTAAACCTAAAAAAGTTAAGGCTTCCTCTTGTTTTCTTCTTTTTTCTGCTGTCATGTTCTGACCAAACAAAAGCTCTTCTCGTAAAGTCAACGTGACAAACTGACGATTGGCTTGTTGCACCGCTAATGTCATGTGTTGATACAATTTTTTTGAAGCCCGCAAGCGGCGGCCCGCCAAGAACATTTTTCCTTGATATTTTTGTCTCTGAACGATGGCTTTTAATAAGGTGGATTTCCCCGCCCCATTTGGCCCCGTCAACGTGGTAATTCCTTTAAAAAAAAGCGCTTCTTTTTCTTCAAGTAGCACTCGTTTTCCCTGAGACAAACGAAAATTTTTCAATTGGAGCATTGGTTGTTTTACCACAGAAGTTGTAAGCTGAAATGTCTGCGGTTTTGTTTTGATAAACGTCAACGGTTGTTTTTCAAACTGGCCGTTTTTCAACGTGACGACTTGGTCCACAACATCAGCGTAATCGTTGAAATCGTGGTCGCACACCAAAATCGTTTTGCCTGCTTGATGGAGTCTTGCTAAAATTTGAATAAATTGTTTTCGAGAGGTTGGATCAATACTTGCAAAAGGTTCATCTAATAAAAGAATATCTGGGTTCATTGCTAGCAGAACTGTCAACGCCGCTTTTTGTTTTTCACCACCAGATAACGTCGCTAATTCTCGTGTGAATAAGGTTTGAGTCTGAACAAGTTGAAGCGCTGTTTGGATTTTTCGGTTCATTTCTTCAGGCGAGATTGCTAAATTTTCTAAAGCAAAAATCAGTTCTCGTTCCAAGGTTTTCATTGTAAATTGTTGACTGGGGTTTTGAAACAGCATGCCAATTTTTTGCGCCTTTTCACGAGTTGATAATTGTCGGCGTTCCATTCCTTCAATCAAAATTTCTCCTTGGTAATCAAGCGGAGCAAATCCGGCAATCAATCGTAAGAGCGTTGATTTTCCACTACCACTATCGCCAATTAATAAGGAAAACGTTCCTTGAGGAATTGCTAAATTTGTCTTTTCAAACAAGGGTTGTTCTCGTGAAAAGGACACAGCTTTTAATTGGATACTATTCATTTTGCCTTCACAGCTAACCCTTGCGCAGACTGAAACATTCGTAAAATAACTTTCGTTAAGAAAATACCAAAGAAACAAATAGAAACGAACCGAACGCTAATTAAAGCAATGTTCATCCCCAGACCGTAATTGCCATAACCAAACTTAAAGTATTCATACACATAACTAAAAATAGTCGTCCCAATCGCACTATAAAATAACGTTAGTGTATCGTACCGTTTGTAGCGTGTCACAAAAAAGCCACTTTCACTACCTAGGCCTTGAATCACACCAGAAATTAATACACTAGGTCCGAAATACGAACCATAAAGCATTTCTGCCAAAGCGGCTAAAACTTCCGCCAAAACAGCACTTCCCGCTCGTGGAATCAGCATCGCTGCAATTGGTGCCACCATGGTCCACATCCCAAATAAAAGCTCATTGGCAAATGGACTCAGTCCTAATGGTAACAGCGCAGCATTCAATAACGCATAGAGGAACCCTGCCCCCATAAAAACACCGCCAAACAAAAAGGCTAAAAAAGCGAGTAAGACGACTTGTTGCAATGACCATTTTTTCAATAAAAAAACTCCTTTCTCTTAACAAAAAGCAAAAGGAGTGACTTAAATAAACCCTGATAAAAGAAAACACACTCATCCTAGGACAGAATGAGTGCGTGAAAAATCAAAGTAAATCGGCATTTCCCTGCGACAGTACTAACTGCATCAGGTTCAATGGGTATCATCTCAGCCATAACAGCACCCCAAATGTTTTTTATTAAAATGTACTTTTACTATAGCATAGAATAATTATAAAAACTAGTCTTGGCACTTTTTTCTTTCATCAAAAGCTGAAGAAATCAAACAATTTTGTAAGATAACTGTTAGGCAAATAAATGGTTGGTTTTTATGAACTTTGTTATATTGTTCTTTATGAAAGAGAGGCGTTTATACTATGGGTAAAACATTAACTGGCTTTCATTTGAAAGTCATTGGGGTTATTTCAATGGTCTTTGACCATCTATTGCAATTTTTTAGTTTTTTAGGCGTGCCTGGTTGGTTCGGATGGATTGGACGAATTGCTGCACCTATTTTCTTATTTGAAAGTTCTGAAGGCTTCATTCACACAAGCAATCGGCGAAAATACATGTTCCGGTTATTGTTAGGCTTCTGGATTATGGGGATTCTGAACGGCATTTTAAATGCGTATTTTTCAACAGGTGGCTTAATTATCAATAATAATTTTGGGACGTTATTTTTAGGTACGGTCTACATGCAGTCTATGGACTATTTTAAACAAAAACAAATTGGTAAAGGGCTTCTTTGGTTTATTGTGCCTTTATTAATCAGTGCCCTACCTCTCGTTGTTTTTAGTTCTCCAGACATATTAAGCAACCCTGCTATCTTAATTGGTTTCCAAATTTTCAATCTGATTGTGCCATCACTAATGATGACAGAAGGTGGGTTTTTATTTGTTCTCTTGGCCGTAGCTTTTTATTTATTCCATGGCAAAAAGTGGTTACAAATTTCAGCAATTGGCGTTGTTGCGTTGATTTCAGCAGCCAGCTATAATTTCCAAGAACTATTCGGGGTGAACCACCAATGGATGATGATTTTAGCAGCGATTCCAATTGTTCTTTATAATGGTGAAAAAGGCCGTGGCATGCGGAATTTCTTTTATATTTTCTATCCAGCTCACATTGCTATTTTTGCAATTATTAGTTTCTTCATGCAACGTTAATTATTTTCTGCTTGACGATTGCCTAAAAACTGTTTACAATGCAACATGTAAACAAATCGTACAGATAACACGCAAGTTGCGTGTCGAGAGAGAGGCGGTTTCTATTCTTATAGAAACTGCTTCTATTTTTTTACGAAAAAATGAAAACTATAGAGGTGATTAAATGGAACAAAAAAACGTACGATTATTCCCTGCCGTTTTAGCGACAGGAATTATGTCTTTTGCTGGCGTATTAATTGAAACAGCAATGAATGTAACCTTTCCGACATTAACAAAGGAATTTGGTGTTTCCACCGGTACCGTGCAGTGGGTGACAACGATTTATTTATTAGTTATTTCTATCATGGTGCCCTTATCCAATTATTTATTAAAAACCTATTCGTTAAGACGCTTATTTATTGTTGCGAATCTTTTCTTTTTGATTGGTTTAGCGATTGATGTCTATTCGCCATCTTTCAGTATCTTGTTATTAGGCCGACTCTTCCAAGGGGCTAGCACTGGGATTGCTTTGCCACTGATGTTTCATATTATTTTGAACTTTACCCCGCTGGAAAAACGGGGAACGATGATGGGGGTAGGCACATTGACCACTTCAATTGCTCCAGCCATTGGTCCAACGTATGGTGGAATTTTAACATCTTCCCTATCTTGGCACGCCATCTTTTTATTCTTAATTCCTGTTTTACTGCTTTCTTTGTTTATGGGATTATCTGCTATTCCAGAAATACCTGTTAAAAAAACCACCACTCTTGATTTGGTTAGTTTAATTGGTATTGCCCTGTTATTTAGTGGTTTGTTGATGTTTTTAAGTAAAATTGGCACATTGTTTGGCTGGCTTTCACTTCTGGCAGCCGTTATTGGCTTTGTTATTTTTTATAAACGAGCAACGACCGCTGAACAGCCACTAGTTCGTTTGACAATTTTAAAAAATCCCGCCTTTGTTTTATTTTTATGTGGCTTTTTAGTTTGTCAATTCTTATTGTTAGGTATTTCCTTTGTCTTACCAAACTTTGTTCAAATCGTCCTTGGAAAAAATGCGTTTGTAGCTGGGCTAGTCATGCTGCCAGGTGCTACAGTCGGGGCCATTTTGGCACCACTTTCTGGACGAGTGTTGGATCAATACGGCGCTAAAAAACCTATATTATTTGGCTTAAGTTTGGCGACAATCGGTTGGCTAGCTTTAACAATTTTACTAGAGATGCCTGTTTTATTAGGATTCGTCGCTGGACATGTTACCTATATGATTGGTCTAGGTTTTGCATACAGTAATATGATGACGACTGGTATGAGCTTGTTAGAGGAGAAAGATTTTGGCGACGGCAATACGTTATTTAATACACTTCAACAATTTTCTGGCGCTATTGCGACGGCCATTGTAGCGACGATTATTAATATCGCTCAAGACCACGCAGATAATTTTGCTCAGGGGACAACGATGGGCTCCCTCATTTCTCTGATTTTCTTGTTAACCTTATTAGTAATTGTTTTAATTGCTTGCTGGAATTATTTCCGCAAAAAAGCTTAAAAAAAAAGCAGCTGGTCAGTTCCATAGTGACCAGCTGCTTTTTTTAGTTTTCTAAAGATAGTTGTTTTTTTGTTCTTCTTGCTTCCGAATATAAAGTACGAACAAGACAGCAATTAACACGATAAAACCACCAAAAATCGGTGTATATGTTACTGATAAATGATCTGTGACCACCCCACCTGTCATTGAGCCAACGGTAATCCCAATATTAAAGGCTGCAATATTAAAAGCTGAGGCCAAAGTGATATCTTTTGGAACATACTTTTCCGCTAATTCTACAACATATAGTTGTAAACCAGGTACATTCATAAAGGCAAATAGACCCAACATCAAACTTGCTAATAAGCCTAGAAGACTGTTATCCATTAAAACAGTAATGAATAAAAAGACTAAGGACAGAATTAATAAGCTAAACATTTTTACTAACGAATCTAAAGGTTTTTTATTTGCCCAGTGACCACCTACTGTATTGCCAATTGCGACCATTACGCCATAAACAACTAAAATAATCACTACCGCGTTGGCTGAAAAGCCTAAATTTTCCAATAACGGTGACAAGTACGTATATGCAGCAAACGTTCCACCATAACCAAAAGCAGTAATTAGAAAAGAGAAAACGAGGGGTTTGTTCGTAAAAATCCGCGTGATTCCTTTTAAGTCAACCTTCCCTGGTATCGGTAAATTTTTGGGAACTAAAAAATAACTAGCAATCAGTCCCACCAAGCCAATACTGGCTATAAAAAGAAAGGACATATGCCAAGCTGTTTGTTGCCCAATAAACGTCCCTAAAGGTACGCCAGTCACTGTTGCAACCGTTAAGCCCGTAAACATAATAGCAATGGCGCTGGCACGACGTGATGGCGGCACAACATCTGCGGCGATGACAGTCGAAACAGACATGAAAATGCCATGCGCCAATGCAGAAAGTATCCGCCCTACTAATAAAATAATAAACGTTGGCGCAAACGCAGCAATTAAATTCCCACTAATGAAAAGAAGCATACTCCCCAGCATTAATGAGCGACGATTCCATTTTCCTGTCAAAATTGTTAATAACGGCGCCCCAATCGTCACACCTAAAGCGTACAAAGAAACAGTCAAACCTGCTTGGGAAAGACTAATATGAAAACTTTTAACAATCATTGGTAATAAACCCACACTAATAAATTCTGTTGAACCGATTGCGAAAGCATTGATAGCTAATGCAAAGAGCGTTAAATTTGGTGAAATTTTCTTTTCCATTCTCTTCCTCCTAAAAAACATTTGAATTTCAACAAAAATTACTATATACTAAGATTGAATTTTTGATAAGTACCTACTATTTTGTATCATAGGTACCTTTTAGTAACTTTTGTTTATTATCAACCTATTAAGGAGGAATTTTTTTTGGAAACTCGTACATATGCGATTGGTGTCGAAGCAACGATGGATGTTATTGGCGGTAAATGGAAACCAATTATTCTGTGTAATTTACGGCACGGCGCCATGCGCCCCAGCGATTTAAAACGCGGTATTACTGGCATTAGTCAAAAAATGCTGACACAACAATTACGGGAACTCGAAGAAGACAACATTATCGAGCGAAAAGTATACAACCAAGTTCCACCAAAAGTCGAATATTATTTAAGCGATTATGGTCAAAGCCTCTCTGCTGTCTTAGATAACTTATGTAATTGGGGAGAATCCCACGTGGCTCATTTGCAAGAACAAGGCCAAGAAATTTATTTAAAATGTGAAGATTAGTGAACAAAACGTTTATAAACTATATTAAGAGGGAACTTTAAGCTATTTAAAGCCTGGGGAAAAATCATTTTAGATTTTTCCCCAGGCTCTTCTTATGCTTTAATAACTTGAATATCTTGCGTTAATTGGGCCCAATGATTAGTAGGTCCGTGACCATGTCCAACAGAAATTGCTTGGCTAATGGCCCCTTGTATAAACTGTTTGCCAATCACAATCGCCGCTTCTAACGGCGTACCTTTTGCTAATTCGGCTGCGATACACGCTGAAAAAGTATCTCCTGTTCCATGAGTATTTTTCGTTACAATTCGTGGTGCACTTAGCCAAAAGCTCGAACCGTCTTCCATTAACACATAATCAGCCGCTTGTTGATTTGTGCTATGTCCGCCTTTCATAATAATATTTTTTGTGCCCAATTGCTGTAATTTTTTTGCTGCGGTCTGCATTTCTTGTTCTGTCTTGATGGTCGTCTCTAGTAAAACTTCCGCTTCTGGTAAATTAGGTGTCACGACCGTTGCTAATGGCAACAGTTGCTCTTTAATCGTTTGAACTGCCTCAGCTTCTAACAAATGATGTCCACCTTTAGCCACCATTACAGGATCGACAATCAACGGACCAAAATCAACTTTCTGCAAATTGCGAACAACAGCTTCGACACGCTCACTATCTGCTAACATCCCCGTTTTCGCTGCCCCAATTTTAAAATCAGCCGCCAGTGATTGAAATTGTGCATCAATAAATGAACTAGGAATCGGTAAGCTATCTTGCACGCCATACGTATTTTGTGCCGTCAATGCAATGACAATATTTAAGCCAAATGCCTGCCGTGCTTGAAATGTTTTTAAATCTGCTTGCATGCCAGCTCCCCCACCAGAATCAGAACCAGCAATCGTGACTACTTGTGGTGTCAAATTATATTCGGTCATTTTCTCGCCTCCAACATTCGCTCCGTTACACGCATCAACCCTTGAACTTTCTCGGTTATCTGTTCAGCCAGCATAATTTCACTGACCAGTGAAACACCAGCCACTCCCGTTCCCATAAGTTGTTCTATATTTTCTTCTTTGATTCCACCAATCGCTACAACAGGAATCGTGACTGCTGCAGCAATTTCAGAAAGTGTCTGCAAAGAAGTTAACGGACTGTCCTTAGTCGTTGTGGGGGAAATTGCGCCCACGCCTAAATAATCGGCGCCCTCGTTTTCCGCTTCAACTCCTCGTGCCACCGTTTTGGCTGAAACACCTACGATTTTTGTGGACCCAACCAGTTTTCGCACAAGAGCAACCGGTAATTCATCATCCCCTATATGCACACCTGCCGCATCCACTGCCAAGCAAATATCGACACGATCATTAATAATCAACGGAATCTGATACGCATCTGTTACCGCTTTAACTTTCACTGCTAATTCGTAAAAGCGCCGTGTTGACACTTCCTTTTCGCGCAATTGGACCAATGTCACTCCACTGCGACAAGCAGTTTCAATTCGGTTTAAAAATTCAGTATCACTAAAATCATACCGTCCTGTCACCAAATAAACTTTCAATTGCTCTCTCATAGCACTCGTCCTTTCACCGCCTCAAACCAATCCTTCTCCTTCATTAAAAGAGATAACTGATTTAACGTATTTTGGCGAAAATCGGCCAGCCCTTGGCTCTTAGTCTTGGCTTTTTCTCCGCAAAGATTAAAATAGCTCACTGCGGCTACTGCCGCAGTCATTGGCGCGTTGCCTTCACCTAATAAAGCGGCAACTAATGCGCCGACTAAATCGCCCGTGCCAGTGAAACAATCCAACTCAGGAACGCCATTTTGTAAGACAATCACTTGCTCTTGGCTAACCAAAACATCTTGAATCCCTGTTGCTAAAAATACCGTCTGGGGAAACTTTTGTGTTTGTTGACGTAAAGCTTGAATCAGCTCCTCAATTGCTTCTTCACTTTGATCCAAAGGGCTGCCATCCACTCCTCGGCCATGACTCACCAACTGGCAAAAAGTCCGCATTTCTGAAAGATTCCCTTTCACAACGGTTGGCTGATTGTGCACCAGCTTTTCCCCGACTTCACTCCGAATATCACTGGCGCCATAACCGACTAAATCGACTACGGTCGGTTTATTCACTTGCCGAGCATAATCACTAGCTGCTAACAAGCTTTGCTCTCGTTCTTGTGATAAATGGCCTAAATTCAAAACCAAGGCACTGGTTTGCTGAAACAACTGCGGAAATTCCCGGGGATCATCTGCCATAATGGGCTTAGCATCAATATAAAGTAATGCATTCGCCATAGACTCACACGTAATTTCATTCGTAATGCACTGAATTAATGGTGCCGTTGTCAGTGGAAAAATCGTTTCAAACTTAACGCTTGTTTTCATAAAAGTACCCTCCTAAAAATAATTCCTGTGTTTGTTTAAATACCCGAGTTTCTTTCAGTTTTACTAAGACAAGCCAAGCAATCACTGAACCAATCAGTGTGGCACCAATAAATCGTGGTGTATAAATGAACCAATAAAAATTCTGCTTACTGCCAGTAAACCAAACCATTACAGGATAGGACAATAACGAGCCAATGATGCCTGTCCCAAAAATTTCCCCTAGCATCGACCAGCCTAATTTTTGTCCCCATTGATAAAATAAACCAGCAAAAAACGCGCCAAAAACGGCACCTGTTAACGCTAATGGCGGAATACCTAAGAATGTCATACGGATTAAGCCGCAGACAAGTGCCATGAGCGTTCCGTAAAGAGGACCTAATAAAACTCCGGCAATAATGTTCATGACACTGGACATAGGGGCCATTCCCTCAATTCGCATTAACGGCGATAATACAACGTCCATCGCAATCATTAAAGCCAGTAACGTAACTCTGTGGATTCGATTTTTTTCCACGTAAAAAAACTCCTTTCTGCGAGAAGCAAAAGGAGGCGCGACTGAAAAAGACAGAAAAACCCAACCACAAATAAACGTAGTTGGGTGCAATAATCGGTCAAAATTTCAAGACATTTCCCTGCGCCAGTCCTAACTGTTTCAGGTTCCATGGGTATAATCTCAGCTAATAGCACCCCAAATGTTTCTCTTCAATTGGCTTTAGTATAGCATAGTTTTTTGGAAGCGACTACTAAAATTGCCAAAGAGTTTTCCCACAAAAACAGAAAAAACATCATGCCCAAAAAGTTCGATTTTTTGGGCATGACGTTTTTCATACTTTCGTTTGTCTTATTTTTTAGAATCCTGGCATTCCTTTGGTGTATTTGCCTAAAGTCGCTTCAGTTTCTTTTTCAATTTTTACTAACGCGTCGTTGACAGCCATAATGACTAAATCTTGTAGCATATCAACGTCTTCAGGATCAACCACGTCTTCTTTAATGATCAAATCTTTCATTGTGCGATCACCAGTAAAGGTCGCTGTCACAAGTTGATTGGTGGCTTCACCGATAAATTCTTTTTCATTTAGCGCTTCTTGCGCTTTGGCCATTTCTTTTTGCATTTTTTGTACTTGTTTCATCATGCCTTGCATGTTGCCCATTCCTCGCATCATAATTCCTCGACTCCTTCGTATTAATCATCTAGTACTTCGACAAGCTCTTCACCAAACATAGCGATTGCTTCATCTACTACTGGATTTTCTTGTGAATGTTCATTTGTTACAGGCGGTTCGTCCGCTAGACGAGCCATTTCATTTTCAGGTTCAGAATGATTCAAACTGCCCTGATTTTGGTTAATAAAACTTTGTCTTAGTTTTGGCCAGCTTTCTCTAGTAATGCAGACCATTTCTGGTGTATAGTCCATCAAACGGCTTAAATTATTATTGAAAGCTAACTGCATCTCTTCATCGTCTGTTGCACGAGCACAAACAATCTCATAGTCAAATGCCACCACGATGCCCTTAGGACTCGCTGCGACAGGTTCACTAGCTTTGAGCATCGCTCGTTGAGTCACAGATAATGTTTGCAGTAAGTCTTCCCAGACATTTTTCACATTCATTAAATGTGTTCTAGTCGCTTCGTTTAAGACTTGATATACCCGTTCTGTGGGTACACGGAACGAACTTTTTGGCGCTTGTGGTCGTGCTTGTTGACGTGGCGCATCTGCTTCTTTGGCAGCTACACCGTGTTTCTTTAATTCAGCCAGTTCTTTCTTCAGTTGCCCGATTTGATTTTGTAAATCTGCTAATTCTGGATTTCCCTCTGCACTACCATCTTGATTAGCTGTTTCTGGCGTGTTGTGTTTATTGGGTTGCACCGTTTTAGCTAATTTGACAGTGGCTACTTCCAGATAGATATTCGCATTGTTGGTAAAGCGGATCTCATTTTGTGTGTCACTTAAAATTTGGATTAGTTGGTAGATTTTTTCAGCAGGTGTTTGTGTAGCTAGTTCCTTAAATGCTTCTGTCAAAGTTCCTGCTTTTTCTGCTAATAACTTCGGTGCTTGCTGATACATCAGCAAATCTCGACAATATAATAACAAATCTTCTAAGAAACGGCGCGCTTCTTTGCCTTCGCCTAAAATACTTTCCAAGCCTTCTAATGCTCGTTCAACATCACCGGCGACACAACACTGAATATAATGATCCATCATTTCATAGGTTAGGCTGCCTGTCACTTGCATTGCATCTTCCAGTGTTACTTTTTCATCACTAAATGAAATCGTTTGATCCAAGATACTCAAGGCATCTCGCATCCCACCTTCCGCAGCACGCCCAATCACATAAAGGGCTTGTTCCTCATAATCGAGAGCCATTTCCTGCATGATATGGGCCATATGATCGACGATATCTTGCGTACTAATTCGCTTAAAATCAAAGCGTTGCGTCCGTGAGATAATCGTTAACGGAATCTTGTGTGGTTCAGTCGTTGCTAAGATAAAAATAACATTTTGTGGTGGTTCTTCCAAGGTTTTTAAAAGTGCATTGAACGCGCCAGTTGATAGCATATGAACTTCATCAATAATATAAACTTTGTACTCTGCTTGTGTCGGTGCATACTTTGCTTTATCACGAATATCACGGATTTCTTCCACGCCATTATTACTCGCCGCATCAATTTCAATGACATCATTTAAACGACCTTCCGTAATGGCTACACAGGTTTCACAAACATTACAAGGTTCACCATCTTGACTATGTTTACAGTTAATCGCTTTAGCAAAAATTTTTGCGGCACTGGTTTTACCTGTACCACGAGGGCCAGTAAATAAATAGGCATGAGATGTTTTCTTTTGCACTATCGCATTTTTCAGTGTCTGAGTAATTGCTTTTTGTCCTACTACGTCATCGAAACGTTGTGAACGCCAGACCCGATAAAGTGCTTGATAAGCCATTTTTTACCCTCCCTTATTTTTCATTCTTATCTATTATACGTGATTTTTAGTCATTCGGCATCTTTTTTCTTTTAATGAGTCACTGGCGCAACCATTGCTAAAAAAGCCGCTTTTCCTTCACTTGTTTCTGCAAACGCACTGGCTTCTTTTAATCGCTGTTGATACGCTGAAGCGATAGTTTCAAGTGCCTGCGTTTTCTGGTTGTTCCAAGTCGTTAAACCTTGGACTTCTGCTAACGTTAACGAAGGCTTTGCTTGAGGTCGACTAAAAATTAAGTCCATGACATATAAAAGTTCTTTTCGTCGGGCAACGATTTGTATCTCATCCGTTGGCAGTTTTAGCATTTGCCATTGCTCAAAAATATCATTTGCGGCTTGGGCAACTTCTGACGCATTCGGTCCCTCTAGGCGAAATGTCGCAACTGGCCAATTCACCATTCCTGCGTTGATTAAAGGATAGTTAGCTAACTCAACATATTCTGAAATGCTCGCTTCGGCTAATGGAAATTGTTGCAAACCCGTTTGATAATAGACATGCTCATTTTGTTCAAAGTCAGCATCAATCCCAGCAAAATAATGAGGAAAGACCTCAACAATTTTCAACAATTGCTGAAAAGTCTTAATTGAACGTTTCGCTGCCTGATGTTTTTCAAACGCAATCACACCTTGTTGCTGATATTGTGCCTGTTTTACAAAGGAAAACCCCCAGCTTTCGCCATCTAAGTTCATTCGAATCACTCGATGGTTCGTAGTCGCAGGAAATTGCTGACTTCCCTGGTAGCCTTCTGTTGCCATGCACCATTCACAGCGGGGATAGCTTTGTGCAGAGAGCGTTGCTTTTGGCGCCTCACTGTGGACCTTATTTGCTAAAAAATCACCATAGACTGTTGAAAAAACAACAGGTTCTTCCTGTTCAATGACCGTACCGTTTTTTTGACAAAGTTGGTAAAAATACTCGGTAGCCTCTTGTGGCTCTTTGGCATAATGTTGTGCAAAAAAAGCATTAACCACAGAAGGTGGCGGTGTCAACAAATCCATCAATTGCACCATGAACTGTTCTTTTTGTTGCTCTGTTTTTACAAGTTGGTTGGCACTCGCAATTTGACACAATTGTTCCGCCAAATCAGCGGCGGGTGTTGCCACAGGCCGTATGTCTACTTCGCCTAATTCTTGTTCACCAATCATTGATAATAAACGGTTCTGAAGATATAAGCGATCCAACTCCATCCAACCACCTGCTTGAATAGCAAGTGTGGTAAAATCGGCAATCATTTGACTCGTGGTCATCGATTCATTCCTCCTATTACTTTTCTTGATATCCATGTGGATGAGCTTGGTGCCATTGCCAAGCGGTGGCGATAATGTCCTTGACCTCAGTTACTTCTGGTTGCCAGCCTAAAACTCGTTTGGCTTTTTCACTAGAAGCAATTAACGTACTAGGATCCCCTGCTCGGCGTGGGGCGATTGTCGCAGGAATTTCTTGGCCTGTCACTTCGCGAGCAGCATCTAACATTTCTTTAACAGAATAGCCGTTGTTGCTTCCCAGGTTAAAGACGTCACTTTCGCCGCCATTTTTCAAATATTCTAAAGCCAAAATATGTGCTGCAATCAAGTCTTCAATATAAACATAATCTCGAATGCACGTGCCATCTGGTGTATCATAATCATCCCCAAAAATACTTAGCTCTGCTCGTTGGCCTAATGCCACTTGTAAAATAATTGGCACAATATGCGTTTCTGGCGTGTGATCTTCACCAATTGAGGCATCTTTTTTTGCTCCTGCAACATTAAAATAACGCAAAGCAACATATTTCATTTCATAAGCGTTGTCGCACCATTTCATGATTTTTTCCATCATTAATTTACTTTCCCCATACGGATTTTTAGGATTCGTTGGGGTTTCTTCTGTAATAGGCATTGCTTTTGGTTCGCCATAAGTGGCCGCTGTGGAAGAAAAAACAATGTGTTTCACCCCGAATTCTTGCATGACTTCCAACGCAATTTGAGTGCCGTGAACATTGTTATTGAAATACATTAACGGTTTCTCCACGGATTCTCCTACTAAAGAATTGGCCGCAAAGTGCAACACCCCTTCAATTGATTCTTTTTCAAAGACGCTACGTAAAAAAGCTTTATCACGAATATCGCCTTCATAGAAAGTCGCTTGTTCATGAACTGCTGAACGATGTCCCGTTAATAAATTATCAACAACAATAACGGCATATCCTTTTGAAATTAATTGATCGACGGCATGTGAGCCAATGTAGCCTGCGCCACCTAATACTAAAATAGACATAAATACGCTCCTTTTACTCCCTAATTTCTTTTTCTATTGTACCATTAAATAAGGTCTACTTCTGAATTATTTCATTTTGTAAACAGGATTTAATTTGGCCATTTCTCCTTATTCATTTTTCCTATAAAAATACAGAAAAGACTTGGTAAATTTTAACAAATCTCTAAATTAGTCGTAGAGTTTATGAAAAATCATTGTAACTATTGGATTTTTTTGCTTTTTTCCGTCATAATAGAAACAAATACAATTTGAAAGAAGGAATGAACGATGAAAAAATTTGTATCAGGTATGTTAGTCGGTACTGCTATCACAGTTGCTGCTTTAGCCGGTGTGGCTACAACTATTAAAAAAACAGTCATTGATCCAATTGAAGAAAAAGAAGATATGATTGAAGAAAACCGTAAAAAAGCGATGCGTAAGCGTATTGCACGTTAAAAAATAGCTGTGACGTTGAGATAAAAAATCTAACGCCAAGAAATCAACAGAAGCGCTTCTGGCTCTGTTGATTCTCTTAAGCATAACAAGTGGTCATCCATCGCTTTGATGGATGACCACTTGTTATGCTTTCTTTTTTACCAAAGGAGCTGACTATTTTTCTTAACTATTAAAAATAGTGGCAGCAATCCGATCCATATCGCGCATATTCCAAGGATCCACACCAGGACGAGCTGCAGCGGCTGTTAACCAATGAATACCTTCTGTTGGAATACCACAACTAAAAAGGCCTGTCGCCACCTGTCCATCTTTTGTCATGACTTGATTCGTGGCAGGCACAATCAAGAGTGCACCTGTTTTGACTATTTGACCATCGGCTAATGCCAGTTGATGGAGCGTAGCTAGCTTATCGGCTAACAACTGCCTCGTTAAAGGATTCAAACTTTTTTCATTATTGACTTTGGGAATGCGCGCTTCAATTAAAAAGTGACTATTATACCGATTTTCCGGAAACAAATTAGCATAAGTAATAAATTGACCCGCTTTCATTTCGACACGCATTTCTGGCCCCAGAATCGTGACTAATCCCAGTTCAACTAACGCCTGTAGCTCTTCTGTTCTTTCAACAGAAGGTCCCACTGACAAAAAGGTATTCAACGGGGTAAACCAATACCACAACCACTTTTGACTCTCGTCATTCGTTAATAATCCTTCATCCAAAACAAAGCGAATCTGATCTCTTAAATCTTTTAAACTGTCTAAAGCAGTGGTCAAAGGACCGCTAAGATTGCCTTTCTCTGCTTCTTGAATATCCCATTTTAAATACTCTAGTAAAAACGAACGAAAACTTTCATGAGTAGTTTTCTTTGTTTCAGGATGTTCTAACGCTTGCCAATCAAACCAATCTTGTTTTTCAAAGTGGGCTAGGCTTTCCGGCGCTCCCTTGGTTTGAATAAACAGCTGTTGAAAGGCCTCTTTAGAAAGATGCGGATATTTTTCTTCGATTAAGCAAGTGTAATACACATATTCCACTTCTTTTTTTAAATACCCAAAAAACTCTGCGCCTGTAACCTGTCCTTTTTTACGACATTCAGCTAAATACGTTTCGGTTAAAAAAACAGGCTGATAGGTTTCCCCGTAGCCTTTTTGATTATTCCCTCGAGGATGAGAAGGAAAACCGCGACCAGAACCAGCAATAATAATAGGCTCTCTTCCAGAAGGTTCATAACGTAAGCGGCCATTTTGACGAGAAAAAACACCCCCGCGGCCAATCGTCAAGGCAGATAAATAGTCAAAAAATGCCAAACCTAAGCCTTTTAACACAACGGGTTGTTTTGCAGGTATATTGGCAAGTGCCAATAAAGCATCCGCCGCATTTTTAGGAGAAGAATAAAACAAACGATGCTCCTTGGCGTAGTCCGCAAGCTCTTGTTCAACAGTCGTTAATTCATTTTCTTGGTGACCCAAAGCTAAAATTACTTTGTCTGCCGTAAACTCAATGGATTGAGTATACACATAATAGTTATCCTCTCCTGCCCGCACAGCAGTTACTGGCTCTTTAAAAAACGTCAGCGATGTTTGTTCGTTACACCTCGTGGCTAAATACGTATAAAACCATTTTTGGTACATGCCATAAAAAGCCCTCGAGCAGTGATCATTCGGTCCAAGGCGATGACATTCTTTCAACAACTCAAGATAATTATAGGGTTGTTGCTGTTGAATGTACTGCGCAGCTTCTGTTTGGGTCCATTCATAGAGAGTGGGGCCCTTGACAATTGGTCCTTCGCCACTAAAAGATTCATCTGTAAATAAAGTGACTTGACTAATCACGGTGTTCATTAATAAATAATTAGGTTGCTCTGCTCGCCAAATTTTCCCACCTGGACCGTATGGATCAAACAACGTGAGCTGAACATTTATTTCCGTTTTACGAGCCCATTCAATGACTCGTTCTGCAGCTGATAAGCCTCTGGGTCCAGCACCTACAATTGCAATTTTCATCCAATCACCTACTCTATTTTTCTAATAATTCTTTTAAGACAACCGCTTGATTATGCACTGTATCTTTCGCCCCATAGACCAGCGTGACTACTGGCTGATTTTTTACAATCGTCTGTAACTGCTTAAACGCTGTGGCAGTTGGCTCATGTTTCAATTCTTCTTGGTATTTTTGTTTAAACTCGGGATATTTATTTGCTTCATGATTAAACCATTTCCGTAGCTCTGTACTTGGGGCCACTTCTTTGAGCCATTCATCTAACTTTTCAGATTCCTTGGATTTTCCTCGTGGCCAAATACGGTCAACTAAAACACGGTAGCCATCTTGCTCTGTCGGTGCTTCATATGCTCGCTTGATTTGAATCATCTGCCTTCACCTCTTCTCTTTATTGTAGCTCAAAAAGTGAGGACTGACAAAAAGCAACATCTCTATTAAGCTTTCCTATACAAAAAGAGTTGGTCTCAATGAAGACCAACTCTTTTTGTTATTAACTATTTCTCTTTTTCACTTTCCCAGTCCAGCCATCATAGCCGCCTTTTAAAATATAAATATCAGTATAGCCATTTTTGCGTAATAAATTAGCTGCTCGGATACTTAAAGCTTTCTTCTGATCATAAAGATAAACAGGTTGATCCTTACGAAGAGAACCAATTGTTGTTTTTAACATGCTGTATGGCATGCTGCGCGCCCCTAAAATATGCCCAGCATCAAATGTATCTTTCTCACGAACATCAATCACTTGTGCTTTACGCATTGTTTCTTTAAATTCTTCTTCCGTCAGCATTTTTGCTGAACGTTTCACCATAATTTTCAAATATAATTCATTGAATACCATCGCTAGTACAATAACTAGCAAAATGCCATTGATTACCCATAAAATACTCATTCTAAAAAGCCCTCTCTATTTCTCTTTTGAAAATTGTAATGCTAGTGAAGCGGCACCAATGACGCCGGCCTCATTACCTAGCTCTGCTAATTTGATTTTTGTACTATTTCGAACTTGCGGGAAGGTAAATTCTTGGAAATATTTTTCGACACGACTACGTAAAAATTCTCCTGCTGCAGAAACACCTCCACCGATAACCACGCTATCTGGATTTAACGTGTTACCTAAGTTTCCTGTGGCTAAGCCTAAATAGAAACAAACACGATCCACAACCATTAAAGCAAAATGATCGCCTTTTTCAGCAAATTCAAAAACATCTTTACTCGAAACATCTTGTCCATCATCAATCGCTTGTTTCAGTTCAGAGTCACCTGCAAACTCTTCTGATAAATGACGTGCAACACGAACGACACCAGTGGCACTAGAAACAGTTTCTAAACAGCCACGTTTCCCACAGGTACAGGCAAAGCCGTTAGGATCAACCGTCACATGCCCAACTTCACCAGCGCAGCCAGCAACACCGTGGAGCAATTCTCCCGCTGCAACAATGCCTCCGCCGACACCTGTTCCTAAAGTAATAAAAATCACGTCGGGATTGTTTTCCCCCGCGCCCTTCCAACGCTCACCTAAAGCGGCAACATTGGCATCATTATCTAAGGCAAACGGAATTCCTAAAGCAGATTCGATTTGTTCTTTGACAGGCTGTACAGTCGTCCAGTTTAAATTATAGGCACCTACAACAGTTCCTTTTTCAATGTCGACACTTCCTGGTGTTCCCATACCAATTCCCACAAAATCTTCTTTTTTCATATTATAAAGATCTATACGGTGACGAATACTTTCAATAATTGATGGCACAATATGCTTGCCATCTTCTAAAATATTCGTTTCAATACTCCATTTTTGTTGAACAACGCCATCGGTTGTTAAAATAGCAAATTTGATGGTCGTTCCACCTAAATCAATCCCAATAATCTTCTTATCCATTTAGTCGATTCCTTTCTGCTTCCCTCTAGATTCTTCTATTCGATGCTCTCTTTGCAAAATATGCCGGGCCTGTAAATACGTATCTCGGTCTACCAATTGACCTTCATACAATTTTTTTAATTCAATCATCATTAACTCAATATCATAAATCCGTGCACCGACATAAATATACATCCCAAACTGTTTAAAAAGTTGTTGTACATCATATAACGTTTCCATACGAAAACACTTCCTTATTATACAGGTAAACCGTATTTTTTAAAACCCAATAACAGACAAATTACGACAAGAAAAATAAAAATTAACGTGGCCATAATTCGCTCGTGCTTATTAAATGCTTCTTCACGATTTGGAACAGCAAAAGCCGTCGCGACTAATAGTCCACCGATTAGACCGCCAACATGACCCATCATATCTACAGAGCTACTAAACAAGTTAAATAACAAATTAATCACAATAAACATTGAATAGCGTTGCACCATATACATAATCGCTGGATTGTCTCTAAAATGGCGTCCTAAAATAACAAATGCGCCAAACAAACCAAAAAGCGCTGTACTAGCACCCGCTGAGACACTGTTGGGTGTCCCAAAGGCAAAACTGGCGATATTTCCAGCAATCCCACTCAATAAATAAATTCCCAAATAGCGCCAATGCCCATAAATTGCCTCAACCTGTGCGCCGATATAATAAAGAGTAACCATATTCAAAATAATATGCATAAACCCAATGTGAAGAAACATTGGCGTGATAAACCGCCAGTATTCATGATTTTGAGCTACCAGTGGACGAACCATTGCTCCCCAATTAACTAAGTTTAAAATATTTTCTGATCCTCCAGTTAATTCCAATCCAAGGAAAACAATGATTGAAATACCTAAAAGGGCATACGTAATGAACGGCTGATTTTTTAGCCGTTTCAATTTCATTTCTGTTTGATAATTCATTCCATTCCTCCTATTGTATAAATAATTGTTCGATTGGCTGATCAAACGCTTCTGGTTGCCATTGCTCATGGAGTTGTTCACTAAAAACTAAACTACATGAATGGCCCGAAAAATGTTCCAAATAACGATCATAAAAACCACCGCCGAAGCCTATTCGATAGCCAGCACGATTGAAAACAATCCCTGGCACAATCAATAAATCAATCGCTGTAGCTGTTATTTCTGCCGCTGTTAACGGAGGTTCTTCCACGCCAAATGCACTGGTATCATAAACCGTCTCTGGAAAGACTTGATAAAAGTGCATTTTGCCTCCTTTAAATGTTCGCGGCACCGCCACTTGCTTGCTCTCTTGCATGGCCCGTTCGAAAATTGGCTGTGTTGATAATTCTAGCGGTAACGACCGAATCATTCCGATCGTTTGTGCTTGTTGCCATTGCTGACTAGCAAACAACTGTTCATAGAGACTTGATTCTTTATGTTGTTTAATTTCTGGATGTTGTTTTAGCCATTCCAGGGCAGTTAAGCCCACTTTTCTCAACTTGTTTTTCTCCATGTACACCTTCAACCCCTTTTCTGTTAAGTTTATAGAAAGTGTTCTTAAAAAACAAGCTGATTCCCCTTTTCTCTTTGAAAAATCCCGTTATTTTTCTAACGTTTTTGACGCTTCTTTAAAAAAGTCAACAACCAAATCCATTGTTTCTCCTTTCACTAAATGCCGCTCACCGATTTCCGTTATAAATTGCGTATTTCTCGCATACGTTTTCCCAGACACTAATTGTTCAAAATCAGCCATGTCTTCATAGGGAATTTTTTCATCTTCCGTTCCATGCCAAAACAGCATCGGTCGTTCTTGTAGTCTTTCTGGCGTTTGTGATAAATCGTATTGATGCACCCAACTTAGCAACAGTGGCAAGTCTTTAGGTACAAAAATAGCAAATTCTTTCGCCCGTTGAATCACTCGCTGAATATAGCGCGCCGGATAGGGTGTTCCCATTAAGCAAGCAGCAGCTTGAATCTCAGGATGTTGGGTCATAAGAGCGCTAGTAGTAATACCGCCCATGGATACACCACCTACGCCAATCCAATTTTCTTTAATCAACCCTAATTTATGAAAATGATGGATAATTACTGGAAATTCAATTAAATTATATTGAATGCTACTCCAAAATGTAATCGAAGGAATCGTGGAAATAGGTCCTGTTTTTCTTTCTCCATGGTTCATGGCATCTGGTAAAATGACCCGAAACCCCTCGTGTGCTAATTTTCTTGCTTGTGTTAAAGATAATTCTTTAGCTGATTGCCAACCATGATAGTAAACAATTAAAGGTAATGCTTCGTTTTTTTGCTCTTCTGTTGTCACTTCTAATGCTGGAATTTTTGCTATGTAGCGATGTCTAATACTGATTTTCATTCATGATTCCTCCATTATAAAATATCTTCTCTTATTTTACCGTTTTTTGATAAAACCTGCTCTTTATATGATTTATCAAAAAAATCACAAAATATGCGAATTCGCATTTTCCTATTTTATTACTTTCCGTTATAATCATTTTATTAAATACAAAGGGGTGTTTTTATGGTTAAAATTGAGGAAAAAGGTAAAGTAACATTTGGACAAGCTTTTAAAGATTATTTTCGTGGATATGTTGATTTTAAAGGTCGGACCACACGTGCTGGTTATTGGTGGATGACATTGGTATTAAGCATTTTAGCACTTATTTTTTATATTGCCATTGTCGGCAAAGCCGTGTCAGCAATTTTAGCAGCTGAATATTTTGAAACCTATGATTTTGGAAACTTATTACCGTTGATGCTTTTTGCACTTGTTTTATGGTTAGCTTTATTATTACCAACGTGGGCAATGTGTGTACGTCGTTATCGTGATGCTGGGATGACAGGTTGGGGCGTGCTTGTTTTATATCTACTTTCTATTGCCTGTAGCTATACACAAGTTTTCTCTGTTATGTCAACACTGAAATATGATGTTCAAACAGATACTGTGATAACAGGTGGCAGTCCCGTCTTCTTATTTTTCACTCTTGTGATTAGTCTGTTTTTCTTCTTACTAACAGTCTTACCGACAGATAAACTAACAACAACTAGCCAAAATAGCGTCTTACGCTTCTTCTTCCGTTACAAAGAAGTGAAGTAAGGAAAAGTTTTAAGCCTTTCTTTTAAAAGAAGGGCTTTTTTCTTATTTTAAAATCTTTATGATAAAATAAGAACTAGTCTAGCTAAAAAAATGGAAGGAGAAAATATGGCTACTTTTAAACGGATTCTGAATCTAGAAAATTATATTTTTACTTTTTTTATTTTATTTGTCTTTTACGGCGCAATTAACTCTCCCTATTCGCTGGTAAAAATTCTTTGGGAAAAGCCTAAGCACTTGCTTGTTTTACTTCCTCTATTAATTATTCTATTGTTGATTATTTATAAAAACAAAAAAATTCTTTACACTAAGATTCAAGCGCTCTGGCACTTAATAAAAGCCCATGATCGTGTGGTTATTATTGGTAGTTTGATCAGTTTATTTTTACTGCAACTTTTACTCCTGACGCAGATTACTGTGCCGATTGGTTGGGATGTTTTTGACAACTTTCATAGTATTACCACTGAAAATAGGGATTATTCAAAAATCGTACTTTCTTTAAACCCCAATAACGAATTTTTCTTTTTCATGATGTATTACCTGAATAAATTTTTGCGTTTCATTGATGTAACAGGGAGCTGGAGCAATACTTGGTTTAGTTGGCAAGTGGTTAATTGCTTGTTTATTAATAGCAGTTTATTTCTCTTTTATCATGCCTCTAAGCGTGTCTTTAATCCATTAACGGCCTTCGTTGCTTACAGTTTATTTTTTCTTTCTTTCGGATTGTCTCCATGGTTACTCACGCCTTATACAGATACGGCCGTCTTATTGTTCATCAACCTAGTCTTTTTTGCATATAGCCTTTTTGACCAAGTTTCCCCTCCCTTCGTAAAATATTGTTTATTACTGTTTATTGGGATTGGCCTAGCTTGGTGTTTTTTAATGAAACCTTCGTCTATTATCTTTTTTATTGCATTTAGTTGTATCAAAGTGCTGCAACTTCTTTTAGTAAATCGGAACAAACAGTCTATCGTAAAATTAACCGTGGTTGCTCTCTTTTTACTGACTGGTTTCGCCAGCGCATATTATAGTTTTCAATTTTTCGTGGAAAAACAAACGATTACGGAAATCGATAAAGAACAAGCCAAACCTTGGACACTTTTTGTAATGATGGGTTTGACGGGAACTGGCGGTTACAATGATGCAGATACACAAGCAGTAAATCAGTTGCCTACACAAGAAGCCAAAAAAGCTTATACCATAAAAATGATTCAAGACCGTTTAAAAAATAAAGGATTCTTCGGTTATCTTCGTTTTCTGGCTCAAAAAAATCGTCATAATACTGCCAATGGTGATTTTGACTGGGGTTGGGATGGCGGTGATTTAATCCCAGAAACACCTTCTAAAAATCGTTGGCAAGAACACTTGCGGTCACTGTATTATCCGCAAAATCAAAAAAGTAACTATCTACGAATTTATATGCATTTTTTCTATTTACTCACATTACTAGGTCTATTGTTCAGTATCCCTCTAAAAGATTCAAAAAATAACTACGCGATTTTAAAATTAGCTTTCATTGGAGCTATTCTGTATTTATTGCTCTTTGAAGGCGGCCGCTCTCGCTATCTAATCCAGTTTATGCCGTTTTGGTACTTGTTATCAGCGAGTGGTTGGCTGGGATTGAGAGAGATTCGAAGATACAAAAAAATAGTAAAATAGAAAAGAGGATTGAGTTAAAAATGAAAAAAAGTTTGCTGGGGTTGATTGTTTTTTTATCCTTACTGACCCTTACTTCTTGCAGAAATAAAGTGACCACAAAAGAGCTGATGGCAAACGAGTGGGCCGTAAACTCCAACGTTGATGAAGTAGTAATGATTGTATCATTCAGCGAAGATACCGCTACTTTCAAAATCAATACAGATGAACACACATCAACTGCAAAAAATGAGTTGGAAAAAGCAGGCGAAGAATTAGGTAAACAAATTGCAAATAAAATAGAATACAAAGTCAAATACCATCTAAAAAACAATCAAATTCGTTGGGAAAATGAAGGAAAAGAAGTAGCTTACAAGATAAAAAAAGAAAAGCAAGATCTACTTTTCACTCCTACTAAGACAAACAATTCTGATAACCAAACAAAACTAGTTTTGAAACCTTACACAAAGAAAAGTATTGATTCTTCTACTCAAAAAGATAAAACGGAAGAAACCAGCTCTAATTATCAAAACGTCTCATCTGAAACAAACCAATCTACCTCTTCATCTACTACTAAAGAACCGCTACCACAAGTTAGCTTAGCTGATTTTATAGGCGGTTGGGGTATTCCTCAAAGTGATAACTTATTTTTTATAAATGCTGACGGAACACTCACTAGCATAACTCAATCGAATGTTCCTCTTCAAAATGTAAGTTTTTCTGTGGATGAGAATGGTAATCAAATAATGACGTTTCTTTTGAATAATACGCCCCGAACAGTAACGAAAAATAATGATGGTACTTTAACTGTTAATGGACAAATATACACTTATCTAGGTAATATTACGTTGGAACAATTAATTGAAAGAAATAATCAAACTCAACAAGTTTTTGAACAATCTGAACAGCAACCACCACAAAACTCTGATTCTCGTGAACAAATACAAAATTCTAAATCAGACCAACCTATATACGATACGGTACGAAGTGGTGAAGGTGGGCGACAGTTAGCCGAAAGAAATGGTTTAACCTTAGAAGAATTATTAGCATTAAATCCAGGCATTGAAACTTCTGTTTTTTATCCTGGTCAGTCATTACGAATTAAATAGAAATTTAGGTATACTAATAGATAATAGTCTATAAAAAAAGAAAAGTCCATGTGGGGACCACGGACTCAAAAAAGTATTTCGAGATTTAGTTTACAAAAATATTATAACAGAAATGAGGAGTTTTCAAATGAAAAAAATGTATTTGTTAAGCATAACATTAATATCTCTTGGTATTTTAGCAGGTTGTTCTAATAATGATTCTACTAAAGTGCAAAAACTAGAAACAACTATTTCTAGTCTAAAAAAAGAAAATGATTCTTTAAAAACAGGAAATACTGATGAAAATAAAAAAAGCCAGGAATCCAAAGTAGATTCCAAACAAAAAAAGGAAGAAAAAAAATATGGTTTAAATGAAGACGTTGATCTATATTCAAATTCTAAAAAAGTTGGAAAAATTAAACTTACGAAAGTTTCTACTAATCAATCTGCATTTCCAGATTATATGATTAATCTAGAAGATTATGATACTAGCAAAATGATGGCAGTGACTTTTGATTATACCAATATTGCTATGGAAGAACCCTTTTTACCCCACTCTAATTATTTCCAAGCATATTCTAAGGATGGAAAAGCTTTACAATCATTTAATCAGCAAAATGGTCAAGATTATGTTTCTCAAGGTAGAACTGGAACATCTACAATTTACTTTGGGATACCAGTTGATGGCAATAGTTTTGACGAAGTGGAACTAGACCTTGTACCTACTGGCTCAGCAAAAATTGCGACATTTGATATAGCAGTTGGTCATTGATTAATAGCATATATGGAATATACACAAAAATGTCTAAGGAGCCTAACATTCTTTCAAGAAAGAATGTTAGGCTCCTTTTATTCAGACAATTTCAGCCACTCCTTGCGATTGCAATAGGACATAGTTTTTACAAAGACAAAATGATAAAGCAAACCGTAAGCTAGCCCCAACATATTTAACAAAATTCTTAAGTAAAGACTTGTTTCTAGCCCAAATATCATAGAAGCTGCCATGATAGCACCAACACAATTAAAAATCGTTTTACTTTTATAAGATGTGCATAAGCCTAAACAAAGTCCTCCTAAAATACCAAGTAGGTTCGTTGGTATATAAAATAACAAGATAGCCGATACTAGAGAACCAATAACGACCCCTATTATTCGTTCTTTTGCTCGTTCAGACAATTTAAACGTATCATACCCAGAAAATAATGACGAACTAGCAAATGTTGCCCACATAAAGCGGTCAATCTGAAGGTGCGTTCCTATAAAAAGTAATAAGCTAATGCCTAAAGCGTAATAACCAAACCAAATATTTCTTTGATTAAAAAAACCATTTTCTGTAACCATCTGTATAAAAGTAATCTCTTGATCCAATTTTTTATGTTTCACATGATAAACAAAAGCTAAAAGTAGATAAGCAAACACTAATACAAAGAAAGTTTGTTCTAATTGCTGAAACGATTGATAGTGAACCGTGCCAACTAAATATAAGTAGGAGAACGTATACAAGCCAGGATTACCCATTTTAGGGTTTTTACCAGTTAAGAAAAACAATGCCAGCAAGCAGATAAAATGAAGGCCCAATTGTAAAAATGATACAGAAATCAGTGAAATTAATGGACTAACACCTAGAATTGTTAACACGATTCCTAAACTAAGCAAGGCCTGTTTTTCCCTGTAGCCATATGAGACGAAACGGATACTCAACAGCAAACAAAATAATACAATTGAAAAAGGCGCTACAGCTTTTCCAAAGAAAAAAGTAATCGTCGACACCCATAAAATCGCAAACGAAACTAATAAGATATCCCTTATTAACAAGGCGCGCCAAAAATATCTCCGCTGTTTTTTAGTATCCGCTTGATGAATTTTTTGTTTTAAAATAAATGGATCTAACTGCAATAATTGATAAAAAGTCACCTAAAATCATCTCCTAAAAATCGACTCTTCTCAATTCATTATTCCAACTTTTCCTTCTATGAAATCAGAAGAAAAGTAGTTGTGACGAACATTTTACTACAACTTTTTTTCTGAATCAATACATGCTTTATTTCTTAATTCAATACCTCTCCCGATACGATTTGCTTACTTCATAAAAAATAAGCCTAGAAAAAATCAAAACGATTAATTCTAGACTCAAAATTAAATAACTGTTGAACAAAAGCTAGCGCTTTTTTACATAAACTTTTCCAACAGATCCATTTCTTTTTCTAATTCTTTTTCATCATACTTGTCATACTTACCAGCTTCGTGTGCAATTTTTTTAATCTCATGAATGGCTTTTTTTTCAACAATCCATTTCTTCATACTATGTTTTTTTGTATCCTCATCTAGCGAGCTCAACTCTTCTAAACTTGCATCCAATTTGTTCAAAACGTCGGCAATTTTTACTAATGCTTGCGCTTCTTTTTCTTCATAGTTTGACATAATAGACACCTCTTCTTAAGTATTTTTCTACTTTAAGTGTACGTCTCTGTCGTTTTATTTGCAACTAATAACTCAACTGCTTCTCAGTACGGAGGATAAGGGATTCGAACCCTTGCACGATGTTACTCGCCTAACGGTTTTCGAGACCGTCCCCTTCAGCCAAACTTGGGTAATCCTCCCTCTACATTCCATCTACAAATGAACATGTAATGAATCAAAAGATAAAAAGCCTAGACCCTTACACAACAAGGATTCTAGGCTCTATCTAAATAAATTATTTAGTTTCACGGTGTAATTTTTCTGCAACACCATATTTAGACAGACTAGAACTCACAAGGGTTTACGTAATATCATTTTAATTCAAATTAGCAAAATAGACTATAACAACAAGATAAAATCTACATCAAAAAATAAAAAAAGGCAAGCGAATAGACATGTAAAATATACCGAATAAATAAAAAAATCCCTACCTCTCACAGTGAGAAGTAGGAATTTGCTTATTTCTTAATAATTCAATGTTTGACCAGGATAAATCAAGTTAGGATTTGCTAATCCGTTTAATGTAGCTAAGGCTTGATAATTAGTGCCAAGTTTGGCTGCAATACTAGATAAATTATCGCCGTATTTAACCGTGTAGACATTACTTGTTGCCGATCCATTGACTTTCAAAACTTGACCAGGGTAAATAAGATTTGGATTTGTCAATCCATTTAATGCAGCCAATGTTTGATAGTTTGTTCCGTATTGATAAGCAATGCTTGATAATGTTTCGCCGTATTGTACCACATGAGTCGCTTCTGGTTGTTTATCAGGAACAGTTGCCGCATCTGGCAATAATTCAATATCACCTTTGCTGATCCATGACAAGATACCTTCAAGCAATACTCTGCTTCCAGTTACTTCTTGCACTTTATAGCTGTTTCCTTTTACCCAATCTGGAATAGCTTCGCCTGTTGCCCAAGCATCTACATTAAATTTCACTTTGACGGTATCGCCAACTTTAACATCAGAATTAGGTATTTTTTCAATTTCTTCGCCTGCATCTGTTGCTGGCGTATCCGTTTCTGGTTTATTGGTATCTGTATAACCACTATCCGTAATTCCTGTTAAATCTACGTTACCATCTAAACCACCTGCAATATAAGCGGATGTGAATTGCCAAATGCCAATACCATCCATGCTTGGGAAATAAGCATACAATGGATATGGTGACACACCATCGATAGGATACGCAGCAATCCATAAAGAGTTAGGAAACTCTTTGATGATTTGTTGATAGTTTACATGATTTAGTGTAAATGGCTTATAGCTGTAATACATTGGAGTATAGCCAGCCTGTTTGATTCTGCGCATACCGTACAAAATTGTCTCTGTATTTGCTGCTTTTTCGGCATCTGAACTTACATATCCTCCATATCCATCTGGAACACTAGCCAACGCTCCATGTTCAAAATCTAATGCAACGATGGAATTTTTAGGCGTTTGAATACGTGGCAAAAAGTAATCCATTGTTGTTTTCGCAATGTCCATGTTTCCCCAAGTGTCATACCAAATATAGGTATGCGCACGTTTACCTTGTGCAATAGCACTTGCTACTTGCGTTTTATATGTGTATTGTTCATAAATACCGCTAGCATTGTAGCCACCAATCTGGGCAATAGCGAATTTATCATGTGCATAGCCAAAACGGCCTTGTTCGCCTTGATAAATCGCCCAGTCAACGCCTTGATCTCCTTTTGCAGCAAATACATTTAAAGGCATAAAAAATAGAGCGACAAGCGCTCCTACTAAAATATTCTTTTTCATTTTTATTTCTCCTTGTCTTTTAAATTATATGCTGACACACCTGTTACTACTCCTAAAAAAGTTGCAATGGCATTGATAGTTAAAACAGCCATATCTGTTTGCTGCCAGCCATAGGCTTTGCCTAGTGTGGCAACCAAAACAGAACTTGCAGGAAGTACCGTTAGCACGCCCCATTTGATAATTTTGTAGTACTTATCTGGTAGAATCATTTTTTTGCTCCTTTCAATTCTATTATGTCATGTTCCGCTTCTTGCATTCGACCTTCTAATTTAAAGGTTCTTTCAATTACCCCATTATGTTTTTCTACTTTCTTTTCTAGCTGTTCAATTCTATAAGCTGTCAAATTGGCACTAGCTACAACTCCAATAAACGCGCCAATTGTGCTGCCTACTAATCCTATAACAGCGACAACAATTTCATTTGACAAAACAATTCCTCCAATAATAAGAACCGCTTAGCTCTCGCTAAACGGTTCTCCACAAATTTTTGTATATTCTTCTTTTGTTAAGCAATTCATATTCACGTAATCTACTAAATCTTGTTTTGTATAACAATTCCAATCATACAACTGTTTAATATTATCGAAACCTGGAAAAGCATTCGTTTTCATCTTATTCCGCTCCTTTCGTAAGTTCAGCGACTTGTTTCATCAATTCGCCAGTCATTCTTTGTGTTTGTTGAATAACTTGATTCTGCTGAGAAACTTGCTTCATTAATTCCGCATTTTGCTTTTGTAAAAGTTCCAATTCCGTAGGTGGCGTTGGCTCTGGTTCTGGCACATTTTCAGGATCGTATATTAAGCTTGTTCCGTCCCAGCGATAATTAAAAAAATCTGTTGGCTCTTTTTCTACTTCAAGTTCAATTTTATTCGGTTGTTCCATTGTGGAATATCCGTCTAAATAACCTTGAATATCATCAATCCAAATTTTCATGTTCTCTTTCCTCCTACCATTCATAAACTGCGCTTAAAGCAAACATTTTACTACCAGACCCTGCTGTATCACTAGATGATGCATTCATGTCATTACCAGTAATTTTAGTATCAGTGATATATAAATACTTCCGAACTAAATTAGTGTAGTAACCATGCAAAAGAAAAATAACACCTTTGGAACCTGGATTCTGTGCATGCTGTTTAGGAATAACGAAAAAGTGATAACATGCGCCGTTCAAAGTTCCTTCTTTTGTATATTCTTGCCATTGTAAAATCCAACCATTTTGACACTGCGAAAGCGGCTTAGAAGGTACTTGTCCGTTTCCTGCTGCCGCGCCATACCATCCGCCCGTCCATAATGGCTCTTTTTTTGTAATTTTTTGATACATTTTATCCGTATCTGCTTTAGTTACATACGATTCAAGCCCATCAATTGCGGCAGTATGTGTTTTAAGATAGACTGGTTTTCCTTTTTCTTTTAATTGAACAATATCTGTTGTCATTACACTTCCCCTACCTTTTCAAACGTAATTGCTGGCAATCCATCTAGTTTTGTTTTATCTTCTTTAGACATCAAGCCATTTTTTATTGAGGTTGCAACGTCTGTCGTTGTTGCATTTTGCCCTGCTGGACCTTGCGGACCAACGTCTCCTTTATCTCCTTTTGGACCTTGTGGACCTGGGTCTCCCTTTTCACCTTTCAATACTTCTGGTTTCCCTTCCACAGCATTCCAATGTGTTTGAGGAAATACCTGTGTTCCTCCTTGTTTTACTTTAACAATATCTGTCATTCAACTTCCCCTACTCTCTCAAACGTAATATCAGGTATTCTGTCAATGGCTTCTTGAACTTTTTGGTCAACATATTGTTGATTCACTCCGCCGCCATCGCCACCACCAGTTGCTGAAATAACACCATCTTCTGAAATAGAAATATTCGCTCCAGCAGTATAACCTTTCAACTCTTCCAGTTTCGATTTTAGTTCAGTGGTGAAATTTTGATCTGTTTGCTTTACCGCAGACAACGTTCCGTCTTCTGCAATTTCTAACAGTTGGCCAACCTTTATTCCGCCCAGTTCATCTGTGGTAGCGATTGGAAGAATGTACACGCCTCCCTCGCCATTTGACAACCGTTGAAACATTTCAGCAGTGATAATACCGTCTGTTTCTTCTGTCGCATAAGGAAGTTCTGTCAGTGCATTTTCTAAGCCTAAATCTGCTTTAGTGATAATTACTGCCCCAGTGTATCCATTAACAGATAATACTTTTGATTGACCCGCAATAATTTTTTCTAATCCTCGAACAGCGGATGCATGTGTAATAGGATAAAACTGACGTTCCACGCCATTTTCTTCGGTTTCCATCATTCGTTTTACTTTAACCACTTATTTCACCCACTTTTTCAAACACATAAGCGTTCTGTTTTGTATCATCAACTGTTGCGATAACCAATGCCCCATCGATCGCAGGATAATCAACTGTTCCAACAATTTCTGTTTCATGATTCAGTGAAAAAGCATCATCTTGTAAAATAATCAAGTCACTTATTTCGCCATATTCTAACGTATATAAGCGTTTCTCTAATTTCTGATACAAATATTCCATATCTGCCAATAAACGTTCAGAAATTGAATTATGGCGCACTCCTTGAATGTCTACACGTGCATCCATTAACTCGGCTAACATCGTACCGCCAGGATCAACAGTTTTTAAAATATCTTTGATTGATTCGAACCATGAAGTGAAATCTGTTTTTTGCGCATCTCGCCACGCTTCGAACTCATCTTTTCTGGCATTCATCCAATCAGTAAAATCGCCCTTATTTTCGTTGATAAAGGCGGTCATGTCTGCGATTAAATCTTCGATGGACTGCCAATAAGAACCCATTTCGCCCTCTGTTTTAGAAGCAGCGTTCACAACAAAGTAAGAAAAGTTCTGCGTTGAGCCAATTAGATTGTCACCTTTATGAATACTGAAATATGCTTCTTGTCTGTGTAACGACTGCATAGAATATTCATCAAAGGTATACTGAATAATCCCTTTTTTGGCATTCACAATTTTTGCTGAACGTTGAATCGGATATTTATTATCAATAACCGATTCAAAAAAAACTTCGCAACCTGTTAAATCAAGTGGCAAAGCATTTTCAACTAGTATGGCTTCTAAGACTTCTGTGTTTCGATTTCCTTGTCGTACATTCTGAATCCCAATGTAATTGTAAGGTTCAGTTGTACTTAGCGTTGCTTGCCATTTAACCATTGAAAAATCCTCCTTTCGTTATTTTGGTGGAATAACAATCGATTGAATAGAATTAGCAAAATATAATCGGTCATATTTTGCGACAATTTGCCCTTGCTCGGCGTTCTGTTCTATGGTTTGGATACGTCCGTTATTTAAGCCGTAAATCACGCCCGTGTGACCATATGTTGGGTCTACTGTCCAACCTGTTCCCCATTGGCCACCTCGTCTAATATTGACGATTGCTCCTACCACTAAATCTTGATACGTTGGATTTTGGATTACTCGCCAACCTACCGCATTCCAATCATATGCTTCACCAATATCTGCAGCAGATGATGTATTACCAATTACATGTGAAAAGCCATAAATTGTTCCTGCACCTAAACCGCAGCCGCCCATAAAACCAGAATATTCGGCTGGAACGGCATAACATTGCCCATTACCAAGCCATTTGCCCATTAAAGTCTCCAAATGTTCTATGCCAGCTTTTCCTGTTGCAGTAGAAGCTTTCAAATCTTTGAATTTGTCATACCATACTTGTGCATAGGTTTGTCTTTCTGGATGTGCTGCAGCTGGACGTTCAAAGTTTAATTCAAACGCATAAGCAGCTGTTTTAGGCGAGCTGACAACTTTAAATTCATCAACTGTTAATGGACTTACTTGTCCTAACCATTGCCCATTGAACATACACCAATTAATTAATTGAGCTTGGGCTAATGACGTCCTATAGTCTTGTTTGATACCTGCAGCTGCGATTAAGCGTTGTACATATTCTCGGCCATTCCAAGTTGGTGCGCCTACCAATGGATACGCTGAACCATCCCATTGAACCCATCCGTAAGCTGGACCGCCTATTTGTTCGGTATCTGGGTTCATACTTGGACCAACTTCTCCTTGTACATTTCCGAGGATACCTGCAGCAGCTGCTTTGCTGTATCCGTTAGCTAGTAGGTAACTCCATAAGTCCCAAGCAAATTTATCTGCATCGCTTGTAACTTCGGATGGATAACCACCTGTACCAGCTCCAGAACCGCCACCACCATTTTGACCAGGTATAACTTCTTTGCCGCCCACAATCAATCGATCAACTGTCAGAATTGCTTTACTTCCATTCGGACCAAAAAAGTTAAAATTATTTCCAACAAAAAACTGTGTAGGCCCAGTAATTAAATGTCCTGTGCCTGATTGATTAGACAAGCCAATAATTTTTTGGGGATTATCTGCGACTAATAGCAATGAATTTCCATCAGAAACTACTGGATTTCCATTTTTATCTACTACCCCTGGAAAAGGATTTCCTTTCGTACCAATTGTCCCAATATGACTAGAGCCATTCCAAAATTCCATCCCTTTTTTAGTTAATTCCATGATTTTTTTCTTATTGTTCCAAATTTGCAAAGCACCAGCTACTAATTTTAGTACATCGCCTGTTGCTTTATTAAAGCTTGTTTGTAAAACATTCGTGTCAATAATGCCCACTTTAATAAAATCAGCAACAATTTCTCCCTTAGAAGTCATAGCAAGTTCGAACGGACCATTCACGCCGTTGGAGGAATAACCCAAACCATTTAAGTTCCAGCGCCACACACGCTTTGCGGTAGCTACTTTGTTTTTGTCCATGATAAGAATTTCAGACGGCGCCTTTTCTGGACGAAAAACGACATGTCCACCACTGTTTCCAGTAATCCATGCCGTTGCATTTAAAACATTTTGTACTAATGTTTCTGTCCGATTATCAATTTTTTGTTTTAGCTCTTGAGTTTGATTGTTTACTGTTGAAGTATAAAGTGATAAATCATTCCCCAAAACAATATTTTTAAATTTTCCTAAAGTCGGAAACCAAGTATATTCCACCATGCGCTCCGTTACTTCAATATCGACTTCTTTTGCTCGCACATGTACTACATCACCAAAATGCAAAGAAGAAAGTTCTTCGTACATGTCTTCATACTCCAAGGTGTGTTCTAATGCTACCATGCTAATAGTGTGCGTTACTTTCGGTTCATGAATACGGTCTTTATCAAACAATGACTGGCCCCATTTTTTAAGCTCATCAACTGTTTTACATTCCGAATTTTCACGTTTTCCAATTCTTCGGTTACTATCATTTACACCAGCAATTTCTAAAAAGCCATACGTGATTGGCTCTTTATCTTGGTCATAATCATTGTCTGGTACGCCACCGATAAGAAAAAGACTGTTTATAATTGATTCGTCGTCATAGTCCTCATCTATAGCTTCCAAATTAATTCCAAAATCAATTCTAAAGCCATTATCTGCTCCAATTTGTTTTACTAATTTCAAATTAAAGTTATCCATCTCTAATTCTCCACCAGTAACACCTGTTAAATTTTGGTTGCCATTGTTAGAACCAATAATTGCATCGATTGGACCTACTTGTTTTGCTGTAAATTGATGTGTAGTACCGACATTCGACAAATAGTTAAACCGTTGCTTAAACGTTAATGCAGCCTTTAAATTATTCATAATTTGCGTGCCATTTCCGTTAGCAGTGAACGAATCAATAATGAAATTCTTATTTGCCATAAAACCAATGTGTCTCGCTGTCACTGAAACTGACTGCAGATTTTTTTTAATATTGTAAATCTCAAAATATTGATATGATCCATCTTCAACTTGTGCCTTTAGAAAGTTTCCTTTTTTTAAGTATGAGCGATACTGGCCATCTCTTGCATAGTTACCATAGAATCGATACACACCATTTAACACACGGTTAATTTCTGGTAAATCTTGCCAATCTGGCAAAGCCATTCCGTTATCGTTTAAATTTTCAGGAATAGCCGTATATGCATAAATAAAATTTTGTGTCATAAATACGCGCTCCTATTCCAAAACTTAGCTTCTATAAAATTTCCTGATATATTTAATTTATTTTGACCAGGATTCGTTTTTATCCAACTACCGCGTGTAAATAGTGGATTTCCTTCTTGTATTGCTTTTCCCTTTTCGGTATCAATAGTGACGATTCCTGATTGTGTACGCAAAATCGTTAGTGAGTTACTACCAATGTTTAACGTAATATCGCCACCTTTTGAATTAATTTCGATATAAGGAAAAGCAATTTCATCACCGTGATCAGTAATTTCAATTGATTTTGTTTTAATCACTTTTGGTTGTTCGTTTACTTTTCTTTTGAACGGTTGACATCTAAATTCAACGTTAAAGGTATAAAAAACACCCCATTCATTTTTGAATGAAGTTGGTTTACTCATTGTACAAATAGCATCTAAATATTTATCTTCATCATTGTGAGTAATAAGTTTACTTTTACCAGTTAACCATCTTTTGACTGCCGCTAAATTTTCATATGGAATAGTTACATCTTCAATTTCATAATCAAAGGGTTCATAATCATTGAACGTTTCATTAAATTCACCACTTCTTCCGATAATCGAATACGTTTCATATCGTTTATTTGGTAAAACCTCTGACAGCTCATTTTCGATAATACACCCCATATCACGAACTGCATTCAAATCTTTCCAAATGAAATTGGGTTCATCAGGATTCATAAAAATCACGTTGGAACACCTCCTAAGTCATAGAAAGCTTGCGCACTTGCTTTATAAAGCTTGCGATTCATTCGATCTAACTCACTCGGATTATTTGCATCTACTTGGCCAATATGAACATGTTGTTCAATAGTGTTACCACCTTTCAAAGCACCACCAATTCCACGAGCTTTTTCTTCTGGTGACAATGGAGTTACTGTTGTCTTGCCGTTTTTAGCGGTTAAAAGTTCAGGACCAGCTTCACCAACAATGGCTTGACCATTTAGAATAGTTCCACCTTCTGCTAAATAAGGGATTTTTCCAATATGAAATCCTTTACCGCCAATTCCTGGCACCCATTTAGGTATTTTTATATTGTTTAATCCGCCAATAAATCCATTGATTAACGTAATCATGGCATTGATTGGAGCTTTAGCTACTGCAGCGATACCTTCAAAAATACCACCAAAAATATCAACAACACCTTGCCACGCTCTTGACCAGTCTCCAGTAAATACTCCCGTTACAAAATCAACGATACCGCCAAAAATACGCTTAATTGCATTTACGTAATCGCCAATAATTTTTGCAACCCCATCCATGGCACCACCAATAAATCCTGTGATGAAATCAAAAGTAGATTTTGTCGTATCTTTCAAAACATTAAATACACCAACCACAATATCTTTAATTACTTTAAAGGAGGTATTGATAAAATCCCTAAACCAACCGATTTTATTATATGCAACTACGATTGCAGCTACCCAAGCGGCAACCGCCGCAATTACTAAACCAATTGGCGACGCAATAAAAGCAATAACTGGAATCAAACTACTAATGGAACTAGCAAGTGTTCCTAAAACTACTAATACTGGACCGATAGCAGCCACAACACCAGCTATCATTAATATTGTTTGTTTTGAACCTTCATCTAATGAACCAAACCAATTTGAAAATGCAGTTACAAATTGAGAAACTTTTTCTGCAATATCAGCTACTATAGGTATCACAACTTCCCCAACTTGTCGCATTGCATCAGCAATTCTTAGTTGCGCCTTTTCCATTTTTCGTGCAGGTGTATCATCCATTTTATCAAAAGCTTCTTGAGTAGCACCTGCTGAATCATTAATTTGTTTTAAAATTTCATTGTATTCAGAACCCTCACCTTTTGAAAGTGTTAGTGCTGCAGTTCCTGCTTCAACAGATCCAAACATATCATTTAATGCTAAACCATTCTTATGAGCATGTTCATTCATCAAATTAAGGACATCAGATAAATTATTCCCTTCATCCATTAATTGTTTAAATGATTTTCCTGCAATCTCTTTCAAAGCTTTATCAGCTTGACTACCAGTTTTTCCTAACTCATTTAACATGGCTTTTACCATAGTTCCAGTTTCTGCTGTAGCAATACCATTTTTGGTCATAACAGCATAAGCAGTTGATAATTCATTCATTCCTACATTATTAGCATTAGCTATTGGAATTACTTTCCCCATAGATGAAGCTAACTCATTTACAGTTGTTTTACCTAAATTTTGAGTAGAAATTAAATAATCCGAAATTTTTCCTGCATCAGTAGCTTTTAAATTATATGCATTAATCGTTGTTGTTAATAAATCTACCGCAGTTGCAGTTTCAGTAAAACCACCCTTAGCCAATTTAACTGCATCACCCACAAAATTAACAGCATCAGCTTGATCAACTGATGCTGATATAGCTGAATAAACTGATTCAGAATATTCTTCAAAGGACACACCCATATCTGTTGCAGTTTTTGCAATTTCATTTTTATATTTTTGAAAATCAACTTGACTTGAATCTAAAAGAGTAGAAACTTTAGCAAATTGTGTTTCTACTTCTATTGCTTGCTTAGTAGCAAAACCACCTATGGCCATGATAGGTACTGTCACACCTGCAGTTATTTTAGTACCTACTCCTTTAATTTTTTCGCCAGCTTCACCTATTTTTTTTATATTATCTGCAGCAAATTTTGAAGCTTTTTCTTGCTCTTTAAGTTCCTTATTGGTTTTGTCCAACGCATTTTTTAAATTATTTTCGGCAGTTTCGGCTTGTAGCAAACGATCATATAATTTTTTACTTTCTTTTGAATTTTCACCAGTTGCTTTTACCGATTCCTCATACTCTTTTCGTAACATTTTTGTACGTTTTTCAGCTGCTTCTGTTTGCACTTGTAGCTTTTTTTGTTGAGCTACTAATTTTTGGGTTGCAGTAGCATCATTCCCTAATGCTGAAATATGAGCCTTGTACTCTTTTGCTGCGGTATTCATCACTTGATTAATTTCTTTTATAGTTTGTGCATATTGTACCTGTCCATCCATTTTAAATCGTAAAACAACGTCTGATTCATGCTTTGCCAAATTCTCACCTACTTTCTAATTAAAAAATGGTGTTTGATCCATCGTATAAATCCTATCATTCTGTTCAAACTCGAACGCATCAGGATTATTTCTACGCAAATAAAAAATGAACTGCTTTAACCAAAAATTTGGCGTACAGTTCATAAAAAAATTTACATCCCAACCAAACAAGTCCATTGCTACATTTAAATAGAAATCCCAAGGAATTTCTATTTCTTCCGCTTGTTTCGATTTTGGCTGCGCTTGTTTCGATTTTTCGGTTGCTTTTTTACTGTTTCTAAATCTTTTTGTTGGAAGTTTCCGTTCACGAAAACATCCATAACCGTTTCATAAGCACTGACAATTTCATTAATTGCAATGGCACCTTCTAGCTCTTTAATCGTACATTCAGTACCACCAGCTCGCACCATGCCGTACATCAATGAGCGAATAATTTTTAATTCATTACCACGTAACGTTACTTGATCTTTTTGTAACATTTGATTCAAATCTTTTTCAAAAATAGGATACGGCTTTCCATAAGCTTCTTGAATATAATCTAATGCTGACATTGAAAACATAATAGGAATTTTTTCTCCTTGTATTTCTAAATAATCAACATTAATATTTACATTTACTAAATCGCGTAATTTTGCCATTATTATTCACTCTCTCTTTCTCCAAGTAAAGAATCCTCCAACTGAGATTCATCATAAATTACTTTACTCATGAATTTTTCAACAGTCATATTAGTTACACTAGAGCGAACAGAATTATAATCTGATTTAATAACATCATTAACTAATAAACTTGTCGCTGTCATCGTACAAGAAATATCTTTAATATCCATATCTTCGGTTGCTGTTTCAAATTCATGTTCTTCCGCAATGGCAAGTTGAACTTTTGGATACCAAAAAGCACTTTTTTCACCATTAGATAATGGTCCTATAGCACCTACCGCAAAATATGGCATTTCTTTAGGTGTTGATTTTGAAAAAGAAACACCATTCTTACTAACAGCACCTTTCATTTTATCCCAAATAGCAATTGGAATAGCCACGTGATCTAATGTTAATTCATGCTGTGTTTCTCGACTTACACGTGCAAATAGTTTATTAGAAGCCCATTTATCTTTTGTGCTACCATTACCTTTAATGCCTAATTTTACAATGTTTGGCAATCTCCAAATTTCACTATCAAATGTCGGCCCCGAACTTACTGTTTCTGATTGTGTCCACATTACAATGAATAAATCATCGATACCAATTGGATATAATAATTGTTTGTCTTTCGTACTAATACTTGACATGCTACTCATCCTTTCATTTTATTCATTATTTTTTTAGTCATAATCATCTCTATTTGACTTTTATATTGTTCAAATGTTCCGCTGGCAAAATGTTGCGCTTTTTGATTTACTGTTCCATTTTCAGCGAATCGCCAATAAAAAGCTGTATCTTCAAAAACTACTTCTACACCTTCATTAGTTACTTCAACTTTTAATTGATCTCGCATATGTTTCTTTTTAAGTAATGATTTAGGGACTTTAGGAAGTAGTTTATTCAAATAAAAATTTGCAGCTTCTTCTAATGATTCTTTTGTTATTTCTTCTGTAACTTCCGCTATCGTTCCTAAATGATTAGCCATATCTAAAAATCCGTTATTACTCATTGTAAATAGTCACCTCTGTATAAAAATTAGTAATCGTATCATCATTTTCATCTCCTTGTATAGAAGAAAAACCATTAAAATGAATACTATAATTTTTAAAGCTTTTTTTTAACGGATTCAAATCTTGTTCAATTCCTTTTGTAAAAAGCGATACTTGATATAATCCTTTAGACACAATAAATTTATTTGAAGCCCATTTTTGAGTTTCTCCAATATACGAATAAATAAGATACGGATATGGTGTATTCTTTGGTGCTTGATCTCTAAAAACTTTATAGCCAGAATCCAAGAGTGCCTTTTTAAATGTTTCAAAATCAGTCAACATAAGCCAAACTCAACTCCATTTCTCGTTTATCCATATTTGTGTAAATACGAGTGATTTTATAGATCACAGAATCGATTCTAACAACGCTAAACTTTTCTGTGATAGATTTATCCAATCTCACTTTAATCCGTCTGACAACGTCTGTTTTGGCTTGCTGTGAAAGATATTTTTCTTGTGCAGTTACTCCAATATCTTCGTACCATAAAAGCCTGTTAAGTTTATAGGTTGTAACTACTTTATCGTTCGAATCTGTTTCTTCTTTTACATTTAGCAAGTCTGCTTTCCATCGAAACCTATTCGTCTGCCTCTTCGGCATGTTGAATCACTCCTTGGATGATAAATGGCGTGATCGCATTCAACGCCTTATCTAATTCATCTTCTGAAACACGATATTCATAAGCAATACCAGCAACCATCAAAATTAAATATTCTTCTTGCCCTCCAGTTGCAGTTTTTACATAATTTTTTGCCATATTTAAATAAAAAGAGAGCATGGAATCATCCATCCCCTCTTCAAAATGAATATGTGCTTTGAATTTTTCTTCTAAAGATAATGTTTCAGCTTCGTTATTCACATTAACCACCTACTGGTTTTGTAATTTCATAACGATAAACAGCTGGCTCGAATGGTGAGTAAACTAATTGGCCATCTAACAAGTTGTAAATTTGGAAACCAACTTGATTTTTTCCAGAGAATTTTTCAACCAATTTTTGAATTTCTAACGCTCCAATAACTTCTTGAATTTTGAAAGCAGAAAAATCACCAAAATATAATACTGGTGTATCTGGTTCACCTTTTTTATCTGCTGCATCGGTCCAATCAACTGGATAACCAACTAATTGATAACCAATACCACCTTCTGCTTGCGTGAATGGTCGTAACAATGGGAATCCATCATCTGTTTTCATTTTTTCAATAGCAGTTAAAGCTGCACGATTAATAATAAAACGACCTTTTTTCATTACTTCTGTTACTGGTGTATTTTTAAATTCAATCAATGCATCATATAATTTTTGACCAGCACCTGCAGCTGTTAAATCTACAGGTTTTTCAAATGCAACAGCTTTTTTAGCTAAAGCTCCTGGGTTTTCATTTCCTGCATCGTCGCCATTAAACATATAATTAATTTCTTTGCGAACATATGCTTTTTTCAATTCTTCTACAACAATATCTTCTACTGGCACACCAGACATTTTTAATAGTTTTTTCGTTACAGTTGCCAATGCATCAAATTCTGCTGGATCAAGTAAAATTTCGTCAAATTGAATCGCTGTTTCAGCAATATCTGTCGTACGTTCTTTTTTGTTTACATTAGCCTCTGCTTTTTTCACAAGAATTGGATACTTCACATCACCAGCCGTGCGAATCACCGTTCCGTATTTACGCAATAAGTTTTCTTCTTGAGCATAAGAAATCACTTCGGAGGCAATCACTTCTGGTACTGTCACTGAACCATTGCCTGTTTCAATACCTAATGAACGTGCTTCACTTTCTGAAATATTACCAATAACAAAATCAGCAAATGCTTTACGAATTTGTTTTTCACGTTGTTCATTAGACATCGCATTTCTAGCCTCCATTCCTTCATGAATTGTGCGTAACAAGCCATCACGCTGTTCTTGACTAATCATGCCGCCACGATTTTCTTCGTTTTTATCATTGTTATTTTCGTTCGTATCTTTTTCACGAGCTTCTTTATTTTCATCATCAGTATTATCAGATTTAGCGGTTCCGTCATCACCTTCACCATCACCAGATTCTGAATTGTCATCCCCTAATTCAGCTTTAATGGCTTTTAATTCATCGATTAAACCATCAATTTCTTCATTAACTGAATCTAAATCTGCTTCACGCACTTCTCCAGATTCAATTTTGCCTTGTAAATCACTTAATCGTTTCTCGTGACGAGCTTGTAATTGACGCAATAATTCTTTGTTCATAATAAATTCCTCCTACGCTTCAAGCGCTGTTTTAATTTTTTTAATTAATTTTTTTCTAGTTTTAATATCTTGCTTCATTTCTTGTTTGTTTCTTGCTAGTGCTGCTTCTGTATCTTCGTAAGCAGGCAAAGAAACAATAGAAACTTCATACAATTCGACTTCATGGATAGTTCTTAAAACTGGGTCTGAACTATAATCCCAAGTTTCTTCCGTTGGATAAAAACCAAAGCTACACTGATTAATGTCCCCACGTGACATTGATTGAATCAAGTCATTGGCAACAGTTGTATTGGGCAACTCAACTTCAAATCGTAGTCCCTTATCATCTTCTTCAAGTTTCAAAGTTCCACTTCTTGTGCGCCCTAATACTTTGCCCCAGTCATGATCGAATAAACAACGAACATCAGAGTTTGACAAAGCACGACTGAAAGCTCCAGGCTTAATCACTTCATTTAGGCCTTCCCATAATTCTGTTGGACTATTAAACACCGCCGCATAGCCAGTAACAATCTGTGTTTGACTATCTTCTTCGCTTCTTGTTTTAAGGTTTGTGATGTCAAATGTCCGAATTTCCTGTTTCTTCATTCTTACCACCTCCCTTCAAGTCATCCTCTGTTGTCAATGAGTTATCGGTAGCATTCTTTTTGCCGATTTCCGTTAAATCATTTGAAATATAGACGGCTTGTGTTGCTTCAGTATTTTGTCTAGGAAAACCAAGCATTTCTGCCACATTATCAGGACTGGTAATACCAGTTCGAACGATGTTGTACCCAATATTTGTTTTGGTGGAATAAGGTACAAAGTCCAAAATATTAATTTTCCATTCCACTCGATAACCAGAATTAGGCACAAAAAAAAGAGCCGAGTAATGCTCGCTCTTATTTTTTAATATTGGTTTAATTGCTTTGTTGTGCAGATACATCATTGCTTTTTCAATATCTGTTCTCATTAATGCTTGATAAGTATTTACATCTATTCCTAAAAATTTTCCTAGGTCTTTTTTGTAAACACCCAAATAATTAAGAATAGCTGCATCATCAATTGGGCTTTTTAAAGTATCAATTGAGTATCCTTTGCCCAAAGGAATCATTTTAACTGAATGACTATCATTATCTTGCGTTTCTTCCAACTGATTTAAAATAGCTTTTACTATCTTTTGTTGAGCGCTGTTATTTGGATTGATATGCGCATCCAGCTTTAACAAGAAAGCGAGCAAGCCGCCTTTCTTATATTTTTCTGTCAAAACCTTTTCAGCACTTAAAACGCCTTCTAACGTGCTTTTTGCAAGATCAATAATTCCAGCACCTTTTAAGGAATCCACACCAATATTTTTTATATGACGAATCATACTCCCTGGTATTGGTTGGCCATTCATTGAAAATTTTTCAATCAAACGATCATCTAATTTCGTTTGAACACCATATCCTAAATGTAACTGGTCATTATCTGTAATAGGAAAAGCTTCTCCATTGATTAACAATGTATTTGTTTCAAGCTTTGCAAATTCAAAACCAGTTAAATAATCATTAGGATTTTTCAATATGTTTAGCAAGAAATGGTTTTTGACTTCTTCGCCATCAGGGCCAATCACTACTGGCTCTGCTAGTGCAACTTGATTAGAAATATCTTGTACCAATTCATAAACATCAGACGATTCCATAATAGAAGAATCGTTAACAAAACGTTGTGAATATCTTGTTACATTGCCATAAATATCTTCAATCCAGCCACGCTTTTCCAAAAATCCATATACAGCATTTGAAAGTCTATCTCTTAGCTTCAAAATCTCACCGCCTTTCTATTATCGATAGATAGAATCTAAATATTCATCCATATCATCTTCGTTGACATCAATCATTTGATCCATTGTTTCCTTATGCGCACAAAGGAAAGCAACAAATCCATCGATCTTTCTCTTTGACTGGTTTTTACTTGGTACTTTACGGCCTTGAAAATCCATTTTGACAACCACATTTAAAGCGCAATACAAAAATAAAGGATTATCAAACATAATCCTTTGCTCATAAAATAATCGCTCGGCATCTTCAAGCGGCGAGTTCAATACTCTTGCATACTGATCAACTTGCACACATTCCAAGCCTAAATTTTCCAATTTTTCAACTAATCGGTCACTCATCGCTGGATCATAATTAACTTGTTGAACATCATAAAAATCCATGCAATCTTCAATAAAATGAAATATTTGTTCTTGGTCAATTAACTTACCATCACAAAATTCAACAAATCCTTGTTCTGCTAATTCAGAATACGGCACATTATCTTCCTTTTCTCGAAAATCAATATTTTCACTAGGAATAAAATATAATTGTTTTACTTTGAGTATCGCTTTTCCTTCGGCATCCCATGTAGGAAAATTTAATGATACACAAGTTAAATCTCGGCTTTTAGATAAGTCCAAACCAATCCAACATGGCTCGCCACTTAAGTTTCCTAATTCATTTGTGGGAACCAAACACGGTTCCACTTGATCTTGTTCAAAGAAATTATCTGCACCATTCACAAACACATCTAAATGCTTCGTTAAAAATTCAGCTTTCGAGTGAGCGGAACGTTGCGCAGTTTTAAAGGCTGATTCTAAAGCAGACAAATCAACAGATATTCCCCAGTTAGGATTGCACATTTCCCAAACTTTTTTATCTGTCCAATCGTATCCTTTATTTGGTTCATAAATCAAAACAAAGTTTGAATCATTATCATCACGCTTCAAAACTTCTTTTGCTTCTTTATAAACACGAATACCAACCGAACTACTTCCTTTACCAGCTGTAGAAATATTAAACATTAACGGCTGTGGCAATGAAATTTGTGCAGATTTAAAGTTATCGTACTGCTCCATTTTCTCTTGTTTATGCAGCTCATCATTTAAAACAAAATATGGATTGGAACCTTCTATGTTATCAATGTTTTTTGTCTGAACAATAAACTTATTTGTATAAGCCATATCTCCATGTAAATAGTCATACGTAATACTTGAAACGGTGCCTTTTGGACCTTTAAATATTTTAGTCCCATCTAATAGCACTGGATTATTTAGGATAGTAGCGGCAAAAGGCTTAGCAGCATACTGAGCTTGCGCAAAATCAGAAGCACATGCATAGCAATCGACAGATAAGGCACCTTCGCCATACATAGCATATCCCAACGCCCCTACGGCTATTAATGTTTTCCCATTTTTCTTTGGTATTTGTACGTATGCCTCACGAGTAACACGGACTACTTGCCCTTTTTCATTTTCTTTTACCCAGCCATAAATCCAAGAATAAATGAATTTTTCCCATGGCTCTAAAAGAAATGGTTTACCTACCATATCGCCTTTTGTATGAACAATAAAAGATTCTACCCAGTCCATCATTTCATTTGCACGATCAACATCAAACCAAATATCTTTTCGTTTCTTCCATCGATACCAACGATCTATTGCTAAACGAACCGTTTTCGGATATTTCTTAGGATGTTTTCGAACTTCTTTCGCAAATAAATCAGCATAATTTACACCAGGTTCAATCATGTTTCATTCCCTGCCTTTTTACGCCATTTTTTCCGATGTTCTGCCAATTCATCTACAGGCTTTTCTTCTGGCCGTTTCATTTCTTCATCTGCTCTAGCTGTTGAACCACCAGTAATTTGTCTGCCTGTTTTTGACTTATTGGTCAATCCTAATAAATCCAATGCTTTCATTTTTTTATCGGCCCAAACTTCGACTTGTTGCGCTAGTGGATGCTTGCTATTGTTAGTAGCTCCAGCCTTGTTTGTTGTTTTTTGGGTTTCGGGAAATCCTTTTTCTTTCCACAGCATGTATTTGTATTGGTAAACTTCAAAAATATCCAAGTATGATTCAATCAATGGATCAAGAGTAATAGTGTATAAATCAGACTTGCGCATAATTTCTAAAATTCGCGTTTTTTCGTGATTAACTTTTTCATCAATAATCGCTTTGCGTTGCGCTTTTGTGGTCATTTTTTATACACCCCCCTTTTATTTTTAAAATTTTTGACCTAACGACACGCGTGACTGCCCCCTACCCTATCCCCCGACAAAAAATTTGAATCGAATTTGATAGGGGGGCTTCATTTTTTAAAATAAGATGGAAAAACTTTTTTCTCATCCGCTTCATTTTCCTCAATCACATGACACTTTGGACACAATAAACGAATATTGTTTGGATCAAGTTTGAGCATTTCGTTCTTCTTGATTGGTATTATATGATGCCGATGTGCTTGCCTTCCAAATACAAAACGGCCACATCTTTGACAACAGCCGTTTTCTCTTTCATAGACAAAGTCAGCGACATCCTGCCATGCTTTTGTTCGATAAAATGATTTGTTGTCATGATGATAAACATTGATTGGCTTTTTCTTTTTTCTTGACTTCCTAGCATGTTCTGAACAATAAGCTCCTTTTTCTGTTGTATTAGAGCAACCTTCAAACTGACAATAGCGCATTATTCAGATTCTTTAATAATGTTGAGAATTTCACCTTTTGCACGTACAGCACTTGGAATCTCAATACCTTTTCGTTTTGCATATTCACGCAATTCTTTTACATTCATTTCTTCTAATACAACAGATTCATCATCAGACGGAACAAGCTCATCTTGTTCTTCATCATCAGCAGCACTTGCAGTTGTTAATAATCGTTCGCCTTTAATTCCATCAGTATCAATCGTTACATTCCCAACAGTAATTGGTAAACCACCAACATATAAATCAGCTTCTTTACTTAGCATTGATTCAGGATTTTCAGTAACTTCAAAATCAGGTTCTTGGCCTTTAGGAACAAACACATTTCTTTTTTCTTCGGTATCCCAATACTCTTTACCAGATGCTGAACTTCTAATTAATACACGCATTGTCTTACTTATCCCCTTTCAAAATGAAAACCCTACTACACTTAAAACAAAAAGGACTGCATATAAATGCAGTCCTAGTGAAAGGTAGTAGCGCCAATTTGTTTGCCGAACATTCATTGACGATCTATATTATTTAAGCAGCTTATGCCACTTACTGGAACAATAGGACTCGAACCTATACTAACGGTTTTGGAGACCGCTGCTCTACCGATTAAGCTATGCTCCATTAACTCTCGCAAACCTGTAGAAAAAAGAGAGAGGAAATTCACCTCACTTCTTTAGTTTTATAATTGGTGGTTTGCGAGAGAATCTAAATGAGATCACAAGTGACTAAACGAAGAAAGTAGAATTTTTTTACTTCCTTGTAATCTCAAATCAAAAAAATAAGTAGGCAATCGTTCCGTTAATGTATTTGTGTAAGTGTGTCGCATTTCTTATTTTTTTGACACTATCATAATAACTCGTTTAGAAGGTATATGAAGTGTAGATAAAGTGTATAAAAGAGGTATAAAAAGTGTAATAAATGGCTACTTAAAAGCAACCAGTTCCAGTGCCGAAGCAAATTGAACAATGATCATATTAGATTCTTGTTTCACTGATTCTTCACTGATACAGTTTCGTTGCGCTGCTAGATAGATTGGATTGCCGTTGATATAGCGGTCATAGAAGATTCTTTTTCTTCTCTCGGTAACATCTGGTTTGTGCGGATGCTGAATCGCAGAATAACCTCTAACAAAAAGCTTGTGAAGGTAATCAAATTCTTCTTGAGCTTCTTCTTTCTGGATTAACATTTGCTCGGCTTCAAAAGTGTTTTTGGCCGTTGATGGTGGAACCAAAGAGAATGAAGCTGTTACTTTTGGTTCCCTCGGCTGGCCAACACGACATCTAGCAGCAAGGTACGCAGACAGGAACACACTGACGTTATGTTTAGTTTGTTCCATATCTACATCTTTTGCATCTGGTGTTTCATATTTCTTTACGTCAAAAAGTACCATCCTTTGATTCCCCCGTTTATGGTATAATATTCGTGTCGAGAATATTACCCACGGTCGGAGGAATCCGGCTTTTTTTATTGGCAGCTTTCTTTACTCATGATAAAATATTTTTATTGTGACCAATGTTTGGGGCAAAGTAACCTCACATATCACAAGCTACCACTTTTCTGGTAAAATATTCTTCTTAGTCAGCCAGTGGTCGGCTGGCTTTTTTATTGTTTAATTCGACCGTTATCGGTCTACCATACTTTAAAATTTTCCAAGAGCCAGCATCATGTGACATTGATTTGCCCATTTCATAGTGATTCTTATCAAGTTCAGCTTCTATTTTTGAAAGATATGGCTCTGAATACTCAACGTACACTCCATCGACTTGCCTTCCTAAGATATAAACTTCTGGATAACTCATACACTAGAACCTCCTAAATATAGCCCTAATCCCAAAATAAACGAGCATGAAAGGAAATAAACAAGGTCACTGCTTGTTATGTCATGGCCATACACGAAATAGCTCACGGCTGCTTTTGCTACAAGAATCATTATTGCAATGCCACTAACTTTATTTATTACTCTTTTCCAGTTGCGTTTCATTTATTCACCATCCACCTTCACAGCAAACGGCCAATAGCGCTCATCAACTGCTTTGATTTCTTGTTCTGTTAACATATCCACCTTTTCCTTACATGTCGTAAAATAAATTGCTCCCGCTAAATTTAAAAAAGTATATCCTGTGTTAGTCGCCCCTTTGTCTGGTAATAAAACGTGATATAAAGGTCCCTTCTCGACTTCGTAGCCGTCAAGCCATGCGTGAGCAAACAACTCATGATTTTCAAAAGTATCAAGCCAGTCTGATACTTCTTTAGCTTTTTCTATATGCATCGTATCTCTAAGCTTACTTGTTGCTGAGCAATACAGAGTGCACTCTAATCCTTTGCATAACTCAATCCATTCTGCCACGAACTTCGGAACAACGACTTTTTTCGGTTCGTCTAGCTGTTTTGCTAAGCTAATTGCTCTTTCGTTGGCATAGTCAGCACCTCTCAAATAATCAAGGCTGTCTGTAGAAACTTCTATGCATTCTAACTCTTCAATCAATTCTTGTTTATTCATCGCTGCCCCTCCCAAAAAAGTCAACATTTCCTAGGATTTCTAATTCTCCATCTGGGTAAACATCTAACCAATCATGAGCACCAATAAAATTATTAAAGGCATTCAAACCTTTTGTTTTATGATGGTGATTTACTCCAAAACCGACTAATAAAATTTCACCTCGTAACGTTCGAACAACGTCATGATATTTAATTACTTTACCGTTCTTGTCTTTTACCTCTTCAACACAATTTTTGTAATTTTCATAACTCATTCCGCTTCCTCCTCAATACATTTAAACAAGCCCTCTGACTTCTTTAATATTTCTCTTTCCCTTTTATATACATTTTCTTCAAAGAAAGCTTTTGCTTCTTCGTTATTACTTATGTCAATTTCAATATATTCATCTTTGAAAGCTTCTTTAAAGCTCATTCTGCGACCTCCAATAGCTCTGGGTTCTCGTGAATATTTCCGAGTATTTCTAAAGAACTAGTTCCATCAAAAGTATTAGAAACATCAATAAAATCATAGTTGTCATCTGGTTCTATTCCATCGATAAAAAATTGATAACAGTCTCTTTTAACGATACCTAGGTAGCTATATTCTCCATCTCGATACTGAACAATATCACCCTCAAAAATTTCAACGCCGTTCTTGTCTTTCAAGCCTGTTGATTGCATGAGGATCACATCTTTAAATTCTCGTGTCAACGTATGCCTATTCTCATGATCTCCATTATCAGCCTCAAGCCAAACTGTTTTTTTCTCAAAGTCAATTTGATTAACTTTCATCATTTTTTTATATTTCTTATCCCACGCTCTAAACTTTGGAATCATCTTCTTCACTCACTTTCTAAAATAGTGACAGCTGTTCTCCAGTTCATATAAATAGCCCCATTGGGATATTTGACAACATTTTTTCCTGCGCAACTTCGTACATCTCTTTCTTTATTTCAAATCCATAAGCATTTCTATTGAGTTCTGCCGCAGCTCTAAGCGTAGAGCCACTACCAGCGCATGGATCTATTACAACATCCCCATAATCTGTGAAAATTTCAATTAACCGTTTAATAACGGGTACCGGTTTTTGTGTCGGATGTATTTTTGGGTAGCTGTTATCCGTTTCCCATTCAAACCAATTTAGAACCATACGGCCGTCGTTATTGAATTTGGGAAGTTTTTCTCTGTAAAGAACTAGTGCATATTCTGTAGCCCCTACGATCCTCATATTTGCTTTTAGTACTTGAGGACTGGACTTCTTAATAAAAACTAGTGGAATGTGATTTTTAAAGCCGTACCGTTTACCATAATCAATCACCATTTGAAGCTGTTGAAAAGCGCAAAATACAATCATAGCTGGCGCTTTCCCTACTTCTTTCGGTTCTTTTTTTAGCATTTTTGAACAAAAGTGCATAAATTCTGATATTCTGAAATTTTCATCGGTATCAAAAAAACTTTTATTCGCTTTATTCGATTCTCCATTTTCAATTTTCCCACCCTCATACCATGCAGAACTTGATGCATATGCATTTTTGCCTAGATTATAAGGAATGTCTGCAATAACTAATTGCGCTTTCGGTATGCCATATCTTTTATAATTTTGAAAATGATCGTTAAATAATTGTATCTTCGTTTCTCTCTGCATAATTTCAAAGGAGTAAAGAATTCTTTGTGGTCGACCAAACCTCCACTCCTTTCTATAAATTCACTGGCTCTTTTTTATAACCAGCATCAATCAAAATTCCCTCGATCACATAAAGGTCCGTTTTCTGCTTTAAACTAGCCTTAAATTTCTTGGCAATATTTCTAGCTGTTTCTAAAGAAACGACTTCATATGTTTTAGCCAGTGCATCCGCAATAATAGCGGATGTTGGCGTGTAATAAATCTCTAGCAAAATGAACACTCACTTCCTACGAGACTATTCTTCGATTTCTTCTTCATCATCTTCAACTGTCTTTTCTGGGAAAATGATGTTCTCTTTATTTTTGCTCCAAGAATCTGCAAACGGTGCAAAATGTTGGCGCGCAAGTTCTACTTGATTGATTAGATTATCAACTGAAACATCATGATCAGCTGCAATTTCTTCTAGCGCTTCCCCTTCATCGATTCGATGCAACACGCCACGAACGTTGATTGTTACTGATTCTGGCCATTCGATAGTCGTTGCCTTCTTGATGAATTCGTCAATAGTTTCTTTCGATACTTGCACAGCAACTTCTTCGACTTCTTGCACATCATCGCCCATTTCTAAAGAAGTTTGTTCTTCTTTTAGAACTTCAACTGTTCCATCGTTATTTACAACGTATTCGACATTCGGCTTATTGGTCTGCTTGTTAACTGGCACCTTGTATTCTACTGTTTCTGGCTCAATAGTCGTTGACACTGTTTTGCCTAAAAATTCGTTTAAACTTTCATATTTTCCTTTTAATGAAGCGTTGCTAACCACTAATAGCACTTCGATATTTCCGTTTGATTTAGATGTCACTTTCTTTACTTCTGGTCTGAAATTTACTTGTTTTGTCATGGTAAAACCTCCTAGTAGTTTGTGGCTTGTCGCCAGTGATAATTAAAATTATTTGTGATGAATGGTTTTTTCTCATTAAGCGGCTTAGTTACGCCTTGTGTAATGACTTTAAAATCATTTGACCTAATAACAACCGCCTCGACTGGATGACCATATTTCATGGCAAACAGTCTAAATCTAAGCTTATTTGATTGATCAATGCCATAGGCACCAAAACTATTTTTTATATCGATCACATGTAGCCAATTGCCATCGTGATCCTTGATGATAAAATCTGGTGAATAGGCAATGCTCGAAATGTTCCCTCCTGGTATTTCGCACTTCTCGTGCATTATAAATCTTGGGTGTACTTCAAAAGGCAGACCACACGTTTTGACAAATCGCTGATAAAACTTTGCTTCTTTTTCCGAGTCAAATATATATCCATCAAGTGTGACTTTATTTCCTCGCTTATTCAGGGCTGTTGGTGATTGCATTGTTTTAACTCCCTTTCCTTTGTCGCAGTTTCCGCTCGAACTGCTTTTCCATCTTTATTGCATTCTGGGCATGGAATAGGTGTTGCATAATTGAATCTGTCTTTTCCCCAAATCACACGCTGATCTTGACATCTAACACACTTCATTCTCATTTAGCCCCTTTCATCCAAGCTTGGTTATCTTTTGTTGCTTTTTCAATTGGTTCCTTTTTAAAATCTACTTTGGTAGATTTTGCTGTATACCTATTCGGTTTTTCTGGCATTATGATGGCTTCCTTTACTTCTGAAACAGTTCCGCCAGATACGATTGTTGCAATAGCTGCTGTCTCTTTATGCTCAAATAGCACTGCATCTTTTAAGTTGGCTACTGGTCGACCATCTTTGCCAAGATAGGCTGAAATTTTCACTACATACGGCATTGAATGATTCCCCTTTCTATTGATTTATTTTCAAGGCTTTAAAATGCGTTTTAAGCCGTTTTTCTTTCTTTGCATCTATTTATATTCACTTGATTGTAAAACTGCTCTACGCTGAATATATTCGCTAAAAATAATATTTTAGATACCTGCTACTCGCTTATCCGATGTTCCCTCAATTTTCATCACAAAACCTTGTGAATTACTCATGACGCGAGAAAGGATTCTCTCCCCATAAGCTTGGCTCATTTCTTTACCTGTTAAGTTCGTAGTAAAAACAGTTGCTTTATTCTGCCGAGCTTCTACAATGCGATTCAAGGTGTCGTTATTGAAGTTAGTACTTTTATTCCTATCATCAATTTGTTTAACTCCCAACTCGGCTCCTAAATCGTCCAGAACTACTAAATCTGCGCTTTTGATTTCTGCCATCAAACTACCTGTTATCTCTTTTCTGGCTTGCTCATCATTCATCGCAAATTTTAGTTGCTCTAAGAGTTCCGCATAGCTAATGAACAGACAGCGTTTATCATAGTTTGATTTCTCCAACACTTCCCAAGCCGTTGACATAGCTAAATGACTTTTACCAACACCGCTTTTGCCTGAAAGAATCATATGAATTGGTTTATTCAAAAGAATTTCAGTTGTGGCTCGATTGGCAATTTCAAAAGCAAGCTTGGTTTCTGTGTCTACTGTTTTGTATGTTTTAAAACGACAATTAATTAAATTTTTGTCGGTGTAAAGCGAACTATATTTCAAGTAATTAATCGCTCTGGCTTTCAAACTATCGTTAAACATTTTCTCTGTTTCGAGGTCTTCTGCTTTTTTGCGTGCTTTATAGCCACATTCCATGCAAGTTGGCGGACATCTATCGGACCCATCTTTGTTTTTTGCACGCCAAGCATAAAGATTTCCTCCGCACTCTGGACATGGATCCGGTGTGATATAAAGCAACGTTTTAATCATTTTTGAAAATCCATCTGATGCTGACTGCATTCTTTCACTTCCTAAAATCCAAGATCATCGTAATCCGAATGACCTGTGTTTGATTTCTGTTGCTTGGTTGTAGTACGTTCTCTTTTTACGGCTAATGCTTTTACATCATCTAAAGTTTTAACGCCTTCTTGTTCCCAATTTCTCAAAATACTTTCAGTGTATTTGAAATTTCTAGCATTTGATTTTGCGGAAATTTTTAAAGCTTCACTTACTAATTCAGTTGATAAATCATTACACCAGTACTCTAAATTTTGAGTAGTGACCGAATTTAGCATTCCAAAAATTGATTGATAAAGTTGAAAAACTGACTGCTGCTCTTCTACTACTACAACATTCTTTTCATTCTTTTCATTCTTTTCATTCTTTTCATTCTTGTTTGTGTGCACTTGTTGTTCACTTGTTGTTCGTTTGATGTTCACTTGATGTTCACTTGCTTGATAATCATCCCAGTTATTTATTGATACGACGCTGTATTTCGTAGTTGATTTGATGTTCAACATTCCTTCATTTTCAAATCGTTTTAACCATCTCCATACAGAACCGCTGTTCACTTGATGTTCACGTTTGACACCTTTATTCATCTCAAACGTTATTGCGTCGCGCCCTGTGACGAATTCTCCGCTGTTCAACCATATTTCTTTTCCATTAAAAAGAAATTTTCTGTTTTCGTGGCTAGCTTTCATCAAACACAAGTTCCACAATTTGTACATGTAAGGATTAGTCCATACGAATGAATCCATTACCTTACGATACAATTTGACGTAACCAGCATTCATTCGTTATGCACCTCCTATAAATCGTCCATACTGGTAAAATTGGTAATTTTGTTGTGTCCTCTACAATATTCACAAGTTCCACAACTAACTGGTTCTTCTTCGCCGTTTTTCACTCGCACAACATGCTCGATGTTTTCTTTTAATTCTTCTAATTCGTAAATCATTTTTTCTTCGCTAAGAGTGATTAGTTTTGCTTCACTAGGCTTTTGTTTCGAAACTGCTGCAATGAGAGGAAGAAAATTTTTGTCATATTGTTGGCGAAGCAGTTCACAATAAACTGCCATTTGTAACACGTAACCGAAGCGTTCAATGAAGTTTGCTTTTCTGTTTAAACGTTCGTCCCATTTTTTCTCATGCATATCTTTGGTTGTTTTGATGTCTACAAAATACTTTTCTTCTAAATTTAAACAATCGATTTTCCCTTTCCACGTTGCACCGCCAATTTCACCTGTGACGATCACTTCTTTTTCGCCTTGATAAATATTTAAAAAGGCTTCTTCTTGTTTTAATCTTTCAATCATCTGCTCGGCAATTTGGAAATCTTTCAGTAGCCCAAACGGCTTTCTTGAAGAAAACATCTTGCTTTTGTTTTCTTTTTTAAATGCTTCATGAATTTCTGGTGATTCAAAGTAAGAATGAACATAATTACCAACTAGCAATGCTTTAGGATCGTTTTCTGGTGTCCATTCGCCTTTTAACTTGGCAAGAGCTGCAGCTTCACATTCAAGAAATTTTTTATATTGAGAGACAGACATATAAGCTAGGTCCGCTTCTTGTGAATAATAATTTTCATCAGAAAGGATAATCGTCTTCTTCAATCGTTGAGACATCAGCTTCACTCTCTTTCTGATTGGTTTCATAACCAGCCATCACATCTAAAGTTTCCTGAACTGGCTCTTCTAAAATTTGTTCAGCCACTTTCGTTAAATCTTCTTTTTCAATTGGTTTGGCTTGTTCAATGTCGTTTTCTTGCTCAATAACTTTTTTATTGTTGGTAAATATTTTTTCTTCGAGTACCGCTGTTTGTTCTTCTCGCTCTGGTGTCACATCTTTTCGTTCGAATTCATTTTCGAGCGTGTCTTTAGCAGCTTGCACAAATAAATCATTATCGTTACTAGTGTTAATTAAATATTTAGCAGCTCGATTGATGACTGTTCTTTTTGCCATTTCTTCTGGGAAATCGTTTTGAACATTTTTTGTTTTTGCTTTACTCCATGATTTATCAATTTGTTTCTTTGTCATGACGGTTGTTACTTCTTTACCATTCGATAGTTTAATGACCACATAAGCAGCCTTGATGTCGTTGTCTAGGTTTTCGAAGGATGTGTCATGTTTAGCAACAACTAAGTCGGGGCCGTCCATAGCAATTTCAAATACATCTCCTTCTCTTACTACAACCGGCGTGATATCTGCCCCTCCTGTTACTCGATCTAATACAGCCATGGTTCCGAAATATGAACGCATAAGCTGGACTTTATTTCCATATTTAATGAAATAACATTGTTTTTTAGCTGGTGATAATCCTTGGATGACCATATCAAGCAAGGCGTTAGAAATAGATGTTTTAGTTTCTGGATTGTTAGCTGCCAACTGAAGAAGGTTCCCTCCTGAATTGTTGGTTAGTTCAAAGAAAGCACTTTTCAAAGCATTCTGCGGGCTATAGCCTGGCGGCATTTCTAATCCTTGCTCTTGCAATCTATTTAAATTTCCGATGACTTGTTCATCTAAAGAGCGTTGTGTCATTTGTGTTAAATCGTTACTCATATTTATGTTCCTTTCTTGGTATAATATTTTTAAGTGAGGTGATATTTATATGAAATTTATCTATTCAGATGAAGCTAAATGCTGCGCTAAAAGTATCATGGCAAATGCTTCGGCGATACGGTTTCATTTCAGCGTAAAGCATGAAGCCCTTAGCAGAAACGAACTCAATGCGCATTTAAAATTACTCCGATTAGAAGCAGAGAAAGCAGACATTTTGATTGTTTTTGGTGAGAACAATTATTTCTTGAGTTTTGTAAATAAATTACGAAACTTTTTCTCCGCTATAGAGAAAGAACAAAACAGTTCCACATATACAGGAGCCGTTGATGCTGCCTATGACATTTTAAAAGAGCATTATGCATACATCTAAAATTTACAACAAACTTTGCTATGGATTGATTTCTTGATTCATAGCTTCTTTTTCTATTTCTTTGTACGTCCATAATAAAGTCGCACTTAGTAATCTAAACGCATTGTCCTTTCTCATGGTGTCCTCATTACCAAAGACATCTAACAAAACGCTGTCGACTTTAGAATCTATCATTCTTTGCAAATCCATCGCTTCTTTATAAGTTCTTGCATTTTTTTTAATCATATCTTTTGTACTTTCTTGAAATTCATACAAAGCAGGTAAAAACGGTTCAATCACTGCTACTATAATTTGATCTGCTATTACATCTAAATCGTTACTCATTGTCATTCTCCTCTTCTTCGTCATATTCCCATGTTGGCTCTAATGCTTCTTTTTCTTCTGGCGGCTCTTGTCTAGCTCCTAATGAATCAAATTCATTCGTGACAATCTACCTCCAATTTACTAATCGATTTTCTTAGTTCGTCTTTCATCTCTGTTATCCTGTCATTTACAGCATTTTCAACTAGTTCCTTGATATCTGCTTGAATTCCAACTATCCCTAAATCTTCTTCTAACCGAACTTTGTGCCAACGACTATGTCCTTCTTCTCTGAAAAATCCAGACCCCATAAAGTGTGTAGGGATACCAATTTCTATATCTGACATCACTTCTTTTTTATTATTTAAAGCAGGGTTCTTTAAACTCACTAAATATTCTTCCGCTTCTTTGATCTGGCCAATTAAATTTTCTAAATACAGAAGCTTTTTATTTGCAACATCAATTACTCCCATGTTTACCACTCCCAAAATATTTTGGTTTTGTTTTCTTCAAGTTCAACGTGATCAAATCCTTCTGTTTCTAATTGAGATAAAAACGTTGATGTAAGACCTTTACTATTCACCACGCAACTTGTATTACCATTTGCTGCTGCAGTTCGAATTGATTGAATAATCCTATTTTGAGCATTCGCTAACATTAATTCGTAAACATCATCACTTAAACCTCTTACTTCAATCATTGCAGTTCACCTCGTAAAAATGCAGTTAGTAGTTCATCCATAGATTTTTCATTTGCAGCATCTTCGGCTTTTTCTGCTACGCATTCTGGACAATCCCAAGATTCGCTTATACTTAATTGCTCTTTTAGATCACCTACAAGTTTTTGCAAGAGTATAGCTAACCCGATAACTGAACCACAAAACGCAGTACTTCCTTGGCCTGTTTCAAAATTTGTAGCACATAGAAGAAGTTCAACATTCTGTGCCTTACATTCTTTTTCAAGTTCAATAATCATTCTTTCAATTTCTTTATTCATGTGGTACACTCTCCTTGAATTTGATATTTGTAATTGACCTACTTTGATGGCCGTCGAAGTGGGTCTTTATTTGTTGTTCCATCTTTTCATTCCTCATTATCAGACATCTTTTTGTAAATTCTTTCATACAGAGTCAATTGTCTTTCAAGCTGATTTAATGTATAAACGTTGTTGTGTTTGCGTTGATTAGATCGCATAAATCGCAAATTATTCTTCAATACATCGATTTTTTCTAGCACTACTTCTTTAACCATTTCAGTTTCATGTTCATTCAAAACCGATTTAGTCTTAGTTTTCATTTGTGGTGGTATAGCTTGTTGTCGGGTTGGTAAAACGGCTCCTGTCCTACTATCTTGAAATGTTGGTCGTGAGTTCATTTGTTGAATGGTTAAACTATTTATTCGGCTTTCAGCTTCACTTAATCGCTCACCAATTATCCAATTATGAAAACACAAGATAGCTACTGGAATTGCGACTATTCCTATTACGTCGAATACATTCATTTACTTCACCTCACGATCTTCAAGCGCTAAATCATAAATTAAAAGCCAAATGATAAAAACCGCTATATAAATGTTTTGGATTAATGGTCCAATATTGCCACCTACCAATAGACCTAGTCCGAATACAACCAGCAATGCCGCTATACGTCTTAAGTGATATATTTTTTTCATATTATTTCCTCCCTAAATTTCGCTTGCCCAAGATTTATCTTTTTTGTGATAGAAGCCATCTGCGACACTCTTCTTTGTCGTAGAACTTCCCTTGCTTACTTACTGATCCATGTGGAAGACCTAGCTTCTCCCATTCCCTTATTGTTGTTGTGGATACATTGAAATATTTTGCAATCTCTGTTTGATTTAAGACTCGCTTATCAACTGCGGTATCTCTCCGTGCTTTTTCTATTTCATCAACAATAATTCCATGTACAAAATCTCTTAGAGAAGCTTCACTTTCTGGAGTTAAAATCACTTCCACTTTTTACACCTCCTATCTGATTTTGTAATAAGCAATAATATCGGTCATTTGTTTCAGATGTTTTTCTGGATTGTTTAGGATTTTACGTAGATATTGTTCTGTAATTCCTAAAGCACTTGCTACATCAGGAATCTCCCATTGATTTTTCTCAAAGTGATTCAAGATTTTTTGACGTGTTTCTTGAATATTTGCCATGTTTTTTCTCCTTTCTCTAAATTAGTAAACAAATTAATCAACTATTTTCTAAATTCAGTTGACACAAATAGAGTTTTATTCTATAATCAAACCGTAATTAAATAAGACATCAAAAACATTGATTTATAGCTTTCTTGGCGGTTAGCGTTTATTTATCAATATTGTTTTTTCGTTGTCTTTTTAGTTGATTAACTTGTTTACGAGATAAAGTATAGAGCTTTAACTCTATTTTGTCAACACTAAATAGAGTTTTTTTCTAAACTTTTTTTTGTAAGCATTCAGAAAGGTTGTCAAATCAATGAATACTTATGAAATAATAAAAGAGTTGACAAAAAGGAAGAAAATGTCTATTCGACAATTAGAAATTACTCTAGGTTACTCAAATGGATATTTTAGCAAGTGGAAAAAAGTTTCTCCAAACTCAGAAGGCCTACAAAAAGTTGCGGACTACTTCAATGTATCGGTAGATTATCTATTGGGAAGAACTGATACTACTAAAGCAACTGATGAAAAAAATTCTGATGATTTAGATGATGTACTGGATAACGTCATGAGTTTTGACGGTGAACCACTTGATGATCATGACAGAGAAGTTATTCGTGCATATTTAAAGGGTAGATTCGGGAAATAAGTCAAAGGTTGTGCTTATATGAAAAGTATCAAAGAGTTGGTAGAAGAATATAATGTGGAGTTAGTTTTTACTACTTTGAATAAACGCGCATGTTTCGACCCTACCTACGGTATCATATTTGTAAATCAAAATTTAACACCATCAGAACAAGAAGAAGCAATATATCACGAATTAAAGCATGTAAAAGACCATGTGGATATAATGGAATTGTATAAAATTCCTGTTTTTCGTTCTAAGATGGAATCCGAAGCAGAACAATATATGTTTAGAAGCTTAATCGAAAAATATGAAGGACAATACAATTACTCAAATGTTATAGCTCATTACAACTTAAAAATGGGACAAGAAGTTTATTTGAAATAAAAAAGTCCGTGCTGGGAACACGGACTTAAACCTCATTTAGAGATTTACTGACAAGCATATTATAACAGAAATGAGGATTAATTTAAAAATGAAAAAAATTGTTATTTTAGGTTTATCATTATTACTGCTGACTGCTTGTTCTAACGAAACTAAACAGGTTTCAAAGCAAAACTCAAGTTCTACCTCAATTACATCTGAAAAGAAAGATATTTCTGATTCTAAAAAAATTAATAGCTCAAGTGGTGAGTCATCAACTATACATTATTCAAGTACACAAACAGATGAAGCAACACAAAAAGAATTAGGCGGGTCTACCTATTCCCAAATTTTAGAGACTTATACTCAAAAGTTGACTACAACTACACCTATATTGATTGAAGAACTGCGAAATGAAGGAGAACCTATAAAAGGCAATGTTTCAGCATTAGCTGAGGTTTTAAACTCTAAAATAGGAAAATTAGCAGATATTTCAAATACTGGAATTTCGGAAATGGCAAACATACAACTTTCTAATAAAGACGACTATTCATTATATGAATCTTGGGCAAATAAACTAACAGATGTTTATACTGCTGAAGCAAATAAGTTAACAGACCTGTACACCGAATTAGCTGCTGTTGACACGGAAATTTCTACATCACAACAACCATTGCCATCTACTCAATCATCTTCAGTAATTGAACAACCTCAAAGCTCTGAATCTGAACAACCTGTATATGATAAAGTACGAAGCGGTGAAGGAGCTCGACAAGTAGCTGAAAGAAATGGCTTAACCTTAGAACAACTATTATCATTAAATCCAGGCATTGACAACTCTGTTTTTTATCCTGGTCAACCACTACGAATTAAATAAATTAGAAAGGAATATTAAAAATGCCAACTACTAGAACAATGCCCGATTATGGAGAAAAAAGAAATGGTGGCAAAGGAGCACCTCCTCCGCCACCTACTCGTCCACAGCCTCGTCCATAGGCACTATATACAATTTTACTTTTTTTTCATAGTCAATCAAAATATTTATATCATTATTTTTAAATAGAATTTCAACCGCTTCAACAGTTCGTCTTTTTTCAGGTTCTTTTGGTGCATACAATAGTAACTCATTGTATTCATCCGTATTATATTGATAAACATTTAAATAGCCAGAAGCGATATAGTTGTTTGCAAAATCAAAAACATAGATGTATTGATGAGAAGAATTATCCAACGCAGTATCTCTAATTGCTCTATGTGTAAATTCTAGCTTACCTTTCTTTTTTCTATGTTTATTTATCCAAGAAAAAAAAGATAAAATTGCTTTAGGTAAACCGAACAACCCAATTACTAATACTAATAAAAATGATAGTATTGCAGCCATAATTTGTTGGATGTACGGTTCCATATTCGACAAAATGTAAGAAATGATACTTTGAGCTAACAAAAATACAGCTAAATTAATAGCTGACAATATTGATACTACTGCTATTTTTTCTTCTTTTTGTGCATTTGATAAAACTAACAAATCATTACTTTTAATTAAGAAATAGGTAAAATATCCTGTAGCAGTAGATTGTATAAGTACTGCAAAAATATTTAAGTATTCAATAACCATCACAGAAAACCCCTTTACAATTGGATGACCTCTTCATAGGCCAATTATAACATAATTTCTTCTATAAATCCCCCTCTCTGGCGAGTCTAAGCGTGTTCGATTCATGCTAGGGGCTTTAAAATTTAATAAGGAGGTGCTAGAAATTTGTCATTCCTTCTATTCGCTTGCCCAAGTGGAAAGGATAAGCAATGGCAACTTTTAAACAATATACAAAAAAAGGGAAAAAATACTGGAAAGTAACTGCCTATTTAGGCGTAGATTATTTAACTGGAAAACAAATTAATGTCACTATCAGAAACTGTAATACAAAAAAAGAAGCACAGCTCAAGCTTAATCAAAAAAAATTAGATTTTGATAATGGAAATCTAGCTAACGAGCATACTCGTTTAACCACTTTTGAAGAAGTTTATTATATGTGGTTGGACGAATACAAAAAAACAGTTAGGGAATCCACATTCATAGCTACTGAACGACGTATGAAAAAACACATTTTACCCACATTTGGGAAAATGCGACTTGAGCGTTTAACAGTCAAGATCGTGCAAAAATCTGTTAATGAATGGTATAAAAAGAATGAAATGGGAAAAGTACTTTTGAGTTATGCTTCTCGTGTTTGTGACTATGCTGTTGGTTTAGAAATAATAGATTCAAACCCATTTAAGAAAATAACTAAGCCTAGTTCGCTAAAGAAAATAGAAAAGAATACAAAAAGAAAGTTCTATACAAAAGACGAACTGGAACATTTCTTAAATACAGCTGATAGCATTGCCAATCAAGCCAAAGAAGAAAGTTTAGTTCTAAAATACTATGCTGACTTAGACTGTGCTATTTTTCGCTTACTTTCTTTTACTGGTATACGTGTTGGTGAAGCTTTAGCATTGAATTGGAATGATATTGATTTAAAAAAGCAGGTAGTTAATATAAATAAAACTACTGCTATCAGTACAAATGGATTGACTATAAACGATCCTAAAACTTCCAATTCTATTCGTAAAATTTCTTTTGATAACAAGACTGCTTATATCTTAAAAAAATGGAAACTTAGACAGCGTGAGGCTTTAATGAAAAAAGGTGGGTTTAAAACACAACTCATTTTTACAAAAATTGATGGTACCATGTTCCGAAGTCAAGACATTTACCAACGTTCCAAAAGATTGGCAGAAAAGGCTAACTTACATTCTATTGGTTGTCATGGTTTTCGGCATACCCACGCAACATTATTATTCGAATCAGATAATGTTAGGTCTAAAATAATCCAAGAACGTTTAGGACATTCTTCTTTACAAATAACTATGGATACTTACACTCATGTTTCTGATGAAGTTACTAAAGAAGCAACAGATGCTTTCAGTAGCTATGTAAATTTTTAAAATAGCAAATCTACATCAATAACTAAATCAGTAAATTCCTAACAACAAAAAAAGAGCCTAGAACCCTTATAAAGCAAGGATTCTAGGCTATATTCAAATAAATTATTTAGTTTCACGGTGTAAAGTAACTTTTCTTTCACGTGGGCAATATTTTTGTTTTTCTAAACGATCAGGATTGTTACGTTTATTTTTATTTGTTAAGTAGTTACGTTCTTTACAAGAAGTACACTCTAAAGTGATGTTTACGCGCATGTTTTCCCCTCCTACTAATAATTGATCTTTCCAAGAGATTTCTTAGACTTGAATATCATACCATTTTTTTTGTCATTTGACTACCCTTTTGGGCAAATTTGTAAAGTAGTTCTACTTTACAAATTTTATTTTTTGTACATTTCCATATACGCTTCTAAAACTTCTTTGGCAATCGTTTGATTTGGTTTGGAAGATTCATCATTTAAGTGTGGTAAAACAACGCTAATTGCAATTTCAGGATTTTCGTACGGCGCATAAGCCACCAAGTTACTATTAACCGTTGTATGGTTTACTCCATTAGCATCCGTTGCTTGCGTTTCGGCGGTCCCTGTTTTAGCAGCAATCGAAAACTTGTCTGATTTTAAACCACGTGCAGTTGTAAAAGGACTAGTTCCATTTACTACATTATAGAAACCTTGTTGAAGAATTCCTATCTGGTCTTCAGAAATATTCACCTTATTCAAAACTTTTGGTTCAATTTCTTTTAAAATTTTTCCTAAAGCTCCATTTTCATCATTGCCATAGATTCCTTCTACCACATGGGGTTGCACGCGGATACCATTATTTGCGACAGTGGAAACGTACTGTGCTAATTGTAACGCGCTATAGGTATCATATTGCCCAAAAGATAGGTCAAGAAGATTACCACCTTGTGGCGCAGAAGACGAATCCTTAAAGTCCTTGTTTTGAATTCCTGTTGTTTCTCCTGGTATATCAATTCCAGTTTTCGTTCCCATACCATATTCTGCAAAAGCTTTTCTTAATTCTTTAAAGACAGTGTCATCTCCTACTTCATAAGGGAAAATCATATTGGGATAATAATTCACACCCATCATTTTAAAGACTAATTTCATCATATAAGCATTCGAAGAATATTCTAACGCTTGCTCCGCAGTTAATTGCATGGTTGTTCCGCCAGAAGCATTCCACCAAGAAGCTTTTGGATTACTACCTGCTAGTAAAATAGCTTCATCTGTTAAAACGTCATTGCCTTTAATGACGCCTGTTTCATAACCAGCTGTTAAAGTACCTGCTTTCACAACTGATCCAGGAACTTCAGAATTCAAAATAGGTGCTAAAGGATTAGGTGTGACTTCTCCAGTTGCTAAATCATGATGAAATCCGGACATCGCTAAAATAGCACCTGTTTGAGGGTTCATAGCAACGACATATGCATTTTCTGAGTATGGTCCAATGGTTTTGACTATTTGTGAATAGTTTCGTTGTAAAATTTCATCAACTTTGTTTTGGAAATTTGAATCAATCGTTAATTTTAAGTTGGAGCCTTTTTCCCCTTTGGAAATTGGGGTTTGTGAAACAATCTTTCCGTTATTGTCTAAAACGACTTCTGATTTTGCTTTTTTACCTTGTAGTACGTCTTCATATTGTTTTTCTAAATAGCTAGTCCCGACACGGTCATTTCGTGCATAGCCTTTTTTCAAATATTCATCGACTTCTTCGGCTGGCAATCCTTGTTTTTCAGTTGAAACGGTGCCCAACAGGCTACGTAATGCGCCACTTTGAGAATAATCACGCGTCCAATCAGTCCCTGTTGAAACACCAGATATTTCCGCTGTGTGTTCACCAATTGTCGCAATTTCACCTTCTGTTACCCCTTCATTCTTGATGAAGACCGTGTTCATTTGTGACGCTGCATTCATTCGTTTAAAAATCGTCACTGCTTGTAAGGTTCGGTCATCAAATGCAATTTCTTCAGGGGTGACTTTTTCAACTGCTTTGGCATATAATGTGCCTTCGTCCGTAATTTTGTTGCCTTTTTCATCTTCTTTATCTTGATCGGTTAAACGGCCTTGGGCTGCTTTTAAATTTTCAGGATTCGCTAACCAATAATCTTTTTTATCACGATCCGTTAAGTTTGGATCAACTGGAACGTTAATAAGTTCGTTAACTTTATTCGCAATCGGTAAAATATCTTTTCCTTCAATATTTTTTCCTCGTGTGTAAGTGATTGCTAAATTGGCTTTGTTAGAAACCAAGACTTTTCCTTGTGAATCATAAATTTGTCCTCGAGGGGATGGTGTCGTGATTTGTAGTGAAGAATTGGCAGTGATTTTTTTGTTAAACTCTTCTCCTTCTACAATCTGTAAATATCCTAAACGGACAATTAATGAAACAAATAAAGTGAATATCACAAAAAATAATAAGTTCAATCGAAAAGGAATATGTGGCTTTCTACCTCGTTGACTCTTTGCTGCGGCATCTGTTTTTTTTATTTTATCTATAAATGAGTTTTTCTTCATACCTCTAGTCCCTTCACTAAAAAGTTTCGCATTCTCATTGTAACAAAAAATAGTCAAAAAATCAGGATTATTCCCAGCTCTAAGGAAATATTTAATTATTTTGACTTTTTCCCTTTTTTTAACGGCTGTAATTGTGAACTTCAGCAGCCATGCTGTCAATGAAAATTGATAAATCTTCGACAGACGTTTCTTTGCTTCCATAACGACGGACGTTCACCGTTGCATCTTCCATTTCTTTGTCCCCGACCACTAATTGATAAGGTACTTTTTGTGTTTGAGAGGCCCGAATTTTGTAGCCCATTTTTTCGTTACGATCATCGACTTCAACACGTAAGCCTTGTGCTTGTAAACGTTCTTTGATTTCATAAGCATACTCAGAATGCGCTTCTACAGAAACTGGGATAATAGTTGCTTGAATTGGTGCTAACCAAGTAGGGAAAGCGCCTTTGTAAACTTCTGTTAAGTAAGCCACAAATCGTTCCATTGTTGAGACAATACCACGGTGGATAACAACTGGGCGATGTGTATTTTCACCATCTTCGCCAACATAAGTTAAGTCAAAACGTTCTGGTAATAAGAAGTCTAATTGGATGGTTGATAATGTTTCTTCCATTCCTAAAGCTGTTTTTACTTGAACATCTAACTTCGGACCGTAAAAGGCAGCTTCGCCTTCTGCTTCAAAGTAATCTAATTCTAATTCATCCATGGCAGCTTTTAACATCGCTTGCGCTTTTTCCCACATCGCATCATCATCAAAATATTTGTCTGTATTATTTGGATCACGATAGCTTAAGCGGAAACGATAATCCGTAATGTTAAAGTCAGCATAGACTGCCACCATTAACTCCAAAGTACGTTTAAATTCGTCTTTAATTTGGTCAGGACGAACAAAAGTATGGCCATCGTTTAAAGTCATTTCACGAACACGTTGTAACCCTGATAATGCGCCAGATTTTTCATAGCGGTGCATCATCCCTAATTCAGCGATTCGAATTGGCAATTCGCGGTAACTATGAATGTCATTTTTATAAACCATCATATGGTGTGGACAGTTCATTGGACGTAATACCAGCATTTCGCCATCACCCATATCCATTGGTGGGAACATATCTTCATGGTAATGATCCCAGTGACCAGATGTTTTGTATAATTCCACATCTGCCATAATTGGTGTATACACATGTTGGTAACCTAAGCTAATTTCTTTGTCCACAATATAACGTTCAATTGTACGACGAATGGTTGCGCCTTTTGGTAACCAGAAAGGTAACCCTGAACCAACTTCTTGTGAAACCATAAATAAATCTAATTCTTTTCCTAATTTACGGTGGTCACGTTCTTTGGCTTCCTCGCGCATTTTGATAAATTCTTTTAAATCTTTTTTATCGAAAAAGGCAGTGCCATAAATCCGTTGCATCATGTGATTGTCAGAGTTTCCGCGCCAATAAGCACCAGCTACTGAAAGTAATTTAAAGACTTGAATCCGTCCTGTTGAAGGGACGTGAACACCACGACATAAATCAACAAAATCGCCTTGATCATAGACAGTGATGATTTCATCTTCTGGCAAATCTGTAATTAATTCAACTTTGTAAGGATCATCAGCAAATAATTCTAACGCTTCTGCACGTGAGATTTCTTTACGAACGATTGGGTTATTTTCCTTCACAATTTTCATCATTTCGGCTTCAATTGCAGGTAAATCTTCCGCTGTCACAGGGGATTCCCCATTATCTGTATCATAGTAGAACCCAGAATCAATCGCAGGACCTACGCCAAATTTAATGTTAGGGAAAAGACGGCGTAAGGCATTAGCCATTAAATGAGCTGATGAATGACGTAAAATTCCTAAAGCATCTTCATGATCAGGTGTCACGATTTCAAGCGAACCATCTTCTACGATAGGACGATCTAAATCGATTAAAACACCATTGAATTTACCAGCTAAAGCTTTTTTGGCTAAACTGTTGCTAATACTTTTAGCAACATCAAATGTTGTAACCCCAGAATCAAACGGTTTAACAGCGCCATCTGGAAAAGTAATGTGAATAGACATAATAAAATTCTCTCCTTTTAATTTTTTGATTTGAAGCGTTTCATTGTGTTCCTGTTTTTCACAATGAAACGAAACAGCCACCTGTTCCCCTTGTTAAAAAACAAAAAGTCCTAGTATTCTAACGAATACTAGGACGAAAATATCGTGGTTCCACCTAATTTTGAACACAAATAATCTGTGTTCCTCTAGCGTGTTAACGGTGCGACCGCCTTTGTTTCAACAAAGGTTTCGAAAGTGGTCATCCCTTGTGCCAATCTGGAAAATTTTCAGCCAAGATTTTCCTCTCTAATAGATCGCGGGCAAGTTCAGTTGTCTTTCTCATCAATCATTTATGCACTTATTTAACCACTTATTTTCAGAAAAAGCAAGTGATTCAACAGAAATTCTCTGAAAACTTATTTTTTCCATTCGCCGCCTTGTGCATAGCGGTCTTTTTTCAATTCATTGACAATCACATGGATATTCTCTTTTGGTGCACCAGCGTTTTTTGACACAGCTTCTGTAATATCTTTGACCATATTAGTTAACTGTTCTTCTGTGCGGCCTTCAATTAATTCTACATGTACAAATGGCATCTTCGTTCCCCCAATTTAAATTGCTTGTTCTGTTTGTATCATAGAGCGGGTTATGACGCTTGTCAATAAAAAATTGGAGACGTCAGTCGTTACGGTTGACGTCTCCAATTTTTATTTTTCAGATACATAGTTGGACCAAAGTGCGGTCTTGCCTAATATCTCTTTTTATACTTCTTCGCCGTAATCTACAGGTTTATCAAATTCACCTGGTGCATCATCATAGATATGTCCGTAAATAATTACCGGCATTCCGTCATAGGATACATCAAAGATTTTTGAAACTTCTGTTCCTGGCGTATTGATACAGCCATTACTACCAGCATCGGTTTTAAAGGCTTCTTTATCGCCATACTTATCCAATTTATGGTCGGAGTCATGAATCCCGATTTGTGTGACAACGCCACCTTGACTTAATAACGGCATCCAATATTTTACTGGCACACTGTATCGAGAACCATCAAGCATTTGACCTTCTAAATTCACATCGGTTGTCCGATATAAAATTGTATGGAATCCTGGTACTGTTGCGGTTCCTTTGTTATATCTGCCAGTAATGACATCTGTGGTGACTATTTTTTTGCCATCAATGAAACAATACATTTTTTGATCTTTTAAATCAATTTCAATGTAATTATTGGCTATTTTACTATTTTCTTTGGTATCGCCAACCAACGGAACAGTGATTGCATTCGTTTGTTCTTGGCTATTCAGCGCGTTTACTAGTAGTTCTTGCGTTTTGGCCCCATCAATCGACCAGCCATAACTTCCGTTGTTTTTAAAACGACGTGTCGTGCCGTGAACATCTGTAAATAAAACTGGTTGATTAGCAGAACCATATGTTGTTTCTAATTGTGTCACCCAAGTAGTTAGTTTTTCTTTGTTGATTGTGCCATCATCATTCAGCACGTTTTGAATTTGTGTTTTATCAAAGGCTACTTTTTCACCATTAATATCAACTGTAATTGTTTTATTTAACTTGTTATTGAGCGTTGTCAATGTTGCCTTTAACGTTTGATCCTCTTTTGTAATTTCAGGGGCTTTATAAAAATCTTTGGCATTGTATTGATAGTTGCCTTTTCCCGCTTCAACATCCGCAATAATCTGCTGATTTAAGCGCTGTGTGTCCACTACTGTGCCTTGTTCTTCAGGAACAATTTCAAAAGTGCCATTGCCTCGACGGATACTCGCATTTTTGCTTGGTTTCCCCTCTGGAAAACTTAAAGTCGCTAATTTAGCTTCTAGTTCTTTTTTGAATGCCTCGTTTAACGGTAGCTTCACCTTGCTACTGTGTAAATGGTCTTTTAAAAATTTTTGATCCAATTGGTATTTTTTAGGAAGTTGAATTTTTTCTTCTTTTGTCCCCGTTTGAACCACAACTTCTTCGGTTTGATTAACTTGCGCTAATTTTTCTTCTGCAGCATTTACATTTAACCAGCCTACAGAAACTCCATTTACTTTTGTGGTTGGTAAAAAGTGACTTTGAAAATAAACATAACTGCCCCCAGCAACCAGAGCTAGTCCAACCAAAGAAGTAATAATTACTTTCTTTTTATTATTTTTTCCTGATTTTTGACGACGTGTATTACGCATTTGCATTTCTTCTTTTTTCATTTGTTCATCCTTTATATCAATAATTTTAGGTTTATTTCTTAGAGACTAGGCAACAAACAACTGCGGTGATCTACAATCAAAAAAGGTTCCCTTTCTCTCGCAGATTAATTTTTTCAATTATACACTATTTTTACGTTGTTTTCAGCTTATTTTCCTTGTAAATCCTTTAATCTTAAAGAATTTGTATACTCTGTGACTTTTTTTGCTTCTTGTAAATGATACGTAAACTGGGCCATTTTAGCAAAATCCTGAGCGACGACGTCAAAAAAGGCTTGTGTCTTTATTAAGCTGTTCCAACAAGCTTCTTTACTAGAAAAATCCAGCAACGATGCTAATTGATCCATCGTGTCAGGAGTGACATAATTTTTCAGATACTTAAATTGTTTCCCAACAGAAATTGGCTCCGGTTCCTGCCAAGCCGCTTGCCAAGAAAGCAAGCGCAACAGTTCCTGCTGACAATATTCATAGAGATGTGTGACAGCGTAAAATAGTTCATTCCGACAAAGCCCCTTAACTACATACGTACTAACCCACCAAAATTCATTGCAACAATCGTTAAACTGATGCTGATTCGGAACTGTTACTGTATAATTTTTATCAGATGCTACAGGTAAAGGCGGCAAATTTTCATCTTTGTCTAACAAGATAATTGCTAAAGAATCGCCTTCATGCCAATTGTCTTTTTCTGCGAGAGGACACAACGTTAAATCGATACGTTGACCATCTTCAAATAACATTAAAAATGTTTCCCGCGTCTTCGGTTCTGTGGGAAATAAGGTCATTTCCTTGGGACGTCGCATAATTAATGGTTGTCCAAATTTTGCTATCCACGTTGCTGTTTCAAAAAACTCAGCACATGGTTCTACAATATAAACAATGTCGAAATCTTGAAAACTATCTTTTGGCGCTTTCATATTCGTGCGAGAACCCACCATTCCCACGGCTCGAATGTGTTCTTCTTGTTTTGCTACATCCATAATAAGTTGAAACATTTCTTCTTCTGTACGCATGCATTCGCTCCCTCTCTTCAAAAGTTTCTATTAAAACATAGATTTTTTTATAAGTCTTTTGTTTTCTATCGCTTTTTCTATGGTACTTCGTATACACTAACATTACAAGGAGGGATGTTTCATGCATTGGTTAAAAATAACAAGTTTATCCATTGTCAGTTTTGGCTTTTGTATTCTTTTGATTTTAGGTCTACTTATTTTTACTGGCAAAAATACGCAACCCACCGATAAACCAGATGCTATTTTAATTTTAGGAGCCCGTGTTTTAGGGACGTCTAAAGAAACCGCACTGCCCAGCCGTGTTTTGCAAGCTCGGTTAGATGTGGCTATCCCCTATATTAAAAAACACCCCGAGACACCCGTTATTGTTAGCGGAGGGCAAGGAGCAGATGAGCCGGCTACGGAAGCCGCGGTTATGAAACAATACTTGCTAAATAAAGGTGTTCCAGAAAAACAGATTCTCTTAGAAAATCGTGCCACACGCACCAAAGAAAATATTGTCAATTCACAAAAACTCCTTTCTTTTAAACGGCTAGTGATTGTTACTAGTGACTTTCACATGTACCGCTCGCAACTTTTAGCCAAGCGAGCAGGCATCTCAAATGTTTCAGGCATCACTGCGGCTTCTTCTTTTGCAAAAGATATCAAAAATTTTGGTCGAGAGCTGCTTTCTTTAGGCTATGCCTTACTCTTTGATTGGTAAAAGAGCGTCCTTCGCAAGACCATTTTGCGAAGGACGCTTTTATATTCTGTGGATTTGCTCACTTTTGTTCTCTTCTTCTTGTGTTTAAATTATAAAAATGATAACATATCTTTGTTAGCGCTTACAAATAATATTTATTTTATAGGAGGAGAAAGTTATGGGGCATCAATTGAGCACTCATTTTTTTAACAAGAAAACAGGGATTATTTCAACTTTTTTAAGTTTGATACTTTTAGTCGGTGGGTTATTGTTTGCACTACCTGCATTTGAAGTACAAGCAGCATCAACTGTTACACCTAAAACAGTCATGTATGTAGAAGTAAACAACCACGATTTTAACAATGTGGGAAAATATACTTTAGCTGGAACCAATCAACCTGCTTTTGATATGGGGATTATTTTTGCAGCCAATATTAATTATGATACGGTCAATAAAAAACCTTACTTATATCTAAATGAACGGGTCCAACAAACTTTAAACGAAGCTGAAACACAAATTCGTCCAGTTCAAGCACGCGGCACTAAAGTCCTATTGTCTATTTTAGGCAACCATGAAGGCGCTGGCTTTGCTAACTTCCCAACTTACGAAAGTGCGGATGCCTTTGCAGCTCAATTAGAACAAGTCGTTAATACGTATCATTTAGATGGTATTGATTTTGATGATGAGTATGCTGAATACGGAAAAAATGGGACGCCTCAACCAAATAATTCTTCGTTCATTTGGTTACTTCAAGCCTTAAGAAATCGCTTAGGTAATGATAAATTAATTACTTTTTATAATATTGGACCAGCGGCTGCGAACTCTTCAGCTAATCCTCAAATGAGTTCTTTAATTGATTATGCTTGGAACCCTTATTATAGTACCTGGAATCCGCCACAAATTGCGGGGATGCCTGCTTCTCGTTTAGGTGCTTCTGCCGTTGAAGTTGGTGTCAATCAAAATCTAGCTGCGCAATATGCTAAACGTACAAAAGCGGAGCAATATGGTATTTATCTAATGTATAACCTCCCAGGAAAAGATTCATCTGCGTATATCTCGGCGGCGACACAAGAACTTTATGGTCGAAAAACGAACTATTCACCAACTGTTCCAACACCTTAATATTATCTCGTGTCTACAAGCGCCAACATGTAAAGAGTTAAAAGCCAGCTTACTACAAGCTGGCTTTTTGGTATCTTGAGCGAATAGTTTTACACAAAAAAAGACCCGCCCTTTGGGTAAGGACGGGAAAGGAGTTAAAAATGAAAAAGTGTTTTGTGTTGTTAAGGTTGTTTGTTGATATGCTTATATCTTACAAACTAAATGTGAAGATTTTGTGATCATTTCATTCTTATTTTGCTACTTTTATAGGAATTAAATAGATTGCCACGAGACTATCTTTAGTTGCCTCGTGCATCCGTTATTCTGACTGCTCCTTGTGGTGATACTCTGAAAAAACCAACAGTCCCAGTCCCTCCATTTGCAGCCATCTGTTTCGATTGGGCTCTAAAAAAGAAGTCATTTCCATTCATACCCAAAAATCCAAGGTTCGTATCATTATTTTCTGCATCAGTCAGTGTCTTTCTAATATATGTCTCTGCTTTTTCTTGTGTATCGATGATTTTTGCCTCTTCATTTTGGTCTTGATTTTCCTCTTCAGAAGAACGATAGTAATACTCTTCCGCAGGATAATTTCCACTATCTTGAGTAATTAACAATCGCGGTTTCGTCTTATCCGATTGGTCGCCGTTAGGATTTTCAACACCAATTTTATATAATAATAGCGCAGCACCAGTAGGCCCCCACCTAATACTTAAGCTTGTAATTGGTCGCGACTCATCAGTAGGTGAATCCTTCGTAATCATTCCTCCGGTATTTGTACTACCATCAGGATGAATGATCAAACTCTCTCCTTTACCATTTTTCCATGTTCCAACTAAAGTAGTAAAATCGCCAGCATTAATCGCTGTAGTATCTAAATCAGCTACAGTTAGCTGACTATTGTTTCCATCAGCTGTCGGCTCTTCATTTTTCACTGATTCGTTAGACTCGACACTGCTGCTCGCTTGTTCGTTTGTCTTATCAATTGTTTCACTCGTTTTTTCATTCGTCTCTTCAACTTTAGAGGATGCCTCCGTTGAAGCGGTTACTTTCTTTTCTTTTGGTTCCCGACAAGCAGTTAATGATAAAACCGCTAGCACGACAAAAAACGCTAACATTCCCTTTTTCACGCCTATTCACCCCGTTCAATGATCTATCTTACTAGACTATTGTACTATTAATTCAACTGTTTAGACAAATATTTATGGAACAGACAAAAGTTGAACCTGTCATTGAATGCTTTGTGTCACATGGACCTATCAATCAACTTTCTTTTTTCTATGTATTATATGAAAAAAAGTGAGCCATCAGTCAAAATGACCGATGGCTCACTTTCTAAATCTTCAAATAAACGAACAAATGGATTATTCAGGTAAATCTACATTATGATGGACTTTCTGAACATCTTCTAAATCTTCTAAAACGTCTAACATTTTTTCAAAGTTCCCTAAATCGTCGCCTTCTAATGTTACTTCGTTTTGTGGAACCATTTCTAACTCAGTAACCGTGAATTCTTCAATGCCTTTTTCTTTTAACGCTTCTTGTGCATGGTGGAAATCTTCTGGTTCTGTGTAAACGATAATTTGACCGTCTTCTTCAACAACATCGCGAACATCAATGTCTTTTTCCATTAAGTATTCTAAAATTTCATCCGCATCGTCACCAGCAAAGCCAATGATACCTGTATTATCAAACATGTAGGAAACAGCACCGCTGACACCCATGTTTCCGCCGTTTTTACCAAATGCGGCCCGCACATCTGCTGCTGTTCGGTTCACGTTGTTTGTTAAAGCATCAACAATGACCATTGAACCATTTGGCCCAAATCCTTCATAGCGTAATTCAGAATATTGTTCATCTGCTGAACCTTTTGCTTTTTCAATAGCGCGATCAATAATATGTTTTGGTACATTGTATGTTTTGGCGCGTTCGATTACAAACCGTAATTTTTGGTTTGCATGAGGATCAGGGTCTCCTGACTTCGCTGCTACGTAAATTTCAATCCCGAATTTTGCATAAACACGGCTATTGTTTGCGTCTTTGGCAGCTTTTTTCTCTTTAATATTTGCCCATTTACGGCCCATATTCTCACTTCGCTTTCTCTGATTTGTTGTTAGTATCTTATCCCTTGTTTATTATACTGGGGAAACTGATTTTTGTTAAGTATTTTTTAGGTATCTGGCGAAAATCGTAAGGGAAACCGACCAAAATTTTGTTCTTTTAAAGAAGAATCTCCCATTTGGTATAGTTGATTGGCGCGAATATCTAACGAAAGCATTGCGCGGTTTTCTTTAGATACTTTGGAAATTACCGGCAATTGAATCTGTGCTTTGGTTTCTTTTAGATAAGCTTGTCCCTTTGGCGTAAATCCTAGCACATGGAGATAACTGTTTTGCCAAACAGTTTCAACTTCTTCTTTGGTCATATTTAACAATATATAGGTTGCTAATCGTTGCAATCTTGTCCAAGTATAACGCTTCGTTTTCATACGTTCCATTAATTCGTGAAAAGAACCTGCTGCTTGGATTTGATCTTTTAGTCGATATTCAAGTCCTTCCGTCATTTGGTAAATGGCTTGTAACTCTTCTAACGAGGATTGAACAATTTTATACTTTAGGAAGGGCCAATAATTTTCCCATGAAATCATTGTCTGTGTTTGTAAATGTTGTGCGGTTATAGAAGGCACCGTTGGCAGCACTTGCGTTATTTCTTGTTGAAAAACACTTTGCCTAATCGCCGTGGCGCTAGCAACTTTCCCAGAAATCGTTGCATCATGAAAGCCCGCTTGTTTTCTAGCAATTGGGTAGAGCGTCATCGGGGTTGGATACGTGGCATTTTCCTTTGCATAACTCATCCCCAAAATATGATTAGGCGAAGAAAAATCGAACCTGCTTTCAGGATATACTTGACGAAAAACAGCAGTCATTTTTTGTGGATAACTCAATTGTTTGTCTGTCAATGCGTGGAACGTTTGATCAATTAAGGATTGATTTTCTTGGACAAACTGGCCGAAAGCCGCATAATCAATTGCGCTTGTACTATCTGTTCCAAAACATAAGCTCTCACATTGCAACGCCTGCAATAACTTTATACCGCCTTTGGCAAAGTAATCCGCAGACTGTACCGACCAAGCTGTCGGCAATTCAATGACTAAATCCACACCATTTTGCAAAGCTTCTTCTGCTCTGGCCCACTTATCTAGTAAGGCTGGTTCTCCTCTTTGTAAAAAATTTCCACTCATTATAGCAATCACTACTTCAGCTCCGCTTTGTTGGCGAGCTTGTTGGGCATGATAGCGATGTCCATTATGAAAGGGATTATATTCCACGATAATGCCACAGGCTTTCACTCTAGCCACCTCCGTTATAAAAAAAATGGACTTATCAGCAAAGAGACAAACGTTTTTAAGCGCTGTCCCAAGCTCATAAGCCAAATCTTATTAATCTCTTTGACAAACAAAGAACCAGCGTTCACTTGTTTCAGTTGGTGCTTCATCTGTAAAGTCTGCATAAACTTTGACGTTCATGAAACCAGCACTTTCTAACATTCGTAAATAGTTATCTAACGAATAGGTTCGTTCTTGATGCAATTCATCATACCGAACAAAGTGCTCATCTGTTTCCTGTTCTTTCACAAAAAATGTTAAGAAATGTTCGATGCTGTGTTCTTTTTCACCAGCGTAACTATCCCATAGAAAAGCAAATTCTTCTGTTTGATAATGATAGCTATATTCTGGAAAAACTGAATCAATTTTGTAAGTAGAATGAACATCAAAAATGAACGTTCCTTCCTCTTCTAACGCTTGATAAACTTCATCGAACACTTGTTGTACTTCTTGGCGATTAGCCATATAGCACAGTGAATCAGAAAAACAAGTGATGGCTTGGTATTGTCCCACTTCAGATAAATCTAGCATATTTCCCTGAACAAATTGAACTGGCACTTCTTCTTCAAAGGCCCGTTCACTAGCAATCATCAACATTTCTTCTGATAAGTCTAAGGCCGTCACATCGTAACCACTTTTCGCGAAATCAACTGCTAAAGCGCCTGTACCACAAGCCATTTCAAGAATTTGTTGGGTTCCTTGTGGGAGATGACGATTGGAAAAATCCAACCATTTTTGGTATAGGCTTTCGTCCATCACTTCGTCATAGACGAAAGCAAACGTTTCATAGGCCATTTTAGTCGACCCAAGCGCTTAGATCAATCATTGGGGCATCTGACCATAATTTTTCTAAGTTGTAAAAGGCACGTTCTGAAGATTGGAATACATGGACAATAACATCGCCTAAATCGATTAAAATCCATTTTCCGCCTTCTTTACCTTCCACACGTTTGACTTCTACTTGATTTTTGGCTTCTTGTTCGTTAATTTCATCAACAATCGCATTGATTTGACGTTCACTATTGGCTTGGCAAATTAAAAAATAATCTGCTAATAATGAAATCTCTCTTACGTCTAATGCGACAATTTCTTCTGCTCGTTTTGAATCTGCTGCTTTGACAGCAATTTCTAAAATTTTCTGGCTATCTATGATAGTTCCCTCCTAGTAATTCTTTCTTCTTTTATTTTTGATTAACGACCGACCCATTGATTGTAGGTCTCTAACGTTTTTGGATAAATTTTATGTTCTTGTTCAATCAAATGTAACAAGGTATGTTTCGTTTCATAAGCAACCGCTGCATCTAAGTCAACAAGAGCAATTTCACGGGCTTCTTTCACACCTGGAAAATCACGTCCTGGTTCAATGTAATCTGCGACATAAATAATTTTATCTAGCAAGCTCATCTTAGCAGCCCCAGTTGTATGCACACGAATTGCCTGCAAGATTTCTTCGTCATCAATGGCTAATTCCCGTTGAACAATATCCGCCCCAACTAAGCCATGCCAAATTTCATTGCCATAGTTTAATAAAGCCAAATCAAAACCATCTCGGCGAATAATCAACTCGAATTCATCGTTTGGACGTTCTTTGGCGTAATCATGCGTCAAAGCAGCAATACTTGCTTTGGCTTCATCGGCACCATATTTCGCTGCCAAGGCCACAGCTGTTTCCTCGACTCCTAACACATGGCGAAAGCGACGTTCACTCATTTGCATTTGAACTTTTTGCATTAATAATTCACGTTGTGCAGCATCATAATTTGTTATCCAGCTCATCTTGATACAGTCCCTTCTCTTGAATATAGTTTATCACATTCTCTGGAAGAAGATAGCGTGTTGAGCAACCACTTTTGACTTTTTGTCTAATCAAAGTGGAACTAATCGCCATCTGCGGAACATCGACCCAAATAATTGGATAGGTAGATTCCGTTGGATAATTAGGACGCCGAATGCCGACAAATTGAACTAAATGGAGTAAGTCATCAATCCGATGCCATTTGGGCAAGTATTCCACCATATCTCCACCAATTATAAAATAATAATCAGTATCTGGATTGACTTCTTTTAAAGCTTTCATCGTATCATATGTGTAACTTTTGCCTTTGCGAATTAATTCAATTGGCTCAATATCTAAGCAGGGATTATCAGCCACTGCTAGTTCTAACATCGCTAACCGATGTTCACTGCTAATTGTTTTCTTTTCGTCTACATGTGGTGGTAAGTACGTAGGCATTAAGTAAACTTTGTCCAAACCTAGTTGATTTTGAACTTGATCGGCCATGACAAGATGTGCTAAATGAACGGGATTAAAATTACCACCTAACAAGCCGACTTGCTTTCTTGTTTGAAAACGTAACGGTTCCTCTTGCAAGAGAACGTCCGCTCCTTGACGCGCTTGTCTTTTTTCTCCCATTGTTCATCCCTCCAATATTAAATCTCTTTGACTGCTGCTGAAATTTTTTGATATTTTTCTTTACTTGATGGCTTGAATAAGACCAACACGCGACCAATAATTTGTACCACATCGCAATGAATGGCTGCTGTTAGTTCTTCTGCAACCTCTTCTGCTACTTCATCTGTATTTTGTAATAACGTAATTTTAATCAGTTCACGTTTTTCCAACGCTTCATCAATTTGTGTAATCATTGCGTCATTCAAACCACCTTTGCCTACTTGAAAAATAGGTTGTAAATGGTGTGCCTGACTACGTAAATAACGTTTTTGTTTTCCTCTAAGTTTCAAATTGTTTGCCTTCTCTCTAAAATTTAAATTAATGCTTTTCTACGTAAAACATCGACACCTTTAGGCGCCCAACCAGCGACTACACCAGGTTCTGTGACAGTAATCCAACCTAGACCAGCAAACACAATATCCGTTTTTTCTTTCACGGAAAATTCAAAGCGCACTAATTCAGGAAACTCAGCGACTTCATCGGCACGTGGAGGCTGCAATAAGCCACCAACATGTTTTTCATAAAAAGCATCGGCGGTTGCTGTTTTTGTTCGGTGTAATTTTAAGTCATTGGAAACGTAGGCAATGAAGGAACTTTTAGCACCTTGGACATAATCAAAGCGAGCCAAGCCACCTAAAAACAAGGTTTGTTCAGCATTTAATTGGTAAACTTTCGGTTTGATTTCTTTTTGCGGTGCAATAATTTTCAAGTCTTTTTTACCTAGATAATGTGCCATTTGATGACGGTGAATAATTCCGGGCGTATCGATTAAGAAGTGGCCATCGTCTAATGGAATTTCAATTTTATCTAGCGTTGTTCCAGGAAATTGTGATGTCGTAATCACATCTTGAACACCCACTGTTTGTTGAATGATTTGATTGATTAATGTTGATTTTCCAACATTGGTCACACCTACGACATAAACGTCTCGGCCTTCACGATATTTTTCGATTGTATCTAATAACTCTTGCATTTCTTGTGGTTTCTTGCCACTTGTTAGTAAAACATCAACAGGGCGTAATCCTGCTTCATGGGCCCGTTCTCTCATCCATTGAACCATTTTAGTTTTTTTTAATGATTTAGGCAAAATATCCACTTTATTACCAACTAACAACACAGGATTATCTCCGATAAAACGATGTAGTCCTGGAATAAGAGAGCCATTAAAGTCAAAAATATCCACTACGTTCACAATCAGTGCATCTTCTGTTCCTAAACCATTCAATAAACGTAAAAAGTCATCATCTGTTAATTGGACATCTTGAATGTCATTATAATGTCTTAAGCGAAAACAACGTTGGCAATAAACTTCCCCTGTTTCCATTCCTTTTTCGAAAGCTGTTTTTGGTGTATAGCCTAATTCATGAGGATTTTCCGTTTGGATAATCGCACCACAGCCAATACAATGAATTGCCTCTGTCATTCTAATCCGCCTCTCCATGTCATTTCTGGATGTTTTTTTGATAAGTATTTCATAATTTTCCGTTCAAAGAACCGATTGATTCTAGTATTCCAGCCATCTGTATCGACAATCGGTTGAACTAAAACATTGCGTATACCCGCTGCGTTAGCTCCCCGAATATCTGTCATAATCTGATCGCCGACCATTAACATTTCAGATGGCTTCAAGCCTAATTTTTTTTCTGCTAATTTGAAGCCACGTGCGGTTGGTTTCAAGGCACGTGCTACATAATCTAAGTCAAACTTTTCAACAACGCGTTTAATCCGGCTGTCTTTGTTGTTTGAAACAACGAGGACAGTAATTCCTGCATTTTTCATTTCTAATAACCAAGTTTTTAATTCTTCTGTTCCATCGGGATTATTCCAAGCAATTAACGTATTATCTAAGTCAGTTAGTACTGCCTTAATCCCCAGTTTTTTTAATTGTGCGGGGGTAATTTTATAAATCGCATCAATCATCCATGTCGGTTTATATTTTGAAAACATCGTGACTCCTCTCACTGACACTATGTAGTTTCTTCGATTTTAAGAGACTGAAACATAACTAAACAATTATGCTTCAGTCTCTACCTATTGTATTATACTGCATTTTACTGAAAATTTCTATAAAGGACGGTCGTTCCTTGTAAAAGAACAAGTAAAATAAAAGAAAAAATAAAAAAAGCCACCCATCAACCCCTGAAAAGTTCGTTGATGAGTAGTAACTTCTAATATTTGCGAAAACGTTGGTATCTTTTTTCTAATAACGTTTCCGTATCTAATTTAGCTAATTCAGTTAATTTTGAAATGAACGCTTTTTGTAACATGCGATTAATTTTTGCTTGTTCCAGAGGCTGACCGTTCATAACTTCCGGAATTACTTTATCTACAATAGCTAATTCCTTCAGCTCTGTCGCTGTGATTTTCATCAATTCTGCTGCTTCTTTCGCACGACTGCCATCTTTCCACAAAATAGAGGCGAAACCTTCTGGCGAAAGAACCGCATAAATCGTGTGTTCCAACATCCAAACTTCATCTGCGACTGCTAAAGCTAAAGCACCGCCACTACCGCCCTCACCAATGATGACTGAAATGATTGGCACTTTCAAATCAGACATCTCTAACAGGTTTTGCGCAATGGCTTCCCCTTCTCCCCTCTCTTCGGCACCAATTCCACAATAGGCACCAGCAGTGTTCACAAAGGTAATGACTGGGCGATTAAATTTTTCCGCTTGTTTCATTAAACGTAACGCTTTGCGATACCCTTCAGGATTAGGTGAACCAAAATTACGTTCAATATTTTCTGGTAGATTTCGGCCTTTTTGGATACCTATCACCGTAACTGGTTTCCCTTGCAAAGTAGCAACACCACCGACTACAGCTAAATCATCGGCAAAGTAACGATCCCCATGAAATTCTAAAAAGTCCTCAAAAATGGCTTCTATATATTCTAAAGTTGTCAAACGATCTTGGTCTCTTGCCAAGGTAACAACATCATTGGCTGTTTTCTTTTCCATGTTAGCGCCACCCTTCCAAAGAATGTAAACGTAACAAGTCGCTCAATCGTTGACGCAAAAGATTTCTTGGCACAATCTGATCTACAAAACCATGTTCTAAAAGAAACTCGGCCTTTTGAAAATCATCTGGCAACTCTTGACGAATCGTTTGTTCAATTACACGGCGGCCAGCAAAACCGATTAAACTCTGAGGCTCTGCCAAAATAATATCGCCATCCATCGCAAAACTTGCTGTAACACCGCCAGTCGTTGGATCAGTCAATACCGTAAGATACAGCAAGCCTGCTTTGTTATGCCGTTGCAAAGCGGCCGAAATTTTCGCCATTTGCATCAATGAAAAAATTCCTTCTTGCATACGGGCACCACCAGATGCAGTGAAAATCACTACTGGTAAATGCTTTTCTGTCGCCCGCTCAAACAAGCGTGTGATTTTTTCACCAACAATCGTTCCCATACTGCCCATGATAAAATTAGCGTCCATGATTCCAATTGCAACAGCTTGTCCTTCAATTGTTGCTTCTCCCGTTAAGACAGCTTCATCTAGCCCAGTTTTTTCTTGCATTTTTTCAATTTTTTCAAGATAACCAGGAAAATTTAGTGGATCTTTTGTCACTAATTCACTGTCCCAATTGTGGAAACTTTTTTCATCAACGGTTATCGCTAATCGTTCCCATGCACCAATCCGAAAACTATAGCCACAATGCGGACAGATTTTTTCTGCACCCATTTCTTTTGTATACAGTGTTCGCTTACAAGAAGGGCATTTTGCCCACATATTATCTGGAACAGAAGGCTTCTTTGATGCATCATTTGCATCAGCACGATTTGGATTAATGCGAATGTAATTTTTCTTTTTAAATAATGCCATTTGCTTACTCCTCGTATTTTAGCGGCAAGAGCACAGCTCTTGCGGCGTTCTTTCTTTAATGATTGCTTTCTGGCTCCCAATTTGGTAGAAATGTTTCTTGTAAAAAGCTTGTGTCATAGTCACCTGTCAAAACATTGTCATGTGTAATTAAATCTAATTGGAATTCGGCATTCGTAATAATACCTTCTGTTACAATTTCATTTAAAGCCCTTTGCATTTTCATCAAGGCATCAAAACGATTTTCACCATGTACGATGACTTTTGCAATCATTGAATCATAATAAGGCGGAATTGAATACCCTGAATACATAGCGCTGTCTACACGCAAGCCCATTCCACCACTAGGCAACAAGAGATTTTGAATTTTACCTGGTGAAGGAGCAAAATTAAAGGCAGGATTTTCAGCGTTAATTCGGCACTCAATCGCATGCCCAGTCATGGTAACATCCTCTTGGGTATAGCCTAAAGGTTCACCTGAAGCAATTTCTAATTGTGCTTTGACTAAATCAATCCCTGTTACCATTTCCGTAACTGGATGTTCGACTTGGATGCGGGTATTCATTTCCATGAAATAAAAGTCGCCAGCTGGATCCATCAAAAATTCAATGGTTCCGGCATTTTCATAATGCACAGCTTGTGCCGCTCGAACGGCCGTTTCGCCTAACATCTGACGCTTTTCTTCAGAAATAGCAATCGATGGTGATTCTTCTAACACTTTTTGATTATTTCTTTGTAGTGAGCAATCACGTTCTCCTAAGTGAATCACATGCCCATATTGATCACCTAAAATTTGCACTTCGATATGACGTGCTGGATAAATAATTTTTTCTAAATACATATCATCATTACCAAATGCGGCTTTGGCTTCTTGCTGCGCTGAAGTAAAGTGTTTCGGTAACTCTTCTTTTGAAAGAACTTTTCGGATTCCTTTTCCGCCACCACCAGCAGCTGCCTTTAACATCACTGGGTAACCAATTTCTTCAGCAATCGTCAACGCTTCTTCGACAGAATCAATGACGCCATCACTCCCAGGAATAACAGGTACCTTGGCTTTTTGCATCAGTTGACGTGCGTTTATTTTATTGCCCATTGCATCAATCGTTTCTGCTTTAGGACCGATAAAAGTAATGTTACATTCTTCGCACATTGAAGCAAATTGACTATTTTCAGATAAGAAACCAAACCCTGGATGAATCGCTTCAGCATTGGTAACAATCGCTGCACTTAAAACAGCTTGAACATTTAAATAAGAATCAGTTGCTTTCGCCGGTCCAATACAAATGGCTTCATCTGCTAACTGTGTGTGTAACGCTTCTTGATCCGCTTCAGAGTAAACAGCAACTGTTTGAATGCCTAATTCGCGACAGGCACGAATAATACGAACAGCGATTTCTCCGCGGTTTGCGATTAATACTTTCGAAAACATTTTTCACCTATCCAATCATAAAGGTTAATTCAGCCTCGGCAACTTTTTTTCCATTAACTTTTGCCACACCTTTACCCATTCCAGCAGAAGCGCGGACTTTTAAAAGTTCAACCTCTAAAATTAATGTGTCGCCTGGTGTTACCTTTTGTCTAAATTTTGCTTTATCTAATCCACCAAAGTATGCCGTTTTCCCTTTGAATTCAGGCATTGAAAGTAATGCCACGGCGCCTGCTTGAGCCAACGATTCAATAATTAAAACTCCTGGCAAAACAGGATTCCCAGGAAAATGACCTTGAAAAACTTGCTCATTAACCGTTACATTCTTTTTCGCTACAACGCGTTCCCCGGGAATGACTTCTTCAACACTATCTAATAATAAAAAGGGATAGCGATGTGGTAAAATTTCTTGAATTTCTGTAATTGTTAATTTCATGTTTTATTCTCCTTTAGCAACTCGGAATAGCGGCTGACCAAATTCAACCACATCTTCATTGTTGACTAACACTTCCGTAATCACACCGTCAACTGTCGCCGTAATTTCATTCATTAATTTCATCGCTTCAACGATACACACAACGTCACCCGTTTTAACAGTGTCTCCTACTTTGACAAAGTTCTCTTTATCTGGTGCTGGTTGTAAATAAACGATTCCTACAATAGGTGACGTAATTTCTTCTGTCTTTTCATTGGTTGTCGGTGTATTAGTTGGCGTTTCTTCAACGACAGAAACTGTTTCAACAGGCACTGACACACCACTAGCGGCTACTGGTGTTTCTTGTGGTTGCGCCACTGGTTCTACGGCACTTCGCCCAGAAACTGTATTTTTATTCATATATAATTCAAACGAGCCTTCTCGTAAATCAAATTCGGTTAAAGTTGATTGATCAAATTGTGTTAATAGTGCTTTTACTTCTTCTAACTGCATGTTAATCCTCCCAGCGTTTTAAGCAAATAACTGCATTGTGGCCACCAAAGCCTAGCGAGTTACTTAAAGCATAATCAAATTTATGCTCTTTGCTTTCGTTTAAAACAACGTTCACCGTAATTGCTTCATCTTGATTTTCCACATTAATGGTTGGCGGAATAAATTGATGTTGTAAAGCATTTAGGGTAGCAATTCCTTCAATTCCACCAGCGGCGCCTAAGAGATGTCCCGTCATACTCTTTGTACTACTTACATACGCCGTTTTTGCGGCATCACCTAAAGCCAATTCAATTGCTTTAGATTCTGCACTGTCATTGGCTTGTGTGCTTGTTCCATGGGCGTTAATATAGCCAATTTTTTCTGGAGAAATCCCAGCTTCTTCCATTGCTAGTACCATGGCTTTCGCTGCGCCGCTCCCATCTGGTGTTGGTGATGTCATATGATAGGCATCGCAATTAGCACCATAGCCAACCACTTCACCTAAAATAGTTGCGCCTCGTTCTAGAGCATGATCTAATGATTCTAAAATAAAGACACCCGCTCCTTCTCCCATCACAAATCCACTACGTTCTTTATCAAAGGGAATTGAGGCTTTTTCTGGGTCAGTCGCCTTTGTTAAAGCGGTCAAGGAAGCAAATCCTGAAATACCGATTTCTGTAATAGGCGCTTCTGCTCCACCGGCAATAATGACATCGGAGTAGCCATGTTTGATATTGCGGAACGCTTCCCCAATTGAATGAGTTGCACTAGCACAAGCCGTCACTGTTGACGTACAAATTCCTTTGGCACCAACACGTAAAGCAATATTTCCCGCCACCATGTTTCCAATCGCCATTGGAATAAATAACGGTGCCACACGTTCAGGTCCTTTGTCGTGCATCCGAATTACTTGATTTTGAATTGTTTCCAAACCACCAATTCCGGAACCCACCATAACGCCAAACCGATCCACATCTAGTTGACTGGTATCCAAGCCACTCATAGCCATTGCTTCTAAGGCCGCATAAATGCCAAATAACGAAAACTTATCCATGCGTTTTCCATCTTTTTTAACAAAATATTTTTCCATTGGAAAGTCTTTCACTTCAGCTGCTAAGGTGACACCTGTTTCACTAACATCAAATTTACTAATCGGTCCGATACCATTTTTCCCTGTTTTCAAACTTTCTAAAAAAGTCTCAGGTTCATTGCCAATCGGCGAGGTGACACCGTAACCGGTAATAACTACTCGATTCATCCTTTTGACTCCTTTCGTTTATCCGTGCATGACTAAGCCGCCATCAACATTCACGACTTGCCCAGTAATATAGGGACTTTTAGCTAAGAAAATCGCTGTAGCTGCGACATCTTCGACTTGCCCAAACGTTTGTAAGGGAATTTGCGCATTCATTTGTGTTTTAACTTTTTCCGATAAAACATCCGTCATTTCTGTTTGGATAAACCCTGGTGCAATCGCATTGCAGGTAATACCGCGCGGCGCAACTTCTCGTGCCACCGATTTAGTAAAACCAACGACACCGGCTTTACTCGCAGCGTAGTTTGCTTGACCAACATTTCCCATTAAACCAGAAACGCTAGCCATATTAATAATCCGACCACTTCGTTGTTTCATCATACGTTTAACCGCTTGTTGGGTCATGTTAAAAGTTCCTACCAAGTTAATATCTAAACAGGCATTAAAATCCTCTTTTGTCATTCGTAATAATAATTTATCATTCGTAATCCCAGCGTTATTCACCAGAATATCAATCGAGCCTAATTGGTCAACGGTTGCTTGAATCATCTCACCTGCTGCATCAAAATCGGAAATATCTCCAGAAAGGCCAATACATTTTACCCCAAAGGCTTCAATTTCTTGTCGTTGTTCTGGCGTAATCTCACTCCGACCGTTTAAAACAATATTGGCGCCCTCTTTCGCAAAAGCCAACGCAACTGCTTTGCCAATCCCACGAGTGCTTCCAGTAATAAATACGTTTTTCCCTGTTAATTCCATTTTTTACCTCCCAGTAAGTGCTGTTAACGTTTCTGTTAATGTTGCAACATCTTCCACACGGTGCATTTCAATTGTTTTGTCAATTTTTTTAACAAAACCAGTTAATGTTTTCCCTGGACCAACTTCAATCATCGTTCCCACGTTCATAGCCTTCATCGTTTCGATACTGTCTTCAAAACGTACCGCAGACATGACTTGCTTTTCCAATAACGCTTGAATTGCCTCTTGGGGCATAATTTCGGCAGTCGTATTACTAATGACAGGAATTTGCATCGTTTGAAAGTTCAATTTTGCTAAATCCTGAGCCAATTTTTTTGATGCTGGTTGTAACAGCGCCGTATGGAAAGGGCCACTCACATTTAACGGAATCATTCGTTTCACACCAGCTTCTTTGAGAAGTGTCATCGCTTGATCAACAGCAGCAACCTCACCACCAATCACGATTTGTTGTGGTGTATTATAATTTGCTGGAGCCACAATTCCGAAAGCACTGGCTTCTTGGCAGGCTTTCTCAATTACTTCACGCTCAGCATTCATAACAGCAACCATTTTGCCAGTTCCTTGTGGTGCTGCTTCTGTCATGTACTGACCGCGCTTTTGGACCAAGGCCACTGCTTCTGAAAAGCGCAAAGCCCCGCTGGCAACCAAAGCACTGTATTCCCCTAAGCTTAAACCCGCTACGACATCAGGCGTTAGTCCTTTTTGTTGCAAAAGACGGTAAAATGCGACACTGACTGTTAAAATAGCAGGTTGCGTATATTCTGTTTCATTTAAACGTTCATTTTCAGTAAAACAAAGTTCTGCCATCTCATAACCTAAGATATGACTTGCTTCATCGAAAGTTTCCCGAACAATCGCTTCTTGGTGATATAATTCTTCACCCATCCCTTGATACTGGGCTCCTTGTCCACTAAATAAAATCGCTGTTTTCATACGACACCTCATTTTTTGTTAAAATTATTCACTTAGCCCCAACGCTGATTCATCTTATGTACAATCGCTTTGCATTCAGACATGAGTGAATCAATGATTTCTTGGGCTGTTTCTTCTTTTTTTATTAACCCGGCAATTTGTCCCGCCATGACGGAACCGTAATCCATATCCCCGTCAACGACAGCTTTGCGCAAAGCGCCCTGACCAATTTTTTCAAACATTTCTAAATCAGGCACTTCTTTTTGGAGTTCTTGCTTTTCTAATTGATTATATTGAGCGGTTAATTTATTTTTTAAAGTACGCACTGGATGGCCAAAATGTTGGCAGGTAATTACTGCATCTAAATCACGTGCCTTTAAAACTTTCTGTTTATAATCTGGATGAACGTTGCATTCTTTGGCAATTAAAAAACGTGTGCCTAACTGGACTGCTTCAGCACCTAACATAAAGGCCGCAGCCATACCACGACCATCACCAATCCCACCTGCTGCAATCACAGGAATTGACACAGCGTCAACGATTTGCGGTAAGCCACTCATAGTGGTTAACTTGCCAATATGTCCACCAGCTTCCATTCCTTCAAAAATGACAGCATCGGCACCAATTTTTTCCATTCTTTTTGCTAAAGCAACTGAAGGAACTACTGGGATTACTTTAATGTTATGTTCTTTAAAACGAGCCATGTATTTGGCTGGATTGCCTGCACCTGTCGTTACGACAGGAACCTGTTCTTCACAAACCAAATCGACAATTTCATCGGCAAAAGGTGAAAGTAACATGATATTGACACCAAAGGGTTGCTCCGTTAATTCTTTAACTTTTTTAATTTCTTTTTTTACGACTTCTTTTGGGGCATTGCCGCCAGCAATAATCCCTAATCCACCAGCGTTTGACACGGCACTTGCTAATGAAGCATCGGCTACCCAAGCCATACCGCCTTGAAAAATGGGATAATTGATTCCAAGCAACTCACATAACTGTTGATTCATTGATTTTATACGTCCTTTAGTTCTAAGATAAGTACACTTCATTCAAGTAAAAAAGGATTTTTCCGGCTTATTTACTTGTTTTTTTAGGGACTGGGTCATTTAGCAATTAAATGTCCCAGCCCCCTATTTTCATGTATTAGTTTGCTTGTTGTTTTTCTACATATGTTACTAAATCTTGAACGGTTTGGATGCCATCTTCTGTTTCGATTTTCACATCAAATTCATCTTCGATTTCGTTAATGATTTGGAATAAATCTAAGCTATCCGCATCTAATTCTTCTTGAATGTTTGTAGTTAATTGTACCTCTTCAGCATCTTTTCCTAATTCTTCTACGATAATTGCTTGAATTTTTTCAAATACCATGTGTATATTCCTCCAAAATAGTCATTTTCTTCATTTATATGTGAACAGTTTTTTACAGCGTTAGGAGCAGTGAGCCCCATGTTAAGCCGCCGCCAAATCCTGTTAGCACCACGCGTTGTTGGGAACCTAAAATTAAGGTCCCATTTTCAACTGCTTCATCCAACAAAATAGGAATACTAGCAGCTGAGGTATTGCCATATTTATCCATATTCGTTAAAAACTTCTCGCGGGAAATCTTCGTCTTACGTGCAATTTTATCGATAATGCGCACATTTGCTTGATGTAATAGAAGATAATCCACGGTTTCGTCCGTCACGAGTGATAAAATATTTTGTGAAACATCTTTAATCGCAAAATCAAAAATACTACGTCCTTCCATCTGTAGCGTCTTACTAGCCTGCTCATGCCCCTGATAAAAAGGACTTTCGTTGATCGTGTAGCCTGACGTTAAAGCCGCCCACCGTTGTCCATCTGCTTGTAATTTTTCATTTAGAAAATGCGGTGTCTCAGCCGCTTCAATCAAGACGCCAGCAGCCCCATCACCGAAAAGCACCGCTGTGGAGCGATCGGTCCAATCCAACATTTTGGAAAATGTTTCGCCACCAATTACTAGACCTGTTTGATAACGACCACTTAAGACTAGTTTTTCTGCCATGCTTAAGGCATAGACAAAACCAGAACACGCTGCACTGATGTCAAAAGCAAAGGCCTCAGTGGCGCCAATTGCGCCTTGCACTTGGCAAGCAACAGAAGGCATATTGAAATCTGGTGTCACTGTTGCAACTAAAATAAAGTCAATCTCACTTGCTTGCTTTCCAGATTTTTCCAATAACTGTTTTGCGACCTGATGACATAAATCAGACGTATTTTCTTGCGTAACGATGCGACGTTCACTAATGCCTGTTCGCGAATGTATCCATTCATCAGAGGTATCCATCATTTCACTCAGTTGGTGATTCGTGACACAATTCTCTGGAACATAACGGCTTGTACAACTAATTCGTGCATAATTCTTCATGGGGATCCTCACTTTTTATTTGTATTCTTGCAAGAAATCATGAAGATTTTTTAATGCTCTTAACAGCGCTTGTTCTTCTTCTTGCTCCATGCCTTTCAAAATGTTTTTAACCATTTCACGATGAAAATGCTGATGGACTCTAAAAAGTAATTTTCCTTTTTTAGTTAAGCCAAGCTTTACTACACGTCGATCATCTTCACTACGCAAACGTTCAACATAGCCTTTTTTAACTAAGTTGTTAATCGCTACAGTAAGTGTTCCGACAGTAATTGAAAGTTCCTTGGCTACTTCTGAAGACGTTTTTTTCTTGTACATACCAATTGCTTCGATTGTGTGCATCTCCGTAATGGATAAATCATTAAATTGTGATTTTTTCAATTCAGATTCTTCAATCGTTAAGATGTCATTAAAGACACTGACTAAGTAATCGTTGACTGTTTCTAAATTAGGTTCCATTCTGTGCACCATCCATATACTTTGATTATCAAAACATTTGATGTTCAAACTATATCGTAAATAAGCAAAGAATGCAAGAGAATTTTCTATATTTTTAATGAAATATTCTTCAAATATTTCAAAAAAGGCGCATTTTCAAGGGACGAGGCTTTTAAAAAAAGGATCAATTACTTTGATACCCAAACTATTTTCACAGAAAAAGGAAAGAAGTGCAACTAAAAAGCATCACTGGCACTCCCCTGATTGAGAAGTGCCAGTGATTTTTGTTATATAATTCTTAAATTCCCACTAAGCTATTGCTACAACTTGACTGGATAATACGAGAAGAGAGTGAACCAGAAGCTTTGGTGCTTCTACTCCACTCCCTTATTAAAATGTAGGACGATTAATTATTGAATTAAGTCGTAAATTTCCATTGCTACAATATCGATGTTATCGAATTGATAGCTTTGGTGCGTATCAGATTCTGTTAATTCAAATGTTTCTGTTGATTTATCAAAACTTACAATACATTTCTCTACGCCTTCACGTTCAAAGCGGCGTACTTGTACTTCATTATCTGCTGCTTCGATCATTGCTTCCAGTCTCTTAATAATCGCCACAAGTTGTGAATGTTTCATCAGTGGGCCTCCTTTTGCAAACTAGTTCTGTACCATTGTAACAAAACATTGCCTAACTTGCATGATTTTTCGTCATTTTTTTTGATTTTTTTGTTGTTCTTTAATTTTTATTCGTTGGTTGCTTGCCATCTGTCCACCAAAGCTTAATTAAGGCCTGTGTGCCATCATTTTCAAACCCTTTATCTGCAAGGCTTTCATATAATTCTGTCGCTTTTTGCGTCGCTGGCAATGGAAGGTCAAGTTTTTTTGCTTCATCTAACGCAATCTTTAAATCTTTGATAAAATGTTTAACAAAAAAGCCTGGCGTATAATCTTCTTTTAAAATGCGTGGACCATAATTACTTAATGACCAGTTCGCAGCACTACCACCACCGACTGTTTCCAGAACTTTTTCTAAAGTTAATCCTGTCGCATTTGCGTAAACGAGCATTTCAGTCAACCCGGTCATTGTGCCTGCAATCATTAACTGATTCGCCATCTTAGTGTGTTGCCCTTTTCCAGCTGAGCCGTGTAGCATAAACGTTTTACCAAATGTTTTGAAAATTGGTAAGACGGTCTCATAACTTTCTTGATCGCCACCAACCATAATTGTTAAAGTACCATTTTTAGCACCTAAGTCACCACCAGAAACTGGCGCATCCAACGCATGAGCACCCACTTCTGCTGCTTTTTTGGCAATCTTTTCAGCCAAGGTCGGCGTACTTGTGGTTAAATCTACTACTATTTTACCTGTAAGATCTGCTTGAAAAATCCCTGTTTCATTAAAATACACGCCTTCAACATCTGAAGGAAAGCCAACCATTGTAAAAATGATATCACTCGCTTCCGCAATTGCTTTTGGCGTATCATACCAAACTGCTCCTTCAGCAACTAAATCATCTGTTTTACTTTTTGTTCGATTGTAAACATTGACAGATAAATTGTTTTTCATCATGTTACGAATAATTGATTTCCCCATGACACCCGTTCCAATAAAGCCGATTTTAGACATAGTAGCTTCCTCCGTTCTTAAAATAAAAAACTTTCCTCCTTCAGTATAAACGAAGGAGGAAAGTTTTGCAGTTTATTTTCTTAAAGATGTAAATTTTACTTTAATTTTTTTAATTGAGTCCGCATTTTCTTTTTCCATTTGAAGTTGATCAAAGTAAATCAATGTATCTTGATAAAATTCAATCATTTTGTTGCCAAAGTTTGTAGAAGAAATTTCAAATAATTTTTCATCTAAAATAGTTTGGTCCATTTTAATATTTGCTTGTATATAGTCAATCAATGTTGGGGCAAAATCACTGTCTGTCTTAAAAGTTTTGCCTAAGCTTTCATGATCAAATAAATTATTTAAATAGGCGTTCCCTTCTGCAACACATTGAACGCCAGCGGCCATCGCTTCTGTATAAGTTAAGCCTTGTGTTTCCGACGTTGAGGCGCTGACAAAATAGTCAGCAGCTTTATAATAAATCGCGACTTCTTCATTTGGCACTTCACCCGTAAATTGAACGTATTCACTGACTTCTAGTTCTTCTGCTAATTCTTTTAAATCCTCTAGATAGGGACCATTTCCAACTATTACTAAACGAGTTTGTGGTAATTTTTCAATAATTTGTGGTAACCCTTGAATAATTGCTTGAATATTTTTTTCATAAGAAATTCGACTTAACGATAACAACATAATCTGTTGCTCTTCAATACCTAGTTGTTGACGCATTCTAGCGATCATTTCTTCAGTAATATCGGGACGTAAAAACTTATCAATTTCGATCCCTGTTGGAATAATTCTCATTGGTGCGGTCACTCCATAATCCCGTAATTTTTCTATTACACGTTCACTGGGACAAACAACACCTGTCGTATGATTTGTAAACACTCTTGAAAAGAATTTAACATGTGATGGACGGACAACTTTTCCTTTAGCAATATAATGTAAGTAATCTTCATACATTGTATGATACGTATGGATGACAGGGATTTTCATTTTTTTCCCAACCATTTTCCCTAAAATACCCGCACCAAATTCAGTATGTGTATGAATTAAATCTAATTCCAATTCTTTGGCAATTAAATAGGCGTACCACATGCCGCGAACCACTACTCGGCGATCTTTAAAAGACACGAATGGCACACTAGGCATTCGTATGACATCTTCTTCAAAATCAGTCGCGTTAGGATCGGTTGTCGTAAAAATATACACTTCATGGCCGTGCTTTTCTAATTCATCTTTTAAGGTCTTAATAGAAGTCGCTACCCCACTCACTTGCGGGAAATACGTATCAGTAAAAAAACCAATTTTCACTCTCATTACCTCCATTTCATCTAACAATAACTGCCTTCAATATTTGTTAAGATAAGACTGTTTCGTAGACTTCTTTTAACTCGTAACCAATTTGCTTGATACTTCTTTGCTCTGCTACTTGATAGCCTGCTTCTCTAGTGCTAGGTATTTTCCCTTCTAATAAGCCTTCAATATATTTTTTAAATTCTTCAATAGAATGACCCATATAACAATTTTCATTAGCTACTAGCCAGCCTTGATAAACTGGAATATCACGCACTAAAACTTGTTGCTGACTAGCTAATGCTTCTAAGACAACAATTCCTTCCGTTTCTTCACGCGAAGGGAAAAAGAAAAGATTCGCTGCTGCATAGGCCCCTTCGATGACATCTCCTTTAATATAACCTGGGAAAATAACATTTTCTGGATGATCTTCTTTAACTAATTGTCGGATATTTTTTGGGATAGAATACATTGGTGTATCACCAAACCAAATAAATTGATACTCTGGTAACTGTCGCGCAACTTCAATAAAATCAGTGATTCCTTTGCGTTCAAAAAATAATCCCACACAAATAATTACTTTTTTCTCTTCATCTATTTTAAAATATTCTCGGAATTTTTGTTCCTTTTCTTCTGAGGGATAAAAGCGTGATAAATCAATACCATTTGAGATCGCCGAAATAGGCACTCTAATGCCATATCCTTCTAGCAATGTTTTAGAATACGGTGTTGGTGTAATTAAATGATCCGCTTTGGAATACAAACTGATAAGATATTTTTTTACTAATGGTGCCAGTTGATTAGACCCAATAAAGGAATTACGAAAATCTTCTTCTGTCGAATGGGCATGATAAATAACTTTTTTTCCTAGTTTACGTGCTTTTCTGACCATACGATGGCTATTTACGCCATATGTATTAATATGCAATATATCATAGTCACTGCAATCAGCATCTAATGTATATTCTATTCCAACTTCAGAGAGCGCTCGTTTCTGGTGATCTAATGCTCGACCAATACCTGATTTAGCTAAGATTTTCTCACCTTCAAAATATAACAATATTTTCAAACCCGCTCCTCCTTTTCTGCTTTACTAACTATAATAAACACAACTAACTATAATAAACACATTATACCATAGCTAAAATTTGATGTATTCATTCTTCGGTAGGATCCTTTTAATCTTATAAATGTTTTTAAAGTCCCTTCTTCAAGCTTATCAAAAAATAGTGAATAAAACAAAAAAAGCAAAAACCAAGTTGGTTTTTGCTTTTGCTCAACTCCGGCAGTAGGACTCGAACCTACGACATCATGATTAACAGTCATGCGCTAC